>Ga0302250_1000258_pt1 | contig 61637 bp, 57 predicted proteins | sample AAG_RA_Asp_MG_FD_193536 | JGI IMG/M metagenome (GOLD analysis project Ga0302250, IMG submission 193536) | Enriched activated sludge microbial communities from anaerobic digester in WTTP, New Holstein, Wisconsin, United States - AAG_RA_Asp | ecosystem: Engineered > Bioreactor > Anaerobic >...
GGACCCTTGCGGAGGCGGGTGAAGCCACGCTGGTTCTTCTGCCTGAGCACGGTGAAAGCCGGACCCTTGTGGAGGCGGGTGAAGTCCTGCTGGTTCTTCTGCCTGAGCACAGCGAGAGCCGGACCCTTGCGGAGGCCGGTGAAGTCCTTGTCAATCTTGATGTGACCGCCGAATTGTCATTCAGTTTAGGCATTCTGGCCGACCTTGTTTTCAGTCTCATACCTGAAGCAGTTTCAATAAGGATTCACTATCAACCCTTTAACGAATATACCGCGATTCTTTACAGGGATTCCGTCACAGCCACTTTGATGCCCACGCACCCAAGGACCAAGGATTGCTGATTTGTATAGGAGTGATGCAGCAATTTGTTAAAGCACGACAGGAGAAAAGATCATGGCAAAGCTTGTGGATGAAGGAGAGTACAGAGTCCTTAACATTCTGTTGGGATCAACTGCGGTGGATGCCAATCTCTACCTGGGTCTCTATACGAACACGACAGAACCAGCCGAGACGGCCGACCTCGCGGCCATTACCGAACCGGACGGGAACGGCTACGAACGCAAGACCCTGGCTCGTGGTAGCTGGTCAATCACCGATGATCTGGCGAGCTTCGCTCAACAGACCTTCGCCGCCACCGGCGCCTGGGGCAATGTTTATGGATACTTCATTGCAACCAGCAGTGACGGCAGCGGAAAGCTCATGTTTGTCGAGCAGTTCACGAACGGGCCTTACAACGTTCAGAACAACGGTGATGAGATCAAGGTAACACCCAAGGTCCGGGCAGCGTAGGCAAAGGGATCAACAGACCATGGCTAAGAGCATTTCCATCTTCCGCGGCACAACCGGACTGAACGACAAGATCGATCCGGCGCGACTACGGTTTGATCCCGAAACCGGAGTGCAGGACCTGGCGGAAGCCGTCAACATTGATATCGATTCCAGCGGGCGACCATCCCGGCGCAAGGGGTATAGTCAGTTGAGGAGCGAGGCCGTTCATAGTCTTTGGTCGAATGGCGATGTTTGCTATTACGTCTCCGGCACAGCTCTCTATCAACTCAATTTGGATTGGACGCGAACGGGTTTGAGGAGTGGTCTGACGACCGGAGCTCCCATGTCGTTCTGTAATCCTGATGGCGGCACCAAGACCTATTACTGCAACGGTTTTGAGAACGGGGTGATCTCCTCCGGGGTGAGCTCGGCATGGATTGGTTCGCCTTATGTCGGTCCCGTTACGATCTGGAAGATTTCGACAATTCCTCCCGTTGGTCATTTGCTGGAGAGTATCGGCGGCTATATGTTGATTGCCGAGGATGATGTGCTTTGGCATTCGGTTCAGTTTGCGCATTCCTGGTACCGTCCATCTCGGGACCGCTTCCAGTTCGACGGCAGGATCAGCATGATGAAGGCGCTCGATGACGGTTTGTGGGTGAGTGACGCCAAGGCAACGTATTGGCTCGAGGGGCTTGACCCGATGCAATGGCAGCGCAACCGGAAGGCCGATTATCCTGCTTTGTTCGGAAGCGCTGCATATTTTGACGGGGCTCTTCTCGGGGACGGAAACCTTTACGGCCGGTGTGTTATCTGGACGACCCCGAAAAACGGGATTTGCATCGGAGGGCCTCAAGGGTATTTTGCGAACCTCACGCAGCGCAAGCTTGTTTATCCGGCCTGCGACAGACGAGGGGCCGGGCTGGTCATTGGCGACCGATATGTTTGCGCGATGGAGTGACAGGGATCATGAACCGGATTTGTCTTGCCATGAATCTTCCGACAGGCGCTGTTTCTCAGTATCTCGACTATGATTTCAATTCAATGTGCACGTTCAATGGGGTTCCCCTGGCTGGTGGGGACGGCGGCATCTTCCAGCTCGACACTATCGGGGGAAGCAATGGGAGACCCATCCAGGCATGGTTCAAGCTCGTTACCAGCGATTTCGGCATCGCAAACCTCAAGCGCGCGCGGAAGATCACGATTGGTTACGAATCGAGCGGGGACTGTGTGCTGACGGTCTATGCAGACGAGACCAGGAGCAGGGACTATCCTCTCAAGCCCATTCTGCAGGGTAAGGCCCCTCAGCAGGGCAACGTTCTTTATGGGGCCCGGGACGTTTACGGCAGGTATTGGTCGTTCTTGGTGAAGAATGTTGGCGGCGCCGATTTCGCGGTTGATGCGATAGCGATTGCCCCGATCATTTTGAACCGCAACAAATGATAGATCGCCCCTCGACCGGGGGGCGCAGCTTGAAATCCTTTCAAACAGGCAGGCTGTTAAGCCTGCGTCACAATCCAACCGGCTCAGGAGGGCCTTCGTACAAAGGAGGTCCTCCCGAGTGAAAAGTATCAATCTATCCAAGGTGCTCACGGGCATTATCGTTGGCTGTTTTCTTGTGGCCTGCTGTTCCGCCTGTGCTTCCATCAAAACCTTCAACACGCGGCCGGCCGGGTGCGAAGAATCGGTGATCTATGACTATGTTCCGTATCCGATAGTCGTGAGCATCATCGAGGCGGACGCCGTTGCCAGGATCGCCGCCAACAATCCTTCCTTGAAACCCTATCTGGTTAAATTCTGTTCAGACATGCTTGTGCTGTTGAATAGCGGGGTTTCGATCACCTACCTCGACCTGGCCAATTTAGCGTGCGATCAAATCAAGTGGGCGAATGGATATGCCGGTTTGACCGTGATGGTTGCGTCGGAGATCCTGGCGCCAATGAATCAAGCGTTGCCCATCGGTTCGTGTGATCAAGCGTTTCTTGTAACTCATTTCCAGCGTCAACTGGACGCTCTTGGAGGCTTGTAATGATAAAGGATTCGGTAATGAAGAATTGGAAGACGACTCTTGCGGGGTGTGCACTGGCGGTTTCCAACACAGGTCTGAGTTTGATGGCGACCGGTGCCGTTGACCTGCAAACCCTGTTGCTTTCGTGTTTTTTTGTAGCGCTTGGGGTTCTGGCAAAGGACTACAACGTAACCGGCAATTGAGGTTAGATCCATATTCATGCGGCTCAGGAGGGCCTTCAATGACGACCTTTATCGTCACAAAGGAGACCCTTTATGGCCAGAAAATTTTCGACAGCACTCAGGAATGCAATCCTTGGGGCAAACGTCACCACGGGGGCGCTGACTACCATCAGTTCCTCGTCGACCGGCAATAAGATTCTGGACAGCGCCAACGGCATGGCAATCTTCCAGCCGGGGGACAAAATCTCCGTTCCGGCTGCGTTGATTGCTGGAGGCTATGGCACGGTTGTAACCGTCCAGACGGATGGATCGTACCTTACAGTCAGTGAGACCTGCGAAGATCAGAGCGCCGGATCTGAATACACCGTGAGCCTGTGCAATCGGCGGGCCTTCCGCGACATCTTTGCCAACGGCATCCTGGAAATCTATTCCGGCAGCCAACCGGCCGATGCCGACACCACGGAGAGCGGCACGAAGCTGCTCAGGATCACGGCGACAAGTGCGGCGGTGACTCCCGGTGTGGCAACCAATGGATTGAATTTTGATGCTCCTGCTGCCGGGGTATTGTCAAAGGCAGCGGCACAAACCTGGTCCGGAGTGGCCCTTGCTACGGGCACAGCGGGATGGTTCAGGTTCTATACGAACATGTACCATACCGGGTCCGGAACCGACAAGATCAGGTTCGATGGATCAATCAGCACTTCGGGCGCGCAGCTCAATCTGTCATCGGTTTCAATCGTTGAGGGAGCCACCACGACGATTGATACCTTCACGATTACGTTGGCTGCTTAGGAGAGATGCTGGTAGTGCTTTGTCTCAAGTACCCCGTGGGAAACTGCGGGGTACCGGGGGATAGATATGGCAGTTAATTATTTTACCAGGAAATTCCAAGACTATACTGCTATCACTGGAAACGGTATTCTCTCTGCACTGAAATCCGTGGAAAGTGGTACTGTCAGTGTAGGTTTGATTAACGACGCAGGACCAACGGATGATCTTGCAAGAGTCATGCGCCTGACTTCCGAAGCGGAAGGAGATCTTGGTTATTGGTTAGATCCCAATATGAATTATGGATCTACCAGTGACATTCTTGCTGTGTTTAATCTTGGTTCCAGAACAGAAGGTAGTACAGCTTACCTATTTCATGGAGCATGCTTTTTAGGCACTACGTTTCACGGTATAAGAATTACACAAGGTGCTGATTCTTCCGGTGATGTACTTAGAGTTGTAAAGGGTTCACCATACGACTATCCTGTTCCTGAACAGGGTTCTGATTATCCATATCCTATTGATACAACTAAATGGTATGGCCTCAGGATGAGAGCCACCAGCACACATGTTTATGTTAGGATATGGGAATATGGTAGTGCAGAACCTGATGTTTGGAATATGGATGTGTCTGTGTCTTCCTATACAGAGTATGGGTATTATCTAAGCTATGGTACAGAAGGGGCACAGGAGTTAAATTTAGCCTTTATTGGCATTACAAGTAATCCAACATCATACCCCATTAGTGTACCACTTACATTTAATCCTGGAGATGGTGCTATCACATTTTCAGAGTTTGACTCTGAAGGTTTTGGCGGTGGTACTGGACATGTGGAAGTTGATATTGCACCTGATGGCTACGGCAACTTTTGCGGTGATGTGGAGCATTCGGAATTTGTGCCGGATGGCTACGGCAATTTTGCAGGCAGTGTAGCATTCCCCGGAGCCGAGCTTGCTGGTGAATCCTGGGTTGGCGGGATAGGCGTTATTGACTTTCCTGAATTTGGAATTCATCAGGCGATTTCCGGCAACGGTGAAATTCATGAAGACACGAGGGATCTCTTTGATTACACCGGGCGCAGCGGGGCTCTTGGGTCTGTTTCATTCAGTATGGGCCTTCGGGCTACTGGATCTCAGCTCGTAAGCGGCAATGCGGAGACTTCCTTCGGTACATTCATTCTGGATGGAGACGGCAACTTCTCGGGGACCGTGAGCTTTGAAGATACCCTAATTGATGCGTCCGGATCGAGTTTCCCGGTTGGGCGTGCAAGCATTGACTGGTCCATCTCCGTGGGTGGAGCGGGCAAGGTCGGGACAGTCGAAGCGGGTTCATCGCCCGTGGAATTTCCTGCCTTCCAGATTTCGGGGGCAGGAACCGTCAGGGTTGTCGGTCATGCCGCCATGGATTTTGAGCGGTTCGAGGCTGATGGGGTTGCTTTGCCAGGTTGTTCGGGTGATGGAGTTATCGTTTTGCCATTTCCTGTTGTTCTGGCAAGCGGCCAACATCTTCCGAGGGGAGAGGGGGCGATTGAATTTTCCATCGATCTGCCTTCCTCCGGTTGCTATGGTCATAGTGATCGGTACCGATATCCCATTCTCAGGTTTGAAAGACACCCGTGAAAAATCCTGTCAGATATGTCTTCAAGGGCAATCAGCAGGCAGCCATGGCGTACACTCGTTATGGCCAGGTTTTGCTTGATGACCTGAAAAGGCGCATGGCTTTTCAAAACCTGTCGCAGCACGTGTCGAGAGTTACCCTCATCAACGGGACCGAGATTGTCTGCCAATCCATCTTCGGGCAGGACCAGGTTACTATCACTTGTATTCCACGGCTGCCTTACAAGCGACGTGTTGTTCATAATCTGGACACGTATGGTTTTGACAGATATCTCATTGTACTTGAGTATCCGTATTTGGTCAGATCATTCATTTTCGACACCAAAGACAGAAGCATATCCGAGCATAATTCTCATATAAAGAGTGGTGGGACTGGATATTCTCACACAGCCAATGTTTACCCGTATAACAGCGTGAAGGACATGCTGTTTTCTAGGTTTAACAGTGATGATATTGTTTATTCGGGTGCTAAGACAAATTTGTATACTGCATCCAGTCAGTATTATGTTTCGCAAGATGAAATTGCAGATGGCATTGCTACTGCATTAAATAGAAGATGCTGTCTGTCTAATATATCTTTTCCTATTCCAGGATTTGGCAGATATTCATTTGTTGTATCGGCTGGAGGTCAGTATAGATATTATGATGGTAATGCCTGTCTTAGGATAGTTGATAATAGCAATCAAGACTTGCTATTTGGAGGAGTTCTAAGAAACCATTACGGTTGGTCAAGATCAGCGGAAAATTTCTTTGACAGCTATTCCGAGTACGGTGTCCCTGGGAGCGGCACCAGATTTTCTGGGCAATACTATTCCATTCAATTGCATGAGCCGGACAAATCCGCCGAGGATTATGGATTCATAGAGATACGAAGAATTGGCTATTTTGTTGATGCTGAAAAATATGCGCTGTTGGTAACCAGGTTTGAGGGTGATGCGAATGGTGAATTAAGCAGAACGGTCCACTCCGGGACAGCATACGAGACAGAACCGGCACTGACTGAGTTGTATTCCGGTGAGGAGCTCCTTGCCAGCCATGAAATGGCGTTTGATCCATATACCAGATCAGCCTTGAGCCCTCAGTACAGTGTAACTGTTGTCGAGAATTCATCCAGTGATTCTACTACTACCGAGGAGCTTGGAACCGAGACTGTCATAGATGGTTCATTCAGGGATGATTATGTTTTCTTTAGAGATACCAGAATTAGAAATACATGCTATCACTCTGTAAGTAATAGTTCGTCTCTTGGTATTAGTAGTGTAATGTTGAACAACTCTTATACTCTTCAAACCAGGGATTATTATACTGTAACATCATATCTGTGGAATGGGGCAGATTGGGTATATGACACAACATGGACTTCTGATTACTACAATCGCAAAACGCATGTTACTATAGATGGCGGAGGAAGAGAGATATTCAAATACCTTGGAAGTAGCACAGATACATTTAATGGCATGTTCTCAATGAAAGCTGTCGAGCTGAAGTATCTTCCTCCATATAATCTGGTGTACGACTATGATGAACTCGGTGGAGGGGCCGTTGATGATTTCGGTTGGCCCATACCAAGCAGCACCCCAGACTATTATCCAGCAATGTGGCCAACACTGTATTATTCTGTAATTCTGGACGGGCTTGACAGAGAAGTCATGATCAGTTGTGCAAAAGATCCTTCTGCAGATTATTGGAACATCTATGCGTGGATATCTCTGGCGGTGGGAGATTACAGTGCCATGGGATTCACGAAAGAATTCAGGGATTTCAAATTCTGGTTAAAAGGTCCTGTTCCATTGTTGCCGCAGGAGATTACACCAGATATCCCGAAAGCTATTGAAGAGGTTGAATCTTCTGAATCTGATTCAGAAATAGTGTTTGATCCACCTCGCACAATAACATTTGCTGATAAGAAATATGGAACCTTTGAAGACGTAACCGATGAGATTGTGGAGAAAATTCTAGCCATAGATCCATCGCTCAGTCTCACGTACATTTCAGTCCAAGCAGTTTATCTTTTCAAGCCAGGAGACCTTTATGGGCCTATATGATCTGGTGAGCGGGCAGCTAACCACCTGCCAGGAATATGCCGAGGAGGCCTTCGAGCAGGCTTCCGAATATCTGGAGACTCTTGCCGGGTCGGTGCTGGAGCCGCTCGATCTGTTGGATGACATCGAGTATGATTGGCCCGAACCATCCTTGGATTGGTCCTACGCGGCCAGACCGCCCAGGCCGGACGACCTGGAGCTTCCCGAGAGAGAGATTCCCGCAGATGTTACCATCGAGGACATTGACGTTCCCGAGTTCCCCGAGATCCCAAGCTTTTCCAAAGAGGAACCGACGATACTTTATCCCGTTGCTCCCAGCACGGAGCTCCCGGATGCGCCGAGCGATCCCCCACCGATGGGCGAAATCGAGGTTCCAAACGTTCCGTCTTATACCCTGCCCGCGGTCCCGGTTTTTGGCGATCTTGTTCTGCCGGTCAATCCGGAGATTGCTTTCCCGACCTTCGAGGGCACCCTTCCGGAAGCCGAGCTTACCCCTCCCGAAGTAGCCTTCATTTACAATGAGGCTATCTATGAATCCGACCTGGCGGACGCACTGAAAGCGAAGATCCTCAATCAGATCGAGACAGGCGGGACCGGCCTCGGCGCCGAGGTCGAGGGGGCAATCTGGAATCAGGCGAAACTGAGAACGGAGAGTGAAAATGCCAGGATTCATGATGAGGCTCTTAATTTCTGGGCCGCTCGCGGTTGGACTGTTCCTCCAGGAGCTTTGGACGGCCGCCTTTACGAGGTCTCTGTCGAACAGGGCCGAGCACTCGCGGATGTCAACGAAAAGATCCTGATCGAGCAGGCCCGTCTGGCGCAGGAGATGGAGAAGTTCATTGTTCAGGCCGGGCTGCAATACGAGAAGCAGGTCATGGACTACTCGAACGAAGTCCAGAACCGGGCATTCCAGGCGGCTCGGGCGGCTGTCGAGATGGCTCTCACCGTCTTCCAGGCGAAGGTGGTCTGGTACAATGCTCAGGTGGAAGCCTACCGGGGGATGGTTGCCGCCTATGAAGTCAGGATTCGGGCCGAACTCGGGAAGGTCGAGATCTTCAAGGCTCAGATCGAGGGGGCCAAGCTGCAGATCGAGGCCAACAATGCCGAGGTCCAGCTCTACCTGGCTCAGTTACAAGGCGTTACGGCTATCATCGAGCTCTACAAGAGCCAGATCCAGGCAACTTCCTTGAAGGCTGAAATCAACCGGCTGAAGCTCGAAGTTTTCCGGCTTCAGGTCCAGACGTATCAGATTCAGGTCCAAACCAAGGTTGCGGAATACGATCTCTACAAGGCGCAGCTCTCGGGGGAACAGACGAAGGTTCAGGTCTATTCCGAGCTGGTGCGGGCCTACGCCGTTAAGGTGGAGGGCTTGAAGGCCGAGATAGAAGCCAAGCAAGCCCAGATCACCGCGGTAGCGTCCGTCAACAAGAACCGCCTGGATGCCATGCTTGGCAGAGTGGAAAGGTACAAGGCCCTCCTGGGAGTTGATGTTGAAAAGGTCAAGGCGATAGCGTCAGTCTACGAGGTTGACGGGAAGATTTACGAGGCCGATGTTAAGGCTGTGGACGCCAACATGCAGGCTCAGGTCGAGGTTTACAAGGGCAATCTTGCCAAGGCCAGAAACCAGACAGACCTACTTCTGAAGAAAGCCGAACTCGACCTGCAATCGTTTCTCCAGAACAGGCAGCTTGCTATCGAGGCCGCCAGGTCCGGCGCCAACGTTTGTGCTCAGTTGGCTGCCAGCGCGCTGAGCGCGGTACATGCCGGGGCCAACATCGGATACAGCGGCAGCGAATCGACTTCCACGTCTGAGGGCAAATCAACTGCTGAGAGCACCATTACCAGTTACCAGCACATTTATAACGAATCATAGACAAGGAAAGGGGAAGCGTCATGCCTCCAACCTATTACATCCCGGAGTCTCGGTTCGATGATGACTTGAGAAGGCGGCTGGCGGAGACGCACGAAAGAAATGTCGCCATGAACGATCCGGCCGCTTTCGCCAGGAGAAAAAACGCCATGCGCGATGCCGAGATGGAGCGGCAACGGATTTTGCATGGCGACTTCGCTCAGCAGGCAGCCCTGCAAAAAGCGCTGCAGGGGACCTGGGATAGGAGGGCTCAGCAGGAGCGAGACGTGCAGGGGACCTTTGGAGAACGTGCAGCCGAGGCCAGGGCGCTGCAGGGGACCTGGGACCAGAGAGCTCAGCAGGAGAGGGACGTGCAGGGGACCTTCCAGGGACGCGAGGAAGGTCTTGAGCGACGGCAAGGAGCGCAGCTTGCAGCGGAAATGGAACGGGCCAAATTGGCCGAAGAGGGGGCGAGCTGGCGCAGGATGTATGAGCCGACGCATTACGGACAAGAAATCACCGTAGACGATGAAGGCAATACCATTCACCGAACCGTTCCCTTTCAATATGGGCAACGGATCGATCAACAGGCCGAGGCCGAGCCCATCTTGCCGCAAGTTGCTCCCAAAGGTTTCAATGATGTGAATCATTTGCTGGCGGTTTACGAGAATGTTCCTCAGAATCAGCGTTCGCAATTTCTGACTGAGGCTGGAGCGCAATATCCGGATCTGTTTAAGCAGGCGCGAAACGAAATGGCCAAGCGGTCAAAGACTGGCGCAGGTCCCAATCCAACCATGGCGACCGCTCCGGCCGCTGCTGCGTCTGTTCAAGTTCCCATCCCGACCGTTCCACCCAAACCGGCAACCTCTCCGGCCGCCTCCGTGGCAAGGGTAAAGCGGGACATTGAAACCCCGTATTATCCTCCAACGGTTTCCGGGGGAGACACCAATGCTTTGACGTTCAGGGAGCCGAGTGCACCTCAGTACAGCCCTCCCGATACCACTTCCTACATCACTCGGGGAGGACTGGAACCCAACTTGCAGCCCGGAGCTCCCATGCCTTCATTCAATACCGGGATACGGCGCGCCATGCCTACACCCGCAACTTATGAACCCCCGGTAAGGCATCCCATGCCTTCATCCAACCCAATGGTACGACAGCCCATGCCTACGCTCCCGGAACCGGACATGACGCCGACAGCTATCCAACCCAGGCAACCGGAAGCGCCTCAAGCGTATTTGCCACGGCGATCCAGGAACGTGATTGCATCCCTTCAATCGCAGATGAACGAGCCCTCGTTGCTCGACAGATCCAGATGGAAGAAACCAAGGTCTTCGCTGATTGTCGGATAGGCGTGGGGCGTGAGGCGTGAAGCGTGAAGGGTGAAGGGTGAAGGGTGACGAGATGAATGAACGGTTTTTGAAGGCAGTTGAAAAGGTGCTCGTTCATGAGGGCGGGTATGTGAGCGATCCTCATGATCCAGGTGGCGAGACCAAGTATGGCATCAGCAAGCGTACTTATCCGAAGCTCGACATCAAGCACCTCACCCGCGACGCCGCCATTTCCATCTACTTTCGAGACTGGTGGCAGCGGTACGGTTACGAGATGATTGCCGATGACGCCCTAGCGGCCAAGGTCTTCGATTTTGCCGTGAACATGGGACCCTCCCGCGCTCATAAGCTCCTCCAGGAAGCCGTAAATCGCACATCTCCGGCTGGGCTGTCGGTGGACGGGCAGCTTGGTCCCTTGTCGATAAAAGCCGTCAACGATCACTACAATTCGTCACTGCTTCTCGCCGAATTCAGGCTGGGGGCGATCTCGTTTTACGCCTCGCTCAAAAATGCACCGCGGTACCTGTTGGGCTGGGTCCGTCGAGCACTGGATTGAAGTTTGAAACTGGCAACTTGGGGTTATACAGGCCGCTTCTTCAAGCGGTCTTTTTTATTTGGAGCGACCCATGGCACAAAGGTTCAGCCAGACCGATCTGGATTTGATGGACCAAGTTTGGTCCGATTTGTCTCCCCGCACTCCGGCGCATGGGAATGATCCCTTCATTCCGCGAAACGCTCTTCAGAGGAATCCGATTCCACCTCCAACGGAACCGGCAAGCATGGTCGATCCGGGCGCTCTATCGCGCCCCCTGGGAGCCGACGAGGTAGCTGAATTGGGGGATAGAGATTATCCCGAACCTCAGCCTCAACGTCAATCTCAGCCTCGTTATCAACCCGCGTGGCCGGGTCCCATCGAGAACTTCATGCCTCGGCGGCAATTCGCGGCCAATCATCCCACCGCTCTCGCTGAACCTCCAACGGATATTTCCGGGAAACCGATCACTTCCGACAATCCTTTCGAAGCGGAATATCAGAATATCCTGAAGCGGGAACGAGCGGCCGAATTCAAGGATAGGGGCTTTCTGCGGGGAGTGGCTTCCGATGTTGTCGGGGGTCTGGTTGACTATGGAGAACTTGGTCTGCGAGGGGTTCGCACCATGGTCCCGAAGGGGTCGGCCCTGGAGGAGGCCGCAACGGCCGGGATCGAGCGGATCAATCGTTTCAAGGAAGAGACCCCCTTCTTTCAGCAAGACCCGAATGCCGGGTATCTTTCCCGATCTGTCCATGGCGGGATCAGGTCGGCTACTCAATCAGTGGCGGCCGGCTTGCCGACAGCAGCAGCCGGGGCTGCAATGGGGTCCGCATTGGGTCCGGCCGGGATGGCCATTGGCGCCGTGCTGGGTTTTGCCTTCGGTGGTGCGACTCAATTCGGACTGGCTCAATACGATGATGTGATGGAACGCGGGAAGCCCCTCGTGGATCAGGGCAAATTGTCTCCTGGAGATCTTCAGGCCTCAGCTATCCGGCAGGGACTCTATGAAGGCGGCTTCGAGTTCGCCTCCGATCTTCTTGGTGGCTGGCTGATGGGCGCCGGGAAACTCTTGACGACACCGGCAAAGCAGGCCCTTCAAGCCACCATCCGCGACATGACGAAGGTGGGATTCAAGGAATTCGCCAAGCGCGCGGCGGGATTGACGGCGGCCGAGACCAGTACGGAAATGGTGACTCAGGCCTTGCAGTCCGAGGAGGATTATCGGCTCGGGCTTGGCAATCAACGCTTCTGGGAGGGTGCCATTGACGCCTTCGGGCCTTCTGTCGTAGCCTCCATGATCTTTGCCGGGCTGGGTCATGCCAACGTGAAGCTGGCGCAAAGAAGTGCATTGAAGAGCCTTGAAAATCCGGAAGCAGATCCCAAGAAAAGGGCGGCGGCGGTCGATGCCGTATATGCCGCGCTGGAACAGGATCATCCTGTTGTAGCCAGTATCTGGGCTCAGACGGCCTCGAATGCCATTGACCAGAAGCTCCCCATCAGCACCGACGAAAACATCATGGATGCGGAAGCCAGGCTCAACGAAGCCAGGCTGAACGAGCAACGGCTTCTTCCTCCCGGCCAGGGATTCATTATGCGGGAGCCCGGTGAGGTTTACGCTCCCTACTCCCCGGAATTTGCCGAGGCGAGGGTTGCGGCCGGAGAAAGGGGATTGCCCGCCCCCACTCTTCGGGAGCCGGTTCAGGAACAACCCGAGCTCACGGTGGAGCAGCTCGACACGCGAATCAAGAACCTCTCGAAAACAGAGAAATCCATTACGACTCAGCTTGGGAAGGCCACAACGGATGAGCGCCGCGAGAAGCTGAATCAAAGGCTGAGAGACCTTCAGGCCCAGATTCAAGCGAACAAGGACCAGCGGGACGTTTTGCTCGAACGAACGAGACAGGAAGCAGTCGATCAGCAAAGGAAAGTGGATCGGCAAAGAAAGATTCTTTCCGGGCTTCCGGATCAGCCGCTGCCAACGGATATGGCCGACCTGGAGCTTGAGCAGCAATATTTGGAGAGCGTCAGACGGTCGTCTCCGGCCGGAGATAATCTGGTGGACCTCGAAGCAGTGGCGAAACGAGAGCAGCAGATTTTGGCGGGGATTGATGCCGAGGAAATCTATCAACAGAGGTTTGAGCGAACCAAGTTGTTGGATCGCAGGATCAGCAACCTCGAGAAGATGCCGAACCCCTCGGAGAAGCAGAAGCAAAATCTTGAGAGTTTCAAGCAGGAACGGACTCAGCTTCAGGATTATGAGGACCAGGCGGCGGCGCTTGGTATTCGATTCATCGGGATGCAGGAGCAGGCACAGGCCAATCTTCCGCCCATTCCGCTGTTCAACGACAACAACGGCGCCACCTTCACGATCATGGAAGGGGAGAGTCTCGAAGATGCCCTGAAAAGGAAGCGGGGCGATTTCGCCGAGAAGAAGGAAGAAACGTCCATAGCCATTGAGGAGGCCGCCAATGAAGCTGCTACTTCTCCGAAGAATGAACTCCCCGAGCCCACGCAAGCACAGATCGAAGCTGGCAATTACAGGAAGGGTCACATCGATTTCCAGGGACTCGACATCAGCATCGAGAATCCTCGCGGATCGACCCGCAAGGGGGTGAGTCCCGAGGGCAAGTCTTGGGAGACGGAGCTGACCCATCATTATGGATACCTGAAGGGGACCGTGGGGAAGGATAAGGACCACGTAGATATCTTTATTGGTCCTGAGGTGGAGAGTGACCGGGTGTTTGTGGTTGACCAGGTGGACCCGAAGACCGGGAAGTTCGACGAGCATAAGGTCATGCTCGGATTTCCGAATCAGGATGAGGCGCGTCAGGGCTACCTGTCCAACTATGATGACGGATGGAAGGGCCTGGGCGCCATGACTGAAATGAGTATGGACGAGTTCAAGGCCTGGGCAAAGAGTGACAAAACCAAGAAGCCCGTTGCAGAGATCGGGGGGGAGGTGCCAAGTGATCGTCAAGGTGAAGGCGGGCTGGCAGGTCCGCTCAGAGAAGGGGAAGAACCTGGGGGGACCATACAGGAGCCGGGACCAAGCGGAGAGAAGACTCGCCCAGGTGGAATGGTTCAAAAGCCGGAAGGCGGGGAAGGTGAAGTAATTCCCAGTCCCGAAGGAATCACCATCGAGACCCCGGAGACCCCTAAGCCCCCAGAGATTTCCAGGCCTTCAGAGGGAAAATTCCAAGTTGGATCTTCGGTGAAGTGGACTGACAGAAAAGGAATCGAGCATACCGGCATCGTTCAGCAATGGTTCCGGAATACCGCGAATATTATGGATGAAGGCGGGAAGATCTACGCGGTAAAGCGGGACAAGCTGACTGCTGCGATTGCTGAACCCTCTGGTCCTATAGTCCCGAAAGAGCCCGAAAAACCGGCAGAAGTGTCCATAGAACCCGTGACGAAGACACCCGAGAAGACAACAGAACAAGGCGTAACGCCGGTTTCTATAGAACAAGAATCGATCAAAGAACCATGGGAAATGACGAGGGCGGAGCATCGTAAGGTTGAGCCAAGGATGGTCCTCGCGTCGAGCATTCTTGAGAAAATGCAGGCCGCAATGGGACCGGGTGGAAGGTTGGCCGGAGGAAAAGCAACGAATGCACAGTTGAGAAGCGCGGCCGCTCGGGTGAAAGCTTTGGAAAAAGCGAGAGAGAGATGGTCGAAAGCTTTCGATAAAGCGGACGAAATCCACAAGGCATCCGTTGCCAAGGCTATCAAGGAAGGCAAGGCGGTGCCCGAGAACGTCCTTGCCGAATACCCTGAACTGAAACCGACGATCTCTATCGAGGAGCAGGCGGAACCCAAGGGGGCGGCCGATCAGATTCAGGAAATGTCCATGGATGAGCTCGACAGCATCCTGGATGAGGGAGAGAAGGCGGCACAGGAGAAAGAACAGCTTGTCATTGAACCTGAAACCATCGAGAAACAAAAGCCAGCCTTCAAGCTTGGCGACCAGGTTGAATACAAGGGGGAACGATGGGAGATTGGATTCATAAACAATAGTGCCACCGGTTACGCTGGAAGCTTGCGGTTACAGAAAAGTGGGGCCGCCGATGCAGCATTCATAAACTATGTCGACCCTAGAAATGTCACACTCATTTCAGAAGCACCAACTGAACCCGCTCCCGCCCCCGAGCAGGAACCTCCCACCGAGATCACCATCGAGCCTATCCCTGTTGGCGGGCCGCGTGCTCCAAAGGGACCGCGCCAACCCAGGCCGAAGCGCACCGCTGGAGAGATTGCCAAGAGCGCGGCCGAGCATGGTGTCAAGGGAATCGATGAGGCCATTTCAGGGCTGTATGAGCTTTTCGGAGGAAAGGCCGTGCGGTCGTTCCCTGGGGGGATCGACGAGGACACCTATCAGAAAGCAAAGCCCCATTTTCAGAAAGCCTTGGAGGAATTTCAGGCGGCCGGTAAAGACATCAAGGCCTTCGTGAAGTGGGCCTACGACAGCTTTTCATCCAAAATCAAACCCTATCTTCGCCGGTTCATTCAGGAGATGAAGGGGGTGAAGCCCGAGTCTCCCGAGGTGGAGATGGAAGAGGGCGGCGGTGAGGGGATCACCATCGAGACCGAGGGGGAGGAGGGCACCGGCAAGAAGAAGAAACGAATCAAGAAGCTCCTGGATACCGGAGAAAAGTTGGGCGGCAAGCGGTCGAGCAAGGACCACCGGGAGCGATCCGAGGCCATTGAAATAGAGCTTAACGGCGACACCTCGGATGTTCCGCCGAAAGCTCTGGCCGAGTTCCTGATCGACAAGACGACCAGGAGCAAGTACCTGAAGGTTGATCATGCCGTTGAGGGAAGGACCCCCGGGACAGGCCGGTTTCTTGAAACTTTCAGATCGCTGGTTGCCACCTGGCCGGATGCCTACAAGGGCGAGATGGGAGTAAGCCGTCGCCGCCGAGGTAGGAATGTTGTTGAGATATTGGAAAGACACCTTTCGGGGGGGTGGACACAGGAACCGGCAGAGGCCGCTAAGAACCAGGCGCACGCCAAGAAGAGCGCGGCTGAGTACATCTCGACCCTGGAGCAACTCAACGATGCGGTGAGCAGTGCGGTAACGGTCGGTGAGGCCCGGCAGAACATCATGAAGTTGCTGGTTGGAGAAGAGCAGGCCGACAAGTGGCTGATCGAGGAAGACCGGCAGGTAGTGATTGATGCTTTGCGGAGCGCCATGGACAGTTCTGTCATTGCCGCCGATGAATCAATCTTGACCGATGCCGGGAAAAGCCTGGCAGGATTCCTTGGGAAAAAATGGGATTTTGCCCATTTCATGGTAACCGGATGGGAATCCATCGCTGAAGCCGAGTTAGATGAAACCAAGAACAAGCCCATCGTCCGCAAGCGCCGGAACATCTTCGAGATCACAACCCCTGATACCTATCGGAACGGTCGGGATGTAACCCCGGAAGAGCTGCTGGAAACCTTTGCCTTGCGCGGTCTCGACTTCGGGGAATGGGTCGAAGCCGACTTTCGGCAGCGGAGCGTCAATCTTACCTACGATTCCTTCAAGATGCTGGCCGAATCCCTGGGGGCGAACGACAAGGGAATCAGTCTGAACGATTCCATGCGACTCGGGATTGGCTGGGGGGCCCGGGGGCGCGGCGGGCGCACTGCGGCGGAATTCTATCCCGACAACAAAGTTATCGCTCTGACCAAGACCAAGGGAGACGGTTCGCTTGCTCACGAGTGGGCGCATGCCTTCGATTACATGACCGAGCGTGACAACATGGCGGCCATGGTGAAAGAGAGCGGAGTTCCAACTTACCAGGTCAGCGCCATAAACGATATCAAGCTGGCACTCGGGACGTTCTACAACACGGCCGACCTCGAAAACCTGGTCATGGACCTCCTGCGAGGGGTTTGGAGTCAGGCAAGGAGCCGCACGGGGAGGCTGAAAGAGGCCAAGAAGTTTCTGAAAAACGAGGCGATTGATCATCTTGCAAGGCAGACTAGGTTCGAGAGTGATGCAATCATGCTCGACGGGGGCGAGCGGGGGAAATACTACTCGAAGAAGGAAGAGATGTTTGCCAGAGCGTTTGAAGCCTATGTTTCGGACAAGCTCCAGGGTTCGAACACCTACCTGGTGGACGCCGAATTCGTGGCGCCCGGTGCGGTCGAAATCATGTTCAACCGGGAGCACGGGGCTTACCCGTCCGAGAAGGAGCGCGAGCGGTTCAACCGGCTCTTTGATGATTTCTTCTCTCAGATCGAATGGAGCAAAGACGGCATTCCGAAGCTGAAGGCTGATTACGTTCCCGTTACGACGCTGGAGAAACAGCGGGCTCAGGAAGCCATTGATGCCATGATGGAGCGGATTGACAAGATTTATGAAGCCCTCTATGGCGGGGAGCAATCCGACGATGGCCTTTACTGGTACGCCTTTGAGCAGACCGGGCGGGGCGTGGCGGCACAACCCAAGGGCTACATTGCCTATGACGACAGCTTTGATCTGAAGAAAGAACTTGTTTTGGCCGGGGCATCGTCCGAGGGTGTGGCCGGGAAGGGGGCCGTGGCCTACACGGATCAACTGAAAGCCGATGAAGTTTTGATGTATTTCTTGAGGCCGATCAAGTATAATGAAGCTGACACCAAAATAACCCTGGAGGTTCCAGATGGCACAATTACAGACTTGGGGCATCGAGGCGCTGAGGCACTGGAAGAAGCACCGCCCGAAAATGTACGCCCACCTGGAGAAGTTGGGCCTGCTGGAACAGGCGGCCCTGGACGCCCAGGAGAGGTCGGGGGAAGCGATACTGGACCTGCTGCAGGAGGCGGTACCGATAGAACAGGCGAAGGAGCTGATACTGCCGAGATTGATCTATCTCCCATCGGAGGAGGAGGAACCGACCTTACCTCCGGATCGGATGCCTTTCAGCCAACCGGCCGCATAGACTACACCATCCGGGCCAACTCCGGCCTGGAGCAGACCAACCAAACCGAACGTTTCAACAACAACATCGCCGCAATCCGGACCCTGAAACAGCTCGAGGCGGAAGGTCGTCTGGCTACCGCCGAGGAACAGGCTATCCTCGTCAAGTACAGCGGATGGGGAGAACTGTCCGAGGCCCTGTCCAGCTACCCAAGCGATACCTGGAAGGGGCGGGCCGAAATCGTGGCGTCGGTCCTTTCCGAGGATGAAATCCGGGCGATCCGGAGAAGCTCCCTGGACGCCTATTACACGGCGCCGACTATTGCCCACAACATTTACGAGGGCCTGCAGCGGCTGGGATTCTCGGGCGGGAAGCTGCTGGAACCCTCCTGCGGGGTCGGGCATTTCTTCGGGACCATGCCCGAGAACATCCGGCGCAACTCGACCTTGACCGGAGTGGACATTGACGGGATCTCCGCCAGGATCACCGGCCAGCTTTACCAAAACGCCAACGTCCTGCACCAGCCTTTTGAAGAAACGCAAATCCCGGACAACTTCTACGACCTCACTATCTCGAACGTGCCATTCGGGGACAGCTCTCCGTATGATCCGAAGCACAACCCGAACCACTGGCGAATCCACGACTATTTCATCAATAAGATGATCGCCATAACCAAGCCGGGGGGATTGATCGTTGCTATCACCTCGACGGGAACGATGGACAAACACTCGCAAGATGTCAGAAAGAAGTACGCTGAGGAAGCGGACCTTCTCGGGGCGATCCGGCTTCCGAACGGTATCTTCCCGGGGGCGCTGGCCGGGGCCGATATTCTCTATTTCAGGAAGAAGGGCGAGGGGCTCGCTCCCGTTCCCGATCTCGGAGATTGGGTGGGGGTTTCATCGAAAACCATGCCTGCCGTGAAAGATAACGGGACCGCCAGGGGACATGATGACACGGTTACGATCAACAATTTCTTCATTGCAAATCCCGACAGGGTAATCGGGAGTATGGCGGTCGGATACAACCAGTATGGAGGGCCGCGAGCACAGGTCACAAGGCAGGATGATTTCACAGCAAAGCTGACCGAAGCCATCGATAAGCTTCCGACTTCGATTTACAGCACGGCTCCTATCCCGTCTGAAATCAACATTCTCGATATGATCCCCGAGGAGTCGGACCTCAAGGATTTCAATTATTATGTCGGGGACGATGGGAATATCTACCAGGCCCAGGCCGGAAACCCGAAGCTGATTGACGATCTCACCCCGGACCAGACGGAGAGGATCAAGAAATTGATCGGAATGCGGGGGATCATCCGCACCCTGCTTCGCGCCCAGGCCTCCGACCAGCCGGCCCAGGAACTGGACGCTCTCAGAAAGAAGCTCCGCGAACGCTACGATGCCTTCGTTAAGAAGCATGGAGCGATCAATCTCCGTGCAAATCAGAGCTTGCTGAAGCAAGACCCCGATGCCGGACTTCTCTTCAGCCTGGAAAACTGGGACAAGGACACCAAGACCGTCAAGAGTCTGGCGGATATCTTCACCAAGAACACGGTAGCTAAGGTTACGCCCCCGACTTCGGCGGAGACCGCTGAAGAAAGCCTGGTCTATTCCCTCATGTGGCGCGGCCGGGTGGATCTGCCTTACATGAGCAAGCTCACCGGGAAGATGCAGGACACCCTGGTCAATGAGCTTAAGGGCAAGGTCTTCGATGATCCCGAGCGGGGTTATGTGACCTCCGATGAGTACCTGAGCGGGAACGTCAGGAAGAAGTTGGCAACGGCAAGATCCGCGGCGGAGCTCGACCCGAAATACAAAGAGAATGTCGAGGCCCTGGAAATTGCCCTGCCGGTTGATTTGCCGATGGAAGATATCCGGGCGCGCCTGGGCTCGGCATGGGTCCCGGCCGATATAGTGAGGAGGTTTGTTGTCGATCTCTTCGGGGGATATTTAGACGGGTTCCATATCGATCATGTGGTGCAAACGGGTTTGTGGACGCCGCATTTCCGTGGGCGAACCAAAGCCCAGGCGAAGCGGAATGAACAATTCGCACAGGAACATTCCGTGGCTTCCAATGAATACGGGGTCACGGACGACCGGGGCAGGAACCGAATCAACCTGTTCAAGGTTGGAAATGAGCGCGGGTTGCTGGATTTCGCGCTGAACGGCGGCTTCCCGAAGATCATGGATGAGGTACGAAACCCGGACGGCACGACAAGGGAGGTCCTTAACATCCAGCTCACCGACGCTGCCAATGCGAAGGTGGACGCCCTGCAGGCCCGGTTCAGTTCCTGGATCAGCGAATCCGAGGCTGTGTCGAAGGCGCTGGAGGAGATCTACAATGAACGGTTCAATTCCTTCGTTGAAAGACAATATGATGGATCGCACCTGACCTTCCCCGGCAAGGTCCCGGATGAACTTATCAAGTTAAGGCCCCATCAAAAGAATGCAATCTGGAGGTTCTTGCAGTCCGGGGCGACCTATCTGGCGCACGAAGTTGGAACGGGCAAGACCTTTACGATGATCGGCTCCATCATGGAAGCCAAGAGAATGGGGCTGGCGCGCAAGGCGGTCATGGCGACCAAAAAGGCGAACATGGAGCAAATTGCCGCCGACTTTTTGACGCTTTATCCGGGGGCAAATATTCTGGTGATGAAAGTCCCCGAAAACGCTGAAAAGCGTAAACGGATCTTTGCCAGGATCTCCACGGGGAATTATGACTGCATCATCGTCAACCACAACTCCTTCGAGAAAATACCCCTCTCTATTGAGACGCAGCGGGAGATTATCAACCGGGAGGTGCAAAACTATGAACGGGCGTTGGAAGAGGCGGTCATGGCCAACGCTGCCCGACATACCGTGCGGGACATCCAAAAACGAATCAACAAATTGAAGGCGAAGCTCCAGGCATTGGCCGACATGGAGCGCGACGATGTTCCCACCTTCGAGGAGATGGGGCTTGATATGGTAGTGGTGGATGAGGCGCACACCCACAAGAATATCGGCTTTCAGACCAAATACGGCAGCATCAAGGGAGTGGAGGCGAACGGTTCGGATATTGCCTTCGATCTGTTCATGAAGACCCAATACCTGCACGCTAGGAACGGGCGAGGGATACTATTCGCTTCCGGGACCCCGCTGACCAATTCCGTGGGAGAGCTCTTCAACATTTCCCGGTATCTCTATCCGAGGGAATTGGAGCGCTTGGGAATAGCCACTTTTGACGCCTGGGCCAACACCTTCGGGGTGATGAGAAAAGAAGCTGAATATGCCCCGGAAGGCGGCGGATTCAAGCTCACGAGTCGTTTTGCGGAATTCGTGAACATCCCGGAGCTGATGGCTTTAATGCGGCAGCACATGGACATCCGGACCGCCGAGGAGCTTGGCATACCGAGACCTGATTTGGTCGGGGGCAAACCGATTGCGATTGATCTTGGGCAAAATGAATTCACCCAGGCTTTCCAACAGGTCCTGAAGGAAAGGGTAAGAAACTATCGGGCAGATCCCAAAAACGTTATGTATCGTGGTGTCCGGGATAACATGCTGCGGATTGTTAACGATGGGCGCCTCGTGGCCATGGACCCGAGACTTTACGATCCTTCCGCTCAGGATTATGCCGAAAGCAAGAGCAATGTGTGTGTTACCAAGGTGTGGGAGCTTTACCAAAAGCCGGTTGAGGCAATTGATCTTGACCGAGACTCGAAGACTTACGGCAAGCCCTACAAAGAAAAGAACCACCTACAGCTTGTTTTTGCCGACCGAGGGGTTCCCGGAGGCCGGGGATTCAACCTCTATGCCGATATCAAGAAGAAACTGGTAGCCAAGGGTATCCCGGCCGATAAGATCGCGTTCGCCCACGATTACAAGACCGATGACGCCAAGGCCGAGCTCTACAAGAAAGCCAGGGCCGGAGAAATCCGGGTGCTGCTCGGGTCAACCGGACTGATGGGTATCGGGGTGAATGTGCAGGACCGGGTTTCCTTCCTCCACCACCTGGATGTGGATTGGACCTATGCCAACTATGAACAGCGTAACGGGCGGGGCTGGCGATTCGGCAACCGGGTGCAAGAGATCGGGATATTCAACTACGGGGTCAAAAAAACCGTTGACGCCTTCATGTGGTCCACGGTGGCCTATAAGGAAAAAATTCTGCAGCAGGTCATGAGCAACGACCCGAAGGTCCGAAACGTGCAGGATGTATCCAAAACATCGATGGAAGCTTCCGAAATGGAAGGCCTGCTATCGGATGATCCCCTGCACAAGGAAAAGATCGAGCTTGACGCCGAGGTTCGCAGGCTGGGTAATATCAAATCCGATTATGAAACGTCCCGAAGAAGGGCTCGGGAAAAGTTGGCTCGGGCGCCCCTGGAGATCCAGGCGGCGGATAAGGCCGTTGCCAACAACCATTTGCACCTGCAAATCGCGGAATCGATTACAGCTCTTGAAATTGGGAATGTTCCCGGATTACTCCCGAGGGACCAGGGGGTATTCTTCGATTTGGAAAAGGACGGAGGCCGTGCGAATGATGCGGTTTACAATGTTTACAAAAAGATAAAATTCGCCAACGAAAACCAGGTTGCGATGATTGGCCGGTTCGGAAAGATCGTTTCCGAGGAAGTCACGGTAAAGGAAAAGGATGCCAAGACTGGTAAAGAAATCGAGAAAAAGAAGACGGTCAAGCGGTTCTATCCGCTTTCCGGATCGCTTTACGGCAAGGACAAGCTAAACCTGAGTTTCCATGTCGGGAAGGATGTGAAGCATGATTCCCTCCTTGGCAACGGAGTCAAGCGCGGACTCACTGCTATTCAAAACGGCCTGAAGGCGAACATCAAGGAAAAATTGACCGTAGCCAGATCGCTGCGCGAGGAAGTCCCGAAGCTGGAAAAGCTGGTCGCCACTCCATGGGATAAAGAAGTCGAACTCGCGGAGAAAGAGCGCCGACTGCGTGAGGTTACCGAGACATTGTTGAGGCGTCAGGCTGAGGAGGATGCCAGGGCGCGGGCTGAGCTTGGTCAGCAACAAGCGCAGCAACAGGCTCAGGCTCAGGGGGAAATTGTTCTTGAACCCGAGGAAGAAGAGGGCACCGGAGAGCTTTCATTTTCAATCGCCAACACCAAACCATGGCCGGCGAATTTTCCGAAGGCTTATGCCCAAACCCATCCTGGAAAAGTCAGCAACCATCCGGGCCACGAAGCTGCCAAGGCCGGAGACGTTGATGCCGCGATTCGGCTGGTGAACGATCTGGTGAAACCCGAGAGGATGAATGAGATCGGGCGACTTTACCCGGGCGCAAAATTGGTTGCCGTGCATGCCGAAGAGGCGACCGGCAAGAACGCGATTCCGCAAGTTTACGCTGAGGCTCTGGGTAAACACACCGGGCTGAAAGTAGTTACCGGCATTATCCAGACCAATCTAACAGGGCATACGAAAAAGAACGCCATGGAACGAATGCTTTCGAGGGCCACCTTTGATGGACCGGTTATCCATGGCCAAGATTACATCATTGTTGACGATCTGCTGACGCAGGGCGGGACGGTATCGGAGTTGCGCCATTACCTCGAGAACAAGGGCGGGCGCGTGGTAGCTGTTACCTCTCTCGGGTTCTCGACCGGTTCAAATGTGGTTGCCGTCAAGCCGGAGAACGTGATAAGATTGGTCAACAAATTCGGGAGGAATCAGCTTGAAAACGTCCTCAAGGAAAACGACATTGCAGGATCAATCGAAGCCCTCACCAACAGCGAGGCCCTCTATCTCCTCTCTTACTCGAACCTTGACACCCTCCGAGATCGAATCGCTCAGACAAAACCAACTGGAAGTAAGCGCCAAGGCTTCAGCCTTTTTCGGGAAACAGAAAGAAGAAAAACGGGGCAAGTGGGATTAGGACGAGCGGCACTTGAATCACACCTCACCCCCTTGATTTCCAAATGGACGAACGCGCCGGCCCGCGGAGTGCGGGTGGTGCAGTCTCATAAAGAATTGCCGTCTCGGATTGTGGAGCGTGCCCGAGGAAAAGAGATCGAGGGCGTCTATGATCCAGGGACCGGCTCCGTTTGGCTGGTTGCGGACAACCTCCCCTCCCTTGAACGTGCTGAAGAGGTCCTCGCCCACGAAGTTTACGGTCATTTTGGACTGGAAGCTTTCCTTGGAAAGAAGAAAGCCGATGCGTTCCTGGCCGAAGTGGCGATGCTGTATGGCAAGGAAGGTCTTAAAGGCATAGCGGAGCAGCACGGGTTCGACCTGAGCACCAAAGAGGGACGCCTCAAGGCCGCAGGGGAGAAGCTTGCGCGAATGGCCGAGGGCGGGGAACGTCCGGGATTGCTGAAGCGGATCTATGCGGCGATCCGGGCCGCGCTCAGGGAGGCCGGGTTTAAGATCAAGCTCGACGATGCGGACATTCAGCGCATGCTCACACGATCCAGGAAATGGGTCGAGGGTGGCAAGGCAAGACAAGGGGTTGCGGAAACGCAGCCCCTTTCTATTTCTGACATTCGGGAAGGCAAAGTTGACCCCGAGGTACTCTTCTCCCTCTCTGCCCGCGACCTGCTTGATAAGCTGCAAACCAAGCTCGAAGGCACACCGAAGTCAGCTATTGATGTAGTCTTCGGAAGGCAGACCGATCTTGGCGAGCTGGCGGCGTCTTTTGGGCTTCCGGCCTGGCTTGGGAAAAACAATGCAACGGTCAGGGGATTCCAGGAAAGGCAGGACCGGCGCGACAAGGACCGCTCGAAGATCGTTCACGACTATCTCAAGGACACCAATGCCCTCTACAATTTGTCCGATAAGGACCAAGTGAAATTCGATGAGCTTGCGTTCGAGCTGGACGGAAAGAAGGTGGTCAAGCTGTCGAAATTCAAGAAGACGGGGACCCGGCAACTCATCAAAGGGCCGCAACGGGAAATCATCGAAGTCCCGGTCTATGAGCTGAACGAGGAGCATTACAAGGCGCTCGATGATTACCTGAAGAAGGAAAAGCAGGTCCCTGATGCAATCCGGTCCGCCTACATGAATGCCAGGAAGGCCCTGGACAGGTCTCTCCTTCAGACCTATGAGCGGCTGCAGGAGATCAAGAAGCTTGACCCCAATCTCATCGAGGAATACCGGAACCAGATGGGCCAGATTGAGAATTACTGGCCGCACGTCCGGGAGGGCAACTACCATATTCGCGTGGTTGATCCCAAGGCGGACGCCAAAACGGAAGAGCCGGTCAAATACCGCGAAGACTTCAATGCGGCGGGCGAGCGGCATGCCCGGTTCTGGTACGCGAAGAACATTGACCGGATTGCGGCCGAGGTCAAGAAGGATAATCCCGGTATCGATCTGAAGTCCCTGGAATGGACGGTCGAGCGGAACAAAGATATGCCCGAGGAGGTCTATGATTTCCCGATTGCCCTTGACGCCATGCAGATGGTTGCTGATGCAGCCGTTGACAAGATGCCCGAGGAATCCGGGATCAAGGAGCAGCTCCGGAAGGAGTTCTCTCAGGAAATCTCCAATGTGCTCAAGTCTCGCGGCCACGGCGCCCACTTCATCAAGCGCCGGGATATCCCCGGCTATCAGAAGACCAATGCGGCCAAGGTCCTCTACAATCATTTCTCGGGGTTCTCCGGGTGGCTGACCAAGATGGAAGCTGCCCACGACTACGGAGATATGCTCCGAGAGATCCAGGCGCGGGAGCACCCCGGGGAATATCGGTGGGCGGTGCGCTACGTGCACGACATGCTGCAGAATCAGACCGGGATCGACCGGGCGGTTGATAACGCCAAGGCCTTCTTCTTCATGAAATACCTCGGTCTCGGGATCAAGACCATGGCCGTCAATCTGACTCAGAATCCGGTTGTGGGGATCCCGCGACTCTCCATGGACATCGGGATTGCGGGGGCCGGTCGGCAATTCGCCAAAGCCGTTCGAGACATCCGGCTGGACATTACCGAGAAGAGAATCGAGGGCTCGAAGGGGCGGCTGTCAGCCGACGAGAAACGATTGCTCGGGGACATGTTCGCTGAGGGCTGGGGGCAGTCCCAGTTCCTGAACGAGATCCGGGGGAAGGTCGGGGGGAAAACGGGCAAGGTCTTTGGCAAAGTGGCGCGGGTCATGGGCTACCCCATGGAGATCTCCGAGAAGTACAACCGGCTGAGTCTGGGTCTTGCCGCGTTCCGGGCTGCTCGGGAAGGCACAATTACCAATCAGAAGACATTGGATGCCATAAACCTGAAGAAGGGAGAGAAGGCGAGCTATGATGTGGCTAAAGCGTTTGCTGAAACTGTGGTCAAGGATTCGCATTTTGTGTTTGGCAAGGGCAACCGGCCTCAATTCATGCGGGGGACCGCTGGCGGTAAGGCCCTGAGCGCCGTCTTTACTTTCAGGACCTTTTCTTACAATCAGCTCTCGCTCTGGCGTTGGATGCTGGCGAGCGGCGACAAGGAAGGCAAGAAAGCCTTTGCCTATTCGCTCCTGTCCATGATCATGCTCGGGGGGCTTTCGGCCATTCCACTTTACAATTCCCTGGCCGCCCTCATTCGGGAGATCTTCGGAGAGGACCTGCTCGGCAATGGTGTTCGCAAGCAGCTCCCGCCCGGCATGAGAGACCTGGTGATGTACGGCGGGCCGTCGCTGGTCGGGGTGAACATCGGGGGGTCCATCGGCATGGAGCTGCCGGTGATCGACCGGCTGAACGTCAACAAGTCCATTTCTGGTCAGTTGGGCGAGGGAATTGGCTCACTCCTCGGGGTCCCGTATTCGATGTTCGATGAGCTGACCAAGGCGGTTGACGCTATCAAGTCCGGCCGGCCGGATCGCGCCGCCGAGACCGTGGCGCCGAATTTCTTGAAAAACATCATGAGCGCCGAAAGGCTTTACCGGGAAGGGCAGACCACGGTTACCGGGAAGCCGGTCAATGTCCCCGGTGAGAGGTTCCCGCGGAAGCTCACCGAAGGGGAAGCTATCGGCAAGGCGCTAGGCTTCCAGCCCGTAAGCAGCACCAAGGCCTTCGAGATCTACAAGAGCCTCGAACAGCTCAAAAGCTACCGGGATGAAAAGCAAGCGGAGCTGGCGAACCGGTATGTGGCCGCCATGAGGCAGAACGATCAAAAGGAAATGGTCGCTGTCCGGAATGAAGCGCGGGAATGGAACCGGGCGGCGGTGGTTGAGGGCAGGCGGGAGATGAGGATTGATCTGCAGAAGGCTATCCAAGCAAGGCAGAAGGCCAGGCAGCCTATGAAGCAGATGCGGGGATTGGCGAGGGAGTATCGGGAAAGCTATGGGATGTAAGGATGGGTGCTAAAATTCTCGAATTCACACGTCCCGATGAAAGGCAGACGGTGAACATTTGGTGAAGAAAAAAGAAAATGCCTGAGTCATTGCCTGAGTGAAACAAAAAGGGTTACCCCGTAACCGAGATAACCCTTTAGTATTCTTTAATAGTCCCAACGGGGTTCGAACCCGTGTCTCTGGCGTGAGAGGCCGTTTACCCATTTCTGTAAATCCCTAACATGGCTTGATTTCTGGATTTAAGTTTGCAAGCTCAGGCATTTTTTGACCATTTTTTGCCTGATCTGCATCTAAAATGCCTGAGTGATTGCCTGAGCAAAGGAGCTCCATAAAGCCGCGTAAATCTTCATTCACCCGACCGAGATATCTCTCGGTTGTCGAGAGGTTCTTGTGACCAAGTATTCTCTGGATCGTTGACATTGGAACCCCTGATTGGGCAAGCTTCGTCGCCGCATATCTCCTGAGGGAATGAAACCCAAAGGGCTTCACTGATGACCTCGAGCACAGTCCTTTCAGGAATTTGTGACGATATGTGAAAGGTGTACCAGTGTACGGGCCTTCCTCGACCACAAAAACCCACTCTGATCTTATTGTCCGGTTCCTGTACCACCATCTCAGATCCTCCTCAAGTTCCCGTGTCATGGGCAGCCATAAGTACTCCATCGATCCATCCTTGCTTTTGGAGTGCCCGATCCTTACCTGCCGAAGGCCGAAGTCGATATCTTCGTTCCACTTCCACCGAAATACCGATGAGCGCCGGGCCGCCGTCTGCAGGTAGCAGTTCAGAAAGACTCGCTCCTTGCGCGTGCAGGCCATGAGGATTTGCTTGATTTCGGATTCCATGGGTACGAATTGCGCTTTTCGGCTGTGCGGAAGTTTCTGGCATTTGACTACAGGGTTGGATTGCCAATCAAGGATACGTTGCGCCCAGGACCAGAATGCCAGGAGATTCTTTCGATCTCGATTGCTGCGATTGGAGCTCCGTTCGCTGGCGGAATGGAGCAGGAAGTTATGAACCATTTCGGCTGAAATACTCGCCAAGGCTGGGCTTCCACCGAGAAAGTTGACGAACCTCCTGCCGGTGGCAACTTTTTCGACATAGGTATTGTGGGTGTACCGTTGCTTGGCGTGGTCAAGATAATCCATGTAGGTCTCTGAAAAGTCCATGACGATCTCTGGCGGCTTCTTTGCCAGCTTTTTCCCTTCGACTTCCCAGGCCTTTGCTTCCCTTTTGGTTGCGAACGCCTTGGACTCCGGCTTTCTGCCTTTGATGCGAATCTGGCCGATCCATTTGTTGATCCGCCTGTCGAAGAATGGCATGCTCTAAACCCTCCTGAGTAAAGATCCATGACCGGCCTATTTGTTTTCCGCCAAGCGAGAGGCCATTAGCATAAACCCATCGAAGGGATTTGCGCAAGATTCCTGCAACTTCTTCAGGGGTCAGGATGGTCATTTCACATCCCTGTGTCTAAAGATGAATGATTTTGCCGATTTCCCAAGCCAGCCTCCAGGAAACAACCTCGCCTGGTTCATGGTCTAGCCCACCCAGCCGATACCAGACCGACTTGAGAGGAGTCCAAATCTTGAGTGCCAGCCAGACAGCCCGGAGCTTATTCATCTCATCTTCCTTCGCGTGTTGGCTTCAAAGTCTTTCCACTGGACGAGCACCCGTTCCAGGTTGAGGCTTAATGCCCTCCTAAGATTTGGATCTGGCAATTCTTTTGCGATCAATTCGTTTATTTCGGTTGCCTTTTCAGGTGAGCTTGTTGTGTAGATTCTGCGTTCCGATGGTCTTCCGTTTTCGTGATATCCCGTCACCGCGAAGAGGCTGAAACCGGAAGTCACAGTCCTGGAATCAGACTCGAAACGTGCCCAGAAGAGGGGATATTTCCCGAGTGCTTCCAGGATTGGTTTGGTGAGTTTGGTTTTCATCAGGATTGGTTTGGTGAGTTTGGTTTTCATCAGGATTGGTTTGGTGAGTTTGGTTTTCATTCTGCTACCCTCCATCCATCCCAGCCGTGCTTTGCAGCGAAATTCATGCACACATCATAATGCTCCAGCGGGCATCGCCCTTCCCTCCCGGGCTTGCATCGTGACCGAGACGACTCACGCGCCGGGATAATCGTGATGCGGCATGGAGCCACGAAGCTCTTTGCGGAATCGGGCCGATAACGCTCCTGGTTGGTGCGCTGTCGATGCTCACGGAAGATAATAGGCAGGCAGTCCGGGCAGTACATGGGCTTACCCTGCCTGATTTTGTAGGCCACGGTTGACGCGGAGGAATAGGCCCTGTAGGACCTGCCACAACGCGAACAAACAACATTGGTTGCCATTACTGGGACTCCTCATTTTGTCTCTTGGAGTGGAACATATTTATTTGCGCGCATTCTCTTTTGATCCGCCGTTCCGCCATGGCCTTATATTCGGGGTTCAGCTCGATACCGATCCACTTGCGGCCCAGGTTTTGAGCCACTACCGCAACGGTCCCGCTGCCCATGAAAGGATCAAGCACAACGTCACCGATGCGACTGCCAGCCAGAATACAGGGTTCAACAAGAGCCTTCGGAAAGGTGGCAAAGTGGGTTTCCGGGAAAGCTTCGGTCGAGAGTGTCCATACCGTTCGGATATTCCGAAAATCTACCAGATCCTTGCAAGACGCGGAAAATGAGGTGTTTTGCTTGATCCCGGATCCTGGTTCCACACACTTGGGGTTGACACCGGGCTTGCGTCTATCCATCGGTGCAGTTTCGCGCATGTGAGCCATGGTTTTGGCTAGGGTTTGATTGCCAGGACCCCCATCAGCCCACTTGTGATAATCGCTTCTTCCTCGAGCATACCGAGCATGGCTATCCGGAGAGGCTTTGACTTTGATGCTGTCGGCATCGTAATAGTATCGTTCCTGTTTGGATAGGAGGAACAGGTATTCATGACTTTTGGTGGGTCTGTCTTTGACGCTCTCCGGCATGGGATTGGACTTATGCCAGATGATGTCTGAACGCAGATACCAGCCGTAGTCACGCAATGCAAATGCCACCATCCATGGAATACCAATCAAGTCCTTGGGTTTGAGGTTTGAGTCTGTAGCCCTGTTGGCGTCCGCACCGATTGCGCTCGCCCGGTTAGTCGATTGCTTGTATCCTATCCGTGTTCCGTGGGTCCTTCTTCCTGCGGCGTTGTATGAGTCGCCCATGTTAAGCCAGAGCGTCCCGTCCTGGCGCAGCACTCTCCTGACTTCATGGAACACATCAACCATCTTAGAGATGTACTCTTCCGGTGTGGCCTCAAGCCCGATTTGCCCCTCGACGCCATAATCGCGGAGTCCCCAATACGGCGGTGAGGTTACACACATCTGAACGCACTCATCCGGGAGTGTCCGCAACATCTCAAGGGCATTCCCAAGAAGGATCTGATTGTGGAGAACATTCTGCATGGGGAGGCAACCGTTAAATCTGAGCAAAAGATTGAAAAAGGTGATCAGCTATTCTTCTGGCCTCCTTGCAATCGGCCGGATTCTTGCCATAGCTGGCATATTCGATGGTCATTGCTGCATCGTCGATCATGAAGACAATCACCTTGTCCTTATTAAACTTCGTGGCAATGTCACGTGCTGCTGCCACTTTGGGGGATGGGTTGAAAGCCATTACTTGCTCCTGCGATTCCAATTCCGATCTTCCTCGGGTTCATCTCCATCCGCAAAGCGTTCCCGGAACTCCAGCTCCTTACCGACTGCCTTGGCGCCCTCCGAGAATTTCTCGGTGAACCAATCTTGCTCGGTCAGCCATTCGAGATAAGAGGTTGGCACATCCTCGATTCCGGAACCGCGATGTTTGCCGAAAGGGATGATGAAAAGTGATTCCGCCATTTATTCTTCTCCTTTGATCCAGCCGGCCAGCCCGGTATATCTCCGGCTGTTGTCGATGGTCCTGATTGCCAGGTTGACGGCTTTCATGGTCCCGACCAACACCACGAGCTTCCGGGCCCGGGTGATGGCCGTGTAGAGCAGGTTACGCTTGAGCATTATGAAATTTGTCGTGTGAATCGGCATGATGACCACGGGGTATTCGCTGCCCTGGCTCTTGTGCACGGTGAGCGCCCAGGCTGCCTGCAGGTCGTCAAGGTCGGTCAGGGGGTACGCGACGTTTCTCTTGCCGGAGATGTCATCAAACTGAACGTATAGATAGTCCTGATCAACACTGCGAACGACTCCGATATCACCGTTGAAGATCTCCAGATCATAGTTGTTGCGTGTCTGGATTACGCGATCCCCAGACCTGAACGGGACGCCAGGGAGTTTTTCGCCGGTCGGGTTCAGTACGGTCTTTAGGATCTTGTTGACCTCCCCGGTCCCAATCGGCCCTTTCTTCTGGGGACACAGGACCTGAATGTCGTCGTGGGTGAATCCGAATTGTTGCGGGATCTTTTCGACCGCCTTGATGATGAGCCCCGGAATGGCATGAGGATCTTCCTCGGGAATGAACCAGAAATCTCCTTGGGTGCTGCTCAACTCCAATTTCTCGCCCCGATGAATCCGCTGCGCATTGACGTTGATCAACGAATCGTAGTCCTGCCGGTAGAGCTGCGTAAGGTAGGTCACCGGCATGCAGCCTGACTGGATCATGTCGTTCAGGACCTGGCCGGGGCCGACGCTCGGGAGCTGGTTCACGTCCCCTACGAAGATGATTTTCTGTTCGTCGGTTACGGCATCCATCAAGGACGCCATGAGCCTAACGTCAATCATGCTGCTCTCATCGATGATGATTGCATTGGCTTCGATGGGGTTGTCTTGATTCCGCAGGAAATCCCCGATCTGAGGAGAGTATTGAAGGAGACGATGAATTGTCTTCGCCGGCCGCCCGCACATTTCGGCCATGCGCTTTGCCGCCTTGCCGGTTGGGGCCGCCAGTTCGATAACCTTGCCTTCCATGGCCGAAAGGATTCGTCGCACGGTATGGGTCTTCCCGGTTCCGGGGAAACCGGTAACGATTGAGATTTGGCTATCGAGCGCCATGCGGACGGCGTAGGTCTGAGTTTCATCCAAGCCGGAAGTGATAGCGGGAGGAAGAGTTCCCGACGCGGGACAACGCGCCGTAACAAGTCTTCTTATTCTTTCAGCAACTTCCTTCTCGGCTTGATACAGGTCTCTCCTGTAGATACCAGCGTTTTCTCGAACGAGCCGATTGTCTTTGATTCCATATTCGATGATCTGCTTGATGGGGTCCTGGTGAATGCCGAGCACTTCGATTGATCGGGTCAGCAGTTCGTTTTCCGGAAGGTAGCAATGACCCTCACCTTCAGAGGCTTCACCCAGCACCCAATTCACCCCGGAGCGGATGCGATGGGATGAGTCTTTGGCAATGCCCATGGCGCCAGCAATGGCGTCGCACGTCTTGAAGCCGACGCCCCAGATGGTATCTGACAGCTCGTAGGGGTTTTCCGAGACAATCTTGATTGCATCCTGTTTGGAGCCGTATTGCCCAACAAGCTTGTCGCGCATGCGGGCGGTGATCCCATTGGTTGCGAAGAACACATCATGTTCGCGGTCCTGCTTGATGGTCATGTACTCTTCGTGAATGGATCTAGCCCGGTCGGGAGTGATGCCGGAAATCTGGGCAAGCTTTTCGGGGGATTCTTCCAGGACCTGGAAGATGGTGTCGCCGAAAGTGTCGGTGAGGCGCTTGGACAATACCGGGCCGATCCACATGAAATGCCTGTCGAGGTATTCCTGGATGCCGGCAACATCCCTGGGAATATCAACCTCGACAATCTGGACCTGGAATTGCATGCCGTATTTCGGATGCTGTTTCCAGTCGCCGGAGCACACCACGCAGTCACCCACTTCAATGCTTTCGGAGATGTTCCCGACAATGGAAACGTATGGAGCACCCTCCGGGTGGAGGCTCCCGAACCTCCACCCACCGTTGTACGGGCGGGAAAGCTGCACAATCTTTCCTCGGATTGTTTCCATGTTAGTCCTTATCCCTTCATCCAGCCAGGTTCTTCGGGTGCAGACGTCCCAGCGGATTGTGGTCCGCCGCCTTCACCATTTCCACCATTCCCGCCGTTCGCGCCGTCCACTCCACCGGCCTGCAATTCTTCTTCGGCGTCGAAGGTGCGTTTGATGTCGGCGTTCTTGAGCTCGGCGACCATGGGGATGAGCTGCTCTTCGAGCTCCCTGGCAATCGGCTTCGGAGAAACAAACTTCAAGACGAAGTAACGGCCGCGGTCCCCTTTCTGCTCCTCGGTGGTAATCTCCGTCTCGAATTGCCACAGGGGACAGCGACGCAGGGCAATGGCGGAGAGATACCGGCGTACAGGCGCAATGGATGTTCCGGCAACACTCAGCCAGAACGGCAGGAATTCGTCCTTCTGAATGCACAGGAGGTTCCACGTTTCTCCGCAGGTAGGCTTCTCGCTTCCGTTCCACCCGGCATTCGGGCATACCGGCTTGAGCATGGTCTTTTTCAGAGTGTTCGTTACCTGCCTCACACACTCAGGAGAGGGTGGGTTCTCGATGGACGAATCCGGGTGGAAGAAATCCGAAGACCGGCAGACCGGCTTTTCGTTGCCTGGGTTCTCGTGATCCCACATAACGCGCCCCTGCATGGCCTTGACGACCACCACGTCCATTTGGGAAAATTCATCGCCGGTGAGATTGACCCGAAGCTTTCCCTGGGTCCCTTCCTTCGAGGTGGGCTGAACAATCTTCATCCGTGGGATCACAAAGGCGCTCGGGTCGATGGTTTCAAACCCGGTGTATCCCCGAAGTTCCTCGGGGATTTGCACGTCCATCGAATGACGGAGCGCCGGAAGTTTCGAGGGACGTTCTGGCGAAAACTCGTCCTGAATCTGTGGTTCATTGACGGGAGCCGTTACTGCCGTTGTTGCCGCACGTGCTGCCATGTTATTCTCCTTCGGTTTCGTTGCGTGTTTCTGGTTCCGTTGGCGCCAGGATCCAGGGAGCGACCCGCTCGAACAGCATAGAGATCTTCAGCACATCATCCTGGCAATATTCCAGGATTCTCTGATATTCCCCTTCCTTGAAGAGCGGATATACATCGGCTCCAGACATCCCGTTGTACTTGGCGCCAATCCCGAATCGCTTGAGATACCAATCCATCGATTTGTATTCGATCTTCCCGGAGAACAGGTTCCGGTTTCCCAAGACTTCCATCAGATCGACGTGGTACTTGGTTTCGTACCTCCGGGTCAGGGCCTCATAGAGCGCGGGCGGTACGGAAACATCCTGCAGCATGGCGCGCCGCCGAAGAACTGGCAGGTCGAATGATTTGCTGTTAAAGCCGACAATGGGGATTCGCGCCTTGTAACAATCGCGGAACCAGGACCAGGCCGACACCAGGAGGTTATGTTCAGCCTCTTCGTTCGGGGCGAAGATGTTGCGCTTCCATTCCTTTCGGTCGCCGTTGCTCAGATGACCTACAAAGCAGCACACCATGCACAGATCGGGATCGAGACTCATGGTCTTGTCAAGGGTGGCCGCGAACTTGGCGCGTTCCTCGTCCATTTTTTCCTGGATCTTGAAGCGGTCCTTAAGATTTCCAAGCTTCACCGCTCCCTCATCGAACTTGGGTTGCAACTCATCGGGCAGGTCGGATAACGGGACAGTCTCGGTATCGAATGTTCCCCAGGTGCTCATGCCAGACCTCCTTCCTCGACCGGCACGCCATCCACGGCGACCAGCGAGCCTTCATAGATGTGGAAACCATCGGCCTCCGGTTCCTCGGAAACCTTGGTGCACCAAATCTGCAATCCTTTCTCCTTGGCGAAATTGAGCAGTGCTTCCTGGCCTGACTTGTCGAGCTCGGCAAAACCGATATCCACGGTAAGGATTCCAATGCTCGGATTCTCAGCCGCGCAGATCCCGCAGGAGACTTCGATCTGTTCCCGCGTCGAGGCCTGGCTCAGAGGAATGCCGTTGTAGGTGACTTCGCCGTTTTCAAAGCCCAGACCGGCTACCGGCAACCCGGCCGTCTGAATCAGTTCGGTCTTGTAGACCTTCAGGTTGGTGAGGCACTCCGACAGGAATTGTGAGTATTCCGAAGTTTCGGAATGAGTGGTGAGGGCTTCGGTGTGCTGCTTTACCAGGTTGGCGATGCGGTTGGTTTCGTCGGCGGCGGCAATCCGCGCATCGATGTCGGTGAAGTCGGGGTCAACGAGCTGTTCGATAGCCAGACGGCATCCCGCTAACTCTCCATCAAGCTCCTGGTGCTGCATCACGATGACCTGACGATTGTCCCTCAGTTTGACAAGCTGGTTCTTAAGCTCCGCGATTTTGGCATCGATGGTTTCGATGTTGCGTTCAAGGGTTTCAAGTTTAGCGGTATCACGGGCGAGCGCTTCCCGCTGCTTGTCGTTCGCGGCTTTCTTCGTTTCCAATGTCTGGCGCTCCGCAAAGAGCTCCTTGACACTGACCGGCTGAGTTTGGTCCTGTCCGGCCGGGATCTGAGCGGAGATGGATTTCAGTGCCCCCTCGAGGTCCTTGACCTTGCGGTTGGCTTCGGTGCGTTTCTCGAAGAGGTGCTTGTAGGCCTGATCGAGCACGGTGACCGGGTTGTGCTCGAAATCAATTCCCTTGGCCGGAAGCCCGGTGATCTCTGAAAATTTCTCGGGATCTACCTGGATCGAAACCATATCCTGGAGGGCCTTGACCTGCTCGTCTGGGCGCAGGCGCATGAACTCAAGGGGATTGCGAGCGCGGTTCCCGAGCTTGCCCGACAGGAATTCCTGGGGTTTGCTGGCCTTGAATCCTTCCTTGTTCTGGACCTGAAGGTATTCACCATTCGAGGTGATTTTGCGTGTTACCGTAAATTCCCCGAGGTCAAGGAAGACCTCCCCGTTTTCCTCGCCCTCCCGGATCGGCTTTGAGGGGATGCAGGACTTCCCCCCCAACCCCATCCAGATTGCATCCAGGATGCTGCTCTTTCCCTGCCGATTCCTCCCGGTGAGTTTGACTATGGACTTCTCGCCGGGTTTGATAGTGACCGCTTTAAGGGCCTTTACGGCCCTAGCCTGAAATTCAATGATGCGGAGGGTGTTGTTTTTTTTCATGCCGGGATCTCCAGAGGCTGAGTTTGAACAGATGCCCTCATTTGGGGCTGCCAGGTCATTACAACCCGGCTGTTGCGTACCTCCATCTTCCGGCCGCATTTGACACAGTAGAAATGCTGATTGTCTTGCTCTGATAAGACCACGGCGTCAGTTCCATGGCGGGAACAGGCCGGGTGCCAGGCGTGCACTACCGGCTCACCCATGCGGATGCTGCCGCTGGCACGGTAGATGGTGAGACACTTCAGGCAGACATAGTGGCCGGTGTACCACCAATTGTGGTTATCATCGGTCGCTTCCCAATCGGTTTTGATGTGCGTTGAACCGCACACAGGGCAAATGTGACGCATGGTCCCTCCTGTACGGATACCCGTACATAATGTTGAGTAAATTTAGTAAACATCCTCCTTCCGGCCTCCCTGGGCGTGATCCCTGCCTGCTGAGCCGGGCGGGGCAACCTGAAACTGAGAGGGTTGAATTGTGCGGTGCCTTGGGTTATCCGCCCCTGACGCTTTCGTGCCGATGCCGGAGCGCCGGTAGTGGTCGCGAGGAGGGGCAGAAACTGTTGTCGGAGAGCTTTAGGCCAACAGCAGGATCACGGTTTGTGTCCCATCAGGAGCTGTCGCCCCGGTCGGGCCGGTTCCCGCTGTTGGTGAGATAGAGCCTAGATCATTATGTTCTGCATGTCAAGATCAAAATGATCTAGTGTCGGCAAACAAATCCAAGGGGAGCGGAATGGTGTGAGATGGGGGAGGTACTGCGATAAAAGATGGCTTGGAGATCTTAGGTTTTGGAGCGAACTATTTCTTCATATTGTTCCCGAGAAAGCGGGTACTGGGGTTCTCAGTATTTTCGACGGGATTCTTTTGAGGTTCTGCATGGACTTCCGGCTTGCTCTCGTTTGTGGCTTGATCCACAATGAAAGTGGTCATTGGAGGACTGGTAGGAGGCACGTTTGCAGGCGTAGCGAGCAAGATCGACGTATTCCTTGACTTTCTCCATGCCGATATAGTGCCGGTCTTCTTTGATGGCGGCTACGGCGGTGGTTCCGCTTCCCATGAAGCAGTCAATAATGAGATCTTCCGGATTGGTGAAGAGCCTTATCAATCTCCTTGGCAATTCAAGCGGGAACTTAGCCTCATGGTCGTCGTTTGCCCTCACGGACGGAATGTTCCAAACAGCCCTTGAACCCCAGTTTTTCCACTCCTCCCGTGTTAAACGGAATCGGTCAACCGTTGTGATTCCGGGCTTCCAGAAGATGTAGATGTACTCAAATTCGTCTACTGCCCGATACGAAATTGTGTGCCAGCGGGAGTTCTCCCATGCTGCGTCTTTCACCCACACCCGACGATCATAAAGATAAAGACCGGCCTTGCTTGCCATTTCCTCAATCTCTCCACCTGCCAGTTTTACTCTCGTCTGTGCTTGGTATTTGCCGCCTCGAATATTGTTGCCATTGAGCCGACGATCTATTGTCTGTTCGCTACACTTCAGGAGTTCCGCGAGTTGATCCCGGTTGTAGGCGGGGTACTGTTTCTTGGCCTCCAGTATATGTTCCTTAGTGATTGCCACTTTCCGGCGGCTCACGTTCTCGGCCATGATTCGGGGCATTGAGCTATCTTGGAAGCAGAGAATGTCGGCAATGTTGATGGCCAAGAATGCGCCCGGTTTGAGTATGGGATAGTGAAGTGCGACCACGTCCGACAACAGGGTTTGCCAATCCGCATACGACATATCCTTTTCGTACTTCTTGCCCACGTAATAAGGGGGCGACCAGACACTCAAGGAGACGGAGTCGGGTTTAACCTGTTTGAGGAGATCACGAGCGTCACCGCAGTAAATCGTATCGACTGCAAGGTACTCTGTCGCAGGTCTAATCATTCCAGGTTCCCTTGCATCCTGTGGAGTCATCATATGCGATTCTCTGGACACGCCATGCGCATTTGTCACGCAGACGGGAGAAACTCAATCGAACCCGAAAATCCTCGCCCCGACTTGGGGCGTTTCTTCCTGCAAGCCAGATTGTCTCTGTGGCGTTCGGATTGTACTTGTCTTGAAGCAGACCGTTTGGGATCGCCGCGAGGGTGACTTCCTGGAGATGGTGGGCGTCCTTAATATCGGCGTACATGAAGTGCAGCAAGACGGTAGTTGTGAGGTAGTGTCTTCCGGCGTATTCTGAAATCTTGGGCAGTGATCCTGCCTCTTTAACTTCCTGCCCGCCCCGCTGCTGCCGAATCAGCATCGACGACTGCGACATCTGGATCGTTGCGGTAGCGTTTGACTTCTCCGCCTTTGAATCCACAAAAAGTGCCTGGCGAATCGTCTGATCGGGCAGGATGATGTATCGAGCCTTCTTGTAGTCCACCGTTCCGAATATCCGCTGCGGAACGTTGTGACCGGGCAATCTGTCGAGGAGTTCGCGTGTGATGTCTTCTGCGATGTCTTTTACGTCGTCTGGTGACTTCAAGAATATCTCGTGAGCCTCCATGCCGAAATCACGGGTAGCTTGAAACACCCATCGGAGGGTCAGTTTCTCAACGGCCTCAATCTCTTCTGCCAACAGTGCTGACAAGTCTTCACGTGTTGTCATGGCGTCTCATGGTAGCACTGTCTTCTCGCAATGAGAATCCACTTTTTCGATCCGTCTCTCCGGCCCAACAGTCGTTGTGGTAAAGATTGGGCACAGGAGAGATGTTCCTGAACTTACCTCTTCGCCCACCACCAGGCGACCTTTCCCACAATGCCGGCATCGATCTCTGGGCCTTCGAGGGTGACAATGTGATCCAGCTCCTCAGTATTTTCCGGGATTCCCACCAATACCTTTCTTGAAGCATCATACTTCAACCATTTGATGGTCACCCCGCCGTCCACCCGGAAAGCCACCATCTTGCCGTCAAGCTCCCGCGGATCGCGCTGGGCATGGTCAATGGCCACAATGTCGCCGTCGCTCAGAATCGGCCACATGCTCCGGCCGCTGACATGCACGCAACTGTAATTCTCGGGAGCATTCGGCATCCAGCTTTTTTCGGCGAAAATCAGCGCCCATCCGTCCGTTTCCGATTCCTCAACATCCAATGGCGACCCGGCTGCAACCCGGCCTTTGAGGATCCTCACCGCGTGATACCGTTCCCTGGAGATAGGATGGGCCTCATGATAGGAGCGAAGCTTGTCCGATATCGTAACGGTGAGCTTCGGCGGCGTGCTGAAAACTCTTGCAGAAGTCTCCGGTTTCCCCAGATCCAAAATCTTTTTCCCCTCCAGGAGCATCTGCAGATGAGTCAAACCGTAAAGTGCCGCGAGTTTTTCCGCTGATTCCGTGCTGAGATTGCGCTTACGCAACACTATGTTTTGAATATGTTTTAAGGAGAAATTTAATCTTTTAGCAAAATAGTCAAGCCGATCCCGCCTTCTGTCATCCTGGTCCACTGGTGGCAATTTGGAATCCAGAAATGCAAACGTCAATTCATCGATTTGGCATCTCTTCTTCTTTTCCATGATCGACTTATGAACAATTTGTTCTTTTTTGTCTACTAGATCATAATGATCTTGACAATGGAATCATTGTGATCCACAATCTTTCCGCGAAAGGAAACGACCATGACGAACCGCGAACTCAAAAAGCATCAGCTCGGGATCAGCCACCGGCATCTCGATCATATTCTTTGCCGGAAGAGACGCCCTTCGGCCGATCTGGCGATAATCCTCGAACAGATTACCGGCATCGACCGCCGAGCGTGGTTGTGGCCGGATGAGTTCCCGAATCCGATGATCAAGACGAACGGCAACGATAAGGTTTCTCGCGCAGCGTGCCCCGTGAATCCCGGCACGAGGGCCACACATGATCCGGCCGGGAACCATGCTCCCTCCACCGCCGCGGACGTACAGGATGTGACTGACGGCCAGTAGCAGTCGACCACGGGGCAAAGACACTCCCTCGTTGTGAGCGCCTCACGGTCGCAACTTGCGAAGCGCGGCGGGAGATTGATCCAGCCCCGCCCGGACTTCGACTATCCGGGTGGGGTTTCCTCTCCACTGACAAGGAAAGGAATCTGCTTGATGACCTTTTCCGATCTCCCGAAATCGACCGAGACAACCTCCATCAGCATTCCAACCTGGCTGATCGAGCTCGTTGACGAATACGCCGTCAAGTCCGATCTCACCCGGTCTGCTTTCATTGCCCGCTCCATCCGCAAATATCTCCTGCTCAAATACGACAGCCCAAAGTTATGGACCATCCTGTATCAGAAGCACGTGGAGGCGTCTTGTGAAGAACTGTAATCCGGCCACAAAGAACAACAGTATCAGCGAGAATCACATCATCGTAACGCTCACCATCAACGGCATCCCCTATACGGCCATGTCCGAATTCAACGAAACCAGCCTCAAGGCCCAGGGTCCCATGTCGCTAGAATCCGGCCTCATGTCGCTGGTGCGCGGGCTCTCCCAAAACCTTTACCAGAATTGGATGGATGAATCCTGATGGTGACCGTGCTCTTTTACTTGGGCGTCGCGGCGATTCTGATTCTGGTTGCTCGCAACCTCTACCTCGAATGGCGCAGAGAGGAGTGGGACGATGATCTTGAATTCTAACCACCTTGGAGAAGCAAGATGAAACCCATCAAGATGCTGAACATGACATCGATGATCGAAGCCATGGCTAGAATGAAGCCCATGGCCATGGAAAAAGACGCCTCTGAAGAAACTTCGCCACACCTGCCAGGCGAAAAAGATAATTCCAAGAAAGCTCGACAGCATCGTTGTCATCGGAAAGTGCGGGCTCGAATCGCGGCTGCCAGTCGGCGCCATAATCGCAATGGATGATGAGTATCTGACATGCCCCAGCCAGACTTCGACCGACATATTGATTACGCAGCCTATTATGGCCAATACGTTCAAAAGGCCAAGCTGAACGGAGATCAGTTGACCGGTCTATGTCCGCTCCATCCCGAGAAACGCCCGTCCTTCTCGGTCAACATTAAGACAGGTCAATGGATCTGCCGGTCGGGTTGCGGCTCGGGGAACGTGATCGACTTCCACGCCCGGCTCCACAACATGACCAGCAAGGACGCCGTTGAAGACCTCAAGAAAAAGTACCTGCCTCAGAATTCATCGTCGTCGTCGCCTCAATCCACCACCAAGAAACCTTCTCTGAGCATCAAAACCCTCGAGGAGCTCTCCCCTCTGCCGGAATCCGCCCTCGAATACCTGACAACCAAACGCGGCTGGTCCAAGGAGATCATCGAGAAGCACGGGATCAAGTACCACGACAAGGGCAGACGTAAAGCCATTGCCCTCCCGGTCTTCGAAAATGGGGAGCTCGTCAATATCCGGACCTATGCGCCGGAGACCCAAAACAAGATCATGTCATGGGGAAAGGGCCTCGGAGAAGCGCGACTCTATCCTGAGGAGGTGATCGAGCAGGCCAGGACGGCCGGGAAGCCGGTGATTCTTTGCGAGGGGGAGCCCGACACTCTCTGCGGGCTGTCGCACGGTCTGTATTGCGTGACTCAGACCGCGGGCGCGGAAACCTGGAAGGATCATTTCAACGCCAAATTCAAGGGCCTCGAAGTCCTCATCTGCTACGACAATGACGATGCCGGGCGCAAAGGCGCCGAACGGGTAGCTCAGCATTTGCCCCACTTCGCCAAATCCGTTTCCGCAATTCAGTGGCCGGAATGGATGGAAGACCGAGAGGACCTTACCGACTGGTTCGTGAAATACGGCAAATCGGCCGAGGAGCTGCTGCTACTACCGCGATCCGAGATGCGGCCGCAGACCCGGGAACAACACGGCGGGGTCGATCAGCGCCTGGAAGAGCTGAACCGGCAATTCAGCGTTGTGATGCTCGGGGGCAAATGCCTCATCATGAAGCAGATCCGGGACCCTATATTCGGTCGCAAGGATGTAATTTTCAGCAGCTTTGGCGATTTCAGAAACTTCTTCTCCAATGAAAAATACTGGCTGGAAAACGGGAACGGAAAGGCCAAGAAACAGACGATCTCCGACATCTGGCTGAATCAGCCGACCCGATCTCAATATCAGGGCATCGTTTTCAGTCCAAACCAAGATGTGACCGAAATGGCCTATTACAATATGTGGCAGGGATTAGCGGTTGAACCCCGGAAAGGAGATTGCGGCCGGCTGCTAGAACATATTTTCGAGAACATCGCCCAGCGCGACAGTGCAATCTATCAATACGTCATGTCCTGGATGGCCGAAATAGTCCAACGACCAGGAGGCAAGCGGCCCGGAGTGGCCCTCGTGCTCAGAGGGAAACAGGGCGTCGGCAAGGGTTGCCTTGCTGAATATTTCGGCAAAATCCTCGGAAACCATTTCCTGCACGTCACCCAGGCCAATCAGATCACCGGGAAATTCAACAACCACCTGAAAGATGCACTCCTTGTTTTTGCCGACGAGGCCTTCTGGGCCGGGGACAAGAACTCGGAAGGAGTCTTGAAAGGCATGATCACCGAGGACCTCATCATGATTGAGCCCAAAGGGAAAGACCCCTTCCCGGTCAGAAACCATGTGCGCTTGATGGTGGCTTCGAACAATGACTGGCTGGTTCCGGCCGGTCCCCAGGAACGGAGATTCTGCGTGCTCGAGGTGAGTGACCGGCATCAGCAGGATCACCAGTATTTCGGGAAAATCTTCAAGGAAATGGCGAACGGCGGAAGAGAGGCCCTGCTCTATACCCTCCTCGAAGCCAACTTGGAGGGTTTCGACTTCTACAATTTCCCAAAAACCGAAGCCCTGTTTGATCAGAAGCTGTCGTCCATGTCGAGTGTCGGAAAGTTCTGGTTCGAATGCCTGCGGCGCGGAGGGATGCGCCTGCCGGAGCAGCACGATACTCGAAGCGATACCTATGCAAGAGGGCTGATCTGGGAAGAAAGAATATCGACTCAGGAGTTGTACCGGATCTATCTGAATGAATGTCGAGACCGCAATGATCGGCATCCATTCACGGACATCGCATTCGTCAAAAAGCTGAAGGAATTATGTCCAAGCATCAGAAGGAAGCGCGCCTCCGGGATCAATGGAGCACGTTTGTGGGAATATCAGATTGGAGCACTGGAGGAATGCCGGAAAGCATTCGAGGAGACCATGAAAACCAAGGTTAAGTGGGAGGAAGATGATTAGAAAATGACAACTGTCCCAGTTGAACTGGGACGAGCAAGCCTAACTGGGACGCCGCAACTAGCCGATAACGCTAGAGATGTCCCAGTTGTCCCAGTTGTCCCAGTTTTTTTTGAAATCCCCTGGGGGAAATTTTTGTTACCGGATGAAGCCATTATTTCCATGAAATATTTTTTTTCTACAATCTTTTTACTTTTTACTAGGACAACTAGGACAACTAGGACAAGAGTAATAATAATAAATAGATAGCTCGTCCCAGTTGCGTCCCAGTTGTCCCAGTTAGACAGGGAAATTACATGCAAACCAGCAAACCTTTCCAGGAACCAACCATTTCAGATCTGGTTGCTTCGGCTCCAGCTATCGAGATCCATCCGCCTGGCGTGGACCATGGCAATAACATCCCTCAGTCTCCGCCCGCACTCCAACCCATCTTCGATGCTCACGACCTGGTGGCAGACTTATACGAACGGATACCCGCCGCCAACAAATGGAAACGCCTGGCCATGAGAAAAGCCCTCCTCAACCCAAAGGTCAGGAAAGCCGAGGAGGCCGTCTCGCAGCAATGCCGGATCGCCCTCGATGCTCAGCGGCCAACCCGGGAACGTGAGCTGGCGGCCCGCAGAATCGCTGAAGGAATGCAATACTGGCAGCAACTCATACTCGGAAGGAGCTGAGGGAATCCGTGAACCGTGTTTATGTAAAATGTTTCGGCTGTGGTAAAAAAGTGGAAAAATATCCGAGTCAAATCAAAAAGGCTCCACAAGGTAAATTGTTCTGTTCTATTGAATGCTACCGAAAGAATAGGAAGTCTGAAGCAAATCCCAACTGGAGAGGCAAAACAGAGAACAGAATATGCAAAATGTGTGGATCTGATTTTTTGCATATTCCCAGGGTGGGTAGAGAAAATAGAGGTCAATATTGTTCTGTTGAATGCAAAAACCGCAGCATTAAGGGAATGGGTAAAATTCAAAGCATGTCAGATTTAGATGCTCGGAAATTATTCGATCAATACTGCAATGGATCACTGTCGTTAGATGCTTTTGCATTTCAAAAAGAAATCAGTCCTTCGGCCCTTAGAAAATTATTCAAAACAAGATGGCCTGATGAATTATCTCATATGATTGATAAACACAGAGCTGCTATCAACATCACTTACCGTCGTGGACGACAATTCGAATATGCCACAATGAGAGATCTGGAAAAGAAGGGTTATTGGTGTTTAAGATCTCCAGCATCAAAGGGTGTGGCCGATGTTGTAGCTATAAAGACCGGAGAAATACTTCTTGTCCAATGTAAATCCGGGAATGGTAAATTGCCCAAAAATGAAAGAATGGGTCTCGTGGATGAAGCGTTGTCAATAGGAGCAATTCCATTGCTAGCATGTAGACCAAAAAGAGGGGAAATTAAATATATGAAATGCAGTATTAGGTATCAAGACATGGAGGAATGGAATGCAAATACTTGCAATTGATGCCTCAAGCAAAACCGGGTGGTGCCTGCTGGATGAAGCCGGAAAGATCATTGAATCGGGCGTGCAAAGCTTCGAGAAGCGCCGAGGAGAATCAAACGGCCTGGTTTTCCTCAGGTTCAGGAACTGGCTCGGGAAGCTTATCGAATTCCGGCCGGGCGGGGCTCAACTCCTGGTGTATGAGCGTGCTCACATGCGCGGAGGGGCGGCAACAGAGCTCTGTGTCGGCCTGCAAACCCGCGTGCAAGAGCTGGCAGCGGAAAAAATGATCGAGTCCCTGCCGGTCCCCAGTACCACCCTGAAGAAGTGGGCAACGGGCAGCGGGCACGCCAACAAGGTGGCCATGATCCTGGCCGCGAAGAAGTATCTTGGCCGCAATCCCGAGGACGACAACGAGGCTGATGCCGTGCTCCTGGCTCGGTATGCCTTTGATCAGTATGGAAATGGAGGAAGCCTGTAATGTACGACCGACTAACCCAGTGGGACCAATTCGATCAACAGTTGCGCCGTCACATCCTCAGATACACCCTGGCGCAATACGGCAACCCAGAAGGGAATGAGCAGGTTGATTCGTTCACGGTGGAGGATTGTTGGCGGGAGATCCAGCGGTACTACAATCGCAGACGTTCCAGTGTGCGCGGCCCAGTGGAGCAGCTCAGGGACCTCCTCAAAGTGGCCCACTATGCGCAATTCGCCTACGACAAACTGCGGGCCGAGCTCGGTGAAAATAACGTGTACCAGGATGGTGAGCGCGGCCCGAGACCGTTCGAACCCGGATTGGATTGAATTGCGCACGCAGATGGGACAAGTCAAGGCACGTACAATCTCCCTGCTCTATCGGTGGGTCCGGCGCCGGGAAGCTCGCATGTCTCCGCGTGGAGCATGGCCCGATACCGATTATCTGTTTGTTCAACAAGGGATCGCATGCTGCAAAATTCCGGTGCAGCTCAGCCTGATTCGTTCAACATCTCCGCCCCGGGAACCGGATGAAGTCGATATCTTTGGTGAAGCATTCTGGTCATTGGAGGATTGGAAATGCGGCATACTCTGGGTCTGGGCAACGACCGAGGCGACGCAGACGGGATTGGATTCGTGGATACGCTTTCAGCGCTCAATCAAGCTCTCAGAAGCGAAGTTGAACAGTATTCTCCTCGACCTGCAGGACGCCGCCCACGCACGAGGGATTGCGTGATGAAGATCACCCAGAAAACGAAGGAACACGCAGCAAAGGGACAATCAAGAGACAAGGATACATACTGTTCCTCTGTGGACGCAATTGCCGACTATGTTGGGCAACGGCTCGGCTGTTCCATTACGACAAGGACCATCTTCCGATGGATGAAAAGCAGAAATTTTCCCTATCGGAAGGTGGGCGGTTCCACGGTTGCCAGTCAACACGAAATCGATCAGTGGATAGATGGTGCGTAGCGAAATGGCGAAATATCGTTAATGTCATGAAGTGTCGTTAATTGTCTCTTGTTTTCAGATTTTGTCTTTAGCAAAATCACAATACCCACGTAGGGCGCGAAGAAATTCTGAGCATAGCAAAAGCTTCGATTCTGATGGATCGGGGCTTTTTGTTTTTGAGGGGATGCAGAATGCTGCCAGGAGTGGGTTTTGCTGTCTGAGAAGACGAAATCAAAGACCATGCCAAGATTGCCGAAATTGACGGCCGAGCAGGTTTTCTCGGAAATGTGTCAAAAAACCTGGGAAAAATAAAATTTTTGCGGGGACAGATGGCGCAAACAGATAGGAGATGATGAATTGCAAATCCATTGGGAGGTGGTGATCAGCGTCCTCGTTACCCTGGTGCTGGCTGTCCAAACAGCCCTTTGGCGCCGTCTCGATAAGATGGACAAGCGAATTGATGGTAAGCTGGATAAAATTGAGTGCGAAAAGCAGATCATCAATTGCGAAAAACTGTGGTGCTCGAGGGTACAGAAAGATTTGAATGTGCTCCATGCCAGAATCAGGGAGATGAAAGAAGAGTCTACTGTAGCGAGGAATGAACTCCGGGAGTACATCAAGGATATGCATGAAGGGTTGGTCGAGAACATAGAACAACTGTGGCACGTCCATCGTAATCATTCACACACGAACCTGCCTGCGGACACTCGGGTTGTCGTTTCGAGGTTGGAGTAAAGAAGAAACGGGAGAGCAGGATGCTCAGCAAGAATGTGTCCCGAGAAGAACGGAATACTATCGAAGCAATCCATGCCAAGCGCATGCTCATTGCCAGGCTGGGAGGATCTGCCTTTGCTGCCGAGATCGTGAGATCCGTTGAGGTTGAGGAACGGGTTGTCAGGGGAATAGCCCCCGGCCCTCTTCGGCTTAGCCTGATTGAGATAGCGAAATGGTGCGTGGGCGGCCGGCGATTCAGGATAGGGTGAGAGGAATGGCGAGAAAGTCTTTTGATGATAGCCGGGTCGTGGAAGCAATCGATACAAAACGACGCCTTGAGAATTCGCTGCATAACGGCGAAGTGCGCGCATTGCGCATTGCTTGCGGGATTGAGAAGCCAACTAAGGCTTACACCATTACCTGGGCGCGGGAAGAATGCCGGCGCGCATGTCGGGAGTTGGCCGAGATCCACTATCTGATGAAAATTGCCAAACGGGCAGTCGAGGAACCGGAGCTCGATGACCTGGATGTGAAGGCAATGGCCTATGTTGTCGAGAAGCCCAAACAGAAGACCGAGGTCGGTTTGACTGGTAACATGGATATTGGCGGTCAGATGTCCGACGAGGAGCGAGCGGCCCTCAAAGAGGTCTCGGCCATGATGGCCAGGCGAGAGATTGAGCGGCAGGGGACTGTGGTCGCGGGCGGGAATGATGAAAGCTGATCTGGATCCGAACAAGCTCCGCCAAGCCGATGCGTGGTATTGGGCCTACTACTCTCAGATCCAGCTCCATGGACAGGCATTCAAGCTGCAAGGTCATGAGTATCAGGTTGCCGTGCTCCAAGAAGAGGCTCAACGTCAATGTGCCAAGAAGGGCGCCCAGATGTGCTTTACCGAGACCTGTGTTGTGCGGACGCTGCATGGCATGATCTACAATCGGTATCCTCAAGGAGCGCTCTACCTGTTTCCGACTCAGGATGATGTGACCGATTTTTCGAAGGGCCGATTTGCGCCGCTGATTGCAGACAATCCCGAGACGGTTGGCCGGCATGTGGCCGATACCGATGCCGCGAATATCAAGCGTGTCGGCAAGGCAATGCTGTATCTGCGTGGCGCCAGGGCGACGAAGAAGATTGAAGGGACCAAGCGCACATCGAGCAAACTGAAGTCTGTACCGGTTGACCTGATCGTCTACGATGAGATGGACGAGATGGCACCCGACATGATCGAGCTGGCGCGGGAGCGTGTCAGTCATAGTGAGTTGCAGCACGAGTTCTTTTTGAGCACACCGAGCATTCCGGATTTCGGCATTGATCGGCTCTATAGTGCCAGCGACCAGCGAGTATGGATGATTCGCTGCAAGGCCTGCGGGACTGATACGTGTTTGGAGTTGGAGTTTCCTGAGTGTCTGCTCGAGACGGCGACCGGGAAAGTCATCAGGGCCTGCAAGAAATGTAAGCAGGAGATCTTTCCGCGTGACGGCCGCTGGGTTGCGCAGTATCCCGACCGCGCAAGAGACATGGTGGGCTGGTGGATCAGCCAGCTCAATTCCATGTATGTTGATCCCGGGACGATTCTCGGTCTCTATAAAGACCCGCCCAATGGTGACTTGAGCGAGGTCTACAATAGCAAGCTTGGCATGGCGTACATCGCGGCCGAGAACAGGCTGACTGTCAACGATGTTTACCGTTGCTGTTCTCAGGATGCCATGCTGACCAGTCATCCAGGGCCCTGTGCAATGGGCGTGGATGTGGGGAAGCAGCTCCATGTCGTGATCGGGTTCCGGCCGAATGACAGGATGTGCAAGATTGCATGGGTTGGGCGTGTCTCGGAATTCAGTGATCTGCATGACCTGGCGCAAAGATTCCATGTCGCTGATACCGTGATCGATGCGCTCCCCGAGACACGTAAATGCCGGGAGTTCCAGGCGGCCGAGCAACATGCGGTCCATCTGTGCGAGTATAAGGAGCATCAGAAGGTTGGTCCAACGTGGACTACTGACGGCATTTGCGCGGTCAATCGTACCGAGATCTGCGATACGACTCATACGTTGGTCGTTGAGCCCGGCATGTTGGCGATCCCGAGGCGGAACCCGGAAATCGAGGAATACGCTTTGGAGATGTCCAACATTGCCAAGGTCCTGGAGGAAGATCCCGAGACGGGGCTGAAGGTCTATCGGTATCGCAAGTTGGGGGCTGACCACTATCGCCATGCCACCAACTATTTTGCTTTGGCGGCAACACGAATCGGCACCTATTGCCCGCGCACGGGTGAGAGGAATCGCCCTTCGCGCAGACGGGATGGAAGGGTGGTGTGATGATGGCAGTCGAGAGATATTCGATTCAGTATTGCGTGCCCGAGCTGCAACCAGCGCACGAGCCTGAGACCGAGGAATTCCCGAGCGTCTCTTACTTTGTGGGGCGGCTGGTCGAACTCCTGGATAATCCGACCGTCGAGGTAAGAGAGTTCCACATGGGCAGGCGGAAGGCAACGCTTTCCTGGGGAGGGAGTGTCGAGCTTCCATAACCGGTAATGTCGCCCTCTGCTTGGGGGGCGTGGATTGAAACAGATACGTCTGGGGCCTGGAAAGTCCATTGTAGGGCATTTCAGGCCCTATTTTTTTGGGGAGATCGAGTCAAATGGGTGATCTGAAGCGCTGGTATCAGTATGTCGATAAGCAGCCGGCCATGTGTGTGGCGCCGAAGGTAGACCGGACTCTTGATCGTGGCGTCTTCGTGATCAAGCTCAACCAGGCCTATATGCTGACCGACCCGGTTGTGGTGCGTGAGTTTGCGGCAATCATGGCTGACAGGTTTCAACTCGGGTTGCTCACGGTGCAGAGGTTTTCCGAGATCCGGTCTTTCCTGGAGGACGGCATTGATGAGCTTCTGGCCATGAAGCCCCATGATGCGGTTTATGACGATGCTCCCAAGGTGGTGGGTGAAGGAGAGCTCTTCATCGACGGCCAGCGCATTTCCTTTGATGTGACCGACAGAGGGTTGGTGAACTGATATGGCTCCAATCGAAAACTACCGCACCAACAGGGCGCATGATCCGATACCGCAAGGCGAGACTCCTGCGGCCGAACCGACGCAGAACCCGCTTGATTCTCCCGAGTCTCAGAAGCGCCTGCGAAAGATTGAGGATTGGTGGTATCAGGCGCGGCAGGCCCAGGCCCTCAGCCGTTACGAGATGGCGCTCGATCAGGATTTCTATGACGGTCTGCAATGGCGAGACGAGGATAAGCTCGCGCTCCTGGAGCGTGGGCAGCTTCCACTTGTTTTCAATCGGATCAAGTCCTCTCTCGACTGGATCATCGGGACTGAAAAGCGCACCCGGGTCGATAGCAAGGTATTCCCGCGGGGCGAAGAAGACGTTCCGTTGGCCGAGGTCAAGACCGAGACGCTGAAGTATGTCAGCGATGTCAATAAGGCAGGGTTCCATCGGTCTGCGGCTTTTCGGGATGCTGTTATTGTCGGGGTCGGGTGGATGGAGGATGCAATCCGGAACGACCCCACCGATGAGCCTCTCTACAGCCGTTACGAGTCTTGGAAAAACATCTGGTACGATCACCTTTCACTCGAGCGGGACCTGTCGGATGCGCGGTACATCTTCCGTTCGAAGTGGATGGATCTCGACTTGGCGACTGCCATGTTCCCCGAACGAGCGGCGCAACTTTCGGCGGCAGCATGGACTCACGATCTTTGGGGCAACGACGACGATGAATTTTATTGGCTTAACAATCGATTGTCGGCGGACGGCCGGATTATCACGAGGCAAAGCTATTTCGATGATGCCTTCAATTCGGACAACCGGCGCGAGCGGGTGAGGTTGGTCGAGTGCTGGTATCGGGAGCCCGCCAACGTGCAGGTCATGCGCGGCTTTCCCAGGTTCGAGGGGATGATCTTCGATCAACAGGATATCGTCCAGTTGGCGGTGATCGAGCAGGGTTTCGCCTCGGTCTATGATGCCCTCAAGATGGTTGTGCGATGCGCCATGTTCATTGGAGGGACCCTTACCGACCATGGGTGCCTTCTGCAGGATATGGCGTCTCCCTATCGACACAACCGGTTTCCGTTCACTCCGATTTGGTGTTACCGGCGTGGCCGTGACAATACGCCTTATGGGGTTGTGCGTAATCTCAGAGATCCCCAGGAAGATCTTAACAAGCGGCGCAGCAAGGCACTCTTCATCCTTTCCACTAATAAGATGATTGCCGACAACAACGCCTTTGATGATTGGGATGAAGCTGCGGAGGAAGTGGCCCGCCCAGATGCGATCCTGAAGAAGCGGCCCGGTTCGGAAGTCCAGATCATCAACGAGACCGATATTGCCGAACGCCACGTCATGATGGAAGAAGCCGATGCCCGCTATATTCAGGATGTTTCGGGGGTGACTGATGAGAACATGGGGCGGCAGACGAACGCGGTGAGCGGCATTGCCATTCAGTCGCGTCAGAATCAAGGATCATTGGTAACCGCTGAGATATTCGATAATTTGCGCCTGGGAATCCAGCTTCAAGGGGAACTGCAACTTTCCCTTGTTGAACAATTCTACGACGAACCGAAGAAGATGAGGATCACCGGGACGCGGGGGCAGACCAGATTCATCCAGATCAATCAGCCCCAGATCGACCCAGAGACCGGCGAAGACATGACATTGAATGACATCACCGAGAGCCAGGCGGATTTCATCGTTGACGAGCAGGATTTCCGGGAATCCATCCGGATGGCGATGTTCGAAACGCTGATGAACCTATGCGGCCAGCTCCCGCCCGAGATCACAATCAACATCCTCGACCTGGTGATCGAGCTTTCGGACGTGCCCGGCAAGGATGAGATCGTTAAGCGGATTCGCAAGCTCAACGGCCAGGTCGATCCGGACCATCAGGAAGACCCGAATGTGCAGGCTGAATTGCAGGCTCGGCAGGAACAAGAAGCTCAGCAAGCTCAGCTTGAGCAGCAAATGATTCAAGGCACCCTGGAAGAGCAGGCGGCCAAGATCAAGAAGCTTTTGGCCGATGTGCAGCTCATCCTGGAGAAGGCGAAGACCGAGGAGGTCAATCGCGAAACTTCGGCGATGAATACTCTCATGAGCCACCAGGAACAGCAGGCGAACGAGCGGGACCGAAGATTTCAAAGGACGCAATCAGCTATTGAGGCCATGAATGTCGAGGCCGAGAAGGCAAAATCCAAAACAGGAAAGGAAGCCTAAATGGCAGACGAACACGAGCAAGACCAAGGAACACCGGAATTCACGGAAGCCGAATTGGCACTCATGACCGAGGAGGAACGCAAGGCGGTGCTGGAAAGCGGTCATGAAGATCGGAAACCTGTTTCTGATCAAGAGGAGGTGGATGATGGCAAGAAAGAAGAAGGGCGCGGGGAAAAAGAAGCCGAAGGGCGGGAAGAAGTAAGCGGGGAAGTGGAAACGCCTGCTGGCAGGCAATCTCACGGCGCCTTCGTCCCATTTCTTCAGATGGGTGGTGGAGAGGATGACCTCCAGGCCAAGTTGGACGAGCTCGACAAGCAGCTCGAGGAGGGTGATATCGACATCATCCAGTACACCAAGGAGCGCGACCCGCTCATTCAGCAACGCACGGAAGCGCGGCTAGCCGCCAAGTTCAATGAGCAATCGGCGGAACAACTTTGGAAGTATGAGCAGAACCTGTTTTTCAACAGCAATCCTGAATATCGGGATGATCCGGTATTGAATGGCGCTCTTCAGCGTATCTTCAGGTCTCTGGACACCCAGGAGAATGCAGGCAAGACCGGCCTGGAATTGCTGACCGAGGCGCACAAGCAGGTTGAAGCCAGCCTTGCTGCCAGGTATGGGGGCAGTGGCACCAAGAGCTCTGGGGCGGAACAGCAGAAGCAGGCGAACGAACAGAGGCCGCAGTTACCGAAGCATGATAAGCCCGCCAGGGATCGGGTGAATCTGCCTAGAACGCTTTCCGATGTGCCGGTTGCGGAAGCCAATGATACCGGGCAGAGTGAATTTGCGCACCTCGATAATCTGTCGGGCATCGAGTTCGAGAAGGCGCTTTCGCGTCTTACTCCCGACCAACAAGACCGCTACCTGAGGCAGTAACATGGCATTGTTCATGGACATGCTGCAAGGCGAATGGATCGACATCGATAACGGCCGGATCACGATTCAGATTGGCAAGAAGACCGGCCGGCGAATCAGGCTATCCGTTCGCGCAGGCAAGGATATCGTCATTTCACGCAAGCAAGAGGATGGAACGCCGATGGAAACTACGAATCGAGTGAAGTCTCGGGATCATCCTCCTTCCTGATGGATGGGGATTGCAAGGATATTGTGGAGCAGGGAAGGACATCCCGCTCCGGGCGGATTGGCTCAGGAGGGCCTCGATTTCAAAACAGAGGAGGCCCAAAATGGCCAAGACGATTATCGGCTTGAATGACGCGAAAGCCGTCAAGCGGTATTCCGGCTATCTTGCCGTGGATATTGCGCGGACTTCGTACTTTTCCAGGAAGTTCATGGGGGAGGGCGAGAATTCCTCGATGCCGATCCAACGGCTCACCCAGCTCGAGAACGATGCCGGGGAACAGATCACCTTCGATCTGTCGATGCAGCTCAAGATGCAACCCATCGAGGGCGATGCAATCCTTGAGGGTAAGGAAGAGGCGCTCAATTTCTACACGGATTACAGTCTGTTAGTCCCACTCGCGGCGTAAGCCCGAGTTGCAAACGGCGTGAATTGCTGGAAACCCCTAACGGATCATGCCGAGGGCAATCAGCAGCCAAGTTTTGTGAGGATTCAAGTAGACATCTGGTCAAGGTTATGATAATGAAACATTCATGGATCAGACAAGAACCTGCAAAACATGCGGAGCGACAAAGCCAGTCGATGACTTCTTTCTCTACGATAAGAGGAGAGGTTATCGAAGCCGGTCTTGTATTGCCTGCGAATCCGAGAGGAGACAATCAATCCTTGAGGTTGAGCGGAAGTGCAAGACCTGTGGCATTGAAAAGCCGCTTGAAGAGTTCAACGTCGCTCAGGGCCGAGAAGGGTATCGGCGCCATGAATGTAAATCATGTGAAGCTGCCCGAAAGAAGCAATGGTACAACGAGAATTACGAACGTGCCAGACAACGGCAGCGCGAAGCCTACGAAAAGAGAAAATGCGAACCTCGATTGCATTCCGAAGAGCGAAGGAAATATCTTCGAGAACTCGCGGTGCGATCAAGACAAAAGTACAAGGATCTCGCTTTCCAGCATTATGGTGGTTATCAATGCGCCTGTTGCGGAGAAACCGAACCCTTGTTCTTGTCCCTGGACCACATCAACAATGATGGATACATGCTTCGAAAGCACAAGATCCAGGGAACGGCCGGCATTTATCACTGGCTTCATAAACATGGTTATCCCGAAGGCTTCCAGGTGCTTTGCATGAATTGCAATTTTGGCAAAGCCCGCAATGGAGGCATCTGTCCTCACAAAAAAGGTTCAACGACTATCCCGTAAGGGAGTACGGCCAAGCGGCTGGAAGTGCGCCGGACCCATTGACCAGAATGGGTCATGATATAGTCTGGTCTGCATGGAAACATGCAGCAGCCCAAAGGGGCGGTCTTGGAGTAGCGAACCAAGGCGAACATAAACGGCAGTCTACATCGATCAGATGAGGGGCGGCGTCAACACTGGGGGCCGGATGACTCGCAAGCGCACTCTGCATGACCTGCGCGCCGTTGCCAGGAAGCGCCAGTCGGAATGGTGGGCGAGAGTGTTCGACGAGCTCTTCTTCATGTACCTTTCCGGGGCCCGGGGGGTGAACACGGAATTTGTGTTCCCGACGACCTACACCGGGTTTGCAAATAACTCCTTCACGGCGCCCGACAGCGACCACATCATCTATGCGGACGGCACCACCAAGGGAACCTGTGAAGTCGGCAATACTATGGACCTGACCGAGATCGACAAGGCGGTTGCCTATGCCACGATGATGGGCGGGGGGATCCAGGAAGTTCCCAAGATCAGCCCCATCAACATCGATGGTGAGAAGCATTATGTGTGTCTGATGAACCCCTGGCAGGTCTATGATGTTCGAAAGAACTCCTCAACCGGCCAGTGGCTTGACATCCAGAAGGCTGCCGCGGGGGCTGAGGGGCGCAGCAATCCAATCTTCAAGGGCGGATTGGGCATGTACAACAACGTGGTTTTGCACGAGCACGAAGCCCTGATTCGGTTCTCGGATTACGGCAACGGCGGTGCTGTGGAAGCGTGTCGCGCTCTGTTCATGGGCACCCAGGCGGCGGTTTGCGCGTTCGGCTCACCGGGGTCCGGGTTGCGGTTCGACTGGAATGAAGAGAGCCGCGACAACGGCAATCAGGCCGTTATCACCACCGCGACAATCTTCGGCATCAAGAAGGTCACCTTCAACTCGAAGGATTTTGGAGTCATGGCCATTGATACAGCGGCCAAGAAGCCGTAGTCTCGGCCAACTGGAATTGCCCTCAGTTTTGCCTTCTCGCTCAAATGGGAGGGCTCTTTTGTTTGTGGCTCAGGAGGGCCTTAGACCATGAAGGAGATCATATCATGGCTGCAACCTATCAATCGGATGTTTGTGCGTCTACTGCTGCTATTATCGAGCCTTCGGGTTCCGAGGTCATTGCCGTGCGTGGCGAGGTGGATGTACTCAATACCCTTGCTCTCAACGAGACTCTGCAGATGGTTCCTCTTCCTGCGGGGTGTGTGCCCGTGGACTGCATTCTTGACACTGACGACCTGGATTCCAGCACCGGGATTGCCATGTCGGCCGGGGTTATGAATGCTGCCTGCACCGATCTGACGAGCGATGTCCTGATTACCACCAGTGCGATTGGTCAGACTGGGGGTATTGCTCGGATGGACACCAAGACTGGGCCGAGGACGGCGGTTTCGACCACCACTCTCCGGTATGTCGGCATCAAGATCACCACGGCTGCCACCGGCACCAAGGCGGCCGGGACGGTTGGGTTGACCCTTTTCTACAAAGCCGCTTAGGGCTTAACCTTCTTCTTGCCTGAAAGGAGGTAAGGCCATGGCGTTGTTGACTTCTTCGTTGGTCAGCGGCGGGACATTGGCAAAGGCCGGCAACTACAATGTTGTTTCCGTGAGGGGTGAAGTCTCGGTGGACGGGACCCTCACGACGGATGACATTATGAAGCTGGTTCCGCTTCCCGCCAATTGTGTTTTGATGGACCTGTTTCTTGACACTGATGATCTCGACACCCATGAGACCCCCACCATCACCCTTGATGTCGGGATACTCAATGCAGCCGATGACGCTATCGAATCAGGTCAGGAATTTCTCTCAGCATCAACCATTGCCCAGGCCGGGGGGGTGGTGCGGGCTGCCAGTTCTGTGAAAGCCCTGTGCCGTATTCCTCCGTCCATGAGCACGCGATACCTGGGGGTCAAAGTTCACGCGGCGGCCGAGACTGCTGCGGCTTCCGGCACCGTTGGATTGACAGCCACTTACCGGCTCGATGAGCAGGTGATGTTCGATGCCGAGGCTGTCAGGCCTTATGCCAACAAACCCACTTCGGCCAAAGCCGGCGCCGTGATGATGGTTCGAGGTTCCGTGAGTCTTCCGGCAACCCTGAAGGCAACGGACGTGATCAGGCTTGCGGTGCTTCCGGCTCAGTGTGAGTTGATCGATTTCACCATTGATACGGACGACCTGGATGGCGGGGCCGCGCTCCTGGTGGATTATGGCTTGCTCACCGCCCTTCCTGCCGATTGGGAGGATGATGCCGCCAGGAAGTGGAATCGACTGGGTTGGACCTGGGTGGATAACGAGAACGACAAGCAGGCTACCTTGGATGGGAGTAATACGTTCCTGAGTTCTTCCACTTCCTCCAGGTCTGCCGGGATAACCAGGTCGTCACTCAAGACTGTTCCGCGTGCGGCTTCATCGAGCAGTGACCGGTACTTTGCGGCCTACATTTCGACAAGGGCCGCGAACAGGGTTGCCGGGACGTTGGGATTCACGTTGAGCTATCGATCCGTTTAGTTTCACGGGTTGACGGCTTATTGCTTGGCTTGTGAGAGGGGGGGGGCGGGTTGCGAACCTGGTCCCCCCTCTTTCTATTGGGGAGGACGTTGTGAAGAAGATAACCTGTCTCCTGATGATCGTTTCGTTTTTGCTGGTCATCGGCGGATCTGTTCATGCCCGGGAAGATGGGCTCTTTTGGAAGAAGACGTATGCCGCGCTCAATGCGATTCCTGGATTGCAATCGGGAGATCGCGGCCTGGTGATCACCGATGATGGTGATGTGATCTTCTACACCTATGATGATGGTGCCTGGACGGAAGTGGTGAAAATCGAGAAAACGGACGGGAGCGCCGCGAAGGTCCTGCATGGTGACGGCACCTGGTCTGTTCCTGAATGACGAGGAATGTCATGCTGATTGAATGTTTGACGAAGAGAGAGGGGCCGACGAGGTTCAATCTTCACGGATTCCCTTATGAATTCAAGGCCAATGAACACGGGCATGCGGTCTGCCAGGTGAACAGTCGCGAGCATCGGGAATATCTGCTGAGCATGCCGGCCGATTTCCGGGAATATCAGCCACCGCAACCGCAACCAGCATTACCCGAGGAGATCAAAGTTGGCAACGGCAAGCGAGCTTATCGCAAACGTAAGACGACTCATCCAGGATGATTCCTACGGGGATGAAACCATTCTCGGGTTTCTGAATAATGGGATCACCGAGATTGCCGCATGGGATAACGACGATCCCAAGTTGGGGCTGGTGGGGAATATCCTGCTGCCTGCGCTGGAGACGAGCGCCGTTGTCACCACGTCGTTGACTGATGCTTTTGTTGCCTTGCCTGCCAATTATGCTAAGAATCTCTACAAGGTAACGTTTGCCGGTCAGGTCTCTCCGGTCAGCATTCTTTCCAACATGCGAGTCATGCTGGAGCAATGGGATGATGCTCTTACCCACGAGGGGCCGGTCGAGGATGTGACTGTTGTTGGGGGCCGCCTGTACTACCAGCCAATTCCAACCGAGGCAACCGAGTTGACCCTGTGGTTCTATCGGCTTCCGACGCTGCTGGCGAATTTCGATCCATCGGGCGAGAACACGGGTTTCATGGATTCGGGAGATACGACCTTTCAGGGCGATGACGATACGGGGTTCATTTCTGCACTGTCGGACGACATCCCGAATTGCCTGCCGGATCATTTGCACAAATCCCTCCTCGTAAGCTACGCGGCCAAGGAGATCTTCAACGAGATCGAGGACGGCATCGAGGGCCGGAAGATCAATACCGAGCGCTACGAGATCAAATATCAACAGGCATTGGCCGTGCTTTACCGGGGCATCAAGCACAAGTCCAAACAGATTCCCATGGTGCGAAGGCATGCGCACTTCTTTTAGGGGAGGGGAGGTTCTTCGGTGAACCACACGATCTATCGAGGAGATACGGGCAATTTCAGGCTTGAAGTGGTGGATTACCTCGGGGCGGCTGTTGATATTGAGGGCTGGACGTTTGTCCTGTCCGCGGCCCGGAAACGGGGGGGCATGGTGTCCTTCACATCAAGCGGAGCTATCGAGGATAGCGCCAACGGGATTGTCAACTTTGTTCTCACTCCAGCTCAAACTGCTGCTGTGGGGAAGTATTTCTATGATGTTCAGGCAATTACAGCTTCCGGTTCTGTTTACACTGTGGCGGCGGGAGAGATCAACATTGTCCAGGACGTAACCCTGTAATCGTACCAGGAGGGAATCCATGAAGACGGCAATTATTCTCTTTCTGTCCATCTTTCTGCTGTTGGTTGGGGTTGATGTTGGGGCAGATCCGGTCGTTCGCCAGTATTACACCAACAAGGTCGATGTCGTTTTTGCCTGGGACTACAATGACGCTACAAACCCAGATGTTACCGGTTTCAAGCTCTACACCATGCCTGCAGGCTCCACCACCCCGACAGTTACCGACATCCCGGACAAAGCAGCACGGACCTTCATATGGACGGCCTTCCCGGACGGGCAATGGGTTTCCTACATGACCGCCTATGATCGCTATGGGAACCAGTCCGACAACTCCGAGTGGATTCAGGTCAACAAGAAAACGACCAAGCCTCCCGCACCCGATAATAACCGGGTAGATGCTCTTGTTATCATCAACATGCCTTAACATGCCTTAGCGAGTTGATATGAACGAACTCACTGCGCTCAGGACCGAAACCGGCAAAATCTACGATGGGCCGGCCGATGCCAAATCCGGTAGGCCGAGCTATACCCAGGAGGCCAGGACCGGACCAATCCATTACAAAGAGGCGTACAAGGACGGCGATCCCTGGCTGGACCTGGATGAGAGTTATTCCGAACCCTCAGAGATCAAGGGCATTGGCAGGGTCCTTGTCTATCCGCGCCTCCCCAACATCGTCACGGTCTACCAGGACATCTGCGGGTATCAGATTCAGTCCCGGTCAAATCCGGACCATGTTGCCAGGGTTGAGCTGGTGAGCATTGACGGGCAGCCAGTTACTTCCTGGCTGGATACTCAAGAGATCAAAACCTACGCCAAGGTGCATCCGTATCGCGTGGGCATCTGGAAGGACTTTTCCGAGGCTCGGACGACCAAAGCCTCAACGATGCGATGGAAAGTGACGGAACTAGGCAATCCTGACAAAGACTCTCATCCGTTTTTTTTCAGGGACAAGCCCGAGGCATTCTCGATCTCTGATCTTGACTCGCTGATTGACCGCGAAAGCGCCAAAGTCGCAACGATGCGATGGAAAGTGACGGAACTAGGCAATCCTGACAAAGACTCTCATCCGTTTTTTTTCAGGGACAAGCCCGAGGCATTCTCGATCTCTGATCTTGACTCGCTGATTGACCGCGAAAGCGCCAAAGTCGCAATCCAGACCGAACGCACGCGGATCGACGACAACTCCTGGCATTGGGATGAGCTAATCCCTGCCAACGCAAAGCTGGTTGATACCGACTGGCAGGTTGGGGCAGATGCGGACGATTCATTTGTGAATGAGTCAAGTGAAGGTTGGTGGAATTCATATAACAGCACCAACAAACTATTATATTTTGGTGGATCAGGTGCTTATCATGCCTGCGGAAGATTTAAATCAATCAATATAGTCAAGTCATCTTCTATAACCTCAGCAATACTCAGCGTAAGAGCCGGATCTACTATGTCCGCTACAACTTGCAATTTGTTATATTGCTTTTCCAACGCGGATAATCCAAGTGCGCCAGACTCATACAGTAGTTTTATGGACATACCGCGTACCAGTGGTGCATCACAAACTGAAGGATCTTGGACCAGTGGTACATGGTATGGAAGCCCAGAATTAAAAACATATTTTCAAACAGTGGTTAATAGATCAGGCTGGGCAAGCGGAAACGCTACGATTGCATTTATTATGGATAATGGGTCAACCCTAGCATCAGCTTATCGAAGTTGTTATTCGTATGAAAAAGCTTCAGCGTCTGCCCCCAAACTGACCGTCACATGGACCAACCCCGTGGCTCAGGTGCGCCGCATCTACGTTCCAAATGTTTCCTGGCTTTCCAAATCACTCTTAAAACGAAGGGAGATCTAACAATGGCTGGTGTCATAGCAGTGGCCAATACCGCCGAGGTTGCCTTAACCGCTGCAACGGCGAAGACTGTGCTGCAATTAATTGCAGCGAGCAATCATCCGGTGAAGGTCAAATCTTGGGGCGTCTTCTTTGATGGGGTGTCTGTCACCGGAGAGCCCGTGCAGGTGCGCCTGTTGCGCCAAACCGACGCGGGTACCATGTCAGCCCTCACCCCGGTGGAGCGGAGCATCACCGGGGTCACCCTGCAAACCACCGCACAGCATACGGCCACTGCGGAACCCACGGCGGGCAATGTTCTGGCGGCGCGAGAGGTCCACCCCCAGGGCGGCTATCAAGAAATTTTCCCGGCCGGTGATGAGATCCTGCTTGGCTCGGCCGGTCGTTTGGGGATCGAATGCACTGCCCCGGCAAATGTCAACGTGCGCGCCGAGATCGTATTCGAAGAGTAATCCATCATGACATTGTATCCTGCATCAAAATTCCGGCCGTTTGCGCCTGTGCAGGCGCGGACAACATTATTGCAGGCAGTATATGCAGGTTTGGTGGATTTGGTTGTAAGTCCGGAGCATTCCGAATCCAGGGTGGTGATTCCATCCCTGGAAGAATTCTCGCTGGTTCTTCTGCCTGAGCACGGTGAAAGCCGGACCCTTGCGGAGGCGGGTGAAGCCACGCTGGTTCTTCTGCCTGAGCACGGTGAAAGCCGGACCCTTGTGGAGGCGGGTGAAGTCCTGCTGGTTCTTCTGCCTGAGCACAGCGAGAGCCGGACCCTATTATTGCAGGCAGTATATGCAGGTTTGGTGGATTTGGTTGTAAGTCCGGAGCATTCCGAATCCAGGGTGGTGATTCCATCCCTGGAAGAATTCTCGCTGGTTCTTCTGCCTGAGCACGGTGAAAGCCGGACCCTTGCGGAGGCGGGTGAAGCCACGCTGGTTCTTCTGCCTGAGCACGGTGAAAGCCGGACCCTTGTGGAGGCGGGTGAAGTCCTGCTGGTTCTTCTGCCTGAGCACAGCGAGAGCCGGACCCT
>Ga0302250_1000260_pt1 | contig 61485 bp, 56 predicted proteins | sample AAG_RA_Asp_MG_FD_193536 | JGI IMG/M metagenome (GOLD analysis project Ga0302250, IMG submission 193536) | Enriched activated sludge microbial communities from anaerobic digester in WTTP, New Holstein, Wisconsin, United States - AAG_RA_Asp | ecosystem: Engineered > Bioreactor > Anaerobic >...
TAAAGAAGAAGGCAAATATCAGCAGCGCAACACCGCTGATCAGACCCAGACCGAAACCGCCGTAGCGTGTGCCGATCACCAGACAGGCAATGATGATCAAAAACTCCATTGTGATTGCAAAATCCATACATCTCCTCCCATTGTGAAAGTAATATCCCGCAGATGTCATTCCGGTTTCAAATCATACCTGTCTTTGCACATCAGGTGCCAACTACCATAACACTGTTATAATCACTATCATGCTGCACAGAACAATATGCAAGGCATACCAGATACCTATAACCACATCGCCCTCCTAGAAATGCGTAATGGCGCCGGTGCGTGCAGACAGGGACAAAATTGCGGGGAGACAACCTATAACCTTTGGAATACCCTGGTGGATACCACTAAAATACTGCGGCGGTTTTGTCCCAGACTGGACTTGAATCTCGGAGATCCTGCCATGTGATAAGGATTGACACAGAAACTGCCGCCCCATATATTCGCGCTGGGACACAAGTCATTACCGCTGGCAAGGGATTTGCTTACCACCGGGCAGCACGCTGACGCAGCGTCCATATCTGATGAGGGTCACAACTTTGATGCAACAGTTTCTTATATCAACGCTTTCCCGCCAATTCTGCGCTTTACTGCTGGGCTTGGTCCTGCTCATGCCGGCCGCTTTTCCCGCTTCGGCGGCAACCTCAAAAACTATTGTGTTCGGCGGAAACCAGGACTATCCCCCTTACGAGTTCTACGACAAGGACGGCAACCCGACCGGATATAATGTAGAACTGATGAAAGCCATTGGCGATGTGATGGGGATCAAGGTCAAGTTCCGGCTGGGCGCCTGGGTCGAGATACGCAAGGCACTGGACAAGGGGGAAATCGACGCCCTGCAGGGGATGTCCTATTCAGAAGGCAGGGCCAGGGATTTTGCCTTCTCCCTGCCGCACACCATGGTCAATCACTCGGTTTTTGCCCGTAAAGGCACTCCACCGGTCGACAGCATCTATGACCTGAAGGGAAAAGAGGTTGCCTTTCATAACAAGGGCTTTGTGCACGACTACTTGGTAGAAAAGCAGATCGTTGCCAATTACATCCTGACCGATACGCAGGCCAGCGCCCTGCGTCTGATCGCCTCCGGAAAACACGACTATGCCGTTGTGGCCAGCCTTCCCGGCGCCTATATCATCAAAGAGCACAAGCTCACCAATGTGGCGCCGATCAACCGAAGCATTGCCAGCGTTAAATACTGCATTGCCGTAAAAAAAGGCAATGAGGAGCTGCTGGCCAAGCTCAATGAAGGGCTGGCTATCCTCAAGCAGACCGGCCAGTACCAGGCTATCTATGACAAATGGCTGGGAGTGCTGGAACCGGCGCCAGTCCCCTGGAAAAAGGTTGCCTATTACTGGATTATCTCAATCGGCCTGTTGTTGGTCTTTCTGGCTGCCACGCTGCTTTGGTCTAGGTCCCTCAAACGCCAGGTGGCCATCAGAACCGAGGCACTGGAACAGGAGGTGCAGGAACGCAAGCGGGCGGCCGAGGCATTGCGCCAGGGGCAGCAGCAGCTTGTCCAGGCAGACAAGATGGCCTCGCTGGGCATCCTGGTCTCCGGTGTCGCCCACGAAGTCAACAACCCGAACGCCCTGATCCTGCTCAATGCACCGCTTGTGCTGGATTATGTCAAGGACTGCCAACCTATCATTGATGATTACGCCCGCAACAATCCCGACCTGACCCTGGCAGGGCTGCCCCATGAACGCATCACCGGACGGATTCAGGCAAAGATTGTCGAAATCCTGGACGCGGCCCAGAAGATCAAACGTATTGTGGATGACCTGAAAGATTTCGCCCGTCACGCAGAACCGGAACACACCTCGCTGTTCGATATCAATACAACGGCCCAGATGTCCATACGCCTGCTGGAAAACAAGATCCACAAGTCTACCGAACATTTCACCACCGCATTAGCCCCGCTGCTGCCATGCATCAAAGGCAATCCGCATCGCATCGAACAGGTCATACTCAATCTGCTGCTGAATGCCTGTCAGGCTTTGAAGTCGCCGTCCGAAGGCATACACCTTGCCACCGACTATGACAGTGAAACCAAGATGATCTGCCTGACCATCACCGATGAGGGTGAAGGTATCGCTCCGGAAAACATGGACCTTTTGTTGGACCCCTTCTTCACCACCAAGCGCGACCGGGGCGGGACCGGACTGGGGCTCTCCGTTTCCGCCGGCATCGTCAAGGAACATAATGGCACTCTGGAGTTTGCATCAACATCGGGCAAAGGCACAGTCGTCACATTGCGCCTGCCGGCCTGCATAGAGGAGACTACGACATGAACGAGACACTCTACCCTGCTTTTCAGATCATGCTTGTTGATGACGAGCCGGCTTGGCTTGACGCCCTTAGTATGTCACTTGAACGCGGCGCCGGCATCACCAATGTCATCCACTGCCAAGACAGCAGACAGGTGATGCCGCTGCTCGAACAGGGCAATACCGGCCTGGTTGTGCTTGATCTGAACATGCCTCACCTGTCCGGGCAGGAGCTTTTGCAACAGATTACCGAACAGCATCCCGAAATTGCCGTGATCATCCTGACCGGCATGAATCAGCTGGAACTGGCGATTGACTGCATGCGCCGTGGTGCCTTTGACTACCATGTCAAGACCGAGGGGGAGGACCGACTGATCAAGGCGCTCTTCCACGCCATCAAGACCATCGAGCTTGAAACAGAAAACCGCAAAGTCAGTAACAGCCTGCTTTCCCGCAAACTGGAGCATCCGGAATTTTTTTCGGCATTCATTTCCGCCGGCGGCACCATGCATGCTATCTTTCAGTATATCGAGTCTGTTGCCAACAGTTCTCACCCCATCCTGATCACCGGGGAAAGCGGTGTCGGCAAAGAGCTGATCGCTCGCTCCATCCACAACGCCTCTGGCAGAAAAGGCCCGCTTGTCAGCGTAAATGTTGCTGGCCTGGATGACAATGTCTTTGCCGACACACTCTTCGGCCATGTCAAGGGCGCCTATACCGGCGCAGATACCGCCAGAAACGGCATGGTCGAAGAGGCAGCCCAAGGCACATTGTTCCTCGATGAAATGGGCGACCTGAGCATTCCTTCACAGCTTAAACTATTGAGAATTCTAAACGACGGGGAATACTTTCCCCTTGGCAGTGACCGCCCCAAGCGTATGCGCGCGCGGGTCATCGTGGCCACCAACCAGAACCTGCCTGCCAAAATCGCCTCAAACGAGTTCCGCAAGGATCTCTACTATCGCCTGCAGACACACAAGGTACACATTCCCCCGTTAAGGGAGCGCAAGGAAGACCTGACACCGCTGCTGGACTATTTTCTGACTGAAGCATCCAGTGAAATGAACCGGCGCAAACCGACACCTCCCAAGGAGTTGCTGAATCTCTTGACAACCTATGCCTTCCCCGGCAATGTGCGCGAATTGCGCTCACTGGTTTATGATGCGGTCGCCCAGCACAAATCAGGCATACTCTCCATGACGCCGTTCTTGAGGGGTATGGGGCAGGACTCTTTCGACGCGTCGCTTTCCCTGGAACCTGCGGATATGAACAACATTTTTTCGCAGCTTTCCTCACTCCCCTCGCCGGAACAAACCATAAAAATGCTGTTGGAGGAGGCCATGAAACGCTCAAAAGGTAATCAATCCATGGCCGCCAGATTGTTGGGCATGTCTCAGCCCGCTCTCTGCAAGCGCCTCAAACGGGCAGAGAAAGGGCTACACACAGAAGAATAACCCTATAACCAACGGAATAAAACCCGCCGGCACCCAACACTCGCAACACCTCGATTTATATACATTTATACCTATTACCCCCACACAACCATAATATTTGTCATACCAAATAGCCAATATCCACAAACACCACACAAAACAATAACCTTATTTTTCAACATGTTACAGTCTGTGCAATAAATTGGTATCCATCTTGCTCTCCCCAATGAAGTTTATGCCTGGCATGACGCATAATCCCGCAACATCTGACAGGCAAATCAACTCATAAGGAGACTCATATGCAGCAAGATCAAACGGTGATGCCAGACAGCAAATGCGCGAAGCCTGACGGCTTGTGGGAATACCTGCAAATGACCACCGGAGCGGCACTGGTGTTGTTCATGTGCACGCACATGATGCTGGTGGCAAGCGTCAACCTGGACCTGGGCGGCGGCCGCATCATGGACGCCATCGCCTATTTTTTCGAAGCCACCTACATGGCCCACCTGATCGGACCGGCCATATTCATCACCATGATCGCACACTTCATCTTTGCCGCTCGAAAACTCCCTTTCCGCATTGCCGAACATCAGGCACTCTGGGTGCACTCCAAAAGGTTCCAGCACGGCGACACTTGGCTATGGCTGATCCAGGCGGGTACGGCCTTCGTCATTCTGGTGCTGGCCTCGATCCACATCTGGACCATCATGACCAACCTGCCGATCACAGCCGCACGCAGTGCCGCACGCATACAGGGAATGGACTGGCTGCTGCTTTATCTGGTGCTGGTGCCCTGCGTTGAATTGCACGTGGGCATCGGCGCATACCGTATTGGCGTTAAATGGGGGCTGATCAAGAGAAGCAACCGCAAGCTGTTCAGCAGTGCGGAACGGACTGTGTCCACCATCCTGATCCTGATCGGCCTGCTGACATTGGGCACATTCTATTTCCTGGTCAAGCCGGGACTCTAAAAGGGGGATAACTTGGAAACCTTTTATACTGATTTACTATGCGTAGGTGCCGGCCTTGCCGGAGAGAGGGTTGCCATAGCCGCGGCCGCACGCGGTTTTGAGGCCATTTGTCTGAGCGTGGTCCCTCCCAGACGTTCCCACTCATCAGCCGCCATGGGGGGCATGCAGGCCTCGCTGGGAAACTCCGTCATGGGAGAAGGCGACTGCCCGGATGTGCACTTTGCCGACACAGTCAAAGGTTCGGACTGGGGCTGCGATCAAGCGACCGCCAGACTGTTTGCGGAAACAGCCCCTGTCGCTGTCAGAGAAATGTCTTACTGCGGCGTGCCCTGGAATCGCATCATTGCAGGTAAAAGCACGTATTACAAGGGTGGCAAGAAATTTGAAAAAACGGAAAAACAGGAAAAAGAGGGGCTGATAACTGCCCGTGATTTCGGCGGCACAGCCAAATGGCGCACATGCTATACCTCGGACGGAACCGGCCATGCCCTGTTGTTCGCCATGGACAACGAGGTGACCAGGCTTGGCGTCACGGTGCATGACCGGGTCGAAGCGATTTCCCTGATTCACGATGGCGAAACCTGCATGGGGGTGATCGCCAGATGCTTGAAAACAGGGAAGCTCCGTCGCTACCTATCCAGGGCGACGGTCATTGCTACTGGAGGGTACGGAAGACTCTACCGGGAAACCACCAATGCCGTCATCTGTGACGGCAGTGGTGTCAGCATTGCGCTGGATACCGGCATCGTGCCGATCGGCAACCCCGAAGCTGTCCAGTTTCATCCTACCGGCATCGTCCCCACCAGCATCCTGGTCACGGAAGGATGCCGGGGAGACGGCGGTACCCTGCTGGATGTCAACGAAGAACGCTTCATGCACATCTATGAGCCGGAAAAGGCCGAACTAGCCTCCCGCGACGTCGTTTCCCGCTGGATCACCCACCACATCCGTTCCGGCAAAGGCGTGCCCAGTTCTTACGGCCCCCACGTATGGCTGGATATCCGCCATCTTGGCGAGCACCATATCAAGACCAAACTGCGTGAGGTAGAGGAAATCTCCAAGGAGTTCCTCGGCCGCGATCCGATTACCCAGCTGATCCCCATCCGCCCCGCACAGCACTACAGTATGGGCGGAGTCAAGACCAATATAGATGGCGCGGCTTATGGCTTGAAAGGACTGTTTGCCGCCGGCGAGGCCGCCTGTTGGGATATGCACGGCTTCAACCGCCTGGGGGGCAACTCGCTGGCCGAGACCGTGGTGGCCGGCAAGATCGTCGGTGAAAAGATCTGCCAGTGGCTGGAGGGGTATCAGGGCACCCTGAAAATTGCCGTCGCAGATCAGACAGCCAGAAAGGAACTGGCACGTATCGACCAGTTCATCAGCAGCGCCGGCACAGGTAGGGAAAACGTCTTCCAGCTGCGCAGCGCCATGCAGGATATCATGATGGACAAAGTAGGCATATTCCGCAACGGCAAAGAGTTGGCCATGGCGGTTGACGAACTGTTGATTATCCAGCAAAAAGCGGCGCATATCGGACTGAAGTCCAGCGGCACAGGCGCCAATCCCGAGCTGGGGCTGGCTCTGCGCTTTTCCGGCATGATCAGGCTGGCGCTCTGCATCGCCTATGGCGCACTACAGCGGACAGAAAGCCGCGGCGCTCATGCCCGGGAAGATTATCCGGAGCGCAATGACCGCGACTGGCTGAAACGTACCCTGGCCACCTGGCAGGAAGGGGCCACACTGCCCACCCTGAACTACGAAATCCCATCCAGTTCATGGGAGCTGCCTCCGGGTGAACGAGGCTACGGTGCCGTTAAAATCATTCCGACCGAGGACCCCGCTATCCTCGGCAGAAAATAGGAGATCGATTCCATGGGAAGACAACTGAAATTCGAGATATTCCGCTATAACCCGCAGGAACCGTCGCATCCGCCCAGGATGCAGGCCTTTGAACTGAACGAAACCGAATCCATGACACTGTTCATCGCCTTGAACCGCATCCGTGAAGAGCAGGACCCCAGCCTGCAATTTGACTTCACCTGCCGCGCCGGCATCTGCGGTGCCTGCGCCATGCTGATCAACGGCAAACCGGAACTGGCCTGCCATACCAAGACCAATACACTGCCGGAGAAAATCACCCTGATGCCTTTGCCGGTCTTCAAGCTGATCGGTGACCTTTCAGTGGACACAGGTACCTGGTTCAGGGCCATGAACGAAAGGGTACAGTCATGGGTGCATACCGATAAGCCGTTCAATCCTTCAGCCGAGGAAGAACGCATGTCCAATCAGCTGGCCGAAGAGATCTATGAACTGGACCGCTGTATTGAATGCGGCTGCTGCATCGCCGCCTGTGGCAAAGCCAATATGGAAAAGGACTTTATAGGCGCCGCCGCCCTGAACCGCATCGCCAGGTTCATGATCGACCCCCGCGACGAGCGCAGCAGCAAGGAGTATTTTGAGATCGTCGGCAACGATGACGGCATTTTCGGTTGCCTCGGTCTTTTGGGGTGCGAAGACGTCTGTCCCAAAAAACTGCCGTTGCAGGATCAGCTGGGCATCCTGCGTCGAAAAGCAGGTTGGGAGGCCGTAAAGCATCTGTTTGTTAAAGCTTTTGCTGGTTAATCAAATCTATTGATTGCGGAGAGGACCATGAATTACGAGGGAAATATTTCACTTAAACCATGCGCTTATACACGCCTGTTCAACACCTGCCTGACCTTCAGCTTTCTGACCGCCACCAGCACCGGCATTCTACAGTGTCTTAAACCAGTTTTCAGCAGTGTCCCCGCCACCGCCAGCATACACTCCATAGGCAGTATTGTTCTGGGAGCACCGGCACTTTTCTTCATGCTGCGCCGCAGAATGGGAAGCGGTCCGGCCCGAAACGCAGGCAGCAACGGCAGTAGATCAGCAAAAAGCAACTACAAATGCTGGGGAGCAGAATAGTACTTTATTGCCACTTCTGAATCTCAAACATACCGACCCTCATCCTATCCTTCTCCCGGAGGGAGAAGGTATACAGTGTCCCCTCTCCCTCCGGGAGAGGGTGGCCAAAGGCCGGGTGAGGGGCCGCCTTTTCCTTCACTCCAACCACAAACAAAACACATCAGTTCCGGCTGCCGAAGATGGCGCTGCCGATACGCACACAGGTGGCACCTTCGGCAATGGCAGCAGCATAATCGCCAGACATGCCCATGGACAGTTCTCTCATCTCCACACCCGCTATACCCTCAGCCTCAATGGTAGAAGCCAGTTTGCGCAATCCGGCAAAATAGGGGCGTGCCGCCTCTGGATCATCAAAGAACGGCGGCATGGTCATCAAACCCCGGATTTTGATGTTTGGCAGTTGAGATATGGATCGGACCAGTTCAAGGGCCGCCGCCTCGGAAGTGCCTGATTTGGAAACCTCTCCCGAGATATTCACCTGGATCAGGATATCGCAAACCCTGCCCAACCTGCCCCATTGACGGCTGATTTCCTCCGCCAGCGAAAGGCGGTCAACCGAATGGATCATGCTGACCATACCGGCAATCTGCTTGACCTTGTTAGACTGTAGGTGACCGATAAAGTGCCATTGCACCGGCAGGTCAACCTCTCTGGCCTTGGCACACAGTTCCTGCACGTAGTTTTCGCCAAAGATGGTTTGGCCGCAATGAAAGGCTTCTATTATGTCCTGCGCCGGCCGCGTCTTGGACACGGCCACCAGTCGGACCTCGGCAGGATTACGTCCGCAGCTTTGCGCTGCAGCCGCCAGCTGTCTTTTGACCTCATCCAGCTGTGAGCAGATCGACACGCTACACCTCGCCTTTCTGCATATCCTGAAGCATTTCGTACAGTTCTGTCATCGGCAGGCCGATCACATTGCTGTAAGAACCTTCGATGCGGCGCACGAAATGTATCGCCCCCCCCTGAATGGCATACGCCCCGGCCTTGTCCATAGGGCAACCTGTGGCGATATAATCGAGAATTTCCCGATCGGTAAGCGCTTTGAAATACACCTTTGTCTCAACACATTTGCAGACCTTTTTGCCGGAAAGGCGGTCCAGTACGGCAATGCCGGTCAACACACTGTGTGACCGCCCAGAAAGCAGCCTTAACATCTCAGCCGCCTCACTCTCATCAGCGGGTTTGCCCATAATCCGGCCTTCCAGTACCACCACTGTATCTGCTCCGATAAAATAACGCCCTTCGGCGCGCCCGGCGGCGGCTGAGGCTTTCTCCCGGGCAAGGCGCAGCACATGTTCCTCCGGCATCTCACCGGACAGGGCTGTTTCGTCAATATCCGCCGGCACCACTTCAAAACTGATCCCGGCCAGTTCCATCAGCTCGGTCCTGCGCGGTGAAGCCGAAGCCAGTACAATCTTATGATCCATTATCTGTTTTTCCTGTCATTTTTTCTGTGCCGCAGCAGCATTAACAACAGCAACATGGCCAGTATGGCCAGACCTGTCGCCACATTTTCCCAAATACCACGGTAGAGCCCGTATCCTAATGATATCGTGCCCATCATAACCAGCAGAAATTCCATCGAAAGGAACCTGCCGATCAGTGAGGCTTCCTGGCGCTGTTTGTTCTCATCCATATAGGCTCCTCTCTGTAACCGGCAATCACTCTGTTGCCAAATGCCAGACATGACCGGCAGCCGTATGGCACTCCACGCTACCAGTCTGGGAACATCTTGCCCGGATTGAGTATGTTGTTGGGGTCAAGGGCCAGCTTGATCGCCTTCATGACTGCAATCTGATCATCAGAAAGTTCCTGCTTGATAAACGGCGCCTTGGCAAGCCCAACACCATGCTCTCCCGACATGGTGCCGCCAAGGTCCAGCGCAGCCTGGAACACGTCGTGGATGGCCTGGTGGGCCTTTTCATCCATGCCGGGCACCTGCCGGTCCACCATGATATTGACATGTATATTACCGTCACCGGCATGACCAAAGTTTACCACCGGCACACCATATTGCTCGCCGATCTTTTCAATGCGCCGGATCACATCCGGCACCTTGCTGCGCGGCACCACGATATCCTCATTGAATTTATCCGGATTGACATCGCGAATGGATGGCGACACCAGCCTGCGCACCTTCCAGAGCTGCTCCGACTCCGCACTGTCGGCGGCCACCCTGAACTGCACCAACCCTAAGGGTTTGATAATGTCATGGATACGTCCGGACTGTTTTTCAATCAACTCGCGATCGCCATCAACCTCAATCAGCAAAACGGCCCGCCCCTCCGGCAGCAGCCCCAGGTTGAAGCGGCGCTCAACGCATTGCAAGGTGGCGTAGTCCATGAATTCCAGGGTAGTGGGAATAATCTTGGAGCTAATAATCGACGAGACCGACTTGGCGGCGCCGTCAATCGAATCAAAAATGGCCAACATGGTCTTTTTGGCCTCGGGGTAAGGCAGGAGCTTGAGGATAATCTTTGTAACCACACCTAGCGTGCCTTCACTGCCGCAGACCAGCTTGGTCAGGTCATAGCCGACCACCCCTTTGTAGGTTTCCCCGCCCGTACGAATAATCCTGCCGTCAGGCAGCACCACCTCCAAACCCATAACAAAATCTTTGGTACAGCCGTATTTCACGGCCCGTGGCCCGCCGGCATTTTCGGCCACATTGCCGCCCAAGGTTGAGAATTTGAGCGAAGCCGGATCAGGTGGATAAAACAGCCCCAGTTTTTCCACCGCTTTCTGGAACTCTTCGGTCACCAAGCCGGGCTCGACCTCGGCAATCAGGTTTTCCGTATCAATGCGCAGGATGCGGTTCATCCTGGTGGTCACCAGCACCACGCCGCCCCCCTTGGGCAGGCTGCCCCCGGTGAAGCCACTGCCGGCGCCGCGGGGAAAAACCGGAAAGCGCTCCCGGTTCGCCAGTTTTAATATTTCCGAGACCTCTCCAGCATCAGCCGGATGCACCACCGCATCGGGCAGCCATTCTGCCTGGGTGGCGTCATAGGAATAACAGATCCGATCCGTACGATCCACCAGCACATTTTCCTGGCCAACGATCTTTCTCAGCGCATCAATCACCGATTGTTTCAACATGGTCAACCTCATGGCAGGGGCAAAATATGCACCCGTATTTCATACCGCGGTAAAGATACATGATATACCCGGCAATAGGCAAGCACGTTGACCCGGCGCGCCTTCTTCATCTATCTCCTGACAAGCATGCGACCATGGCCTGAGCCCAAACAATCCTGTTGATATACAGATACATATAAACTAGTATGATGACTCGGAGGCTGCATTGGTCGATCTACTGCTCATAACGGACCTGCCCAGGGTAATCAGGATATTTTCTCAGCTGGAGGAAGAAGCCGGCATTAATCTGCGTATTGCCACCAGCCTGGATAGCGTAGCCAGGGAGATTGAGCAGGACAAACCGGCCATCATATTTCTGCAGTCCCACCTATCCGGTTTTTCAGCCGACATCCTGCTGATGCACCTTAAGAAACTGCTGGGGAGGAAACGCTGCCGTTTTGTGCTGCTAACCTCAGCCGATCAGGCGGCCGACGAAATCATTCAGCAGTTTAATGCCTGCATAGATACCGCCCTTGACGATCTCGAACTATCTGCAGCCGCCATCCAGACCATCTCGCTGCAGATCCATAAATCCAAAGCATATCCGGACCATGCCGATCTCGGTGCAGAGTTGCTTGACACTCCGCCGGAAGAAACCGTCCAGCCCAAACAATACACCAGCCAGTTCAGCCCCACCGACAATGCCGTGCTACCTGCTGCAGCAAAGCCGTCTGATGCCGAAACAACCCCACCGCCACCGGCAGTTGCCAAGGGGGAACCTTCGTTAGAGGAACAGGGCGTTGTTTACACCCCCAAGCGAAAACTTTCGGTCTATTCAGAATTCACCAGTTCTTTTGACACTGCCGTCGAAAAAATCAATCCTGCCAGCCAGGAAACGGATCACGACAACTGGGAGGAATTGGCTGAACTGTCGGAGGAAAAGCAGCGCTTCAACATCCCCAAGGCAGTCAAATGGGCCTTACCGCTTTTGGCTATTGTCACACTGGCGACATATTTTCAGCACAGTTGCTCCGGCAATAAAAATGACGAGATTGTCGAACCCGCTGTAAAACCTGAAAATGTTGCCGCAACAGCGCTCCAGCAAGCCCAGCAGAAAGCCGCCACCAAAGAAGCTGCCGTGCCCACTCCTGTACCCCCGCCTGCTGCGCCAAAACTGGCCAAAGAACTGGACGACATTCCGGAGTTCATTACCAGCGGCACACAACTGGACAAAAGCTACGCCAAAGCGCACCCAGGATGGCAACGCCACCGAAGCGAAAAGCGGGAGTACAAGCTCTACAGGGAAGGCAAAAAGGTCCGTGCCATTCAGATCATTGACCGCAGCGGCAAAGGCCTGTCCGAGGTCTTCCTGAACGGCATACTCGGTAAATGGTTGTCAGCCCCTGCCTTTGTGATGGAGTCATCCGAGAAAAAAGACGGTTATGAGATTCAACGGGGGAGTTTTGCTACCAATCTAAAGGCTGTGTACTATCGAGATAATGCCGGTGGAGGCAAGCTGAACGCAATTGTCTTCACTTGGCAGTGACATACACAAGTTTCCGGCCAGTCAAAGCACCTAATCAGCTACTAACGCATGAAAACATAAAAGGGCCACGCAACAGCGCAGCCCTTTTTGTGCATATTCCCGCCACCATCTAGTTTGACGACAGCTTCAGGAAACAATCGGCCTTGTAGAGGTCCGCATCTGCGGCAAGGCTTGATGAAGGGTGCCTTTTCAGGAAGCTGTCAAACAATTCAATGGCAGAACGGCATTCACCTTTTTGATAAGCCTGATAGGCCTGGTCATACAGTTTTTGGCCTGGGTCGTTTGACCGGACTGGTGAAGACGCGGCGGCCATGCCGGTTCTTCCAGAGTCCTGCCTGCGCTCCGCAACAGGCGCAGTCTCACGCACCTCGGGCTTGCGAGCCTTTGCAGGCTTTCCAGCTTTCCCCTCATGTTTGGCCATCTTTTTCACCGGCACGCGCACAACATCGCCGATTTGGATGCGGTGCGGATTTTTGATCTCATTGAACAGCAGTATCTGCGGATAGTAGTAACCTTTGCCGGTTGCCCGCTTGGATATCTTTGAAAGACAGTCGCCTTTACGCACCACGACCTCTTTTACCAGCACACCTTCTGCGGCCGAAGCCTCTCCCTGTTCGACCTTTTGCGGCGTATACAGATAGTACTGCTGTCCCAGTGCAGGGGCGGCAATGGAAATAACCAGCATAACCGCCAACCTTGAGCATGCCTTTCTAATCATCTCAGTACCTGTTCCCCAGTTGGTCTTCATATCTCATCACATTTTTCACCTGCAGGCTGGCACCGACTCCGATACCCGGCTTGACCCGGAAAGAGACCTTGATGGTGCGTTTTTCGCCGGCACCCAGTTCGCTGAACTTCCAGACATAGCCGTTAGCAAACTGTGCACTGGTTGCAGGGTCAGCAGCCACCATTTCCAGCTGTTCCGGCCAGCTACTCTGCAGTTCTACTATCCTGGCCAGATTGGAACCCCTGTTGGAGATAATCAGCTCAAAAGAAGTGATCTCTCCCGGTTTCAAGCGACCATCCCGGTTGTTCACTGCCATTTGCAGCACTGGACGTGAAGCGATGAGCCGGGCAGAGGCTGAAGCTGTTCTGGCCGTATTCCCCTCGGAGGTGAACTGAATACCTACGGTTGATTCCGCGCCATCGGCCGCGCTTTTCGGGGAACGAATCTCCATGCCAACCCTGGCCTCTTCTTTTGGCTCCAGCGGTCCGATAACCGATATGACCGGCTCTCCGGGTTGCTTCAGGCCGTCCCTGTTCTGATCGTTGAAGACAATTACATCCACATCGCCGCTACGAGACGAAACGATCTTGAAACTGTCGCGAGCATTGCCAGTATTGGTCACGGTAAATGGGAGGGTTACTGTCTCGCCGGGGATGACCACCACCCGGTCAGCCCCCTGGGCCACCTTTACGTTATAAAGTGGCCGGACCTTAGTAACGTTGGATACGAATGACGACGTTGTCTTCAACTGGGTATTGAACAACTCTGCCCGGGCAATCAGTTCCTGTCCGGCCAGCGCCTCATCCTTGAGCTGGAATGCAAGCGAAAACTCCTTGTTTTCGCCGGACTTCACCTCAAGCGCATCCAGCACCAGCGCGGCCTTCATCTCCTGCCTGAAACCTGCTGAGGCATACTCCACCGGCTCAAGCTGGGGAGGGAAATCCAGACGCACGGCAACGTCCCTGGCCGTGGAGCTGCCCAGGTTAAGCAGGGCGATCTTGTAAACAATTTTTTCACCCGGCAACAATTCCGCCTTGTCCGCCTTGAGTACTGAACGCAGCAAAGGTGCCGCCGCCTTCAGCCGGATCTCGCGAGACAGGGTGGTCTCACCCATGAAACGTGACGCGGCCTTGATCGGGTATGTAATTCTCAGACCATCAATGGTGTTAGCAGGAATGATCAGGTTGAACCACCCCTTGTAGGTTTCACCGGGGGCCAGCGTGGGTGTCTGATTAATCACCTGTTCAGGCGCTGCAGATGCGGAAAACTTAGAATTGTATTCCACGGGGAAACCGCTCTCCAGGTAGAAGGAGTCGGGGCCGTTGCCGCGGTTGGTCACTTCGAACGGCAGCGAGACGCGTGTCGCCACATCGCTGGTTTGAGGAGCAGTTGCCACGTTGAAATCAAAACTGCTCAGCTGGGCCACTTCAACCCTCAGCACCTGCCCGCCGTCTACAGCTTCCTGGGTTGGCTGAGCCGCTACAGGCACTGCTACCCCCAGTTCCTTGAGCTTGGCGGCAGCAGCAACAGAGGCCCTGGTACCGGGATACTTATCCATCACAGCCTTATACTGGTTGATTGCTTTTTCGCGCATTGCGGCTTTTTCAGCACGAGCCTGTTCGGCGGCCTTAAGCTGCTCTGCCTTGTCCTTTTCTGCTGCCAGGCGTTCCTGCTCTTTCTGGGCAGCCGCCTGACGGTCAAGCTCGGCCTGGAGTTCCGCAAGCTTTTGCTGCTTGGCTTTTTCCTGCGCCACCCTCTCCTGTTCAGCCTTCTCTGCAGCTATACGGGCCTGCTCAGCCTTCAAACGCTCCTGTTCAGCCTTCTGAGCGGCAAGACGCTGCTGTTCTGCAAGCTCAGCCTTGCGCTTGGCTTCGACAGCAATGCGTTCCTTCTCGACCTTTTCTGCTGCAAGGCGCTCCTGCTCCTTTTTGATAGCAACCTGACGGGCAGCTTCAGCGACAACACGCTCTTTTTCTGCCTTCTCTGCTGCCAAACGGGTCTGCTCTGCATTTAAGCGTTCCTGTTCGGCCTTTTGGGCGGCCACACGCTTCTGTTCTTCCAGTTCAGCCTTGCGTTTAGCCTCAGCGGCCAGACGTTCCTCTTCGGCTTTCTTGGCAGCCAAGCGTTCTTTTTTCGCCTGTTCAGCTGCAATTCTGGTTTGTTCAGCCTTGACACGTTCCTGCTCGGCCTTTTGGTCAGCCACACGTTTCTGCTCTTCCAGCTCGGCCTTGCGTTTAGCTTCAGCAGCTTTGGCCGCAGCTACACGTTCCTGTTCTTCTTTTGCTGCGGCCAGACGGACCTGTTCAGCCTTGACACGTTCCTCTTCGGCCTTTTGGGCAGCAACACGTTTCTGCTCTTCCAGCTCAGCCTTGCGTTTAGCTTCGACTGCAATACGCTCTTTTTCTGCCGTCTCCGCAGCAATACGAGCCTGCTCAGCCTTGACGCGATCTTCTTCGGCTTTCTGTGCTGCAAGGCGTTTTTGTTCTTCCTGCGCTGCCTTGCGTTTAGCCTCAGCGGCCAGACGCTCTTTTTCAGCCTGCTCAGCTGCAACCCGGGCTTGTTCAGCCTTTATACGTTCCTGTTCTGCCTTTTGGGCCGCGATACGTTGCTGATCTTCCAAGTCGGCCTTGCGTTTGGCCTCGGCGGCCAAACGATCTTTCTCGGCCTTTTCCGCAGCGATACGCGCCTGTTCTGCCTTGGCACGTTCTTCTTCGACCTTTATGGCGGCCAGTTGCTTTTGCGCCTCAGCCTCAGCTGACGCCGAAGCAGCCTTCTGTCCTGCGGAAGCCTTTTCCGCGGCCTTGTTGGTATCTTTACCGTAATTTGCCGCCAGAACCAGCAACTCCTCCTCAACAGTCCCCTTCAACGGATTATCGGGATATTCCTTGGAAAATTGCGACATGTAATGGGCTGCCTCTTTCTGGTTGCCGCTTTTGTAATAAGCCCGCGCCAGCCAGAAAAGCGTCATATCACGCAATGGGGTGTCTGGATACTTTTTCAGCACATCATTCATCTTCTGAATGGCGGAAGTATAGTCCTTTTGCTGATAGGCATTAAAACCTGATATAAAAACCTGCGAGTCCTCGGTATCCTGGCATATGCCGGACTGTACCAGGATCGTTGTGGATAGAGCCAATGCAGAGAGAAACCGGATTGCTGCCTTGCGGTTGGAAATCTTTGGTATCACGGTGGTGGACCTCTTCTTGGCCGGCACTGAAAAAAGGGCACGGAGAGAGTAATTATAGGCGTATAAAATGCCTTTTAAATAGCACCTCTCCGTGCCCCTTGTCAACGAAAGAAAAGTATTTTAAGTGCTTGAGACAACAATCAAAAAATCACCAACCAACCACTCTTGTCAGCGAATATGATCTTCTGGATATGCGCCTATTTTATGAATCGATAAATCCGCTCCTGCAAACTCATCCGATTCATCTAATCTGATACCGATCGTCTTGGCCAGCACGCCGTAAACCAGCAGGCCGCTTAGCAGGGCAAACACAACCGCCGTCAAACTGCCGGCAAGCTGTGACAGAAAAGAGATGCCGCCAATACCGCCCAAGGCTTCCTGACCAAAAATGCCTGCGGCAATCCCCCCCCATGTTCCAATCACACCATGTAACGGCCATACCCCAAGCACATCATCGATACGCAGCTTTTCCTGTTCATAATGAAAACCATAAACAAAGATAACTGAAGCGATACATCCGACAACAAATGACGCCAGAGGGTGCATGATGTCACTACCGGCACATACAGCAATCAAACCAGCCAGCGCCCCGTTATGAATGAAGCCTGGATCGTTCCTGCCGGCAACAAGTGCCGCCAGCACCCCACCAACCATCGCCATCAGTGAATTAACAGCAACAAGCCCGGAAATCTTTTCAAGATTGGCAGCGCTCATCACGTTGAAACCAAACCACCCAACTGCCAGTATCCAGGAGCCGAGGGCCAGATAAGGGATATTGCTGATCGGAATCGCATGTGAACGCCCTTTTACGTAGCGTCCCATCCTGGGACCCAGTATGATTATGGCGGGGAGTGCTATCCAGCCGCCGATTGAATGAACCACAACAGAACCGGCATAGTCGTGGAACTCGGCACCACCGATAGACTTGAAGAGCCCTTGCAGGCATGATGCATTTTTGCCCCAGATCAGTGACTCAAAGATGGGATAGCATATGCCGGCAAAAATTGCCCCAGCAATCACCTGAGGCCAGAACTTACTCCTCTCGGCGATCCCGCCGGATATGATAGCAGGGATACAGGCAGCAAAACAGAGCAGAAAGAAAAAATGCACCAGATCATACCCCTGATTCGATCCGAGAATATCATGGGCCGGTTTCAGAAATGAGATGCCGTAAGCCAGCGGAAATCCAACTAGAAAATACACTACTGTTGAGACAGACCAGTCAGTAAGTATTTTGACAAAGGCATTCACCTGGTTTTTGCGCCGCACCGTTCCGACTTCCAGAAAAGCGAATCCGGCATGCATGGCAAACACCATAACGGCCCCAAGCATCAAGAAAAGAACATCACCGCTACTCTTCAGGCCAGTCATCATTGACATGGTCTCCATACACATTACCCCCATTGGCATCTGTGGAATACACCCGCATTCGGGCACTTGGCCAATGAGCAATATTGTTGCCAAGATTAGCAACAATGCTACAACGTGATTTCAATAAGTTACAACTACAAGAAAACCACATGCTGCTGTTTTTTTAAGCACACTGCCACTCAATTACTCACCCAAGCTTCCCATATGTCACGATGGGCAAACATGATCAGCGGCACAAACCTGAATTCAGGCTTCTGGAATATATGATCAAAACTGCTGCTTTATATTCATATTTGAAAAGTATAGAATGCCTGCCATGGAGCTGACCGAAAAACTTGAACAAATGCCTAACTCACCTGGCGTCTACCTCATGCGTGATGCTGAAGGCGATATCATATACATTGGCAAGGCCCGCAACCTGCGTCAAAGGGTACGTCAATATTTTTCCGTTTCAGGCGACTCCAGGCCGCATATCCGTTTTCTGGTAGCCAGGATCAGCGATATCGAAGTAATCCTGACCGATACGGAAAAAGAGGCACTGCTGCTGGAAAACACCCTGATCAAACAGCACAAGCCCCGCTACAACCTTAACCTGAAAGACGACAAAACCTATTTTTCCCTGCGCATCGACCTGCGAGAAGCGTTCCCCCGCTTTAACATCATTCGTAAAGTCACCCGTGACGGCGCTCGCTACTTTGGCCCTTACGCCTCAGCCACAGCCGCCAAGGAGGTACTGCGCCAGCTGCAGCGCATGTTCCCGCTGCGCCACTACCCCCTGGCGCGCTGCATGTCACGTAGCCGCCCCTGCCTTTACCATCAGATCGGCCAATGCAGCGCACCCTGCCAGGGATTAATTTCCAGCGAGGAATATGCTACCCTTGTCAACGGTGCGGTCCTCTTTCTGGAGGGCAAGAATCGCGAATTGCTGGCCGAATTCAAACGCCGTATGCAACAGGCCGCCGAAGCACTCCGATTTGAGGAGGCAGCACGTTGGCGCAACCTGCTGCAATCAATTCAGGTCACCATAGAGAAACAGAAGATGGTTACCCAGGGTGGTGACAGTGACATAATTGGATTCCACCGGCTGGACAACCGCATTCAACTGACCCTGCTGTGTGTGCGGGGCGGCACCATGAGCAGCAGCAGGCAGTTCGAACTGCAGTGGGCACTGGAAAATGATCAGGCCATCTCTGAATTTATCCGCTGCTACTATACAAATGACGTATTCATCCCCGGGCACATTTACCTGCCGCTGGAAATAGAGGCGCCGCAGCCCATCGCCGACATGCTCAGCGACATCAAGGGGAGCAAGGTGCAACTGTCCCACCCGGTACGCGGCACAAAACGCGAACTGGTCGAGCTGGCCAACAAAAACGCCGCGGCCCTGATCAGTGAACGCAGCGAAAAAGAAGCCTCCATGGCCGCTGTGCTTGACGACCTTCGCAAGCATCTGCACCTTTCAAAATTGCCGCTGCGCATGGAATGCTATGATATCTCCAACCTGCAGGGGCGTTTTCCCGTGGGCAGCGGCACCGTCTTTATCAGCGGCAGACCGGACAAGTCACTGTACCGGCACTACCGCATCCAGCAGGTTGACGGACAGAATGATTTTGCCATGCTCTCGGAGGTTTTTGCGCGGCGCTTCAGACAGGACAATGTGGAGTCATACGGCATGCCGGACTTGGTGGTGGTGGACGGCGGCATTGGCCAACTCAATGCAGCCCTGGAAATTGTCAGGGAGCTGGAACTGGAGTCCAGCTTTGATATCGTTTCACTGGCCAAAAGCCGGGTTACTGCGAACAGCGGCGACAACACCATTAGCAAAAGCGATGAGCGCGTGTTTCTGCCCGGGCGCCGCAATCCAATCGTATTGAAGCAAAATTCCGCCCCGTTATTGCTGCTCGCCGCATTGCGCGACGAAGCGCACCGTTTTGCCATCGAGTATCACCGCAAACTGCGTAGCAAGGATGCCGCCAGTTCTGAGTTGGAACATATCGAGGGGGTGGGACGCAAAAGGCGCACCGCCCTGTTGAGACACTTCGGCAGCGTGAAAATGCTTCAGCAGGCTAGCATCGAGGAGATTGCCCTGGCTGAAGGTATCCACCCGGCAATGGCCGCACGCATCCATGCGCATCTGCACCGGAAGGCATAAACATTGGTGAATATTGAACCGTCATATAATTTGCTAACCATCCTGGGGCCAACCGCCTCCGGCAAGACCAGATTGGCCGTAGCACTGGCCAAGGCCATGGGCGGTGAGATCATCTCGGCCGACTCCCGCCAGGTATTCCGAGGCATGGACATCGGCAGCGGCAAGGATCTGTCGGAATACGGTGATACCCCTTACCACCTGATCAACATCCTGGATGCCGGTGAAGAGTTCAATGTGTTCAGATTCCAGCAGCTGTTCCTGCATGCCTTTGAAGATATCAGCCAGCGTGGGCATCTTCCGCTGCTCTGCGGAGGAACCGGCATGTATCTGGATGCCGCACTGCGCGGCTATCACATGGTAGAAGTGCCGAAAAATCCGCAGTTGCGCAGCCGGCTGGAGACCATGGAGGATGCCCAACTGGAGAAGTTGCTGACAGAGCTTAGGCCGCAACAGCATAACAGGACAGACCTTGCCGACCGTAACCGGACTATCCGCGCCATCGAGATCTCAATGCATGAAAGAGCGTCCGGCATTACCGAGAAAGAGTATCCAGAAATAATGCCGCTGATTATCGGCATCCGCTGGGAGCGCAGCCGACTGAGGGAGCGGATCACCGCAAGGCTGCGCCAGAGGTTGGAAAATGGGATGATTGAAGAGGTGCAGCGTCTGCACGATGCGGGCATCCCCTGGGAGCGGCTGGAGTACTATGGTCTGGAGTATCGGCACATTTCCAGGTTTCTGCAGGGAGCGGTACGTTACAACGACATGTTCCAGCAACTCAACAGCGCCATCCACGACTTTGCCAAACGTCAGGAGACTTGGTTCCGCCGCATGGAAAAGCATGGCGTAATAATCCACTGGGTGGACGGGTCAGGCGATCCGCTGGGAGAGACAATCAAGATTCTGGCTGATGCAAAATAAAAAAGCCCTCCGGATGAAGGGCTTTTTTGATACAGAAACTGACAGCTAAGTTGATTAACCAACCAGCTCGAAGGCGTTGAAGAAGTAAGGGATCTCGAAAGCGGCGGTTTCCGGAGCATCGGAACCGTGAGCAGAGTTTTCTTCAATATTGATGGCAAAATCCTTGCGAATGGTGCCCGGCTCGGCATTGGCCGGGTTGGTGGCACCCATCAGGTTACGCCACTCTGCAATCGCGTTGTCCTTCTCCAGACACAGCACGATCACTGGGCTGCGGGACATAAAAGCGCAGAGGTCGTTAAAGAAAGGGCGTTCTTTGTGTACATAATAGAAACCTTCAGCCTGCTCCCTGGTCATCTTGATCTTTTTCATGCCGACAATGTTGAATCCCTTTTCTTCGATTCTGGCAAGAATCTTTCCGGCGAGCTTGCGCTCAACTGCATCCGGCTTGATAATAGCAAATGTGCGTTCCATCGTTCCTCCATTTTTATCGTAATTTAAGCATGTTACATAACATTCCGATGCTTTTGTTGTCAAGTTTTTTAAGCTCCGGATACAAGATTAAAATACCTGGTAGCGCCCCTTGCCTTTTTTCTCGCCAATGTTTATTATTTTAGTGCTGTATATATTTTTATCAAAATGTGAGGTTCACAAAGAATGAATACAATGAAGACAACACTACTGATGGCTCTGCTGACGGTTCTTATGGTCATGCTGGGAGGCTTGCTGGGAGGCAAAGGCGGTATGACCATAGCCTTCATCCTTGCAGCAGGCATGAATTTCTTTTCCTACTGGTTTTCGGACAAGATGGTGCTTTCCATGTATGGCGCCCGCCAGATCATGGAATCTGACGATCCGCGTTTCTACAATCTGGTGCAACGGCTGGCGCAACGCGCCGGCTTGCCAATGCCAAAGGTGTATATTATGGACAATGATACGCCTAACGCATTCGCAACGGGCCGCAACCCTGAGCATGCAGCTGTTGCTGCCACAACCGGAATTCTGCGCATCCTCAACGAGGAGGAACTGGCCGGCGTAATGGCACACGAACTGGCCCATGTCAAGCATCGCGACATACTCGTCTCAACCATTGCTGCAACCTTCGCCGGTGCAATCACTTACCTGGCCAACATGGCTCAGTGGGCTGCCATGTTCGGCGGTCGCAATGATGAAGACGAAGGTGGCGGCTTTCTCGGTTCCCTGCTTATGGCAATACTAGCGCCAATTGCCGCCATGCTGATTCAGATGGCAATCTCCAGATCCAGAGAGTACGGTGCGGATGAAGGCGGAGCAGCCATCTGTGGGCACCCGGATTACCTCGCCAACGCCCTGCAGAAACTGGAGATGGCCAATCACCAGATCCCCATGCAGGCAAATGCCGCAACAGCACATATGTTCATTGTCAACCCCCTGACTGGCGGGGGACTGATGTCGCTGTTTTCAACCCATCCCCCCATGCCTGAGCGTATTGCCCGACTCAGGGAGATGGCAAGGACACGCAGGTTTTGACTGCCTCCATAAGCCATTATGCCAATCCGCGGCAGGCCGCATGTGTTACGCTTCAACGGATTGCCCGTGAAAGCTGCCATGCGGACCTGCTAATTGACCTGGAGTTGCGTAACGGCAAGCTTGATGGCCCTGATCGCGGCTTGTACACCGAACTCGTCTTCGGCGTACTCCGCCGTCAGGGCACTCTGGATTATCTGCTTGCCGGACTTGTCACATCCCCACTTAACAGACTTCAACCTCAAATATTGATGATACTGCGCCTCGGCCTGTATCAGCTGATCTATCTGGACCGCATCCCGGCATCCGCTGCAGTGAACGAATCCGTCAAACTGGCTAAACAAATGGTCCCCAAGGCAGCAGGACTCGTTAACGCCGTATTGAGAAACTATCTGCGCCAGAAAGACACAATTGCCCTGCCCGACCTCGCCATCGCTCCAGTGCGGCACATCGCCGTTAAACATTCGCAGCCTGAGTGGCTGGTCCAGCAATGGCTACATCAACTGGGTGCAACTGAGGCAGAAAGACTCGCCGAAGCCATGTCAGCCCATCCGCCCCTGACGCTACGAGTCAACACTACCCGCATCAGTCGGGAGGCTCTGCTTGAGCTATTTACCTCCCAAAACATCAGCGCTTCCTGCTGCACCTTTTCCCGGGACGGTATCACACTTTCCGGAAGGCACCCGGTTTCCGAACTGCCCGGCTTCAAGGACGGTTTTATTACTGTTCAGGATGAAGCGTCGCAGATCGCTGGATTGCTGCTGGCACCCCAACCGGGCGAGATACTTCTTGATGTCTGCGCCGCCCCCGGAGGCAAGGCAACGCACCTGGCCCAACTGATGCAAAACTCTGGGCGCATTGATGCGACGGACATTTCAAGCAAGAAACTTGCTTTGATTTCGGAGAATTGCGATCGACTGGGCATTGGCATCGTCCAGCCGCTGACATGCAATCTGCTGAAATGTGACGAGCCGCCAGAGAAGCTCTATGATCGCATTCTGCTGGATGCCCCCTGCTCCGCCACAGGCGTAATCCGTCGCAATCCGGAAGCCAAATGGCGCCTGCAACCTGATGACGTCACCCGCCTGGCGGCCACCCAGGTCAGACTGCTGGAACAGGCCGCCCAACTTGTTAAGCCGGGTGGAGTTCTGCTTTACTCAACCTGTTCAACAACCTTGGAAGAAAATGAAATGGTTGTGACGAACTTCATTTCATGCCATAAAGAGTTTGTGCTGGACGACCTGAACATGCTATTCCCTGAGCTGCAATCTCTGATAAGCAAGCAGGTTTTCTTCAGAGGCTGGCCGCATATCCATGCAATGGACGGTTTTTTTGCTGCCAGATTGAGACGGGTTCAATAACATGGAATATATACGGGTTCTAAACCAGGTATGCTACCAGCACGAAACAGGTAACACCTTATTCATAAAATCGTAATAACGGAGCATAAACAATGAAAAAGATTGCACCTTCCATACTATCGGCTGACTTCTCATGCCTTGGCGACGAAATCCGTGCTGTAGAAGCCGCCGGGGCGGATTATGTTCATGTTGATGTCATGGATGGCCACTTTGTTCCCAATATCACTATCGGTCCTCTTGTGGTGGAAGCAGCCCGCAAGGTAACAAAGCTACCGCTTGATGTGCATTTGATGATTGAAAATCCCGACAACTACATCCCGCAGTTTTCCGCCGCCGGAGCCGACATTATTGTCGTGCATGCCGAGGCCACACGCCACCTTCATCGCACCATACAATTAATCAAGTCTCTGGGCAAAAAAGCCGGCGTATCACTAAACCCTGCTACCCCCTTAAACAGTCTGGATTATGTTTTACACGATCTGGATCTTGTACTGCTGATGACGGTCAACCCTGGCTTTGGAGGACAAAGCTTTATTGATGCCTGTCTGCCAAAAATCCACGCTTTGCGTGCCCTGCTTGACAAGCATGGTTTTGATGCAGAACTGGAGGTGGACGGCGGTGTAAACCTTTCCAACATTGCAGCAATTTCGCATGCCGGTGCTGATGTGTTTGTAGCAGGAAGCGCAGTGTTCAACAGTACAGACTATGCCGAGACCATCAGCAGCCTGAAACACCTGGCCAAAGAGCCGGTGCTGTAGTCCGCCCACTTCCTGCAACAGCCCGTTTCATAAAGATTTTTACTTTGATTTTAATTGTCTTTATGTGACGTTTAGGTTAAGTTCATCAACATGTCTGCCAGCGTACTGATCATAGACGACTCCTATTCCATTCGTAGCGAGATAGAAAATATCCTGCGCGCCAGGGGGCTTTTTTCAAAGTTCCACCATGCAGAGAATGGACTCGACGGTTTCAAACATCTATTGTCCTCTCATGCGGACGTCGTATTGTGTGATCTGGAAATGCCGCGTATCAACGGATTCAAGTTCTTGGCCATGGTACAGGCCCGCCCGGAACTTATCGGCATACCAATCATCCTGCTGACAGGCATCAACGATCAGTCATCCAAGATCAAAGGGCTCGAAGTAGGTGCCTGCGATTACATCACCAAGCCATTTGATCCTGAAGAACTGGTTGCACGCGTCAAGGTTCACCTTAAAATCAAGCAGTTGCAGGACGAGTTAAAAAAAGCAAACGAGCTGCTGCTTGAACTTTCTATAACAGATTTTCTGACAGGACTTTACAATCGTCGCTACCTGATGGAAACCCTCACACGCGAACTTTTGCGGGTAAAACGCAGTCAATCCGTACTTTCGTTAATCATCATTGATATTGACTACTTCAAACAGGTTAATGACACCTTCGGACATCTACATGGTGATCAAGTTATTCGCTCGGTGGCACAACAGATTTCCAGTCAACTGCGTGGTTATGATATCGCTGCGCGCTTTGGCGGAGAAGAGTTTGTGGTTGTACTTCCCGATACGGACTCAGATGAAGCACTAAAGGCTGCGGACAGAATTCGAAAAGCTGTGGAGCAGATGATATTTGTATGCGGAACTCGGGACCATTCTGTGACTATCAGCGCTGGTGTTTGCAGTTCTGCCGGTAATGAGGAGCTCGATATTGATGCACTGGTGAAATTCGCTGATGATGCCCTTTACAAAGCCAAGGCGTTAGGCAGAAACCGCATTGTCATCATGGAGTGAGTTCTCTGCAGTTTAACAAATCTTCTTATACTTGGAGTTGTCATGATGTTTAAATATGCAAAAAAAATTGCCCTGTTGTTTATAATTGTACTGCTGATATGCACTACGATTTCCTCGAATCTTTTTGCCGCAGGCTTTTCAAAACTTGCCAAGCCGCCACTGGAAGAACGCTGGTTCGGCATATATGTGGACAATGATCGTGTAGGTTTCTACACCCAACGTATTTCGGAGACTCCAGAAGGCTACCGGATTGATACTGCAGGCAGCGTCAGGATGCGAGTCATGGGCTTTTCCAAGGAGTCCACCTCTAAAGAGACCTTTTATGTATCTAAAGCACTTGCGCTCAGATCGTTTGATGTCACCCACAACTTGAATGGAGTTTTTTCGCGGGTTACCGGCAAAAAGTATGAAACCAGTCTGAAACTCAAAGTGGAGTCCAATGGCAAATCCAAAGACCGCCTTATCAAGTTTTCCAATGCCAGCGACATCTACCCCGGCCCTGTCCTGAACCTTTATCCCATGCTGCGAGAGCGTTTTCTCGGCAAGACCTTTAAAATCCTGACGTTTGATCAGGAAGAACTGAAGGTCAAAGAAGTTGCCATTAACGTGTTGGGTGTAGCCAAAGCCCCCAATGGCATGACCGCCCTCAAGCTGAGAAACAACCTCTATCCATTTGTACACAACGATATCTGGGTTGATGCGCTAGGCAACACCCTTTGGGAGTCTGTACGGGATGGCCTGGTCATAACAAAGCAGGAACAGCCCGGATCGCTGGGTGCCTTTGTGGCCAATATCGCCATTTCTCGTAAAGACCCGATTTACGGTTTTAGCCTTGTCAAGTCCGAGCCCCAGCTAGCCAATATCAATAAAATCAAAGCGTTGTACATTGAGATTACCGGGTGGGACAAGTCCATACAACCGCTTAATGACAATACCCAGTCTGCAGTTTTGGCAGCTGACGGTAGCCTCTCCATCAAAACAGGGATAACCATGCCGCAGACGGATGCCACTGCATCGGCTAACGATCATTATCTTAAACCGGAGGAGCGGATTGAGTGCGATGCGCCGGCCATCATCAACAAGGCCAAAGAACTTGTTGCAGCTACAAAAACCAAAGAAGAGGCTATCAAGGTTTTGGCCAGTTGGACTTCTGAGTGGCTGAAAGATTCCATGGAGGATGGCGGTGGCGCCCTCTCCAGCTTAAACAGTAAATACGGCAACAGCCAGACTCATACACGGCTTTTTGTCGCACTCTCGCGTGCTGCCGGCATTCCGTCACGTTACGTGACCGGCCTGACTTATGCGGATGGTAAAGGGTTTTTCTATCACTGCTGGGCGGAAAGCCTGTTGAATGGCAGGTGGGTAGTGGTTGACCCTTATTACAACCAGTGCCCGGCTGATGTCAGCCACCTAAAACTTGTCGAAGGTCAGAAGCAGGAAAATTTGGCTCAGCTGGTCTCGTTAATCGGCAAGATAAATATCAAGGTAGTTGATACCAAATTTTAATTTCTCACAAGATGCGGGGTTCAACTGCTCCGCATCTTGCCCCTTGTGCCGTTCCACGGCTAGTCAATTCTTTATCAATCAGATTTAGCACCTCGAATTTTTTCAATGACCACAACGGTGCAACCAGGTTGTCATGCCCCCCGTCACCTGTCAGCCTGTGTATGATTATCTCCGGATTAAGCCGTTCCAGAAAGTCACAGACTGTCCCGACATATTCGTCCCTGTCCATCAGCACGAGGCCGCGCTCCCGGTAATGTGTTTCCAGCCCTGTGTTTTTCATGACATGCAGCAGATGAATCTTTACGCCGTTAACCCTCATCAGGTTTAACATCTCAGCCGTTTCCAGCATATCGGTCCTGGTTTCGCCTGGCAGCCCCAGGATTACATGCGCGCAGACCTTTATGCCACGGTCAACCGCAGCCTTGATGGCATGTTGTGTTGCCCTGAAGTCATGTTGCCGGTTAATGAATTCAAGACTTTTGTCATGCATGCTCTGCATGCCGATTTCCAGCCAGAAATAGGTTGTTATGTCCAACTCGGACAGATAGTCATATTTTGAGTCATCCAGACAATCCGGCCTAGTGGCTATGATCAGCCCAACCACGTCTGGAACAGAAAGCGCCTCCTCATAGCGCTGCCTCAACACCGACAAGTCTGCATAGGTATTCGTATACGGCTGAAAGTAGGCGATGAACTTATCAGCATGGTACTTGCGCCGCATCAGCGCCTTGCCATCCTCCAACTGCAGCGCAATGGGAAGTTCCGGTTTGATCCCGAAAGAACCGGAACCTCTGCCGCCGCAGAATATGCAACCCTTGCTGCCGAGGGTGCCGTCGCGATTGGGGCATGAGAAACCGGCGTCAATGGAAATGCGCTGAACCTTGCAACCAAAGATGCGCTTGAGATGAGCTGAAAATGTATTGTAACGTTTGTCCATTTTGAAATAAAAAAGCGGCCAATATGCGGCCGCTTCGTTATACAGTTATGTCTGTCTTGATTACTTACGGGCCGCTTTTGCAGCCACCTGAACACGGATCAAAGCACGTTGCAGTGCCAACTCCATCTCCCTGAACTTTTTATCTTCAGGATCCAGCTTTTTCAGAGTGGCTTCAGCATTGTCCCTGGCCGTAATGGCACGCTCCACATCAATATCTTCTGAGCGCTCGGCTGTTTCAACCAGCACGATAATGCGGTCATCCTTGATTTCAAAATAGCCCCAGTTCAAAGCCATACAGGATTCAACACCGTCATTTTTGTAGCAAAGCTCGCCAATTTCAAGTGATGTCAGAAAAGGTGCATGCCCTGGCAGCACGCCAAATTCGCCCATCGCACCAGAGGCCGTAACCTCATCAACATAGGTATCAACTACCCTGCTTTGCGGTGTTACTATTTCAAGCTTCATCTTTTCAGCCATTTATGTTGCTCCGTAAAAGGCTATTTGCAAACCTTTTGATTATTTAAACTGCTGCAAGTTTCTTGGCTTTTTCAATAGCCTCTTCAATAGAACCAACCATGTAGAAAGCCTGCTCAGGCAAATCGTCATGCTTGCCATCAACAATTTCCTTAAAGCCCTTGATGGTATCCTTCAGTTCAACATACTTGCCTGGTGAACCGGTGAAGGCCTCGGCAACATGGAAAGGCTGTGAAAGAAAGCGCTGGATCTTTCTGGCACGCGCAACCACCAGTTTATCATCCTCTGACAATTCATCCATGCCAAGAATAGCAATGATATCTTGGAGATCCTTGTATTTCTGAAGCACATACTGTACGGAACGAGCTACTGTATAGTGTTCTTCACCTATCACCAGCGGGTCAAGAATGCGGGAAGTCGAATCCAGCGGGTCAACAGCCGGATAGATACCAAGCTCGGCAATCTGACGGGAAAGCACCGTTGTCGCATCCAAGTGGGCAAAAGCTGTTGCCGGGGCAGGGTCGGTCAAGTCGTCGGCAGGCACGTAGATGGCCTGGACAGAGGTAATTGAACCTTTCTTGGTAGAAGTGATACGCTCCTGCAGTTCGCCCATCTCAGTAGCGAGGGTTGGCTGATAACCAACAGCAGAAGGAATGCGGCCAAGGAGTGCAGAAACCTCTGAACCAGCCTGGGTAAACCGGAAAATATTGTCGATAAAGAGCAGCACGTCCTGGCCTTCCTCATCGCGGAAATATTCAGCAACAGATAGAGCAGTCAGCGCTACACGGGCACGAGCGCCTGGAGGCTCATTCATCTGACCGTAAACAAGGGCAGCCTTGTCAAGAACTCCCGATTCTTTCATTTCCATCCACAGGTCGTTCCCCTCACGGGTACGCTCACCGACGCCGGCAAAAACTGAATAACCGCCGTGCTGCTTGGCAATATTGTTAATCAGCTCCATGATCAGAACGGTCTTACCAACACCGGCACCGCCGAACAGACCAATTTTACCACCGCGGGCATAAGGTGCAAGCAGGTCAACAACCTTGATGCCTGTTGTGAATGCCTCAACCTTGGTCGACTGGTTTTCAAAATCCGGGGCAGGGCGATGAATAGCATATTCCTTTTCGTTGCCGATCGGCCCCATTTCGTCAACAGGCTCACCGATTACATTCATGATACGCCCCAAGGTTTTGCTACCAACAGGCGCCGAGATCTGCTTACCTGTATCCAGAACAGCCTGACCGCGTTTGAGTCCGTCAGTAGAATCCATTGCAATGGTACGGACTACGTTCTCACCAAGATGCTGAGCGACCTCAAGCACCAGATTGTTTTCACGATCATCAATAGCCGGGTTGGTGACTCTCAGGGCATGATAGATCTCAGGCAATTTGCCCGGTTCAAATTCGACGTCAATTACCGCGCCGATTACCTGTGATATTTTACCTATGTTTTGACTCATGGAAGCGTATCCTCCTGCGGCCTTAGCCTCATATATTTATTCGAAAACGTTTTAACCTTTAATAGACTCCGAGCCGGAAATAATTTCCATCAGCTCGGTAGTAATTGCCGCCTGACGCGCCCGATTGTATTGCAGGGTCAGCTTGCCGATCATTTCGGACGCGTTCTTGGAAGCACTATCCATGGCTGTCATCCTGGCACCATGTTCACCTGCCACGGACTCAAGCATCGCCTTGAATATCTGCACTTCAATATTCTTGGGCAACAGTTCGGAAAGCAGTGTTTCTACGGAAGGTTCATAGATAAATTCCGCAGGCATCAGCTCCTCTTCTACACTTTGATCTGTCTCTATAGGAAGCAGGTTCTGAAACGTAATATCCTGAGACATCACCGTGCGGAAAGAATTATAGAGCATCACAACCCGATCATATTCGCCGGACACAAATCCATCGATGATAACCTGAGCCACCTCTTTTGCTTCACCATAAACCGGCTTCGGGATGCTGTAGTTGGCAGTCACATCGTATTTACGTTTGAAATAGTCAAAACCTTTGCGACCAATGGCCATCAATTTTACTGATTCATACTCCTCAACCACTTCTTTCAGATAACGCTCACCAGCCTTGCAGAGGTTCGTATTGAAGCCGCCGCAAAGACCCCTGTCTGAGGTGATAATCAGCAGCAACAGCTTTTTGTTTTCACCAGCCTTCAGCAAAGGATGCATATCATTCTTGACTTGAGAAGACAGTGTCTTAAGCACCTCGGAGATTTTGAGCGCATATGGCCGGGCAGCAACTACGCTTTCCTGGGCGCGCCGCAGCTTCGCCGCAGAAACCATTTTCATGGCCTTGGTTATCTGCCGCGTATTCTTTACCGACGAGATTCTTTTTTTGATACTTTTAAGGCTTGCCATATATCAAAACCATCCTTGTCTAAGCAGTGAATTCTTTTTTGAACTCTTCCAGAGCAGAAGTGACTCTGGCTTTCAGATCGTCATCTATAGCCTGCTTATCACGCATTTCGGCAAGCAATTCCGGTTTGCGATTATCAAAGAATGTATACAGTTCCGATTCGTAACGCTTCAGCAGCGAAACCGGATAGTCATCAAGCATACCAGCGTTAGCGGCAAAGATGATCAGAACCTGTTTTTCGTTTGCCAATGGATTGTACTGAGGCTGCTTGAGAATTTCGACCAAACGCTCACCACGGGACAGCTGCATCTGGGTAGCCTTATCAAGATCCGAACCAAACTGGGCAAACGCAGCCATTTCACGATACTGGGCAAGGTTCAGGCGCAGTGTGCCGGCAACCTGCTTCATCGATTTTGTCTGGGCGGCGCCACCAACACGAGAAACTGAGAGACCAACGTTGATCGCAGGACGTACGCCGGAGAAAAACAGGTCTGTTTCAAGATAGATCTGCCCGTCTGTAATGGAAATAACGTTTGTAGGAATGTAGGCCGAAACGTCACCAGCCTGGGTTTCAATAATCGGCAGCGCAGTCAGCGAACCAGCACCACACTCGTCAGACAACTTTGCAGCACGCTCCAGGAGGCGGCTATGGAGATAGAAAACGTCACCTGGGTATGCTTCACGCCCTGGCGGACGACGAAGCAACAGTGAAAGCTGACGATAAGCAACAGCCTGCTTGGAGAGGTCATCGTAAATAATCAGGGCATGTTTGCCGTTGTCACGGAAGTACTCTCCCATGGTTACACCCGCATACGGCGCAATGAACTGCAACGGAGCAGACTCGGAAGCAGTTGCAGCGACAACAATGGTGTAATCCATAGCACCATATTCCTGCAGTTTGCTGACAACCTGAGCAACGGTTGAACGCTTCTGGCCGATAGCAACGTAGATACAGATAACATCGCCACCTTTCTGGTTGATGATAGTATCAAGGGCAACAGCTGTCTTGCCGGTCTGACGGTCACCAATGATCAATTCTCGCTGTCCGCGTCCAATTGGCACCATCGAGTCGATCGCCTTGAGACCGGTAGCCATCGGCTGGTGAACAGATTTACGTTTTACAATGCCAGGGGCCTTGATCTCCACCTTGCTGAAGACGTTGGCGTTAATACCGCCTTTGCCGTCAATCGGCTCACCGATGGCGTTGACAACACGGCCAACCAGGGCCTCGCCAACCGGCACCTCGACAATGCGTCCGGTTCTCTTGACTGTAGCGCCTTCCTTGATCTCTGCAAAATCACCAAGAACAGCAGCACCAACGTTATCCTCTTCAAGGTTCAATACCATGCCGGACAATCCGCCCGGAAACTCCAGCAGTTCGCCAGCCATGGCGCCTGACAGTCCATGTATACGCGCAATACCGTCACCGATTGATATGATCGTCCCTGTTTCAGACACCTCTACATCTTTTCCGTACTCCTTGATCTGCTTGCTGATAATCTCACTGATCTCTTCGGCTCTGATTTCCATAGAAGTATTACCCCTTCTGTAATATATCTTGAATTCGTTTTAACTGAGTTTTAGCGCTGCTGTCATAAGTCATGTCACCAATCTGGACGACCAGACCAGCCATCAAAGATGAGTCTACCTGAACTTCCGGAACAACTGTTTTTCCTGTTCTCTTTTCAAGAGCGGCCTTAATGGAGGCCACTTGGGTATCATCCAACGAAAATGCCGTTTTGATGCAGGGCCTGATAATGCCTGCCACCTGGTCAGCCAGCTGTTCAAACTCCTGAGCGATTTGCACCAGTAGCGTAATACGCCCCTTATCAATCAGCAGCGACAAGAAGTCAGTCACGAAACCAGAACAGGCTGTTTTTCCTGCCAGTTCTTTCATAATCAACTTTTTGCGTTCAATGGGATAAGTAGGACTGGTCAATATATCATTCAGCCCCTGATTTGCCTGCACCAGACTGCTCAGCACTGCCAGCTCTTTGCGAAACTGATCTGTCAGACCACTTTCAGAGCCCAGCTGAACCAATGCCTTGGCATAACGTTTTGATATAGTATTGTTGATCACTAGAGCTGTTCCACCTTCTCAAGATATTCACCAACAAAAAGATCATGATCTGCCTTGCCTACAGAACCGGCAAGCTTTCCTGCAGCAAGCTCAACAGCCAAGCGGGTCGCCTCAGCCTTCAACGCTGCACGGGCCTTGACGACCTCCTGTTCAGCAGCCTGCTCCGCCTGCAGTATGATTTTGTCGGCGGCGGCCTTTGCCTCCGCAATTATACGCTCCCGCTCCCGCTCGCCTTCACGGATGATCGTGGCATGAATCTCATCAATCTCCTGAGAGGCTTTTTCCAGTTTAACCGTATATTCTATCAGCTTTGCCTCGGCAGCCTCTTTTGCCGCCTGGGCGTCCTTTAGACTTTTTTCGATCTGCAACTGACGCTCTTTGAGACTCCCCTTCAGATCAGCCTTCTTTAGTGCCCAGAAAAGCACGGCGGCCAAGGCCGCAAAATTGAAGACCCTCCAACCGAAATCTTTCAGCTGAACAGCACTATCAGGATGATGCGCCCCTTCTGATGCAATGCCGGCACTGGCAAGCATTATCAATACAGCAACAACCGACAGGCTGAGGACTGTTTTATTCAGCTTCAGTTCCTTAAACATATTACAGGCCCCTTCCCAGGATTTTCTCACAAATATTCAGCGACAGTTTTTCGGCCTGAGCAGCTAGTATGCCCTTTGCAGCTACCGTCTCGCTGGCAATCCTTTGCCGAATAGCCTGCAGTTTTTCGGCAGCAACGGTGTGTGCATGCTCGATCAGCGTTGTCTCTTCAAGCTGAGCCTGCTTGATAGCCTCAGCCCGGCGGGCCATGGCATCAGCCTTGACTTCGCGCAACTTGGACTCATACAACCGCATCTTTTCCTGCACCTCCTGATCAACAGAGGCGGTTTTTTCTTTGGCCAGCTCAATCACCTGGCGCCTTTCAGCCAAAACCTTGCGTAGGGGTTTGTAAAGAAAGAGGTTGAGGATAATGAGTAGCAGCAGAAAGTTGAACAACTGGACGACAAATGCAATGTTGAGTTCTATCACGACCTACCCCTTGAGGTATCTAGTTTAATTGCGCCTGCGCATTTATAAAACTGCGTTTAGTTATCACAGGCATTCAAGACATGTCAATTTAATTTATGAAAAAAGTTCAGTATTTTCAGAATATCGTCCAGACCAAGCCGGTCTGATGGTACTGCGGGTAAAATATTTCATACCTCTAGCAGATCAATAATACGGGTCAGCTCATCTGTATCATTAAAATGGATTTCTAACCGCCCCCCCTTGGCGCCAACCCGCTTGATGGCCACCCTGGACTGAAATCTTTTCTGCAGTTGTTCTTCAAGGGAGCTCATTAACAGATCCGGCTGCTGAGGACGCTTGCCCGCCTTGGGACTCGGATTCACCTTCATGCGTCGCACCAATGCCTCCGTGGCACGGACACTAAGCTGTTTATGAATGATTTCGCGTCGGGCTTTTTCAATCTGTTCCGGATGTTCCAGCGCCAGAATAGCTCTGGCATGCCCCATGCTCAGTCGCTCCTCCACAATGTCGCGCTGCACCTCTTCCGGCAGTTTCAATAACCGCAGTGAATTTGTCACTGCAGCACGGCTCTTGCCCACCCGTTTGGCCACATCATCCTGTGATATAGCCAGCTGATCCAGCAGTGAGCGATATGCCTGGGCCTCTTCTATGGCGTTCAGATCCTGCCTTTGAATATTTTCAATCAGGGCCAGCTCAAGAATCTTGTCCTCTGTGGCCTCCTTGATAACCACCGGTATATCCCGAACCCCGGCCTTCTGAGCAGCGCGCCAACGCCGCTCTCCGGCAATGATCTCGTAGTAATCATCCTTTTTGGTTACTACCAGTGGCTGGATAATTCCCTGCTCACGGATCGAATCCGCCAGCTCCTCCAGCTTGTCAGCAGCAAAATGCTTGCGCGGCTGGTTCCTGTTCGGCTTGATCAGCTCGATCGGGCAGTTGAAATAGTCCTTGCTCTGTTCGACTGTCTCCGGCACATGCAGGAGAGCGGCCATCCCTTTGCCAAGACCGCCTACTCTAGCCATTGGCTGCCTCCCTTTTGATCAGTTCACGCGCCAACTGCAGATATGCTGCGGCCCCGCGCGAAGTGATATCGTAATATATTACCGGCTTGCCGTGGCTGGGCGCCTCAGCCAGCCTGATATTCCTGGGGATGACTGTTTCAAACACCTGTCCTGGAAAACTCGCCTGAATCTCTTCCACCACGTCTTTAGCCAGATTGCTGCGCGAATCGAACATAGTCAGCAGAATGCCTTCAATCTTGAGAAATGGATTCAGCCCCTTCTGCATCAGACTGATGGTATGCAGTATCTGGGAAAGCCCTTCCATGGAATAATACTCACACTGCAGCGGAATCAGAACGCTATTGGCTGCTGTCATGGCATTGATAGTCAACAGGTTCAGTGAAGGAGGGCAGTCAATTATGATATACCTGTATTTATCAGCCAGTCGGGCCAGGACAAATTTCAACTTCTGTTCACGATGTTCCAGTTCGGCCAGTTCCAGCTCAGCCCCGGCAAGATCAGCATTGGAAGGCAAAATGTGCAGATAGGGCTGCCCCGTGTCCACCACCATCCCCATCGGATCGGCATCACTTACCAGCACGTCATAGATACATTGCTTCAGCTGTCCTTTATCTATGCCAACCCCGCTGCTGGCATTGCCTTGCGGGTCAATATCGACAAGCAGGGTCGGGCGCTCTGCCGCTGCAAGTGAAGCAGCAAGGTTTACGGCTGTCGTGGTCTTGCCGACGCCCCCTTTTTGGTTCGCTATGCAAATGATTTTGGACATTGATTTTTCCGCCTGTAATGAATCCATAAAAAACCGGCAAATAATTTTCGTTAAGCTGGTGCCACACACAAGGGTAGAAAAATTACCACAAAGTGCTGTTGCTGCAAAGGATATTTTTATCTAACCGCAATCACGGCAACAAGCTGAAGCAGCGGTCAATCCACCCCTGATACAAGTCATCCAGGGGGGCATGCAGACAAATCTCCTTCTGGTCTCTGCCTGGCAGCACCAGACATTCACAATGCAGCAGCATGCGCTCCGACTTTTCACCACCGTAAGTGGCGTCACCAACAATGGGTAGTAATGAGGCGGCCAGATGGACCCTGATCTGGTGTGTTCTGCCGGTTTTCGGATACGCTTCAATCAGCGCATATCTGTCTTTCATCTCCAGCACACGAAACCGGGTCAAGGCCGAACGCCCTCCTGCAACAATACCATAGCGGGCCGTGCCTACCTTGCCAATCGCCCCATCCTCAAGCCACTCGCGCTTGTCAGTCACACCGTTGCATAACGCCAGATAACGCTTCTGCACCTTGCCGTCATGAAAAAGGCTGGACAACCAGGCAGCGGCGCCCTTGTTTTTAGGGAACAGCATCAATCCGGAGGTGCCGCGATCAAGGCGATGGATGACCCGCGCCGGTTCATGAATAGCTTGACGACGAAAATATTCACTGACCCAGTATTCCAGCGTACCTCGCAGCTGATAGGGTGTGCGCTGGGTATTCACGCCGGCCGGCTTGTTAACGGCAATCATATCGCCATCTTCATAAATCAGTGCCTGAGGGCATAACTCCAGTTCCTGAAAACGCCCCGGCTCCATCACGCCGATTTCAATCATGTCGCCAGATTTCATCTTGCGTGACGCCACCCTGACCATGCTGCCATTAACCGCGCACCCGCCACGGTCAATGATCCGCCTGGCCTCTGATTTGCTGAGCGCATCAAACCCGCCGGCAATGGCATCGTCCAGACGCTGCCCGTCAACATTATTTCCAACCATGTATTTTAGAATCATATGCCTTTACTAAACGTTTCAGCGCTGCTATGCAATTGAATTCTCTATGGCGAATTGCCATTACTTCTGCTAACCTTTGCCTGCCATGAAAATCAGATCCGCTTTTCCCTCTCTGCGAGGTCCGGTACCACTTGCACATTTCATCCTGCGCCAGATGATCGCCCCCGGTGATAAAGCTATTGATGCCTGCTGCGGCAACGGCAACGACACTGTTTTGCTGGCGGAACTGGTGGGACCGACAGGGCATGTCTGGGGATTTGACATCCAGGCACTGGCGATAGAAAAAACCGCTGCCAGACTTGTGGCTGCCGGCATCACTGACAGCCGGGTCAGCCTGATCAAATGTGGTCATGAAACCATGCCTACGCATATTGACCAGCCTGTCAGGGCGGTAGTATTCAATCTGGGCTACCTGCCAGGCAGCGACCACCAACTGATTACCCGACCGGAAACAACCCTGTCAGCTTTACAGTATGCATACAAGCTGCTACTGCCCGGCGGCATCATCACCGTTGCAGTTTATACCGGACACTGCGGGGGATTAGAAGAACAACAGGTGATAGAGACATGGTGTGCGGCCATACCTGCCCGGGAAGCATCTATCTGGCGTATGGGGCAAGCCAACGTGTCCGCTGATGCCCCCTATTTATTACTGATACAGAAAGCCGTTCAATGATACAAAACTTGTTGCCTTTTATAGTTGTTCTACCGGCGTTAATTTATGCGCTGATCTCACTATTTTGCGGCGTCAGATTTTTTGCCGCCAAAACATTAGCGGGTGACACCCTCAAATGCACCCCAGATGGACACCCGCACTGTTCCGCTGGCGTCAGTATTCTCAAGCCGGTCAAGGGAATGGATGCGGAAAGCTATCATAATTACGCATCGTTCTGTCATCAGGATTACCAGGGAGATGTGCAGATAATTTTTGCTGTGGCCTCAGCCGAAGACCCAGCTATAGCGGTCATCCATCAACTGATTGCAGACCATGCCCATCTGGATATTTCGCTGGAGGTCAACCCGGCCCTGCATGGCCCCAACCATAAAGTTTCCAACCTGATCAACGCCTTTCCCAAGGCCAGGCATGACATTGTCATCGTCTGTGACAGCGATATCCGCGTAGCGCCGGATTACTTGACCAACGTTACGGCACATTTCAAAAATTCAAAGGTTGGACTGGTCACCTCACTCTACCGCACCTCCAATGTGCACGGCATGGCCACCGCCATTGAGGCCACCGGCTTCACGGCAGAGATGATCCCCAATGTCATGGTGGCCCTGCAACTGGAAGGACTCAGCTTTGCTCTGGGCGCATCCATGGCCGTGCGGCGCAAGGCACTGGAAGAGATTGGCGGCTTTGAGGCGCTAGCCGATTATCTAGCTGACGACTATCAGCTCGGCAACAAGGTTTTCAAGGCGGGCTGGCTGATCGCCTTAGACAAATGTTTCGTGGAAAGCATGATGAAAGATGAAAATCTGACCTCGGTACTCTCCCGACAGCTGCGCTGGTGCCGCACCATGCGGGTAAGCCGCCCGGGCGGCTATCTGGCCTCCGGCATAACCCTGCCTTTCCCCGCCCTGTTGCTGTCTACCGCATTAGCCCACACCGCCTGGACTGCCGTTGCCTCCATAGTGCTGCTGTATGCCTGCCGCCTTACCGTTGTAACCGTATACAGCCGGTTACTCACCAAGGACAGGCTTATGCCGCGCTGGCTCTGGCTACTGCCTTTGCGCGACATGCTCGGCTTCTTTTCCTGGGCCTTGTCATTCCTGGGTAATCAGGTGGAATGGCGCGGGGTCAGGTTCAAGCTCCGGCCTGGCGGCAAGATTGAAGAACTTATTTGAATATCTACGTTTTCTGCAATGGCATGCTGACAACTTCAAACAATCTCCAAGACCACCAGCCTCGCTCATACACACCGGCAACAAGCAACCTAGACGTTTATTCCGGATAAACAGTCATCAACAATCTACACTTTCATTAAGAGCATGGATTTGTGCTTGACAGAAAAAAAGTTGTCCCATATTTTGGAATGAACGTTCATTCCGAAGCATAAGGAACTTTGATGTCAAAGATTGATAAAAGAGAAGAAATCCTTAAAGCGGCATTGCAGCTAATTGCCGAACATGGCTTTCATGGCGCCCCCATGGCCATGATTGCCGACAAGGCTGGCGTTGGCGCCGGCACCATCTACCGATATTTCGAAAACAAAGATGTGCTGATCAATGATCTATACAGGCAACTGGAAGACAGGATCATGCTGCACGTCAGTGAAGGCTATTCGCAACAGATGCCCATCAAGGAACGCTATCTGCACTTGACAACGGCCCTGCTCAACTACCTCTCATCACATCCACTGGTATTTCGCTATATGGAGCAGTTCCACAATTCTCCATACGGGACAGAAATCAGGCGCGACAGAATCATTAAAAATGCCAATGGCTGTGACGCATTCAGAGAGCTTTTCCAGCAGGGCATCCAGGAAAATTGCGTCAAGGACGCACCGCTTGTGATCCTGTTTGACCTGACTTTTGGCCCCTTGATCAGCGTAACGCGCGACCATATCCTTGGTTTTATCAGCCTTGACAATCAGCTGATCAACCAGGTTGTAGAGGCATGCTGGGACGGCATCTGCCGTCACCCAAATAACGCAGATTGAAAATTCAGGCTTCACCATTCAAATACACATGAAAAAGGAAAAACAAATGTCATCCGGACAACACAACAGACTTTTGAGACTTTTAGGAATCACTGCCATGCTGGCATTCATGACCGCCTGCGGAAAACCAGCACAGGGACCGCCACAGGCAGGCCCTCCTGAGGTGGGGATCATTGTGATTAAACCGGAAAAGGTCACCTTGACCACCGAACTGCCCGGGCGCACCTCAGCATTTTTTGTGGCCGAAGTACGCCCCCAGGTCGGTGGCATCATCCAAAAACGTCTGTTCACTGAAGGTTCGGACGTTAAGGCTGGCCAGGTGCTTTACCAGATTGACCCGGCCCCTTTCAAGGCCGCCTATGCAAGCGCCAAGGCATCATTGTCCAAGGCAGAGGCAAATATTACTTCGATCAGGTTGAAAGCACAACGCTACCAGGATTTGGTTAAGATCAAGGCAGTCAGCCAGCAGGAAGCCGATGATGCTGCGGCATCACTCAAGCAGGCAGAAGCCGAAATTGAATCAGCAAAGGCAAACCTGGATACTGCCCGGATCAACTTGGACTATACAAAAATCAAGGCCCCTATATCTGGCCGGATCGGGCGTTCCACCGTTACTAACGGTGCGCTGGTGACAACCAATCAGACCAACGCACTGGCAACCATCCAGCAACTAAGCCCGGTATACGTGGACATCACCCAGTCCAGCAGTGAGATTACCAAACTGAAAAAAGCCCTGGACAACGGTCAGCTTAAGAAAGGCGGCAACAGTCAGGCCAAGGTCAAGCTGCTGTTTGAGGACGGCACCCCCTATCCGCTTGAAGGTGTGCTCAAGTTTTCTGATGTAACTGTTGACCAGAGTACCGGCTCCATCACCATCCGCTCGGTATTCCCCAACCCCAAACAGATGCTGCTGCCCGGCATGTTTGTCCGTGCCATTGTTGAAGAAGGGGTAAATGAACAGGCTATTCTGGTACCGCAGCGCGGCGTCAGCAGAAATCCTTCCGGCAATGCCGTTGTCATGGTGGTCGGTGCCGAGGAAAAGGTAGAGCAGAGGCAAGTCATGGCTGTCAGAACAGTCGGTGATAAGTGGCTGGTCAGTGAAGGGCTCAAGGAGGGTGATCGCGTGATCTTGGAAGGCATCCAGAAGGCCCGACCCGGCACAGTGGTCAAAACTGTGCCATTCGGCTCTACGCCACAAGCACCTGCAGCAGCACAGCAGCCTACAGCCCCAAAACAGAAACAGCAATAATTCATCAAGAATTAACTCAGCCCTGAGCACGCCCGATCGTGAAATCCGGGCATGAGCGACGGGCTGTTCCCGACCGAGCACAAAAGGAGCCTTTTCATGGCAACATTCTTCATAAACCGTCCCATCTTTGCTTGGGTTATCGCCATACTGGTCATGCTGGCCGGACTGCTGGCCATCAAAACCCTGCCGGTATCCCAATACCCGCCGATCGCACCGCCGCAGATCACCATCAATGCCACCTATCCCGGTGCATCAGCACAAACTGTCCAGGATACTGTCACCCAGATCATTGAACAGAAGATGAACGGCATCGACAACCTGATTTACATCTCATCAAGCAGTGATTCTAACGGTACAGTATCCATTAACCTGACCTTCAAGGCCGGCACTGATCCCAACATTGCCCAAGTGCAGGTCCAGAACAAGCTGCAGCTGGCCACGCCGATGCTGCCACAGATCGTCCAGAAACAAGGCATCCAGGTGGTCAAGTCCACAAAAAACTTCCTGCTGATTGTCGGCCTGACCTGCGAAGATGGCTCCATGACACGTTATGAACTGACCGACTACATGGTATCCAACATCTTTGACCTTATCAGCCGTGTAGAAGGGGTCGGCGAGGTGCAGTTGTTCGGCACGCAGAACGCAATGCGCATTTGGCTGAATCCAACCAAGTTGGCTAATTTCAAGCTGACCGCCAGTGATGTGTCCGCAGCGCTACAAGCACAGAACGCACAGGTTTCCGCCGGACAGTTCGGCGCCGCACCAGCCACGCCTGGGCAGCAGTTGAATGCCACCATCACCGCCCGCACACTGCTGCAGACACCGCAGCAGTTCAAAAATATCATCCTGCGCACGAACAGCGATGGTTCTACCGTTAAGCTTGGAGATGTTGCCGAAGTAAATATCGGGACTGAAAATTATAACATCCAGGCCCGATATAAAGGCCTCCCCATGGGTGGCATGGCAATAAGACTGGCTTCTGGCGCCAACGCCCTTGATACGGCAACCCGTGTCAAGGCGAAGATGGAAGAGCTTTCCAGATTCTTTCCCCAGGGCGTAAAGGTTGTATACCCATACGACACAACCCCGTTTGTGAAGATATCCATTGAAGAGGTGGTGCAAACCCTCCTAGAAGCGGTCTGCCTGGTTTTCATCATCATGTTCCTGTTTCTGCAGAACATCCGCGCCACCCTGATCCCAACTATCGCCGTACCGGTGGTACTGTTGGGTACATTTGGCTCACTAGCAGCTTTTGGTTTTTCCATCAACACCTTGACCATGTTTGCACTGGTCATCGTCATCGGCCTGCTGGTTGACGATGCCATTGTTGTTGTTGAAAACGTGGAGCGCATCATGACCGAAGAAGGTCTGTCGCCCTACGACGCCACAGTAAAATCCATGGGTCAGATTACCAGCGCCTTGTGGGGCATTGCCACCGTGCTGTCAGCCGTATTCCTGCCCATGGCCTTTTTTGGTGGTTCTACCGGCGTCATCTACCGCCAGTTTTCCATCACTATCATCTCCGCCATGATCCTGTCCGTTCTGGTCGCGATGATACTGACCCCGGCGTTGTGCGCCAGCCTTTTAAAACCGGTTGAAAAGGGCCAGCACATGAGTGCTTCCGGCTGGTTCAGCGGTTTTTTTCACTGGTTCAATAAATGGTTTGACCGGGGCCGTGAAAAGTACGAGGCCATTGTTGGCCGTTCCTTCGGCAAGCCTGTACGCTATCTGGTTGTCTACGGTGGCATTGTTGCCGCCATGGCCTTCTTCTTCCACCGTCTGCCCACGGCCTTTCTGCCGGATGAAGACCAGGGATTCATTATCTGTCAGGTCCAGTTGCCGACCGGTGCGACAGAAGAACGCACCATCAAGGTAATTGAGCAGCTTGAGCAACATTTCCTTGAACGCGAAACCAAGGCGGTTGAGGCAATCGTTACGGTAGCCGGATTCAGCTTTGCCGGACAGGGCCAAAATATGGGCATAGCCTTTGTCAAGCTACGCGACTGGAAACTTCGCAAGACAGCTGACCTGAGGGCACCTGCTGTAGCCGGACGTGCCATGGGCGCTTTTTCCAAGATCAGGGACGGCCTTGCCTTTGCCTTCTCCCCACCCGCCGTGGTTGAACTGGGGCAGGCCAACGGATTTGACTTCATGTTGCAGGATCGCTCCGGACTGGGACACGAAAAGCTGATGGAAGCCCGCAATCAATTGCTGGGCATGGCCATGAAAAACCCAAAACTTATGGCCGTTCGTCCCAACGGTCAGGACGATTCGCCACAGTTCAAACTGGATATTGATGATGTGCGTGCCGGTGCAATGGGTGTATCACTTTCAGCCATTAACGACGTACTGGCAACCGCCTGGGGCAGCTCATATGTCAACGACTTTATCGACCGGGGGCGCATCAAGCGTGTCTACATGCAGGCTGAAGCACCCTACCGCATGAAGCCGGAAGACCTGAACAAATGGTATGTACGCAACAATACCGGGACCATGGTGCCTTTTTCCGCCTTCGCTACCGCCCACTGGCAGTATGGTTCGCCCCGCTTGGAACGTTACAATGGTATCCCGGCAACAGAGATCATGGGGCAGCCTGCACAAGGGATAAGCACCGGTGAAGCCATGGCAGAGATGGAAAAAATGGCCGCCAAGCTGCCACCCGGTATCGGCTATGAGTGGACCGGGCTATCCTATGAGGAAAAACAGGCCGGCAAACAGGCGCCGGCACTGTATGCCATATCGCTGCTGGTTGTATTCCTGAGCGTTGCTGCACTTTATGAGAGTTGGACCATCCCCTTCGTCAACCTGCTGATGCTGCCTCTGGGACTAGTTGGCGCCGTTGCTGCCGTATCACTGCGTATGCTGCCCAATGACGTTTATCTGCAGATCGGCCTTTTGACCACGGTGGGGCTTTCTACCAAAAATGCTATTCTGATCATCCAGTTTATCAAGGAACAGATGCATCAGGGACACGAACTGGTCGATGCAACACTCTCGGCAGTCAAAATCAGGCTGCGGCCGGTTATAATGACCTCACTGGCCTTTTTCTTCGGTACCCTGCCGCTGGCAATCACCACCGGTGCCGGCGCAGCGGCCCAGAATGCCATTGGTACCGCGGTAACAGGCGGCCTGCTCTCCGCCACCTTTATCGACCTGTTCTTTATTCCGTTTTTCTTTGTCATGGTTTCAAAGTTCTTCGGAAGAAAGCAGTACCAGCAGCCCGAATCTGCTGCCAATTCTGCGGAGGTAAACTGAGATGATCAGCACTAAATCAGCTATCGCCATTATGGTCTTATGCCTTAGCGGCTGCACAATGGCCCCCCAATACACCAGACCCGACTCACCTGTACCGGAAAAATGGGGTGGCAAAGCAGGCGATATCGTTGCTGCCAAGCAGGTAGATTCGTCAGCCACCATGGCCTCCGAACTCAAATGGCGCGAATATTTTGTCAACCCCAAGATGCAGAAACTTATTGAACTTGCGCTGAGCAACAATCGTGACCTGCGCGTTGCTGCTCTGAACATCGAAAAGGCCAGGGCCCAGTACCAGATCAAACGCGCCGACCTGCTACCGACCATTAATGCTACCGGCAGCGCGAACATCCAACGCCTGCCAGCCAGTGTCTCCAGCAGCGGCCGAGCCACCATCAGCCGACAGTACAATGCCAACCTGGGATTCAGTGCCTATGAGTTGGATTTCTTTGGGCGCGTACAAAGCCTGAAAGATCAGGCCCTGGAACAGTACCTGGCAACCGAGCATGCTCGCAACAGCGCCCAGATCAGCTTGGTTGCCGAGGTTGCCAATGCCTTTCTTACCCTGGCTGCAGACAGGGAACGCCTGAAAATTGCCCAAGATACCCTGAACAGCCAGCAGGAGTCATTTGCCCTGATTCAAAGCCGCTACGAGGTTGGCGCCTCTTCCGAACTGGACCTGCGCCAGGCTCAGACCAGCGTCGAATCTGCCAGGGTCGATATCGCACGTTACAGCAGCCAGGTTGCCGTTGACGAGAATGCACTGTCACTGGTAGTTGGCACCCCAATTTCCAAGGAACTGCTACCGGAAGGGCTGACTGAAATCACTGCCGTCAAGGATATAAAGCCAGGACTTCCTTCCGACCTGATCCAACGCCGCCCGGATATCTTACAAGCTGAAGGTGCCTTGAAAGCCGCCAATGCCAATATTGGTGCCGCCCGGGCCGCCTTTTTCCCCAAGATCACCATTAATACCAATATTGGCACCACCAGCGACCAGCTGGTGAACCTGTTTTCACCAGGGTCGGCGGCATGGCTGTTTGCACCACAGATATCTGTACCGATCTTTGATACGGGCAGAAACATTGCCAGCCTAAAGATGAGTGAAGCCGAGAAGAAAATTGCGCTAGCCCAGTACGAGAAGGCCATTCAGAGCGCCTTCCGCGAGGTTTCTGACGCGCTGATCCAGCGTGACAGCCTCGTTGCACAGCAGCAGGCCCAGATAGCCCTTACCGGGGCAAGCTCGGAGAGTTACCGCCTTGCCGATGCCAGATACAAGGCCGGTATCAGCAGCTACCTGAATGTACTGGACTCTCAACGTTCTTACTATGCCGCCCGGCAAGGGTTGGTCAGCGTGAACCAGTCCCGCAGCACCAATCTGGTGGCTGTTTACAAGGTCTTGGGTGGAGGTGCAGATCAATAATCTCAGGTTAATTCGCTCTGCCAAATAACATCAAAAGAGCAGTTTGCCGTTTGGCAGCACTGCTCTTTTGCAATAAAAACCACACAAAACCAGCCTGCTACCCAGCAGCAATCATTACAAAATGCGCTTGTGGGTGTGCCAGCAGGCAACAGTTTTAATGTTTTAGCACTTTACTTTGCAAAGCAACTGCTATATTTTTATACGTTAATTTTTACCACTATCCATAAATGACCACTAATGACTGCAATCATTCAATACATAGGACGCTCTACCATAGCGTTCATCAGCGAACTGGGACGCATGGGCTGGTTTCTGTTTCATGCCATCTCAACAGCACTAAGCAATCCTGGCAACCCGATCTACATTCTTAAACAACTAAAATTCATCGGAGCCAAGTCCCTGTTCGTTATTTTCCTGACTGCAGGATTTACAGGGATGGTCTTGGGATTGCAGGGTTATTATACCCTGACCAAGTTTGGCTCGGAAGGTATGCTAGGAACTGCTGTGGCCCTTTCCTTGATCCGGGAACTGGGGCCGGTGCTGTCCGCCCTGATGGTAACAGGCCGCGCTGGTAGCGCCATTACGGCTGAAATCGGCATCATGCGCATCACTGAACAGATTGATGCCCTTGAAACCATGGCCCTTGACCCCTTCAAGTATCTGGTTTCACCAAAACTGATCGCCGCCATGATTGCCCTGCCGCTACTCTGCGCCATTTTTGATGTGGTCGGCATCTACGGCGGCTGGCTGGTTGGTGTAAAACTGCTTGGCGTAAATCCCGGGGCCTATTTTTATGAAATGGAAAACTCGGTTGTCTGGCGTGATGTATATTCCGGTTTCATCAAGTCTTTTTCCTTTGGTGTAATCATTGCCTGGGTTTGCTGTTACAAAGGCTATTTCACCGGACACGGTGCCGAAGGCGTTTCCAAATCCACGACCGAGGCAGTGGTATTGACCTCGGTACTTATCCTGGTTTGGGACTACTTCCTGACTTCGGTGCTGCTATGATCAAACTGGTTAATGTGCATAAGTCTTTCGGCAGTCAGGCTGTTCTGGACGGCCTGGATATTGTCATACCAGCCGGCGAGATTACGGCCATTATTGGCCCAAGCGGCGAAGGCAAAAGCGTCATGCTCAAGCATATGATCGGGCTGCTGAAACCAGACAGTGGTCAGGTTGAAGTTGAGGGTGAAAACATACTGGACATGCCCAGGGCAAGCCTTAACGCTGTCCGTGAAAAATTCGGCATGCTTTTCCAGGGTGCCGCTTTGTTTGACTCCATGAATGTCTTCGACAATGTGGCCTTCCCGCTGCAAGAAAAAACCAGGATGTCAAAAGATGAAATCCGCAGCCGGGTCATCGTAGCACTGGAGGAAGTTGGGCTAAAGAATGTCGAACATAAATATACCGACGAGTTGTCCGGAGGGATGAAAAAGCGGGTGGCACTGGCCAGGGCCCTGCTGTTGAGCCCCAAGATCATTCTCTTTGACGAGCCCACGACTGGTCTGGATCCCATCATCAAAAAGGCGATTCACCAACTGATCAAGGATACGCACGCCAAATTCGGTTTTACGGCTGTAATTGTCTCACACGAGATCCCGGACATCTTTGATATTGCCCATAATGTGGCCATGCTTTACAAGGGCAGAATTCTCCAGTATGGAACCGCGCAGGATATTGTCCACTCAACGGACCCGATCGTGCGTCAGTTTATCAGTGGCAGCATCGATGGACCGATACAAATGATCTAGGCGCCTGAGAAAGCGCCAAAAATATACACCAAACAAGGCAGCGCATTATGAACACATTCAAACTGGAAATGATCGTTGGCAGTTTTATGCTGATCGGCATACTCTGCCTGGGCTATCTCTCCATCAAACTGGGCAAGATGGAGGTCATCGGCGGCAACTACTATACCGTATCCGCCTCCTTTGGTTCTGTATCAGGCCTTAAGGCGGGAGCACGCGTCGAGGTTGCCGGTGTAGACATCGGCAAGGTCGACAGGATCACACTTGATCCCAAAAGCGGCGACCAGGCCATTGCTTTTCTGAAAATTCGCAGTGAAGTAAAAATCACTGATGACGTCATCGCCTCTGTTCGTACCAGCGGCATCATTGGCGACAAATACATTAAGCTTTCCCAGGGTGGATCTGACCAATTTCTTAAGGACAATGACAAGATCGGCGAGACAGAATCCGCCATCGACATTGAGGAACTGGTTGCCAAATTCATCCACGGGAAAGTCTGATTCATATTTGCAGGTAATACTATGAAACTTATTAATTTATTAGCCCTTTCCACTGTTGCTAGTTTATTTGCCATGCCAGCCATGGCCACTGCCGGGCAGCCTTCAGCTAAACTTGTACTGGGGCTTGATGACTGCATTCGCATGGCGCTAAAAGCACCACCGGAGTTGGGCGAGGCCCAGGCTGATATCGACTTGACTACCAGCAAGCTGGATGAGGCCAAGTCCCACCGTTATCCGCAACTGGAAGTCATCTCCATGTTCGGCCCTGCTCCCACTGCCAACCGGGAAGACATGACCAAAACCGACACAGCTATGTTGCGTTTCAACCGGTTAACCTGGTTTGCCAATACCGATGCTATCCTGATCCAGCCACTCTACACCTTTGGCAAGATCTCGGAAAACATGAAAGCCGCTACCCACGGCATTGAGGTTGACAAATCCCGCAAAAAGCAAAAGGCCAACGAGATTGCCCTTAAGGTCCGGGAGTACTATTTTGGACTGCTGTATGCCCGCGAGATGAAGGAACTGATTCTGGAAGTCAAAGAGTCACTGACCAAGGCCCGCGAGAAAGGCCAGCATCTGTTGGAAATGGAATCAAACAACATCGACGAGATGGATCTGTATAAGCTGGACGCCTTTTCCAATGAGGCCTCCAAATATCTCGAAGAAGCGTTGAAGGGCGAACGGCTGGCTCTTTCCGCACTAAAAGCAAGGCTGGGGCTCAAATCGGACACACAGCTGGATATCTCTACTACACGCCTAGAAATGCCGGAAGCTGCTGTGCCAGAACTGGAACATCTGGTAGCCAATGCCAGGGAAAACCGTCCCGAATACCAGCAGATTTCCGAAGGACTTAAAGCACGCAAGGCGCTTGTTGAAGCAGCCAGAGCGCACTATTACCCCGATATCTTCATCGCCGGTATTTTTTCATGGGCCTACGCCGATGGGCGAGACAGGATCAACAACTCATATATTTACGACCGCTTCAACCATACATGGGGCGGGGCAGTACTGGGAGTCCGCTGGAAGCTGGACTTCGGCATCACCGGCTCCAAGGTTGCCGGTGAGCAGGCGCAATACAATCGACTCATCAGCACAAAAGATTATGCTGAGTCCAATATTCCGCTACAAATTAAAAAGTACTACCTTGAGCTCAAAGAGGCCGAGAACTCGGCAGAGGCCTCAAAAAGAGCCTATACAAATGCGAAAAAATGGGCCGTGACAGCTCTGGCCAATTTTGATTTCGGCGTAGGGCCGGCTAAAGAGATCTTTGAGGCCCTGCAGGCTTATTCACGCATGCGCGCCGCCTATTTCCAGTCCATGTATAACTACAATATCGCCCGGGCCAATCTGGACTATGCTACCGGCGAACATATATTCAAAGAATACAGATAACCGGAGGGACCATGTTCAAACGCATCGCCTTATTTATACTGGCTTCAACATTCCTGGCGTCAGCTGCATTTGCTTCACCAACTACCGAGGTTAAAAGCACTGTTGACGAAGTTGTCAGGATTGTCACCAGCAAAGAGATGAAAAAAAATGATCAGAAACGTCGCAGGGCACTGAAAAAAACCATCAGCAATGTCTTTGACTATAACGAAATGGCTAAACGCGCTCTTGGTAAACACTGGAAGCAAAGGTCTGCGGCAGAGCAGAAACAGTTTACCGATCTGTTCGCCACCTTGTTGGAAAACTCCTATGCCGGAAAAATTGAATCCTATAACAACGAAAAGATCGTCTATCTGAAAGAGCATATCGACGGCAATAAGGCTGAGGTAAAATCAAAGGTCATTACAGCCAAGCGTGATGAATATACTCTGGATTACAGAATGTTGGAACGTAACGGCAAATGGACTGTTTATGACGTTGTGATTGAGGGGGTCAGCCTGGTCTCCAACTATCGTAGCCAATTTAATCGCATCATCATGGCAAACGGTTATGGCGATCTGGTAAAAAAACTTAAGACTAAATCCAGCGAAATTAAGGCACCATAAATATATTTAACACTTGACATGCCCTTCAGCCCTGTGATAAACGACCTTTGCAGCAAGTTTCGGAAGTTCTGCAGAACGTAGAAAAACCCTGTTTGACTTGTCCTTGCGGTTTGACTGCATCAGACTCCGGAAACTTAGGCAGTATTTCAACAGTCCGGCCCAACACCGGAGAAAAAAGGAGGCAGTAAAATGGCAAAAGGCAAGGTAAAATGGTTCAACGACACCAAAGGTTTCGGCTTCATCGAGCAGGAAGGTGGGGAAGATGTTTTCGTACATTTCTCCGCTATTCAGGGTGAGGGCTTCAAAACCCTTGCGGAAGGCGATGAAGTTACTTTTGACATCACTCAGGGCCCCAAAGGTCTTCAGTCTGCCAATGTAGTGAAAGTTAAGTAATTCTTTTAACCGGAATGTTTTAACCCGTTGATATAACTATCAACGGGTTTTTTTGTTTTCACGAACTTTTGCCGGCATCTGCCGTTTTAAACCTGTATTAACTTGCTTATCTGGGCCTCTATACTGATCCTTGCCCTGCAACCGCTGATGTTGCGCATCAGTTGCAAGCAATGCTGCCGCCAGTTCCTCTCTGCCAGACTCACGCAATCCCTGCAGCGCCTTTTTTCGCTCCGCGGGCAGATGCCATAAAAGCAACGACTTCTGCAGCGCCTTTTCCCGATCTGTCGCGGGCACATGCACCTTTCTTTTGCTGAAAGGCTCTATACCTGTGTAATACATGCACGTGGACAATGAACCCGGGGTAGGCGTAAAGTCCTGCACCTGCTCGACCTTCAAGCCCAGCTTCTTTAAAGCAAGTGCCAACTCCAGCATATCCTCAATCCTACAGCCAGGATGCCCGGAAATCAGATATGGCACAAGATGCTGACGTTTGCCCAGCTTTGCGCTCGTCTCATTAAAGTGCCGAAAAAACCTCTCGAAATGCTTTCTCCCGGGCTTACACATCATCAGCGTCACGTGGTCAACAAGATGCTCAGGGGCCACTTTCAAAAGCCCGCTTACATGATGCTCAATCAACTCCTTGAAATAACCAGGCTGTTTCTCCAACAGGTCGTAACGGACACCTGACGAGACCGCTACATGTTTGATGCCCTTCTGCAGACGCGCCTTGATCAATAGGCCAACAGCGCGTTTATCGGCTGTTTGCAGACGTTCGCAGATTTTTGGAAACAGGCAGCTCGCCCTTTTACAATGCTGAACCATTTTAGGATCAGAACAGCCCAGTCCATACATATTGGCTGTAGGACCACCGATATCACTGATAGTTCCCTTGAACCAGGGTTTGGCGGACAGTATTTCCAGCTCTCCCAGCACGGAGGACTCACTGCGCGATTGTATAAATTTCCCCTGATGCATGGCAATAGCACAGAAGGCGCAGCCGCCAAAACAGCCGCGGTGAGTTGTAATCGAGTTTTTGATCTGCTCCCAGGCCGGGATCGGCTCCTTATAGACCGGATGTGGTTCTCGCCTGAAAGGCAGACTATAGACACTGTCCAACTCCGCCTCAGTCAGCGGCATTGATGGTGGATTGCAGACCAGTATGCGGTTGCCGTGCCTCTGCAGTACTGCTTTTGCACAATAGGGATTAAGCTCTTGGGATATCAGACAAAACGCCTCGGCAAACCTGTGCTTATCGCCAGAGACTGCTTCAAACGAAGCTATCTCAATCGCGTTTTGATCTGTGGTTGTATCGGAGCTGCCACAATATGCGGTGCCGCGTATATCATTAATTTTCGTAATTTGGCCATCCAGCGTATCCATGCGTCTGGCAAGATCAAGCAACGGTTTTTCACCCATGCCATAAACCAGCAGGTCAGCTTTGGCATCCAGCAGAATAGAGCGGCGCACCTTGTTTTCCCAGTAATCATAATGGGCAAAACGACGCAAGGAGGCTTCTATGCCGCCAACTACAACCGGAATACCGGGATAGGCTTCCTTCAGACGTGACGTATAAATGATGGTAGCGCGGTTGGGACGTGCGCCATGATGATTTCCAGGTGTATAGGCATCATCATGCCGCAACTTGCGGGCGGGGGTATAATGGGCAACCATGGAATCCATAGCACCAGCGGAGACGGCGAAAAACAGGCGGGGCCGCCCCAAAACCATGAACGGCTCTTTTGAACGCCAGTCAGGTTGAGGAATCATACCTACCCTGAATCCATGTTTTTCAAGCCAGCGGGCCAGCAGAGGAGCGCCGAAAGCTGGGTGGTCAATATAGGCATCACCGGAGACAAAGATTATATCCAACTCATCCCAGCCACGCTGATGCACATCTTCCATTGTGATCGGGATGAATGCCATCAGTAAAACACACCATCTCGATCAATACTGCTGCTAAAGCTCTTCAAAGTTATCTGTTTCATTGTTTTCATGCCCACCTGAATTATCCAAATCCTGCACGGCATCCTGTGGTGCATCCAGATCAAGGTCTTTCAAAAACAGTACATTTTCACTAATATTTTTCTTCACGTCGAGCAATAGCAACTCAATCTGATCTTTTTCCTGGTTCATGCGGATCAGTTTACACCTTTGACTCAAAGAATTTCTCTACGTCCAAGGCGGCCATACATCCGGTAGCAGCCGAGGTAATGGCCTGTCGGTATACACTATCCTGAACATCACCTGCGGCAAACACACCGGGAACACTGGTTGCTGTCAAACCGTGGTTACCGTTTATTCGCGTTTTGATATAACCATCCTGCATTTCCAGCTGTCCGGCAAATATTTCCGTATTAGGCGAATGGCCTATGGCAATAAACACACCATGCAACGGAAGTTCCTTGGTACTGCCATCCACCTTGTTACGGATACGCATGCCGGTTACACCAGATACATCACCCAACACTTCGTCAAGCACATGGTTCCATTCTATAGTCACGTTGCCATTACGGCTTTTTTCGATCAGACGGTCTGACATGATTTTTTCTGAGCGAAATTGATCCCTTCTGTGCACTACAGTCACATGCCGGGCGATATTGGAAAGATATAGGGCCTCTTCTACAGCAGAATTTCCACCGCCAATGACCGCCACATCTTTGCCACGGTAAAAGAAACCGTCACATGTCGCACAGGCAGACACCCCTTTACCTTTAAAAGCTTCCTCCGATGGGAGTCCCAGGTAACGCGCCGAAGCACCCGTTGCAATAATCAGCGCATCACAACTGTAGGTTGCCGAATCTCCTGCCAGCAGAAAAGGGCGCTTGGAGAGATCAGCTTTGTTGATTACATCATACACCAGTTCGGTTTTGAATCTTTCGGCATGTAGGCGCATACGTTCCATTAGCTCCGGCCCTTGCACACCTTCTTGGTCGCCAGGCCAGTTATCGACTTCAGTTGTTGTTGTCAGCTGACCACCTGGCTGCAGACCGGTAATCAAAACAGGATTCAGATTTGCTCTGGCAGCATAAACTGCGGCAGTATAGCCTGCCGGACCGGCCCCCAGAATGATGAGTTTATGATGAACTGGTTCCATACACACTCCATTATTCAAATTACGTCATATTTAGCAATAAATAAGGAATTAGGACAAAAAGAAACAGGAAGGACTGGGCATCCTTCCTGTTGTGTTTGTATCAAGAAAAATCTATTCAGATTTTGTACGCAGACCAGCAGCGATATTAAAATTAATATCAATCACCAATGAAAGTTTTTCAGGGTCCGGCTGTCCCATGATCTCAAACAGACGTTTATCGACAAAAATGCTCAGGTTCAGAATATCCTCACGCAGTTTTTTGGGTAACGGATTTTCCGGATCGGAAAGCTCGGCCTGGAAAAAGCTCCAGACCTTCTGGTTAAACTTTATGGCTTCTAACAGTTTTTGTTCTCTGTCAGGGGCATTCCAGTTTTCCTGCACTTGTTTAAGCATCAAACCTGCCCTGGAAAGTACTGACGCCTCCAGTTCCCTGCCACTGAGAGTTTCTTTCTGCATGCTGGTATAGGCATTAACTGGATTTTGCATTTTTCACAAGCTCCTCTTCGTACTGGATTAACTTTCTTGCAGTCTTTAAAGCCTGATAATACTTGCCATCAATAATAAACTGACTGGTCTTTGAAATCAAGGCTTTCATACTGGGCGCCGCCTCGATAACCTCTCGAACGATACTCCAGTAAACAGGCTGCAGTTCAGCATTCTGGGCCTGATCAATGTACATGAGTTGAATGATAAAATAAATCTTGCGACAAGGGGTCGTGGCCTGCGTCTCGCTAAGGATGTCAGCTTGGCGTAAAATAGGCACGTTGTTCTCAATCAGAAAATGGCAGGTTGACGCGCCATTTTTTACAACAGCACCGCCAAGTACAACGCGCTCATGCGGTTTCAAAGTCAATTTCAATGGCATAGATTCAACTCTGTACAAGCGCTTTAGTTATATTATCACTTAATTCCGAAAGATTTCCACTCGTCGCTGCGATACGCCCGGAAGCAGCTTCTACCTCTTTGTCACTGCTTGAACCATCCAGGTATGGAACAACAGAGTTCTTCATCTGTCCGGTTTCATCAAACATTGCATCCCACATGCCCTGCACCTTTTCATAAACAGGGGTAGGCGGTTGCGGCACCATCAGCTTTTCCATTTCTTTCCTGATAGACACGTAGCTCATCAATAACTTTTGTCTTTCAGGGCTGTCTGCTGAAAACGGAGGGTAGTTTTTTACTATCGCCTGGGCATTATCGTGCAACTGCTCCAATTTTACCGAAGCTTGGTTCAAGCCTTCATTGGTTTCACGCACCCCTTTTGCTAGCTGGTTGATACGGGCATGCATCTGCTCAATTGCTTGAACAGTATCAAGATTTTTTGATGTGGTGGAGTACTTTATTTTGACTGAATCACTGCTTTTTTCTGAAGCCTGAATAGCGTGTTCTGTTATGGTCTTATTATCAGACGACGAAATCTGGGGAACTGTCATCTGCCCCAGTTTTTGATAAGCCATGGCCTGTTGCGTAGCATTGCTATCTTTAATTAACGGTTTAATCTCCATAGGGCCTCCCCGCTACAGATAATAGCCTAAAACAAGATGGGGGGACCGAAGTCCCCCCAGAAGTTTTAGCTTGATTACTCGAGATGCGAGGCCTGTTAGAACAGTCTCAGTATGGACTGAGCAGCCTGAGAAGAGAGGCTCAGAGCGGTTGTGCCGAGAGACTGACGGGTCTGCAACATCAGCATGTTGGCGCCTTCAGCGTTCATATCAGCCAGTGTCAGGTTATCAGCACCGGTCTGCAATGTGCTGATCATGTTATCGGTGAAGTCCTGACGGGTGGTGATGATGTTCAGGTTGTTAGCCAGATTTTTTGCTTGTGTGCGCAACTGAGTTGATGCAGATGCCAGATGCACTTGAGACAAAGTAATCGACGCATCATCTGTCCAAACGTTGGTAGGTGTTGCAATTGAGAGCCCCGTAGCTGTTGCAGTGAAACCCTTGACTTCCAGCTTGGAAGTCGCATCTTCATTGAAGTTTACAGTTAGTGTCGCACCGGTCAGCAGGTTGGTGCCACGATACTGTGAATCGCTGGCCAAGGTATTGATCTGGGTAATCAACTGCTGATACTGCGTAGCAAATGTTGCGCGGTCAGTTGTATTAGCTGTACCGAGAGCTGCGGCAGCAAGACCTTTGGCAGCCTCTACCAGTGAGTTGATTGCACTTATGCCGGCATCAGCAGCCTTGGCTGTCTGGATACCCTCAGCCATACCGTCTTTACGCACTGAAAAGTCGGATGCACGGTTTACATGGGACTGGGCGGCAAAGAAGTTAGTCGGGTTGTCAAGTGCAGAGTTAACCTGCTTTCCTGTTGAAAGTCTTTCTTGTGTTCTGTCAATCAGTTTTGTGGTGGACTGGAGTTGGAGGAGGTTGCTCCTCATGCCTGATGTCAATGATACGTCGTTAACGGCCATGGTAGTTCCCCTTTCTAGGTGTATGATGGCTTTCTAGCCATATTAGTTTAATTATCATATCGGAATTGCCTGTCAAGACTTTAATCCTTTTTTGTTTCAGCCACAAAGTTTTTAAGTTCTCCAACCAAGTCATTCAGAATATCCTGCCACTGAAAAGGTCGTTTTTGCCTGAACAACCTGGCAGATGCATACCAGTCAGTTGTTTCTGCTCCTAGAAGCCATCGCCAGTCAGGATTATAAGGTAACAGAATCCAGGCCGGCACACCAACAGCACCGGCCAGATGTGCCACCGCAGAGTCAACTGTAATAACCAGATCAAGAGCTGCAACCAGGGCCACTGAATCTGAAAAGTTGCTCACAATGTCTGAAAGATCAAGCAACTGAGGGTTAACCATTTCCTCTGCTGGGCTAAACTGCAGGCTGACAAACTGTACATCCCGAAATTGAGCCAGCAATTCAAAATAATGTGGAGGAATAGATCGGTTACGGTCATTCTCGTGTGTCGGACGTCCGGCCCAGGCAATACCGATTCGGGCAACCGCTCTCGCATCCAGTAAATCTTTCCACCTGGCAACATCTGCTTGGACTATCTGCAGATAATATGGCGGACAAGGGAGATTACCAAACCACCTCGGCAGACTCAACAGCGGGACATGAAAGTCAACAGCCGGTATCTCGTTGCCACGCACTATAACCTTTGTAACACCTTTTGCCTTCATCAGTAGTGGCGCTATACGTTCATCCTGCACCTCCAGAACAACCCTAGCCCCCCTTTCTGCTAAGACGGCAGCATAACGTACAAATTGAATAGCATCGCCATACCCCTGTTCGCACCAAACAAGAATACATTTGTCTGTCAAATCTTCCCCGCTCCAGCAAGGCAGCCCCGAATGACGCATCTGGACCGGCGGATTACCCCTGAACCTGTTTTCATAACTAGGCCAGCCTCGCTCATAGTCACCCATCAACAAATAAGTTAGGGAACGGTTGAACAGTATCTGACCGTCATCGGGAACAACCGCAAGAGCTTTGTCGAAATATTCAATTGCCTTTTCAGGCTGTGCATGTGAGCGCATGATAGCGCCCATATTGTTCAAAGCCAGTGTGTTATCCGGGTCACTTTCAAGTATTTGAAGATAACAGGCTTCAGCTCCATCCAGATCGTTTAACCACTGCAGAGCTATGCCTTTAGAATTTAAGGCTCCTCCATTATCTGGTTCGTATTGCAACACAACGTCGAAACACTCCACAGCACCTTTGTAATCTCCAAGTTCAATCAATATCTCCCCAAGATCTGCCCAACTCTTGTGGCACATTGGCTCAATGATTAACACCTGACGCAAAGCATCGACTGCCCCCTGTCTGTCCTCCGCATCAAGACGGCAGAGAGCCAGGTTCTGCCAAGCTTCAACAAATCTTGGTGCCATCTCAACAACTTTTTCAAGTTCTGCAATAGCGCGTTGTTTGTCGCCCGTGCGCTTTAACGTATTGGCCAGGTTGTAGCGCGCCTTCACAAAGCCGGGTCGCAGGACCAGCGCCTTTTCATAATGAAGAACCGCTTCATCATAGCGGTCAAGACGATCCAACACGGTGCCGAGATTGTTGTGCAGACCAACATCAAGCGGTTTTGCGGCCAGTAGCTGTGAGAAAATCTTTTCGGCTCCGGCATAGTCACCCTGCCCGAACAGGACAGCTGCCTGCTCAGGGGTATCAGTCGGCATGACATTGGAAAACGCTACTTGACCGACTCCAGCAAGATTGCGACCAATGGTGTGAAATTTGCCAGCCGCACCGCCCCAGGAGAGGGCCTTCATGGCTTGACCAGCGGCGTCGCCTAGCTGCTTTAGCAACTGCCTGTCATTATAAGCTTTTTCCAGTAGCACCACAGTTTCATCAACCGATGGCGCAAACCAGACACCGGCCGGTGCGCCTCCGGCGACAGCCACAACCGGTTCATATTGAGACAGACAGAGTGCGTTATTCTCACTAACCACGTCCATGTGCCCGGTCATGTTAGAAGCGATCACAGGACGGCCGCAGGCCATATACTCACACATGACCATATTGTTGCCACCCTCGCAGCGGTTTGGAAACAGCCCCACATCGCTGGCGGCATAGACCTGACGCATCTGCCGGTTATCCAGCACCGGATAAAGCATGACCCTGTCCAGCGGTATACCGTTTTCACGGAGCACAAGCGGGAAAAACTCTTCGCAGGGTTGATCCCGGTAATCGAAACGTATCAGGCCGGTCTGCTCCATGGTCCTGATGGATGCGGGCCAGTGGTTGTGCCAGGCACAGGCCAGCCAGACATCGGAGTGCCGCTCCATGAATATTTTCATAGCCGCTATGACCAGGTCATGACCTTTGCGAAACTCGAATTTGCCGCCGGAAAAGATAATGAAGCGTCCGTCATCCGGACGTGGCGGCATGGGAGAAAACACGGCGGGATCGATACCCTGCAAAATTGTGGAGGTACGGTTCATGCCAGCAATGCGCAGGTGGTATTCGCACCAGGAAGAGCCGGCCACAATGTAGTCCCAGCGACGGGCTGCCTCCGGAATAAAACGGTAGGCCACGATCTCGGACTCGAAGAAGCAATAACCGATATTGATCCTGCCCCATGCTTCGGAAAAAGTCGGGGCAAAATGATGCCCGGCAACGCTGTGCAATGTCACCCCGTCAATTGGTGGAAACTTGGCAAGCTCTGCGCTCAGATATGTGCCGGCAATTCCCCAACCATGCGTGTTACCAGTAGGCATGGCAACTTTCATGGCCAGCCCCCCAGAGGAAAGAACCGTTCTACATCGAACGCGGATTCATCATTTTCAACTGCCAGTAACCGACAGCGTTCTTCCCAGGACTCCGGCAATTCAAGAGTTTCAAACTGTTCAACAATATTAATATACTGGCGGGACAGCACTTTGGAAGAAGGGTCAAGGCGACGCACCATGGCCAACCCTGCCGGAGGCGCTGGAAAAGTGACGATTTCCAGATCCGGTCTGACCGTTTTAAGGCAGGGAATGATCTTCCATACATCGCCTGTCCAGAAAGCGGTAGTGCGCTCACGTTTGGCAACTTGGACATTTATAGGCAGGCAGTCATGAACCAGAATCACAGAATCAGGACCAGCGAATTTTTCAAGATTTATAAAATCCCTCAATACCTGGTCAAAATGGTGCAGGCCATCGATAAAAGCTACGTTAAAATTGGGTTGCCCCATTTCTTTTGCCACATCCAGTGTGGCAAAAAAATCGTCGCTGGTAATACCGTAGAGTTGAGGCGTGTTTTCCGGTGAATGATACAATGGCCCTTTTTGTTCTGCCAAAGCCGGGTCCACACCCAGGGCACGGGTTCCGGTTCTGGCCAACGCCAGTGACTTACCTGTTGCCACACCTATCTCGAGGTAAACCCTGGGCTGGCGGTTTCTGTGAATACTGGAGAAAATATCATAATAATCCTTTGACCAAAATTTATCTGACACATCACACATGAAACTCTCACTCATGGCGGCATGGCTACCGGGCTGCTCCTGTAAAATCCTGCTGCAAACAGCACGGCTGGCATCAACCCTGCCGGAGCGACGCTGGCACTCAGCCAAAATCAATTGATAACGATGCGATTCATCCAGGCTGGCGGAAGTTTTAGCAAGATAAAATGCCGCCTCCGGGTAGCCACGCCCCAGCATATCATTTGCCGAAGCTGTTAATATATCAGACGGCTTATTCAAGTTATTCAGCAATTCCTCATAAGCCCAATCCATATCCAGTTTCCAGTAACGGCGATAAAAATCAACCATATCGCTGGCAAGAGAAATCATTTCATGAACCACCGAACTGTTACCAGAATTCTGGTTTGTGTATACAAGACTAGCAACAATCTGGAAATACTCTTCAATTTTTGAAAACTGATCTGAAGACATTGGTTTCCCCATATTTATCTTGCCTCTTCATTCCCAGCTTGAGCCTTCATTCCCTGAAACACAGCCATCCTTACATAGGCACAGGCTTTCGGATCATCCGGGAAATGCCTGTACAATTCTTCTGCTGTTTCTCTGGCTGCATCCACATTACCACTACCCAAAGCCAATCTGCATTTTTGCATCAACTCATCTTTTAAAATGCTCTCAAGCAACTCCGGACGGCCGGTTATTCTGGCGACATGGCGCCATTTGGCAAGAAACAACTGTCGATTGCGCAACAGAATGTCTCCTGCCTTTTCGTCCTTTCCCATATAAGGTATTGTGCGCAGCGCTGCAATCGTACCGCTCCAATGGTGGTCGTAGGCAGTCGTAGGCACAATATAGCTTTTCAGCCCGGCTTTCCTGATTTGTAGCCCCAAATCCCACTCTTCAAAATAGCATGGGGTAAATCCGTTCTCAAACTGCAAGCCATTTTCGTTAAAAAGCTTCCTGTTGATTGCAAAAAAGAACCCGGATACAGCATCAACTTCCATAGGTTGATCAAAACTACCCTTGTCATAATATAAGTAATCTCTGCACAGGGGGAAATCCACAAAAGCTCCCTGGGGACCGACACAGGCAGCCAGAGGCAAATTCTTAAGCCCATCCTCCACTGCTGCCACTGCTTCAGCGCTGATATGCGCATCGGCATTCAGGATGAAGACAATTTCCGACTCCGCCATATCCAGGCCAATATTCCATCCCCTGGCAACCCCGATGTTCTGCTTCATAATTGCGTGCCGTGTAATCCGTGGATGGTCCTTCAACGCCTCTCCAACTTCTAAACTATTGAATACAACAATCACATCTCCTTCGATCTCTTTCAGATCATCCAGCAAAGTCAGGATATTGTATTCGCTGGCCGGAGAATAATCCAAAACCGGAATTACAAAACTGCGGACCGGCGAACCAGCACCAATGGATGCAAGCATTTCATCATAGAATGGTAGTACCCCTTCCAGCGAGCGTTCCCTTAACTCCTCTGCCGAATATGTATCAGATTTTCCTCCAAGGGCAACCGACAGCATATCATCTGTCCTATGGCCAATTGTATGCGCGTTATGGACAAGCCTCTTTCCTCTGGCAGCGATCCTTTCGCGCAGATCTTCGTTCTCAAGATAGAAGCGCGCCACATCTATAATATTGTTATCACTGTATACCGCGTAATCTTCACCATCCACAAAAAGCACATCCTGGCCGCTGTTTCTGGCCATATCGGTCAAAACCAGCGAACCAGCAGACATGACCTCGAATGTCCTCATGTTCAGATCATTCTGCGCAGCCGAATTAAATACTATTTTCGATTCAGAAAACAGCCGAGCCCGGTCTTCCCAAAAACAGCGGTCGTAATTTAAAGGAACCTGGCTTGCCAGTTTCATCAGCAACTCCTCTCGCCGAGATGCTTCTGGGATACTTCCTTCAAAACTGACCGGATGAATTTTGGGAACATCATAATGGCAATGCACATCAGGATCACAACCGAGTGGTAACCAGTAAGTCCGCATCCCCAGGTTCCTGAAATCTTCCAGATACTCCCGTTGGGCAATGAAAACTATATCGAACTGTTTTGCCCACTCCAGCCGGGGCGCCAACTTAAGATGGCAATCTATCAAATAGCACGCTTTGGGACATGAAAGCGCATCCAGGTTTAGCGGATTATAGCCGCCCACAGACTCAATCCAGATGTACAAGTCGGGAAGCTGTTCAGGGTGGGTATTCTTGATAATTTCGGCCATATCTGGTTTAAAATCGGTCGAAACATCCTGCTCGGTTAGAGGGCGGTTCAATTTTTGGAGGTGCCATTTTTCAATAAAATGGCCTGGCAACGGCGGGCCAATAGTTGTTGTATTACAACGCTGCCTTAGAGCTCTTTCGAAATAGACAGCCGTAGTTATGGGATAGGCAACATAGGCCAGCCACACTTTTGTTGATTTAAAATTGTTTTTAATCATTTAAGTTACCTGGAACTAGTTTTTTTATGTTTTCCGAATAATTCTCAGAGTGGCGTCTATTTCATTGTCCATATTGCCGGTGAGTTTAAAATCCGGTGTCTCCGGTTATCAACACTCGTTTGCCTTTAATAACAGACAAATCTTTTACCAGATCAGCCATGGTGCCTCTCTATTTTCATACATGCCATTCAACAGGCTGTAATCACGATATGTGTCCATTGGTTGCCAGAAACCGTCATGTTCGTATACCATCATCTGTCTGTCTGCAACCAGCCTTCTCATGGGTTCCTGTTCCAGCACAAGGTCATCCCGGTCGTCCAGATAGTCGAACAATCTTTTGCTGCATACAAAGAAACCACCCGATATCCGGCCTCCGCTGG
>Ga0302250_1000261_pt1 | contig 61450 bp, 61 predicted proteins | sample AAG_RA_Asp_MG_FD_193536 | JGI IMG/M metagenome (GOLD analysis project Ga0302250, IMG submission 193536) | Enriched activated sludge microbial communities from anaerobic digester in WTTP, New Holstein, Wisconsin, United States - AAG_RA_Asp | ecosystem: Engineered > Bioreactor > Anaerobic >...
TCGGTTATTACTGCTGTGATGCTGTCAGTGCCTGCTGAATATCGGCAATAATGTCATCCACATTTTCCAGTCCGATGGACAGGCGGATAAAATCCGGAGAAACACCCGAGGCAATCTGCTCTGCTTCCGTAAGCTGCTGATGGGTCGTGGAAGCAGGATGTATCACCAGTGATTTGGCGTCACCGATATTGGCCAAATGAGACAGCAGTTTTACATTATCAATGAATTTTCGGCCGGCCTCCACGCCACCCTTGATACCGAAACCGATAATCGCCCCCTCTCCCCTGGGGAGGTATTTTTGGGCATTGGTGCTGTCGCGATGACTGGCCAGACCGGGATAATTGACCCACGAAACCGCAGGATGTTTTTCCAGCCACTGGGCCACGGTTCTGGCGTTCTCAACATGGCGCGGCATACGCACATGCAGGGTTTCCAGCCCCTGGAGAATCTGGAAGGCATTGAAAGGCGACAGGCATGCCCCCAGGTCACGCAGCAGGGTCAGCCTCATCTTCATAATATAGGCCAGATTTCCCAGAGCCTCCCAATAATTCAGCCCATGGTAGGAGGGATCTGGCTGGCTGATTTCCGGGAATTTTCCATTATTCCAGTTAAAACAGCCGCCATCCACAATCGCCCCGCCGATACTGGTACCATGACCACTCATGAACTTGGTCAACGAATACACGACAATATCGGCGCCATGTTCAAGCGGTTTGAACAGATAAGGTGTCGTAACCGTGTTATCCACAATAAACGGAATACCGGCATCATGAGCGACCTTGGCAATGGCCTCAAAATCATCCACATTGTTCTTGGGATTGCCGACCGATTCGGTATAGACCAGTCGTGTGTTTTCGTCGATGGCGCGGCGCACATTTTCCGGGTCGGAGGTATCGACAAACTTTACGTTAATCCCCATCCTGGAAAAGGTGTAGTGAAACAGATTGTAGGTGCCGCCGTAAAGAGAGGTACTGGATACGATATTCTGTCCGGCCTGGGCTATGTTCAGCACAGCATAGCTGATGGCAGCCTGACCTGATGCTGTCGCCAGGGCGCCGACACCCCCATCCAGTGCTGCCAGACGCTGTTCCAGCACATCTGTAGTCGGATTCATCAGACGCGTATAGATATTGCCCAGCTCCTTCAGTCCAAAAAGATTGGCGGCATGTTTTGAACTTTTAAAGACATAGGAAGATGTCTGGTAGATGGGCACCGCGCGTGAGAAAGTCTCGGAATCAGGTTTTTGGCCAGCATGCAACGCCAGAGTTTCTAAAGCTTGCTGTTTAGTATTCATCAATTGCTCCACTGTTTGTTTTTTCGAATAGAACTACTATACCACACTAACATAGTCAAGTTGTTTGACCCCCGATTGCACACCAATTTAATAGCAGTTTCAAGGCAACCAATCATGAAGGGAAACACAAGACTAAATCCGGCTACACCAAGACACATCGCCGATCCCCTCCCTCAACACGACAGGATCATCGCCTACAAGGCTTATTACCGAACTGACATCAGATGTAAGGATGCCGCCGTCAACGACCATATCCAGCTGTTTGCCAAAGACATCTTCGATATTAAAAGGATCATCGGCAGGTTCTTCTCCGGAGAGATTGGCGCTAGTGGTCACAATAGGACAGCCCAACTGCTGGACAATATCCAGACAGATACGGTTGTCCGGTATGCGGATACCGGCTGTTTTTTGCCTGGTCAGCAACAGATCCGGCACATCGCGTGTAGCATCCAGTACAAAAGTATATGGCCCCGGCAGATAACGTTTCATGATCTTGAAAGCCATATTGCTGACCCTGGCAAAACGGGCCACCTCAGAGAGGTCTGGACAAATAAATGAAAACGGTTTTTTGTGTTCACGCTGTTTAAGCCTGTAAATACGTTCAATGCCTTTTTTGTTGAAGATAGAACAGCCTATACCGTACGTGGTATCGGTAGGATAAGCGATAACCCCTCCTCCTTTCAGGCACTCAACAACTTTGGCAATATAACGTTCCTGGGGATGTTCGGGATGAATTTTCAGTAACATGCTGTACAGACCTTTCATCAAGATTATTTTCAAACATGATATGCCCTTGCGTGAAAACAGGGTATTATATACATCAAGCGAGATATTTATTCATCCTAATCCCGTCCGTATTCAAAAGCAAATTCAATACTTAAGGTATTTCAAACAAACTCAACAGCAATTGCAGCATGGTGTTTGAAGTATGTATCAACCACCCGCATAAAAGCCAAAAATTGTAACCAGAGAGGGGGCTGCCATGCCCAGACGCAAGAAAATCATTATCTCCGTAACTGCCGTTCTGGTTACCATCATGCTGTTTGCTGCTTTCATACTACCCCATATCATCAGACCAAAGGCTGTGGAGACGTTGCAAAAGGCAACAGGACGTACTGTACGCCTGGACTCCATATATATCAACCCCTTGACGCTGACCGTTGGGCTTGACGGTTTTAGCATTGAAGACAACGGCGGCGGCCCCTTTGTCAAGATCGACTCGCTGCGCGCTTCACTGGGGTTTGCGTCCATCTACAGACGGGCACTGATTCTATCATCGGTAACCATCGAATCACCAGCCATATCCTTTACCAGAACAGGAGCGAACCAGTACAGTTTTTCCGACATTATCGACCGCATCAACGCCCAACCCAAAACAGAATCATCCGGTGATGCACATTTTTCGATCAACAACATCAGCATCCGCGACGGTTACGTAGATTTCTTTGACAAGGCGGTCAGCGGCGGCAAAAAGCACACCATACGCAAACTGGAGCTGAGCGTTCCCTTTATCAGCAACATTCCCTATCTGGTTGAAAAATACACTGATCCCAAAATGTCTGCCGAAATCAACGGCGCTGAATTCAAATTCAACGGCAAGGTTAAACCGCTGAGCAAATCCATGGAGACCTCGGTTCATGTCGACCTGAAACAGCTCAATATCCCTGAACTGGTGGCCTATTCTCCGAAAAAACCGCCGGCTGACATGAAATCGGGAAAACTCAGCATCGATGCAGACGTAACCTACCGCATCTCCGCATACAAAAAACCGGAACTGGCCGTAAAAGGACTGATGCAGCTGCATGAAATCGCTATAAACATGCCGGACGGCAAACCATTGATGCGACTGGCCGATATGTCGGCCAAGGCAGCAAAACTGGAGGTCTTTGCCCAGTCCTTTGATTTTGATTCCATTGCGTTTGATCAACTTGAACTGTTTGTCAACAGAGACAGCAAAGGCCGCTGGACCCATGACCTGCTGATGACAAAAACCAAACCGCCTGTAAAAGAAGTAAAAAACAAGGTAAAAGCCAAGGATGCGCCTGTACAGGTTTCCATTGCCAAATTTACGCTATCCAAAAGCAGTCTGCATTTTAGTGATGCTGTTCCCAAAGGTGGATTTAAAACGGCAATCAGCAGTCTGGATTTAAAAATAAACAATTTCAGCACGGCAAAGGACAAAACAGCCGATTATCAGTTGGCAATGATGATTGACGAAGCCGCCTTCAAATCCAGCGGACAGTTTTCTGCCACCCCTGTTTCAGCCAAGGCATCAATGCAGCTGACCGGTCTGAAACTGCAGAAGGGCTGGCCATACGTCAGCCAGTTCCTGACAGCTCCGGTAAACGGAACGCTGGATGTATCCAGTGACCTCAGTTTCTCGCAAGAAAAGGGGTTGGTCACAGAAAAGGGCAAGCTGACCATCAGGGATATTTCCACCCGCTTCAACAGAAAGGAAGGCTTTGATCTGGCTTTGCTGAGCATTGACGATGCCGGGTTCAACCAGAAGGAAAACAGCGTATCCATCAGGGACATCACGCTTTCCAAAGGCAATCTGAACATATCACGGGAAGCAGACGGCAAACTGTCACCAATGGCGCTGCTTGTAGCAGCAAAAACTGCTGCTCCTGCGGCCGCAACTGCAGGACAGACACAGCAGCAGCCCCCAAAACCACAACCAAAAACCAAAAGCGGCAAACAGACTGACGATTTGAAATACTCCGTAAAACAATTCACACTGGAAAAATTCAACATCGCCTTCAGAGACAAGATCCATGAAGAAGCGCCTGTCTTCAAACTGCGCGATACAAGCATCTCTCTGGCAGACATCAACGGCCCCAAGTTCACTCCGGCACAACTCAAGTTTGCCGCCATCTACGGCAAACGCGCCTCAATCCGCGCCAACGGCATGCTGACGCCGGAACCTTTCCGCTACAAGGGTGACATAAACATCCGTCGCCTGCCCATTGGTGACTTTGACGACTACCTGCCGGAAAACCTGAATGTAGCCATTATGAACGGCAATCTGGATACCAAACTCAGGCTGGATGTGGCGCTGAAGGACGGCAAACCATTCGGCTCATTCAGGGGCACCAGCGGTATTCGCGGTTTTCACAGCATCGACACCACCGAAGAAGAGGATCTGCTCAAGTGGGAAAGCCTGCAGCTGGACAACTATAGCGGCACCCTGGAACCGATCAGTCTCAATGTTGGACAGATATCGCTCAGCAGCTTCTATTCCCGTATCATCGTACGCAAAGACGGCACCCTGAATCTGCAGAACCTGATGGATAAGCCGGCGACCGGGGAACAGGCACAAAGGGCTGGCGAAAAGGCGGTTAAAAAGGAACAACTAAAAGCTGGTGCAGCACATGCACAGCCTCTGCTTGCCACTCCCCAGCCCTCGGTCCCTGGTCACAAGATCAAAATCGGTGCAATCACCGTCCAGGGCGGCACGCTCTCCTTCACCGACAACCATCTGCCGCAACGTTTTTCCACCACCTTCTTCAATCTGGGCGGTCGCGTCAGCGGACTGTCGTCAGAGACATCACAGATGGCAGATGTGGATCTGCGCGGCAACCTGGAAAATCAGTCTCCGCTTCAGATCACCGGCAAGATCAATCCGCTGCGAGAAGACCTGTTCGTTGACCTGAAGATATCATTCCGCGACATAGAGCTTACCCCCGCGACACCATACACCGGCACGTTCCTGGGATATACGGTGGAGAAAGGCAAGCTGTTCCTGGATCTGAAATACCATATTGAAAAGAAAGAACTGAATTCCGAAAACAAGATTTTTGTAGACCAGTTTACCTTCGGCAACAAGGTCCAGAGTGAAAAGGCCACCAGCCTGCCGGTCAAACTGGGCCTGGCACTGTTAAAAGACCGCAAGGGAGAGATACACCTGGATGTCCCTGTCACCGGCCGCACGGACGATCCGCAGTTCAGCATCTGGCGACTGGTGTTCCAGGTGCTGAAAAATCTGATGGTAAAAGCGGTCACCTCGCCCTTCTCGCTGTTATCCTCCATGTTCGGCGGTGGTGAAGATTTGAGCACCATCAACTTTACCAGCGGCTCCAGCGTACTTAAACCGCAGGAGGAAACAAAGCTGAATGCCCTGGCCAAGGCTCTGGAAGACCGCCCTGCCCTGAAGCTGGAGATCAAGGCCTACGTTGACAGAGAACGGGATGCAGAAGGCTATAAGGCAGAACTGCTGGAACGCAAGATCAGGAATGAAAAATACCTGGCCCTGGTCAAAACTCAAAAGTCTTCCATCGGCGGCGCGGATAGCATCAAAGTCCTGCCGGCTGAATATTCAGGATATCTCAAGGCCGTTTACAAAAAAGAAAAGTTCCCCAAACCACGCAATTTCATCGGCATGGTAAAAGATCTGCCGGACGCAGAGATGAAAAAGCTGATCATAACCAACACGGCCGTTGGCCCTAATGAACTGCGCACATTGGCTCAGGACAGAAACAGCGCCGTAATGAACCACCTGATCAGCAAAGGTAAAGTCGATTCCAAACGCGTATTTCAGAAGATTGATGACATCTACAAAAAACCAGCCAAAGACGGGGCCTCAGGTAGCCGTGTTGAAATGAATGCCTTGGTACAGTAGCTCGCTGATCATGTAAACAGAGACATTAAATAAAATCAGCCGCCCGAATCCGGACGGCTGATTTTATTTGAGACTATTTACGTGTATTATAACTATCAGGCCGGTTCCAGTAGTGAAGCGGCCTTGCAAGCCCGCTTCTCGCCTGTGGGGGCCTTTACCACCAAACCCAATCCGGCAGCAAAGAAACACAGCACCGAAGATATCAGATATGCCGTATTATATCCGCCGGTAATATCCAGAATATATCCGGCAGTCAAAGGACCACAGACGCCGGCTACCCCCCATGCCGTAAACAGAATGGCATAGTTGAAACCCATATTCTTTGTCCCGTAAAAATCCCCAATAGCAGAAGGGTAAACCGCCAGCATGGCGCCATAAGAGAATGTAATGATCATGGAGCCGGTAAGAATTGCGGCAAAGCTGGTGTAGTTGGAGAACATCAGCAGGGTGCCCCCCTGCAGCAGATAAAGAATGGTCATAGTCTTGCCGCGACCGATCTTATCGGATACATATCCGGCCACCGGTCGGCCCAGCGCATTTGATATGGCAATCATCGAAACCAGCGTCACCCCCATGTTCACACCAGTCTGGATCACGGCAATCTTGGCAAGATGGCCGATCAGAATTAATCCAGCCATGGAACCGGCCAAAAACATCAGCCACAACAGGTAAAACTGGGGAGTCCTGAGCATTTCCTTCCAGCTGTAGTCAACACAGGAGACCGGCAGGGCTGACTGTACAGAGGCAGACTGAACAGGCACCTGAGGCACAGACAACAGCTGCGCAAAGGCCATGATCACCAGACCGAAGACTATTCCCAGGATTTTGAATGTGTCAAACACACCATAGGAAGCAATCAGGTGTTTGGTCAAAGGAGCGATATACAGCGCTGCCAGGCCGAATCCGGTCACGACAATACCCGCAATCAGACCTTTTTGCTCAGGCCTGAACCACTTGACAGCGGCAGGCGTAGTTGCAGAGTAGCCCATGCCGATGCCGGCACCGGTCAGGATGCCGAAACAGATGATAACGCCTTCAAGGGTGGGGAACACACTGGAAAGGACCAGGCCAAGCCCGGTAAAAAGACCGCCCGCAGTTGCCACTATCCTGGGGCCGAACATGTCCTGCAGTTTGCCGCCGACCAGCATGATCACGGCAAACACGACGATTGCAGTAGTATATGGCAGCGAAGCCTGAAAGCTTGTCCATTTATACATACTGCTGAGGTTTGCTGAAAAGATACTCCACGCGTAAAGCACACCGAACATCAAGTTGATACACAATCCTGCTAATACAACAATCCAACCTCTGTTAAAACCAGTAGCCATTTCCTATCCTCACTTTTTCACTATTTGCTGAGCTAATCAGCATGGTTATACAAATGTAAACAATCACTATGCATCACAAGATGCAAGCCCACTATACTAGAATACTGTTCTAGCGTTTTCCATGTATATCACTCAGGAATCTTTAATGTCAATACTCAATATAATGCAAGCCCCCCCCTGCATTGACAGCCATTATGTCTAAAAATCTACCAAGTCAGGATGGTATGCATATCTACCATCAGATCATATCCGATTTTAAGACCTGAGGTGCAACAATGGTAACCTGACATCAAAAATGTTAATTTTCTTGCAATTATTTAAAACCATGAGTAATGTATACGAGTTTTATCCAATAAAATTATCAGCAGCAAAGGGACCTTGCAATATGAGCAAAGAAGAAGCGATAGAAGTTGAAGGAACAGTGATTGAGCCCCTGCCTAACGCCATGTTCCGTGTAAAGCTGGAAAACGACCATATAGTCCTGGCACACATTTCCGGCAAGATGCGCAAATATTTCATCAAGATCCTCCCAGGCGACAAGGTTACCGTCGAGCTTTCCCCCTATGACCTCAGCCGCGGCCGCATCACCTATCGCGCCAAATAGCAACTGAACTTCAGGTGCTGCTGCACCTTTACATACTACAAGCCCATCACTATAGATGGGCTTGTCTTATTTAAAAATTACTATATTCAGAGGGGATAAAATGTACACATCCGCAGACTTGAAAAAAGGACTCAAGATCCTTATCGATGGCGCCCCATACTTAATCACGGCCTTCGATTTCACCAAACCAGGCAAGGGACAAGCCCTGTATCGCACTAAAATGCGCAATATGATCAACGGCACCATGCTGGACCGCACCTACCGTTCAGGCGAAACATTTGAACCAGCCAGCCTGGAAGAGCGTCAGATGGAGTTCCTTTACAAGGAAGGCACCCACTATACATTCATGGACCAGCAAACCTACGAACAGGTCATCATGGAGGAAGAAGCGGTTGGCGATGCCAAAAACTTCATGTTGGACAACCTCAAGGTCGACGTGCTGCTATTCGGCGAGAAAGCTATCGGCGTAACACTGCCAAACTTTGTCAACCTGCGCGTAACCCAGACCGAGCAGTGGGCCAAGGGCGACACCAGCGGCAACGACTCCAAACCAGCCACAGTTGAAACCGGCTACACCCTGAGGGTGCCGCCTTTCATCGAAGAAGGCGAGCTGATCACTATCGATACAAGAACCGGCGAATATTCCACCCGCGTAAAAGGTTAGTCGCCAGTCTGCCAATTTTCCCGAGGCGAGTCATTTTATGGCTCGCCTTTCTTTTTAGGTGTGAAATATGGACCAAAGAGACCGCAATCTTTACCTTCGGGCAAACATCATCGCCGCCATCAGGGAATTCTTCCGGACAAGCAACTTCCTTGAGGTGGAGACCCCACTACGCATCCCGGCCAACGCCCCCGAAGAGTATATTGATCCATACTGTTCCGAAGGACATTTTCTGCAAACCTCTCCTGAAGTCTGCATGAAACGCCTGCTCTGCCGAGGCCATCAGCGCCTGTTCCAGATCAGCAAATGCTGGCGCAGACAGGAACGCGGCAGCAGACACCTGCCTGAATTCACCATGCTGGAATGGTATCGCACCGACAGCGACTATACTGGCTTGATGAGCGACTGCGAGACCTTGCTGTCACATATCGCATCTGTCTGCGACTGCAAAGGCAGCTTAAATTTCCGTGGGAAACTGCTTCAACCGACGGCCCATGCTCTACGGATTACAGTGGAAGAGGCCTTCAAGCGTTTTGGCGGCAAAGAGATGCGTGAGGCTGTAAAGGACGGCAGTTTTGATGAGCTGATGGTAAGCAGCATAGAACCGGCACTGGCGACTATAGACTGTCCGGTAATTCTGATGGATTATCCACGGGAAATGGCCGCATTATCGAGACTGAAGGCTAAAGACAGCCCGGTCGCGGAAAGATTCGAGTTATATCTCGGAGGTCTGGAGTTGGCCAACGGCTTCAGCGAGCTGACTAACCCGCAGGAACAGCGCCTGCGTTTTGCAGAGGCAAATCAGCGCCGCTTGGCTTATGGTCTGCCACAGCTGCCCATGCCGGAACCATTTCTGTCTGAGCTGGATCGCATGCCGGATTCCGCCGGCATTGCACTGGGCATTGACCGTCTGGTCATGTTGTTTACCGGCGCAGAGAACATTGACGAAGTAGTGGCCTTTACGCCAGAAGAGTTGTAGCTCAATCAACCACATCAGCATAGACAACCTTTTCGCCTGTATAGGTCGTCAGCGTCAGAACATTTCCTTCTCTCTCCGGCTGGTCAGGCAGCAGCGCTACCTTCCCCTTGCCGCCAGGTAGGTCGATCACATAGTGCGGCACAGCCATACCAGATACATGCCCGCGCAATCCCCGCACAACCTCAAGCCCTTTTTCCACGGAAGTCCTGAAATGAGCAGTGCCTCGGACCAAATCCAGCTGATGTATGTAATAGGGCCTGACCCTGATGGACAACAGTTTCATCATCAATGCCCGCATGGTATCCACATCATCATTGACCCCTTTGAGAAGCACGGTCTGATTTCCCAAAGGTATACCGGCGTCAGCCAGCCTGCTACAGGCCCGCGATGCCGCATCGGAGACCTCCTCCGGGTGGTTGAAATGGGTATTGATGTAAAGTGGATGGAATTGCTTCAGCATGCCGCAGAGCTGCGGGGTTATCCTTTCCGGATGTGTGACCGGCATGCGAGTGCCGATGCGGATCAGCGACACATGACCGATCTTGCGCAGACGGCTGAGGATATAATGCAGCGTCTCATCGTCAAGCATGAGCGGATCTCCGCCAGAAAGCACTACATCACGTATGGCAGCACTATTCTCAATATACTCCAGGGCTGCTTCAAGTGTATTGGCATCCAGTGCAGATTCCTGCAGACCCACCATGCGCTTGCGCATGCAGAACCGGCAGTAAACCGGGCAGCGACTGGAAACCAGCATAACCACCCTGTCGGGATAGCGATGAATAAGTCCGGGCACAGGACTGAGCGATGCTTCATGCAGCGGATCCGGCTGCTGTTCCACGTCTTCCAGTTCACGCGGGTCAGGCACGCACTGGCGCCAGACAGGATCCTGACACTCTTTGATCAAAGCGGCATAGGAGGCGGAAAGCCGAAAAGGATACGTCCGGGATACAGCACTGATTTCGGATTTCAGGGGATGATCGCCCAGGATTGCATCCAGGGCTACAGATTCACAGGATATGTATTTCATCAAAGTCACATCGAAGGTTCAACGGGTAAGCAGCTTTGTAAATTTGGCCAGATAATCCACCCCGGACCAGATCGTCAGCAATGTGGCAATCCAGAGGAAGAACATTCCGGCATTGTGCATATTGACCGTCAGCAGGGGGTGTGCTATGCCCAGAAACCAGTTGTAGTCGTAATGCAGCAGCAACCCGATGATTGCCACCAACTGGAAGATGGTCTTGAATTTGCCCAGATTACTGGCCGGGATTACGATCCCTTCATTTGAGGCAACCCCTCTGAGCCCGGTGATGATAATCTCGCGCCCCAGGATAACCAGCACCATCCAGGCCGGCACACGGTCGTAAGGCAGGATCATGATCATTGCCGACATAACGATCAGTTTGTCAGCCAGCGGGTCCATGAACTTGCCGAATACGGTCACAATCTGCATACGTCTGGCCAGATAACCGTCAAGCCAATCTGTGAAAGCAGCAGCAGAAAAAATCGCCGCAGCCCAGAAGTTTGAGCACCGTTCCGGTGTCATCAGAAAATAAACCATCACAGGGATGGCCGCCACCCTCAGCATGGTCAGAATATTGGGGATATTATACAATGGATTATGCACAGATTGGATCATGAGTTTAGTTTGCCTGATATGACTGCATATATGATAATACCTTGTTTACGTAATTTCTGGTTTCCGCATAAGGCGGTATACCGCCGTACTTCGCCACCTTGCCCAGACCGGCATTGTAAGCGGCCAGTGCCAGAGACACATCTCCATGGAATGTGTCCAGCAGAAAACGCAGGTACTTCACCCCACCCTCCACGTTATCCTCGGGGTCAAAACTGTTGCTGACCTTCAAGGATTTAGCTGTTGAGGGCATCAGCTGCATCAACCCGCTGGCCCCCTTTTTCGATACGGCATTGGGGTTATAACCGGACTCTGCATGAATTACAGCCTTGATCAACGAGGCACTGACTCCGTACTTGTTGGAACATTTTCTTATGATATGATCATACTCAGTAGCGTTTACAGCGTTGGAAAAACGTAGCATGGTCCTGAGTCGTCTGTCTTTCTTGATATCACGCAGGTAAATCTTGAAACGTTTGTCCGTAGGACAATTGGTAAAATGTACGGAACCATCAGGATTGTCATAACGGTATATGTCAGCACTTACCGCTTGGCAGAGAAATACGGATGCCAATAACGACAGCATAAAAGCCTTTTTCCGGAACTTGCATAAATCCATACTAAACAAATAATCCCTAAACATGGCGTTTTGTCAAGTATATTCACCACAAAACCGTTGCCTGCACCCCCTGTCCATCATTGGGCAAAGCCAGTTTGAAATTGACTTTTGAGCACCTTTGATTTATTTATAACTGCTTATCCTAGGAGGTTATTACATGACTACACAAAGAGTTACCTATAAAGACGCCGGTGTTGATATTGAAGCAGGCAACAGCTTTGTCAACCTGATCAAGCCCTTCGTTAAATCAACCTTCCGTCCGGAAGTCATGACTGACATCGGCGGTTTTGGCGGACTTTTTTCACTCAATGCCGCCAAATATAAAAACCCGGTGCTGGTTTCCGGAACCGATGGCGTCGGCACAAAGCTGAAGCTCGCCTTCATGGCCGACAAACACGATACCGTAGGCATCGACCTGGTTGCCATGTGTGTTAACGATATTGTGGTTCAGGGGGCTGAACCGCTTTTCTTCCTGGATTATCTGGCAACCGGCAAACTGCTTCCTGAAAAGGCGGCCGATGTTGTCAAAGGCATTGCAGAAGGCTGCAGACAGGCTGGTTGTGCGCTTATTGGCGGCGAAACAGCCGAAATGCCCGGATTCTATTCCGACAATGAATATGATATTGCCGGATTTGCCGTTGGTGTTGCCGAGCGCGACAACATCATTGACGGATCCTGCATCAGCGTCGGCAACCGCCTGATCGGCATTGCTTCAAGCGGACTGCACAGCAACGGATATTCGCTGGCCAGAAAGCTGATTTTCGAGCGTCTGGGGCTTTCCATCGACTCCCAATTCCCGGAAACCGGCCGGACAGTTGCCGAAGAGTTGCTTGAACCGACCCGTATTTACGCAAAATCGATCATGAATCTGCTGAAAGATTTTACCATCAACGGCATTGCCCACATTACTGGCGGCGGTTTGCTGGAGAACATCCCCCGCGTGCTGCCCCACGGCTGCAAAGCCACTGTACATCTGACGAGATGGGAGCGCCCCGCCCTGTTCAACGTATTGCAGAAGGCTGGCAATGTTGAGCTTTCTGAGATGTGCCGCACCTTCAACATGGGTATAGGGATGGTGCTTGCCGTTGCTGAAAAGGATGCTGAAGACATGATTGACCGCCTCAACGGCATGGGAGAACACGCATATCTGATTGGCGAAATCACCGCCTGTACCGAAGGCAGCGAGTGCGTGGAGCTGGTCGAAGTATAGTGCCTCAACAAACACCGCTTAAAATAGCAGTTCTGGTGTCAGGCAGCGGCACCAATCTTCAGGCGCTCATCGATCGCATCGAACAAGGAGATATCAACGCCAACATCGCCTGCGTCATCAGCAACAAGGCTGAAGCCCTTGCCTTGTCCAGAGCCAGACAGCACGGTATCCCGACAGAGGTATTGGAAAGCAGCGCCGGGCAGAAACGTTCCGAATACGATGCCCTGCTTGTGAAAATACTTCACAGATACAACGTCAGACTTGTAGTGCTGGCAGGATTCATGCGCATCCTTACCGATGTCATGATATCAGCCTTCCCCAATGCCATCATGAACATCCACCCCGCCCTGCTGCCGGCGTTTCCCGGTTTGAACGCACAACGCCAGGCACTGGAGTATGGTGTACGCTTCACCGGCTGTACCGTCCATTTCGTTGATAGCGGGACGGATACAGGCCCGATCATCCTGCAGGCTGTAGTACCAATTACTGCAGAAGACACCGTAGCAACTATTTCTGAAAAGATTCAGGTCGAAGAACACAGGATCTACCCGGAGGCGGTCAGGCTGTTTGTCCAAGGAAGTCTGAAAGTCGAAGAAAGACGGGTAAAGATACAATTAGCTTGACAAGCAATACCGCTAAATGATAATAAACTCTCTTCAAATTTAATAATTCACGTATACTACGTTTATGGAGGTGCATTTTGGCACATCACAAGTCGGCAATCAAAAGGATCAAACAGAACGCGAAGAAAAATGCCCGCAACAGGCATGTTACCTCTACGCTGAAGACATATATCAAAAGAGTGCGCGAAGCCGTTGAAGCAAAAGATAAGGAAGCCGCTGTTGTAGCCCTCAACGCAGCTATTCCTGTCATCGACGCCTCGGCTTCAAAGGGTGTTATTCACAGCGCCAATGCTTCCCGTAACGTGTCACGCCTGACCAAACTGGTAAATACACTCGGTTAAGCTGTCAGAACATACTGCTGTAAATCAAAAGCCCCGTTTTATTACGGGGCTTTTATTTTTGCAACACACATAACTGATTAAGCCTTAAGGCTTCCAGAGATACATAAAACTCCCGCCAGAAAACGCATCCATTCCGCCAATCATATCCGCCAGCCCTTCCCTAGCATCTGCCCCGGCATAGATACTCCCCTTGTGGCTGCCCGGACGGTAATAGCTGACAATCCTGGCCCGCTTGTCATTGGCGAGGGTGCGCATAATACCAATTACATCATCAAGGTAGCCGATACGGTCAATCAGCTTGTTGTCAAGCGCCTGCCGCGCGGTATAGATGCGGCCGTCAGCAAGTTTTGACAGTTGCTCCCGGTTCAGCTTGTTGCCCGGCCTAGCAATGATCACATCCAGAAAACGGCTATGCAGCTGGTCAATAATATCCTTGGCCAGTTTCTCCTCTTCGTGGGTGGCTTTTCGGAATGGCGACAGGATATCCTTCTTGTCTCCGGATTTGACGGACTGTTCCTCCACCCCGATTTTCCCCATCAGGCCGACCACATTGAACTTCATCAGCAACACACCGATACTGCCGGTAATGGTGGTTGGATGAGCAATGATACCGTCTGAGGCTGTAGCCACATAATAACCGCCGGATGCGCCTACACTAAGCATGCTGGCCAACACAGGCACCTTCCTGCGCTTTTTGAATTCTATAATATCATGACGGATAATATCGCTGGCGGTCACGCCGCCTCCAGGTGAATTGATGCGCAGGATCACGCCGCTGATATCACGGTCCTGCTCGGCCTTCTGCAAGGCCTCGCGCACCAGGGAAACCGTAGATGGGGTACGCTGTCCCAGCATACCGCTGCTTTTTTCCTGTTCGGAGATGGTACCACTGATATCCAGCAACAGGATCTTCTTAGGGCCGTCCCCTTCCAGCACCTGTTCCTCCAGGGGACGGGAAGGTGTCACCAGCGGCACATTTACAAAAGCACAGCCGCTGAGCACACAAAGCAGAAGCATCCATATTACCGATAAACAGAGTCTTTTCATTGTTTTCCCCTTTTCCGCCTATATAAGCGATTTGTGTCAGTTACCGCCGCCCGCTCGCGGCAACGACCACTGGTAACGCACGGCCATTAGCCTGATAATCGTGACGGTGGTTGCGGTAGTTACCAGATAGATCACTTCAGGTACACCGGCATAGTGCAGCAGCACCATCAGCATCCCCCCGGCAAGGCAGGCCGAGGCATAGACCTCTTTCTGCAGCACCATAGGGATGCGATTGGAAAGCACATCACGAATCATGCCTCCAGTCGTTGCTGTCATGACACCGGCCATGATGCAGCCGGCAAAACCGACCTTGAAGGCCAGTGCCTTGCCGGTGCCGATAACAACGAAAGTACCCAGGCCAATGGCATCGAACAAAAGCAGGGAGCTCTCGAGAAACTGCAGACGGTTATATAGGACAAACATTACCAGTGATGCGGCAACAGACAAATACAGGTAGGTTTCATTTTGAAAGATAAATGGCGGGGTATCACCCAGCAGGATATCGCGCAGCGTACCTCCGCCGGTCGCCGTAACCACCCCCAGCACAACCACGCCAAAGATATCCATCTTGCGCCTGATGCCTGCCAAAGCACCGGAAGCGGCAAAAGCAGCCGTACCAATCAGATCAAGGATATAAAGCAAATTCATGTCCGCTCCTGTAGCAGGTCAGTGACTGCATCAAGACAAACTTAGCCGGCAGACAACAACAGATAAGACTCGATTACCGGCCAATCGGCCTCTGCCCAGTCCAGTTCACCCAGCCTGTGCGGCATCAGCCATTTTACGGCCTCATGTTCGTACAGGCAGATATTGCCCGCAACTATCCGGCAGATAAATGGATAAAGCGTGATGGAAAAATGCGGGTAATGATGGCTATGCTGCTCCAGTTCCGCAGTAATATCTACCGAAACGCCCATTTCTTCCAGCAATTCACGCTGCAGACAGGCTTGTGGGCTCTCCCCCGGTTCAATCTTGCCACCGGGGAATTCCCATTTTAACGGCATGTTCATTGAGCTGCCGCGCTGAGCAGCCAGCACCAGGCCATCACGTTCTATAATGGCACAGGCAACGTGGATATGTGGCACAGTTAACATGGATAATAGCCAAAAGGCACAGTCAGCGGGAAAAGCTTATTACTTCTTTTCAACTTCAACAATGGCATCTTTGACCCCCTGCTCGGTTATCTGGCGATCTCCGACCAGTGTTTTGGACTTTTTGGTCCTGGCATTGGTTACCACCACTGAAGGCGTAGCGTTGACGTCATAACCACGGTAGACCATCAGATTAGCCTGCATGCCGTAAAGCACCTGAGAATTGTCCATCTGGCGCAGCCTTACCCCCAGATGAGCAACCGCCTGCTGAACATCGGCATCAGTCGGCCTTCTGATTTTACGTGCCACTTCAGACAAGGCATGGCGCAGTTTGATGTACTTTGCCTTTTCAAAGGCCAGAAACTGCAGGTTATAAGGGGTAAAATTGGTCGTCTCCCGATGGATAGGAAAATCTACAAAGCTTATGCGGGCCCGCTTGGCAATCGCCGGATACATCTGCTCAATGACAGGCTCAACCTTGATGCAGGCTGGGCAAAACCAGTCGCTGACAAAATATACCGTAGTGGTGCTTTTCTTTTTCCCCAGAAACAGATCCAGCTCTGACGCAAAAACGTCCTTTTGAAAACCCGATGCGGCAATCACAAGTCCCAGCATAAAAAAGACCGAGACCGTAACAAGACGGTTCAATTTTGACCTCATGTTTACTCCTTTAAAGGTATGATTTAGAGAATTGCAGGTACACCCGGCCGTAGTCGCCGTCCCCAGACAGAACTTGTCCAAATGCAAGTGCCCGGCATAATCTGTTACAATCTGAAAAACTGTTTGAGGCGCTGCAGATATTCCTCACGGTTAGAAGATGTTACTTCTGCGGCACTGGCCGCCTCCACGTTATTAATAGCCGCCTGTTTGCGCTCCGCAAGCGCGCTGCTCATGGTTTCGACCAGGGCCGGATTGGCATGCAGGATTGGTTCCAGCACTGCCTTTGTCATCTCGGCCAGCCAGACCTCGTTGCAGACCCTAACGGTAGCTCCACGCGGCTCACCGGTCAGTAGCGACATTTCACCAAAAAAGGAATCCTCATCAATGCTGCCGACAACAGTGTCATCGTACTCCACTTCCAGGGTCCCCTTCAGCACGATATAAAGCGAGCTTCCTGCATCCCCCTGGCGCACAATCACCTCGCCGCTTCCGAACACCGACACCGGTATACATCCAGCAAGCTCCTCAATGGTTTTCGTCTCCAGTGTTGCAAACAGATCAGCGCCTTGCAGACACCGGACCAGCTGTTCCCTGGAAAAACTGAAGGGCGCTTTAGCCTCCGAAGTCACAATCTGGCGATGCGGAAAGGGGAAGCTGTAGCCCGCCCTGGTCACAGCGTACCAGACCTGGGTGTACAGGTTATCCTGCATGGGGCGTCTTTTGGACGGGTCTTCGATGCGGCAGTTCATCTGATAGACAATGCCGTTATCCGCAAGGCTTTTCAGACGGGTAACCGGCACAGGTTGCTGCAACACATCACGGTCATTTAGCATGACCCGGGTCAGCAGTTCCTTGGCGCTTTCCGGCGGCATATCATAGCCAAGCATGATATCTATGTTCAACTCTGTCTTTTCAGCACTGTCCCTGTTACCGTAATAGGTGACAACACTCTGCATGATCAGGCTGTTGGGGACCATCTGCAGCGTATTATTTAGACAGCGCAGGGTGGTATAGCGAAAGCCGACATTGATAATTTCACCGAAGATATCCTTGTCCGGTATGGAAATCCAGTTATGACGGTCCATCAACTTGTCTGTCTGAATGGAAAAACCGGAGAGGGCATTGGAAAGTGTACTCTGCATGGCAAAGGCAATGGCGGCCGTCAACACTGTGGTTGTGGTGACGATTGTGGAGATATCTATCTTGAACACCACTCGCAGCGAAAGGATGCCCACGGTCAGATACACCACCAGCCGGACAGTATCACGCACAAATGAAGGCACCTCGCGCTGCGTGTGAATACGCAGATACACATCTACCACCAGGTACAGCACCAGCTTGGCAAAACAGAGCAGCACCACCAGTGTCTGGATGCCTTCGATCAGATCACGATAGCTCTGTATGCCGGCAAGAGACATCTCCGCCCCCAGCAGCAGTACCCCGAACAGGGCCAGCTTGATGGGCGCAGTAACACGCGGATGGATCTCCTGGCCGCTATTACGCTTTAAAAGCAGCACCACCGCAAAGAAAACCAGTGTCACCACCAGCACGGCAATACGGTTGATCAGCAGAAAATTGACGTCAATTATGGAGTTCAGCGACATGGCGGCGTCATTCATACCCAGCTCTCCGGTAAAACTCAGGTCTCCAGCGCGCCGATCAGGTTTTTCACATCAGCGACGTTGTTTTTTATCAGCCAGTTTTCCATCCCTTCAGCCACCTGCTGGGCAGAGGCAGGATTAATAAAGCTGGAGGTGCCAACCTGCACCGCAGTAGCACCGGCCAGCATGAATTCCAGGGCATCCGTGGCGTTCATGATGCCGCCAATGCCGATAATCGGTACTTTGACCACCCTGGACACCTGCCAGACCATGCGCAGTGCCACCGGTTTGATAGCCGGCCCGGAGAGGCCGCCGGTAACATTGGCCAGTACCGGCCTGCGTTTCTGCAGATCAATGGCCATGCCGGTAAGCGTGTTAATCAGCGAAAGAGCATCAGCACCGGCATCCACACAAGCCCTGGCCATGGCGGTCACGTCGGTCACATTGGGGGAAAGTTTTACGATCAAAGGCTTGGCCGTTGCCTTGCGGCAAGCTGAAACCACGTCGAAGGCACAGGCCGGATCGGTCCCGAAGACAATCCCTCCCTGTTTGACATTGGGGCAGGAGATATTCACCTCCATGCCAGCCACCTCAGACAGTTTATCCAGACGTAGGGCCAGTTCGGCATATTCATCGATAGTATTGCCGAAAAAATTGACAATGGCAGGGGTATCAACCGATCTGATAAAAGGCAGCTTCTTTTCAATAAAGGCATCAATACCCACATTCTGCAGCCCGATGGCGTTGAGCATGCCGCCAGGCGTTTCCACGATGCGCGGGGTCGGATTGCCGGCCTTGGGCTTCAGCGAAAGCCCCTTGGTCACATAAGCACCGATCTTTTCCAGATCAACATATTCGGAAAACTCCTCGCCGTAGCCAAAGGTGCCGGAAGCGGTCATCACCGGGTTGCGCAGCTTAATGCCGGCGATGTTTACAGACATGTCAGGTTTATTCATATCAGCACCCCCACCCCAGCTCTTTTCCATCAAACACCGGCCCCTCGGCACAGACACAGCGATAATCCGGATGTTCTGCTGAATGATCCCGTCCCGGTGTCACGCACCCCAGACAAGCCCCCACACCGCAGGCCATGTATCCTTCCAGCGAAACCTGACATGAGAGATTGCGCTGTTCGGCGATCATGGCCACTGCCTTGAGCATACCGTGAGGGCCGCAGGCAAAAATTGATCCTTTACCTCCCAGAAAGTCCAGGGTCGCAGTCAGAGCCTCAGTCACTAGTCCGCATCTGCCCAGCGAACCGTCCTCAGTAGCCACGTAGCATTCCACACCCAGACGTTCGAACTCGGTAATGCAAAGGATATCATCCCGCGTGCGGCCGCCGGCGAACAGTCTGACCGGCGCATCCTTGACTAGCTCTTTGGCCAGCAGATAGAGCGGCGCCAGCCCTACCCCGCCGCCGACAATCAGCTTTTCCTCTCCGGGTGCACCTTTATCAAACCCCTTGCCCAGCGGCCCGAGTATATCCAGTTGATCGGTCTCGTGCAGGCTTGAAAGCATCTCGGTGCCCTTACCAACCACCCGGTAGAGAATCTCGAAATACGGCTGGGCCACCGCACCACTATGGGCAGGCATGTGCATGCCCACATCAAAGATGCCGAATGGCCGACGCAACAGCGGATCAATGGCTGCATTGATGCGCACCATCACAAACTGCCCCGGCTGGGCCGCAGCGAACTCCGGCAGCGCGGTCATGCGCATGCGCCAGTAACCGGGCGAAACCTCGCTATTGGAAATGATCATGGATTTGAACTGCATGGTAACTCCTTTAGTTTCTACGATTCCTCATTACATACCACAATAATAGTTCAGCGTCAGTGTGTTCTTTGCTCACTCACGCTATTACCAACTAACCACCCCGTAATAAGCCATCGCCATCAACACCAGACCAAAGGCGATGCGATACCAGGCAAAGATGATGAAATCATGACGGGAAATGTAGCGCAAAAGCCCGCGCACCGCCACCAGGGCGCTGAGAAAGGAAACCACAAACCCCACTGCCAGCAGCAGCGTCAATTCGCTATCCAGAAAATGGCGGTGTTTGTAAAGGTCGTACAGTGCTGCGGAAGTCAGTGTGGGAATGGCCAGAAAAAAGGAAAACTCTGTGGCCGCCTTGCGGGAAAGCCCGAATAGCAGGCCGCCGATTATGGTGGCGCCGGAACGGGATGTGCCGGGGATGAGCGCAAAACACTGGGCAAAGCCGACCTTGAGCGCATCCTGCCAGGTCATGGCATCCACATCCTCGACCGTGATGGCGTGTTCACGCTTCTCGGCCCAGATGATCACCAGGCCGCCAACCACAAAGGCCATGGCCACCGGCAGCGGGGCAAACAGATACTGCTTGATCAGTTTGCCCAGCAGAAATGCCGTAGCGCCTGCCGGCACAAAGGCAATCAGGATATTGGCTACAAAGCGACGCGCCTGGGGTTCTTCTGCAAGCCCGCCAGCCACCGCTATCAGCTTGTGCCGGTATTCCCAGCAGATAGCCATGATGGCGCCCAGCTGGATGAATATCTCGAACACACTGCGCTTGTCCTTGTCCAGAAAGCCGAGCAAATCCCCGGTAATAATCAGATGACCGGTGCTGGAGACCGGCAGAAACTCAGTGAGACCTTCCACCAACCCCATGATTGCTGCTTTTATGATCAATACCAATTCCACTAGATCCGCCTTTGTTTGTTAACTTAAAATAACAAGCGACCTTTCCATCAGGATCGCGTCCTCTTTACCTTCGTAATACCCCTTACGGACAAAATAGCGCTGAAAGCCATAACCCTCGTACAAGGCAATCGCTGCGCTATTAGACTCGCGCACCTCCAAAACCAAGTTTTCCGCCCCCTTCTCCCTGGCAGTAGCAATGGCCAGATCCAGCAGCACCCGCGCCACCCCCTTGCGCCGAAACTCTGGCGCCACGGCAATATTCATGATCTGCGCTTCTTCAAACAGCGACATCAGGCACAGATATCCGGCCACCTGTCCATCAACAACGGCAACAAACGGGAAGGCCAGGGGAGAATGAATCTCCTGCAGAAAGTGTTCAAGTTTCCAGGGGACCGGATAGGACACCTGTTCTACTGCCAGCACCTCATCCAGGTCCGTCCGTTCCATCGGTCTGATTATTATATTTTCTGCTGCGTCCATGTCCGTATCCCGACCTGATGCGACATAAATTGTATCCTGACACTACTGGATCAAATTGGGAATGATATGCAAAACCTGCTGCCATGTAAACTTTTTTGCTGTTATTTTAATTTGACAGCATCAAGAGTATCCAGCAAACTTGTGCACAATACAGGGGATGCGCCCTCTCCTGTCACAGCGCCAGTAAAACAGATACTAAACAGGGCTTTGAAAAACGTTATGAGGAAGGCCAGTTGCAAGGCGCACGGAACGGAGCAGCCGAGGCCCCCTCACCTGGCCTTTGGCCACCCTCTCCCTCAGGGAGAGGGAACACTGTATACCTTCTCCCCCTGGGAGAAGGATAGGATGAGGGCCGATACTTTGAGTTATGCTCTCCGCAGTAGTTTTTCAAAGGTCTGTAAAAGGACTGCACATGATAAGAGTTGTCACAAAGGCCCTGCTGGCTTTGATGCTGTTTGCTGCTACGGCTTCCGCTGAACGTCTGTCTCTGGAAACGTGCCTGCAGAGGGCAGAAAGCAACAATCCGGCATTAAAAGCGGCAGCCTGGGATATCCGCATTGCCGAGGAGAATATCCGGCTTTCACAGTCCGGCTATTTCCCCAGAATTGACGCCCAGGGAGGCTATACCGCCCAGCCCAGGGCACAGGCCGTAAAGATATCCAACATGACCGCCGAAACACAGCAGCCCGAATATGCAACCGCCGGTGTAGCAGCCTACTATACGCTCTATGATTTCGGGCGGCGCAGCGCCAGGCAGCAGCAGGCCAGACATGCGGCCAGTTCGACCGGGAGCATGGTTCGGGCCAAGCACAAGGACGTGGCCCTGCAGGTGATTGAGGCATATTTCGGCATTCTTGAGTCCGCCAGACTACTACAGAGCGCTGAGCAGGAGATTGAACAGCTCAGCCGGCACAGAAAGATGGCCCAGGCACTTTTTGAGGAAGGCTCGACAACCCGCAATGACGTGCTACAGGCCGATGTAAGGCTGGCAGCCTCCAGACAGAAGGCTGTTTCCATAGCGAGCCAGCGGGAAAACATCTGGCTGCAGCTCAACTATCTCACTGGTACTCCGGAATCATACAGAGCGGAACTGGATGCCGACACAGCTATTGCAGTTGTTGCGTCCGGCAATGAAAACGAAGACAGCGCCATTGGGAGGAGACACGAAATTCAGGCCTTGCGGGAAGGTCTTAAGGCCAGCGAAGCGGAAGTAAATGAGGCCGGCAGCAACTACCTGCCCGAATTATACACCCGGCTGGCCATGGATTACGTGCAGAACAGCAGGGTCAGAGAACAGACCATCATGTCTGCCACGGTAGGGTTAAAACTGAATATATTTGACGGGTTCAGTACCAGCGCCATACGGGAAAAAGCAGTCCGCAACCGTTCCAGGAGCCAGGATATCCTCCGTCAGACTGAAGCCCGGATCCGGCTGGAACTGGCCACTGCGCGCAATGACGTCAATGTCGCCAAAGAACGCATCAAAGTTACCGAATCAGCTGTAAAGCAGAGCGAGGAGAACCTGCGTATCAACCAGGAACGCTACAAGGAGCGGGTAGGCACTGCCACAGAGGTACTGGACGCCCAGACCTTGAAGACACAGGCCAGTACCGATTACTATAATGCTGTATTTGATTATCAGGTGGCACTGGCCCGGCTGAAAAAGGCGCAAGGGACGTTGTAGCTACTTCCCCCCTCACCCGGCCTTTGGCCACCCTCTCCCTCATGGAGAGGGTATCTCAGACCTTCTCCCTAGAGGGAGAAGGTGCCCCGCAGGGGCGGATGAGGGGGTATCTCCGCAGTAGTTTTTCAATGCACTGCTAAACCAGACCGTTGCGCCACTTATAGGCCTTCATCTGGCACTCCTGCACATCGGCCAGTGTCAGTCCGAATTCAGAGAACCTCGCTTCGGCTTCATCAACAGCCCCCTGTTCAAGTAGTTCCGTCAACTCCAGCAACTGCCCCAGCTTGCCCTCGCGGCTGCAAAGCGCATTTCTGATTGGCTCGGAAATATTCAGTTTGTTTTCAACCTCATCCATACACATGTCATAAAAATCCAGCAGCACTGAAAGGATACCGACCATAAAGGCCTGCTCTGGGGCACACCTGAAAAGATTCAGCCCCTGGTGGATTAATGCCAGGTTCTCCATCAAGGCCGCCCGAACAGCAGCCATGTCCAGCACCGGGTTAGCCAGTCCCCTGCTGTCTTCTGCGGCAAAGATGGCCAGCTGCACCCATTTTTTCAGATTTGACATGCCGATAATAGTAATGGCATGGCGCACTGTCCGGATTTTCTCCCGCAGCCCGATGGATACGGAATTGACCAGCAGCAGCAGTTTATAGGTCAGCGCCGGACTCTTCTTGAAGCTTTCTTCTATATCTTCCAGGCTGGCGTCACAATTCAGTTTGTTCATCAGTTCAAACATCGTATTTACAGAATCTTCAAGCCTGCGCTTCTGAATCAGCGAAGGCCTGGCAAAGAAATATCCCTGGAACAACTCAAATCCCATACCGCGACAGCGCAAATATACAGCCCTTGAATCAACCTTTTCCGCCAGCAGCTTCACCGGAAAGCGCTTAAGGCGTTCGACATCTTTATAGAGCTGCTCCAGCGGCGTCTTGATTATATCCAGTTTGATAATATCCACAATGCCATCATAAAGCGGCTCATAGGCTTCACTATAATCATGGTCATCCAGCGCCAGCCGGCACCCCATGGCTTTCAACTCACGGCAGCGCTCTATCAGCTGCGGTGTCACCTCCACCCCTTCCAGCAGTTCAAGGCCAATCTGCTCCACAGGCAGCAGCTCGATACTTTCATTCATCACCAGGTCCGAATCAACATTGATGAACCCTCGCTGACCGCCAAGAATGTCACTGACGCCGAAATTTGACAGCGTGTTGACAATCACACTGGCGCTGGCCTTGGTAGCGTCAGTGACCAGCGCAGAAGATAGCGAACGCGGACACCTGAACAACAGCTCGTATGCCACAATTTCTTCCAGTTTATTGAGGATCGGCTGTCTGGCTATAAGATTGCTATTTTCCATTAACTCTGCTCCGGAGATTGCATCAGTCACAACTGACCATGTTTCTGCCGTTGTTCTTGCTCCTATACATAAGCGCATCGGCGCGGGTGATCAGACTGCCAACAGTATCATTGGGTCTGGCCAGGGTAGCGCCCAGTGAGATTGAAACACTCAGTCTTTCTTTGCCCACCATCAGAAAACTCTGCTCCACCAGTTTTCTGATACGCTCGGCTATAGAATTCAGCAAAGACTGGTTAACACCGGGCAACAGTACGACAAACTCCTCTCCACCCCATCTGGCTACCACATCGATACTGCGCAAGGCATTGGAGATAGTGCGAGCGACCATGCCCAGCACCTCGTCACCGGTATTATGTCCATAAATATCATTAACCCGTTTAAAATGGTCAATATCAGCGAATATAACTCCAAAGCTGATGGCGGAATTTTTCAGGTCAAACATACGATTTTGCAAGGCAGACTCGGCATAACGGCGGTTGCCCACACCAGTGAGGGCATCGTGATACGCCTCTTCCCTCAGCTTCTCGAACTCCGCCAGCACTTGGATTACACTGGAGTTATCAATAAAAATCTCCACCCCGCCAATCACCTCGCCCGCATCATTTCTTAACGGAAGGGTTCTCACCGTAACCGGCAATCGATGTCCAAACTTGTGATGCAGAAACACCTTGGCCTCGGAGGCCACTCCGCTGTTCATGGTTCCAAGTAGCGGGCATCCCATTAGACACAGTTCCCTGCCGTCTTCATCAATATGGCGCAGGATATTGTCATGACAGCACGAGCCAACTACCTCTTCCTTTTTGAAGCCGGTAATACGCTCTGCCCCCTTGTTCCAATAGGTAATGCGTCTGTCCAGATCAACCACATAGACGCCTTCAAACAGGGCATCCCAGAATTCTTCATTCGCAACAGCCAGTTTACGCATGTTATCCCTTTGCAATTTTCAGCACACCTGAGCTGGTATTCACAACTTATATCACAAATATGCCCAGATACATTCATTAAACCTCGATTGTATCACCCACCGACACCATCCCCCCTTGCAGCACCCGGGCAAACACCCCTTCATGGGGCATGACACAGTCACCGGCCTGATGATAGATGGCACAGCGGCTATGACACTCCTTGCCGATCTGGGTAATCTCCAGCAGCGCCTGCCCCACCCTCAACTTCGTTCCAACAGCAAGAGATATTAGATCAATACCGCTGGTGGTGATGTTTTCGGCAAAGTCACCCGGTCCCACATCCAGGCCGGCCAGCCGCATCTTGTCAATGCTTTCCTGAGCCAGCAGGCTTATCTGGCGATGCCAGGGGCCGGCATGGCCATCCCCGGCCAGCCCGTGATTCGGCAGCAATTCGCCCCGTTCCACCGGCTGCTTGCGTTCTCCCTTGTTTTTGCTGATACAGACTGCCACAATTTTCGCTGACAAAATGCCACCTTTCAGAACATTACTATCCGCCGATGCTCGACATGCGTAGCGGGCTAAGCCGGCTATTTTGCTGATTGCCAAGCCTGTGACCAGACGGCTTTGAGTGGACAGCCGCCCGTATGGCCGCTTCAAGTCCGCGCAAATCATCTGTATGCAGATATGGCTTGATATCCATGGTATCCATGCCAAACAGACACCCCTTGAGCAGCCCGTCGGAGGTTAGCCGCAGCCGGTTGCAGGTATGGCAGAAGTGATTGGAAAGAGGCGTAATCAGGCTGACCGTACCGGCTGCGCCGGCAATGCGGAAAGAACGGGACGGTCCATCCAACGGACCGCCTGCCACAGGCTGTAAGCGATAATGTTCCACCAGCACGGCCATTATCTCCATGCCGCTGACCGGAGTCAGGGCCAGCCCAGAACGGGTCGGCATCAACTCAATGAAACGCACATCAAAGGGGTGTTCCAGGCTCAACGCGGCAAAATCAGTCAGTTCGTGATCGTTGATACCGCGCATGACCACCACATTGATCTTCACACTGCTGAAGCCGGCCTGCTCCGCTGCTGCCAGCCCCTCCATCACCCGCCGCAGCTCTCCCCCGCGGGTAATGGCGGCATAGGTGGCGGCATCCAGTGAATCCAGGCTGATGTTGATGCGCTGCAACCCGGCCTGTTTCAATCCGTCGGCCAGCTCCGCCAGCAGCTGACCGTTGGTGGTAAGCACCAGCTGTTTAAGCCCATCAATACTGGCCAGAGCAGAAACAAAATCCGTGATGCCGGCACGCAGCAAGGGCTCGCCGCCGGTAATGCGGATCTTCTCCACCCCCAGCGACACCGCTGTTTCAGCCACACGCATCAAGCCATCATAACCAAGCAGCTCATCAGGCTTTTCAGCGCCCTTGCCAGCAGCTGGGCGGCAATAGACACAGCGCAGATGGCAGTGTCCGGTTACAGACATACGCAGGTAGTTGATCTGCCGGCCGTAACTGTCCACCAGCGGCATCAGGGCCATACCCCCATCTCGAAGCAGCGGTCCAGCAATATGACCTGCACCGGCTCACCCTGTTTAAACATAGCGCCTGGAAACAGATGGGCCAGCCCATTAGCCTTGGTCAGCACCGACAAGCGGCCGGAACTCTGGCTGCCGGTAAGCGACGCATAATGGACTCCATCCCGCTCTGACACGGCACAACCGGCAAATTGATGCCTGGTCTCGCTGTTTTCAGCCGAATGTTCAAGTAATGCATGAATAGTTGATCGTAACACACGCCGGTGACCCATGAATTTCAGCAGTGAGGGTCGAACAAACAGCTCGAATGTGACCATAGTTGAAACCGGATTGCCCGGCAGGGCAAACACCGGCTTGCCGTGCAGCGTGGCAAAGGCCAGCGGCTTGCCCGGCTTAATGTTGACCCGCCAGAAATGTATCTGCCCGCCCAGTTCCGTAATGACCTGCCTGACCCAATCCCTGTCCCCCACCGACGCGCCGCCGCTGATCAGCAGCATATCGGCCTCCAGCCCGGCAATGATTTTGTCCCGGACAGCAGCAGGGTCATCCCCCGCAATTCCCAGCAGCACAGGCTCGGCACCCGCTTCAAGCAACTGGGCCGCCAGCGCAGAGCTGTTGCTGTCATACTGACGTCCGGGAAGCAGGCCGGAACCGGGGGGCAGCAGTTCGTCCCCGGTAGCCAGCACAGCCACCTTGGCAAGGCGATACACAGCAATACGGTGCATGCCCATGGCTGCCAGCATAGCGATCTCCTGCGGCCTGATCAGCGTGCCAGAAGAGATAACTACATCCCCCTGACGCACATCCTCACCACGCCGCCGGATGTATGCACCGGCCGACAGCTCCCTCTGGATATGGATCTGCTCGCCATCCTGCAGCACCTCCTCCAACGGCGCTACCGTATCGCAGCCGGGTGGAATGGGGGCACCGGTCATAATGCGCACAGCACAGCCGGGCGGTACGGCCTCGCCCAATACAATGCCGGCCGGGACATAACCGCAAACAGTGTAACAGACGTCTGGCGATGAACCGTGACCAAAGGCAAAACCGTCCATGGACGCATTATCCGCCGCCGGGATGCTGAAAGCCGCTGTCTGATCCTCAGCCGCAATGCGGTTGAGCGCGCCGGTCAGTTCAACCTGCTCTGCACCCAGCAGGTTGATATGTTCAAGGATGATGCGCTGTGCCTCTTTAAAACCGATCATGGCCTATCCCTGTATTTCCAGATGACAATCGCTGCTGTCGCCGCATATTTTGGCCACGGCATGCGGCACGGCAGGCCAGACCGCCGCTAGGTTTTCAATTGCCCCCAGCGGACTGCCCGGCAGGTTTATAATCAGAGTTTTACCCCTGACACCAGCCACGGCCCGGGAGAGGATGGCTGTGGGCGTCTTTTTCAGGCTTTCCGCCCGCATGGCCTCGCCAAATCCGGGTATGACACGCTCCAGCACCTGCATGGTCGCTTCGGGGGTCACATCACGCGGTGACACGCCGGTACCTCCGGTAGTCACAATCAGCTCCACCTCTCCGCTATCGGCCCATTCACACAGTTTGCCCGCAATAAGCTCTTGATCATCCAGCACAATCGCGCGGCAGACGACCATGATCCCCTGCCCTTCCAGCCAGCCTGAAAGCGCAGGGCCGCCCAGGTCTTCCCGCTCACCCGCAAAGCAGCGGTCACTGATGGTCAGCACTGCCGCTCTCACGGTTGAACCTCCCGGTGATAGATGCCGCTTTTGCCGCCCTCTTTATAAACCAGCACGGTCTCTGCGATGCTGATCCCTTTGTCCTGGCCCTTGCACATATCGTAGATGGTCAGCGCCGTCACACTAACGGCCACCATGGCCTCCATCTCCACCCCGGTACGTTCAAAGGCCCGGACAGTGCCTTTCACCCTAATGGTTCCTTCAGCCACGTCAACATCGAAATCAACCTTGACGGCATGCAGACTTAACGGATGGGCCAGCGGTATTAAATCCGGGGTCTTCTTGGCGGCTGCGATACCGGCCAGACGAGCGACGGCCAGCACATCGCCTTTGGACATCTGCCCTCGCATGACCGACACAAGCAGTTCCGGCCGCATCCGAACGGTTGAGCTGGCAACTGCCGTGCGCATGGTCGGCTGCTTGGCGCTTACGTCCACCATCAGCGCCTGCCCGTTTTCATCAAAATGGTTCAGCATCATCAAGCCCCCGTGTACTCTGTTCAGCGTCTGATTTTTATATCAAAAATGCGTAGCTAATGACAGCAGATGTTTAGCGCCAGCCCGCTTTACGGAAAACATGGTAAAAATGCTGCCGGCGCCAGCATTATCTGGACCTGCCGGCCAATTATGTGATATTTTTCAGCTACGTGCGTATATTTATCCCATACAAGGTCGTCTCATAGGGGCGCTTGTCAAATGACAGCATCAATTATCGCATTTTCCCGCATAATGCTTTCATCAGCTGTCCTGATCTGCAGCCTGCTTTTCTGCATGCCTGCCTGGGCTGTCGGAGAACCCCTGAAAAAAGCCACCCTGATACCGCTGTGGAGCCCGCAGGCCCAGTTTGCCGGATACTACACCGCCTTGGACAAAGGCATCTACCGCAAGCACGGCATCGACCTGACCATCATTACCGGCGGACCGGAGCGCAACGCCTCAAGCTACCTGTCATCAGGCAAAGCGGACTTCGCCGTACTCTGGCTGACTACGGCCGTCAAGAAACGCATATCCGGCGTAAAACTGGTCAATCTGGCACAGATCGTCCAGCACTCCTCCATGATGCTGATCTCCAGAAAATCGGACGGCATCAAAACACCGCAGAACCTTAACAACAAGAAGGTCAGCCTGTGGGGAGGAGATTTTTCTATCCCGCCACATGCCTTTTTCAAAAAATACGGTCTCAAAGTCCGCGAGATTCAGCAGTCATACAGTGTCAACCTGTTCCTGCGGGGCGGCATCCAGGCTGCCTCGGCCATGTGGTACAACGAATACCACACCATCATCAACTCCGGACTCAACCCGGATGAACTAACCACCTTCCATTTCAAGGAACACGGCCTGGATCTGCCGGAAGACGGCCTCTATACACTGGAAAGCACCCTCAAGCGAGATCCGGCAATGGCCGAGGCCTTTCGCAAGGCATCCCTGGAGGGATGGGAATACGCCTTTGCCCATCCGGACGAAGCGCTGGACATCGTCATCAGACACATGCAGCAGGCCCGTGTGCCCACCAGCCGCATGCACCAGAAATGGATGCTGGAGCGTATGCGCGACCTGATCATGCCGCCATCGGGACAGCGGTTAAGCGGTCAGTTGGACAAGAGCAGCTATGAGTCAGCCGGACGCATCCTGCACCAGCTCGGCATTATCCGCAGTATGCCGGAATTTTCCGCATTCACCGGGAGGCGCCATGCTGGGCAGTAAAAGCCTCTCCTTCAGACTGATTCTGGTGACCACCCTTTGCACCACCCTGATATTTGCCTCCATCCTGGCCTACAGCTATTACCGTTCCCGCACCGTACTGCTGCAAGAACTGCAAGACGATGCACGCAATCTGAGCATGTCACTGGTGAACCGCCTTGAAACCAAACTGGTTTCGGTTACCGGAGTGACCGAAGGCATGGCCCGTGCACTAGAAACCGGCAGTTACAATGAACAGCAGATGCTGGCGCTAATCAAGGAAACCGTTCGCAGCAACCCACAGATACATGGCTCTGCCATTGCTTTCGAGCCTTATGCCCGCAAGAGATCCGAACGTCTGTATGCCCCCTACTTCTACCGCAGTAAAGACAGCATCAAGTTCACCCGCCTGGACAAGTCATATCAGCATGTACCCTACCTCTACTGGGACTGGTACCAGATCCCCCGTGAGCTGGGAAAAACAGAGTGGAGCGAGCCATATTTCGACGAAGGGGCCGGCGGCACCGCCATGAGCACCTGTTCCGTCCCCTTCTACGGCAACCAGGCCGGCAACAGGCAGCTCAAAGGGATCGCCACGGCGGACATTTCATTATCATCACTGACCGAGCTGGTTTCATCCGTCAAGGTACTCAAAAGCGGCTATGCCGCCCTGCTTTCCCGCAACGGCATCCTGATCTCGCATCCTCTGCAAAATGCTGCCATGAACGAGTCGTTTTTCAGTATCGCCGAAGCGCGCAACGACCAGGCCATGCGTGAACTGGGCAGAAGGATGATCCGAGGGGAATCAGGCTTTATCCATCACACCAGCCTGAAAGGTTTTAGCAGCTGGATGTATTATGCCCCCATCCCCTCCACAGGCTGGACCCTGGCGGTAGTATTTCCCGAAAATGAGCTATTGGAAAGTGTCAACCGGCTAAGCATGCAGATGGCAGCCATGGGGATCGCCGGCATCATGCTGCTGACAGCGGCGGTGATATTGATCGCCCGCTCCATCACCACGCCACTTAAAAATCTGGCCAGGGCCACAGCGGCGATTTCCGACGGCAATTTTGATGTGGAACTGCCGGACCCGCGCTACCGCGATGAGGTCGGCACACTGACCAGGTCATTCATGTTCATGAAAGGATCGCTCAAGGAATACATTGCCAGGCTGACAGAGACCACCGCTGCCAAGGAACGTTTTGAAAGCGAGCTGAACATAGCCCACAGCATCCAGATGGACTTTCTGCCCAAGATATTCCCGCCGTTCCCGGAACGGGAGGAGTTTGACCTGTTTGCTGTCATGGAACCAGCCAAGGAGGTGGGCGGTGACTTCTATGACTTTTTCATGCTCGATGAAGACCGGCTCTGTTTCGTCATTGCCGACGTATCCGGCAAAGGGGTGCCGGCTTCACTGTTCATGGCCATGTCCATGACCCTGATCAGGGCCACCGCACGGGAGGCAGCCAGCCCCGAAGAGATACTGTTCCGCGTCAACAAAGAACTGGCCAGGGATAACAGCAGCTGCATGTTCGTCACCACCTTCTGCGCCATACTGGACACCCGCAGCGGCGCAGTCTGCTACGCCAACGGCGGACACAATCCGCCGCTGCACATCAGAAACGATGTCAGCATTCTACGGTTGCCCAACCTGGGCGGGCTGATGGTCGGGGCCCTGGAAGGCAGCACCTATAAACTCGAGCATCTTGTGCTGGAACCGGGTGAACGCCTGTTCCTCTACACCGACGGCGTAACCGAGGCCATGAACGACCAGGAGCAGTTCTTCACCATGGAGAGGCTGGAACAGGAACTTTCCACGCTGCACGGCAGAGACACCAGGGAGATGGTCGAAGAAATCAAGTCCAGCATTCTGGCCTTTACCGGTGATGCGCCTCAATCAGACGACATCACCATGCTGATGCTGCAATACAGGGGGAAACATGAATAAGGCTGATACCACGATGCAGTCAGACTGTTGCTTAAAACACAAAAATGCAGCGGTTGCGTTGCTGGCCGCCAACCTGGAGCGCCACCCGGACAAGGCCGCCTACATCTGCGAAGACGCCGCCATCACATACCGGCAGCTGGACCAGGCCGCCCGTAACTTTGCCGGACTTTTGCGCCAGCGCGGCATAACGCCGGGGGAACGGGCCGTGATCGTCCTGCTGGACACGTTCGCCTTCCCCACCGCCTTTCTGGGCTGCCTGCTGGCCGGTGTCACTGCTGTAGCTGTCAGCACCGTGCTGCGCGGGGTTGACTATCAGCACATCCTGCAGGACAGCGGAGCCAGGCTACTGATCAGCGCCCCCGACATGACGCTTCCGCTGGAAGCAGCTGCGGGCAATTATGACCTGCTGCTCTGTGATGAGAAATACCAATTCGAATCGGCTGATCCCTCTCTGGCGAACCAACCAGCCTGGCAGCCCACCGATGACGAGTTTGCTTTCATGATGTACAGCTCCGGCTCCACCGGTAAGCCCAAGGGGATTCCGCACACACACCACGACCTGCTGCTGCCCGGTACACTGGTGGGAGAAAACATCTTCGGCATTACTGCAAATGACCTGATCTTTTCGGTAAGCAAGTTCTCCTTTGCCTACGGACTGATTAACAGCCTGGTCTTTCCCCTCTATTTCGGAGCCACAGCGGTCATCCACCCCGGCAAACCAGACCCGGCGGCAATCCTGAAGCTGATCGAACGCCATAAACCGACTGTTTTCTTCTCCGTACCAACCATCTACACCCAGTTGATACTAGCTTCCAGTTCGGACAGGCTTGAGCTGCCCATGCGGCTGTGCGTATCAGCCGGCGAAGCCCTGCCGCCGAGTATTATTGATGAGTGGCAAAGACTGACCAGACTGGAGCTGGTGGACGGCATCGGCTCCACCGAAATGCTCTACATATTCATCAGCAACTATCCGGGCCAGGCCAGGGCAGGCTCAGCCGGCAGATTAGTGCCCGGTTACAGTGCGCGTCTGGTCGATGAAAACGACACAGCAGTTCCACCCGGCACGCCAGGCAACCTGCTGGTAGCCGGTGCTACCAGCGCCACCTGTTATTGGAACCTGCCGGAGAAAAGCGCCGAAACCATGCTAGCCGACGGTTTTGTCCGCACTGGAGACGTATTTGTAGAGGAAGACGGGTTCTTCTATCACCACGGCCGCAGTGACGACATGATCAAGTCCGGCGGTCAGTGGGTGTCGCCGGTGCCGGTAGAAGAGGCGCTGCTCAAACACCCGGCGGTGACGGAATGCGCCGTTGCCTCGGTAAAAGCCGGTTCGCTGTTTAAACCGGGCGCTTTCATCATTTTGGCGCCAGGCTGCGAACAGAACCGCGACCTTTTAAAAGAATTGCGCAACCACATGCAGCAGTTGCTGCCGGAATACATGTGCCCGGCCCGTTACAGCTTCGTCAGCGAACTGCCGCGCACTGCCACCGGCAAAATCCAGCGTTTCATGCTGCGGGAACAGTAAAGGCGGAACATTACTATTTCACTTACACACAATTGAACTGGAGAGGGAACTATGACAAATACCGACGAACTCAAAACCATCATGCTCAACATCGGACTGGACAGCGATCTGGTCGCCTCCATCAAACCGGCTGAGCCTCTGGCCCTGCAGGGACTGGACTCCTTTGACTATCCGGCCTTTGCCTCAGCAGTAGAGGAAAAATTCAGCAAGCAGATATCGGATCGGGATGTACTGAGGCTGAAAACCCTCAACGACTTTGTTGCCTACATCAACGGGGAACTGTAGCAAATGGACAAAGCTGAAGCAATCAGACTGTTGAAAGAACAGCATCGAACCGTGGCAGAAGGACAAGACTTCACTGTCGATTTTTTTGAACCGGCAGACGCCCCTGGTGTTACACGGCTGTTCTACGCTGTTTACGGTGACGGCTATCCGATAGACACCTTCTATATCCCGGAAAAACTGATCGCTGAAAACCGCTGCGGCAATATCCGTTCTGTTGTGGCGCGCACCGCAGCAGGTGAAATCATCTCCCATGTCGCCCTGTACTGTAGTTCCGCCCCCAACCCCAACCTCTACGAATTCGGCTTGGGGCTGACCCTGCCCGCCTACAGGACTGCCAGCGCATTTTTCAAGGCCTGCAACCTGCTGATGCAACTGGTCGGCAAAGACGGCATTAACGGTTTTTTCGGTGAAGCGGTCTGCAACCACACTATCACCCAGAAGCTGAGCAGGTACGTCAATTCAGTTGAAACTGCTGTTGAACCGGCTCTAATGCCTGCCCATGCCTATGAGACCGAGCAAAGCGCTGAAGACCGGGTGGGCTGCCTGTTGTATGCCAGAGTTATTGCAGACAAACGCAGAACACTCTACATGCCACCGTCCTATCACGATCAGATCGGGTTTATTCTGGATGGACTTAATCTGGACAGGGAGATTATTTACCCGGAAGCCGTTATTGAAGGCGGCAAAGCTGAAATCAAGTTAGAACGCTTTGAGGCCGCCGGAGTGGCCCGCTGCACATTGTCAGCACCCGGAGACGACCTGCCCAAACAGCTGCAGGGCATGGAATATGAACTGCGCAGCGCTGGTTACGCCCTGATTCAATTTTTCATCGACCTGGGGAAACCCTGGTCTGCCGGCATGGTTGAACTGCTGCGTCAAGAAGGTTACTACTTGGGCGGCCTGCTGCCCATATGGTTTGGAGATGACGGCCTGCTGATGCAGAAACATTTTGTCGATCCCGGCTTTGACACGCTGAAAATTCAATACGAACGTGGTAAAAATATTGTAGAAATGGTGAAGAAGGATTGGCAGAGTCTCTCTCAAAAGGTCCGTAAAGAGGTTATAACACAAGGAGCAACCATGAAGAAATCCTGTGAAAGACTGGACACATGCAGATTTTTTCAGACGTACAAAGGCAGTTCGCTGGTTCAACTGGAAAGCTGGTTCAAAAATTACTGTTCAGACCAAGTCGCATCTGAAAACTGTGAACGCAAAAAGATCCTTAAGCAAACCGGCGAACCACCTGCTGACAACATGTCACCGACAGGTGAACTACTTTAATATTGATAAGTTATCCTATCTTGCGGAGAACCATTTAAAAGATGCCTGCAGAACATAAAATCGACCATCAGCTAAAAATCGTATTTACCGTCTGGAGTGGCGACGCCGATGATCTCGAGCTTGTTTCGGCTTTTTCCAGATACTTGCAGAGCATTATCAACCAATGCCCAGCTCCTTACGATGAAATACTGGACTTCAGCGAAGCCGGCACGATCACAGCAAGCAACAGCTGCATAAAAACACTGGCACGCATGGCTGCTGCCAGGGATGTGGAAGGTGTCAAGACGCGGCTTGCCATAGTAGCTGGGCAAAAGTTCGCCTTTGGCTTGGGCAGAATGTACGCCATCTATCGGGAGCTGTATTCGGAAAACAGCAAGGAAGTCCGTGTCTATTTACATCGTAGTGAAGCAATGGAATGGATGAACAGCAGCAGGGATTAAAATTAGTTGCCCCTCACCCGGCCAGCCCCTCTCTCTATCTCTCCCCCAGAGGGGGAGAGTACATCTTATCCTCTCCCTTTGGGAGAGGGATTGGGTGAGGGTTGGCCACCCTCTCCCTTATGGAGAGGGGAATCATAACCCTTCTCCCTTGAGGGAGAAGGTGCCCCGCAGGGGCGGATGAGGGGGCTAAAATGACATATAGCACCAGCAAACATTAACAGGTTGAACAGGACGGCCAGCATGCAACCATCAGACATCACCATACGCAGGATGAATCTAGAAGATTTGAAGCTGGCCTGTGAATGGGCAGCCAAAGAGGGATGGAATCCCGGTCTGCATGACGCGGAATGTTTTTTTGCCGCCGATCCGCAGGGATATTTCATCGCCGAGATGAGTGGTAAACCGGTGGGAACAGTGTCGGCCGTGGCCTATGACGACAGCTTCGGGTTCCTCGGTTTCTACATCGTCAACCAGGAACTGCGCCACCTGGGCATCGGCATGAAGCTGTGCGATACAGCCTTTGAATATCTGGGCAGCCGCACCATGGGCGCCGACGGCGTTACGGCCATGCTGGGAAAGTACGCCACCATCGGCCTGAAGCTGGCGCATTACAACGCCCGCTATGAAGGAATCGGCGAGGCAGCCGATATTCAGTTAACCAATCTCTCTGATGTGCCATTTCATGAGCTAGAGCGCTACGACCGGCACTTCTTCCCGGCGCCGCGCAACGCCTTCCTGGAATGCTGGATCAGCCGGCCCGGCACCCATGCACTGGCAGTCATGGATGGTGCAACCATGACCGGCTACGGCGTCATCCGCCCCTGCCACCGCGGTTTCAAGATCGCGCCGCTGTTCGCCGATACGCCGCAGATTGCCGAGCAGCTTTTCACAGCGCTTTCGGCCTGCGCCGCAGGGCAGCCCATCTTCCTGGATATCCCGTGCTGCAATCAGGAAGCCCAGGCGCTGGTGGCGCGTCACGCCATGACCAAGGTGTTCGAGACCGGTCGCATTTACAAAGGCACGCCGCCGGAACTGCCGCTGGAGCAGATTTACGGCATCACCAGCTTTGAGTTAGGGTAACAAACACCAAACATCACCCATGTTGTGGTGAAGTGTTCCTATTGGAAGGATGAACGGATCCGGTCAATAGAAAGTTGAACAATAAGAAGGATGAATTACCAAGATGCTTGAAACGTCAAACAATATTCAACCAAATCCGAACATTCAGAGCTCTAATTTTGCAATGACTGTTAAGGGACAGAGCGGTGTATGGGATGGATTGGGTACTATCGCATTTGGAGCTTTATTTCTTAATTTTGCTTCTCATAAACTACTGCTTTCAATTTTAGGTGCCTTTCTTTTGTTTTTTGGCCTTTTGTTGATTTTGCTTGCACTTCCTCAAGTAGGAAAACCTATTCTTATCCTTTCAGATGCAGGTTTCAAGACGCCAGCATTCGGCTTTATTCCTTGGAGTGCTGTACAAGGAATTGACATGCAAGAGCGAGAGCATAGGGGAATTAAGTTTAGTCCTCTTTTAATATTTAATGTCCCTAATTTACAGTCGTTTGAAGGTCAATTTCATAGGATTTATAGACTTTGGAATTTCAAGAAGATTATAAGCTTGACTTTACGCCATAGTGACATAAAACCTGACGTTATCTTGTCCGCCGCCCGTCGACTCTGGTCCGAACGCACAGGACTTGATCATTATTGGAGTTCCTACAGTTCATATGAAGTCAATGAGGCTCATCGGCGAATAGCTGAAACAATAAAACACGGGAAATCTCAGTTTGATAACATTTGCAATGCGGTCGAAGAAAAAAACGATCTAAAAGCTCAAGCCCTGTTGAATCAAGTTAAATCCAATGAAGCAAAACTTAGGTCTGATTGGAAAATTATCAATGATGATCTTAAGAAAAAACAGAGGCTTTTAAACTTTGTTGCGCTAATCATGATGGTGTTTTTTATAGTGTATGTTGTACTGTTATTCAAATGAGTTGAATAAAAACAAGCTGACCAACAAGGCAGTTAGACCGGGCCTAATACCCACCCGGTCAATTCCCGAGCCGTTATCACCACTACGTTTAAAACTCAGAAGCTACATCAACTGAAAGGCTTCAAAATGGCCCATAAATCACCACAACATAAACGCATTACAGCCCGTATGCCGTTTACCCCCCCCTTCCTGCCACTGGCCATGGAGCTGGCCGAAAATGGCAGCCGCGGTTTCGGCTACGGCGACAAGGAAAGCGCCGGGCTGGTGCTGGCGGTGGAGGAGCTGTTCTCGTTCTATTCCGGCCAGGTGTCCGCCGGCGCCGAGGTGGAGATAGAGCTGGAGGATCAGGATTACCGCCTGGCCCTGTCCCTTTCCTTCCCCATCGCCAACCCGGACCTGCGCGCCCTCAATCTGACCTGGCACGTAACCCCGGACAGCGAGGAATCACTGAACATGCTGGGACCGATGATCGCTGCCCGCAGTGTTTCCAGCCTGCGTCTGGACTTTGGCGACCGGGAAAAGGTGGTGCTGCGCATGACCCGCAATCGGGAATACGCTGCGGCAGGCACGGTTGCTCTGCCGCCCGTGGACATCGACGGCAGCTTGCGTCTTTGCGACCCCACCCAGGATGATCTGAGACATTTTGCCGCCATGGTGGTGGCGTCCGGCTCCCCTTTTCTGCCCCAGTTTCTGTCTCTGCCCGGCATGGCCGCCGATATGCTGGCATCCGGACATCTGAACGCCATCCTGCTGCAGAGTGGCGACTGGATTGTCGGCGGCGTGCTCTGGCAACAGCTTTCCGAGACCTGCCTGGAGTTCTACGGACCTTATCTTTTAACTGACGACCCGCAGGACAAGGGGCTGACCATGCTGCTGGACGAAGCTGTAGGGCGCATCTCCCGCAGCCGCGCCCGGGGGCTTTTGAGGCGCCAGGGGCCTCTACCCGGATATGAGCGCTTCTTCGATTTTCTGGGGGAGCTGGAACTTTGCGGCATCAGCGGCGCTGCCGCGCAATCGACCTATTACTACCGGCAGTTGAAGGAGGAAAGCGGCGGAGTGGTTTACTGCAGCGGCGCCCTGTCAGCATTCCTGTCCGATCAGTATGAACGGCTCTGTCTGCCGCGACAGCTGCGCTCAAGCAGCATAGATATGAACCGCCTGCGCGATGCTTCGGTGCTGGCTGTGCAAATGGATTATCCCCGCTCGCTGGCCGTGATCAGGCCGCTCTGCTCCGGCAGGGATATGGCCGCCAACCTGGCTGCCCATCTGGACCTGCTGAAAGACGACGGTATTAGCAATGTCATCTTCGAGATCAACACCGGACGCAGCGAGGACACCGCCTTTGCCGATGCGCTGCAGCAGACCGGCTTCACACCGCGCCTGATGATACCGGAGGCTGGGCTGGGGGATCTGGTGATTTATGCGCACTGCAACATGGATAATCAACCATGAATGTTGAAGCGTTGATGCCAGAATACGTGCGCGCTTTTCAGGCGTACATCCCCAGCAAACCGGATCACCTGCTGATGCAGGAATACGCCACCCCTTTCCTGCACCGGCTGAATAACAACGAAAATCCGCTGGGACCGCCGCCGGCTGCGGCACGCATGATCGCTGCCTTCCCGCCGGAACGGGCCGCCATCTATCCCAACGGCGATTCATACGACCTGCGGGGGGCGCTGGGCGAGAGGTTCGGCATCTCACAGGAGCGGTTCCTGGTAGGCAACGGTTCCTGCGAGGTGATCTCCTGCGTGATCAAGGCCTTCTGCCAGCCGGGCGACAATATCGTTACCGCAGACAAGACCTTCGCTGTTTACGAATGGGTAGCGGAGTTCTCCGGCATCGAGGCGCGCCTGGTGCCGCTGGTGGACTACGGCTTCGACCCGCAGGGGATGCTAGACCGCATTGACAGCCGCACCAAGATCGTTTTTGTCTGCAATCCCAACAACCCCACCGGCACCTGGTGGAACCGCCAGACGCTGGTGGATTTTATGGAACAGGTCGGTGAAGAGGTGATCGTGGTGGTGGATGAGGCTTACTGCGAGTATGTGCAGGATCCGGACTACCCAGACTCGCTGGAGCTGATGGAGCGATTCCCCAACCTGCTCTCCTTTCACACCTTTTCCAAGATGTATGCCTTGGCCGGTCTGCGCATCGGCTACCTGATCGGCACCGACGAGGTGGTGGATGCCGTGCGCCGCACCGCCATTGCCTATTCCGTCAATATTCAGGCCCAGCAGGCCGCCCTGGCGGCGCTCTCCGATGACCGGGAGCATATTATGAGGACACGGGAGATGGTCGGCGCAGCCAAAGGATTCTTGACCTCCGTCTGCCAGTCACTGGAACTGGAAAGCGTGGCCGGAGAAGGCAACTACATCATGATCAGGGTGCCAATTAACGACATGCTGATGTACCGTCGCCTGATGAAACGCGGCATGATGGTGCGCTCCATGACCGGCTTCCGCTATCCGGGCTGGATACGGGTGACGCTGAAGGAGATGCCGGTGATGCAGGCCTTTGCCGAAGCGCTGGAAAAAGAGATCAGGGCAGTCAGAGGCTAATTTTACGCGGATAGAATCGGATAATATCTGATGAAACTCAGTAATGTCCGGTTTGTTTTTTGCAAGCCCCTGCCCCCCTCATCCGCCCCTTCGGGGCACCTTCTCCCTCAAGGGAGAAGGGTTAATGCAGCCCCCTCTCCATGAGGGAGAGGGCCGGGGTGAGGGGGATAAAGCAGGGAGCTAATGTTGCTGCCATTACATTTGATTAGATCAAAAATCCGAATTTGTCAGATTTAATCCGCGTTAAACATCCAGTTTTAATCAAGGCATGCAAATGACCACAGAACATAAATCTCTCAAAATCGGTTCATCGGCCCCGCGAGGCGATGCGCTGGCTAAGGCCAGGGGGACTGAACCCTTTGCCGCCGACTGCTACCCGGAAAACCTGATCTGGGCCGGTGCTGTGCGTGCCGGTGTGCCGCATGGCAGGTTGATTTCCGTTGATGCGTCGGCTGCCATGGCCCTGCCGGGCGTGCTGAAGATACTGACCGCCAGTGATGTACCCGGACCCAACCGTTACGGCATCATCCACAAAGACACGCCGGTGTTGGTGGACGACGTCATCCGCTACAGTGGCGACGCCGTGGCGCTGGTGCTGGCAGAAACCAGACAGGCGCTGCAGCAGGCCATCAGGTTGGTACGGCTGGAGATCGAACCGCTGGCTGCGGTTTTCGATACGGATGCCGCCCTGGCCGCAAGTGCACCGCAGCTGCACGAAAAGCACCCCGGCAACCTGTTGATGCAGGCCGAGATCAGGAAAGGCGATGCACAGGCCGCCATGGCCGCATGCGATGCCATTGCGGAGGGAGAGTTTTCCACCCCGGTGCAGGCCCATGCTTTCCTGGAGACGGAAAACGGCGTGGCCTGGCTGGAGCAAGACGGCGCTATCGCCATGACCGTTTCTACCCAGTCCCCTTTCCGAGACCGGATGGAGATCGGCAATGCCTTGGGCATCCCCTTCACCAGCATCCGCATCTCCGCCCCCAGCCTGGGCGGCGGTTTCGGCGGCAAGGACGGCGCCACGGTCCAGTGCCTGCTGGCCCTGGCGGCGCTCAATGCCGATGGCAGGCCGGTCAGGATGCAGTGGGACCGGGAGGAAAGCATGGCGGCCGGATACAAGCGCCATGCCTGCAAACTCAAATACCGCCTGGGCGCAAAGCGCGACGGCACCCTGCACGCCCTGGAATGCGAACTGCTCTACGATACCGGCGCCTATGCCCACCTGGGGGGCGAGGTGATGGAGCTGGGCATGGAGCATGCCGGCGGCCCCTACCGCATCCCCCACACTCTGATCATGGGCAAATGTGTCTATACCAACAACCCCATTGCCGGGGCCATGCGCGCCTTCGGCGTCTGCCAGGCCAGCTTTGGCTTTGAATCCATGATCGACCTGCTGGCCCAAAAACTGGGCATGGACCCGTTGGAACTGCGCCGCAGGAACGCCCTGATGGATGGTGACACCAACTGTGTCGGCATGCGGCTGATCACCTCCACCGGCGTAGCCGGCTGTCTGGACATGCTGGCCGCTCACCGGTTGTGGCTGGAGCGCGAGACATGGAAGCAGCAGGCGCCTGCCGGCACCAGACGCGGCGTAGGTCTGGCCTCCGTATTCAACGCGGCCGGATACGGCGGCAAGGTGCGCGACTCCGCCATCGCCAAGGTGGAACTGTCCACCAGCGGCGATATCATCGTCCACAATGCCGTTTCGGACATGGGACAGGGCAATTCCAGCGCCTTCCTGCAGATCGCCGGGCATATCCTGGGACAGGATGCGGAACACATGCAGCTGCGCCAGCCGGACACCAGGACCGCCTACCCTTCCGGTTCTTCATCTGCCGGCCGCACCACCTACACCTTTGGCAATGCCCTGATCAAGGCCTGCGAAGAACTGAAGGCCCGCCTGATCAACCGGGCCGGACTGTTGCTGTTCATCGACAATGACAAGGACCTGCAGCTGGCACCGGGCCGTGTGATCCATCCACCCTCTAAACGTGAAGTGCCTTTCCAGCAGCTGGCCGCTTTCATGCCCCATGAGGACCGGGTCTGCATCAGCCAGTTCGTGGCGCCGATCTGCGAGGAGATACCCGATACAGCCAAGGGTTTTTTCATCGGTTTCCCACACGTGATCTTCGCCTATGGCGCCCACCTGGCCCGCATCCAGGTGGATATGTTCACCGGCGCCATCCAGGTCTGTGATTATCTGGCCGCTACCGATGGCGGTTCGGTGATCAACCCGGCCATGTTCGATCAGCAGATCCAGGGGGGCGTCGCCCAAGGGAGCGGTTATGCCTTGATGGAGGAACTGGTCACGCAGCAGGGGATCGTGCGCAGCAAGGACCTGGCCACCTATATCATCCCCGGCGCACTGGATCTGCCGGATATCGTCTCGCTGGCGTATCAGGGGTATGAGGAGACCGGGCCGTTCGGCATGAAGGGGGTGGGCGAAGTGGCCTTGAACGGGCCTTTGCCGGCCATTGCCAATGCCCTGGATGACGCCTGCGGGGTGCGCCTGTGCCATGCCCCGCTGACGCCGGACAAGGTGCTGAAAGCACTGGAGGAAACAGAAATAATATCGACATCCCCCTGCTGCGCTACGCTTGCTTCCCCCCCTATAACATAGGGGAGATTGAGGAAGGTCGTTATTTGATCTCAAATTTATCTGATTTGATCCGCGTGAAACAACTCAGGAGGTATACGCACATTGCCTGACAACTCCTTTACCATCAAAACAGTAGACAGCTCCTGCGCCGAGCTGGTGCCGGTTGTGTTCCGCGCCATCTACGGTGACGGTTTTCCGGTGCAGTACGTTTATGACGGCAGCCTGGTGCTGGCGGAAATTGCTAGCGGACATCTTTCAGCCGCCATTGCGCTGGATCAAAACAACCACGCTGTCGGCTACGTTGCTACCTACAATAACGCCCCAAACCAAAAGCTGTGGGAAGGAGGCAATCTGCTGGTCGTTCCCGGCTGCGGCTTTGATGACCTGGGCTGGCATCTGCTGCAATACTTCCTGCTGCCGGAAAACCTGCCGGTATCAGGCAGTGACGGCAGTTTTACGGAATCGGTCTGCCACCATTATTTTACTCAGCTGGGCTGCGCCAAACTCGGCTTTTCCGATTGTGCCCTGATGCTGGACCAAATGAGCGCCGCCAGTTTCAAGGAACATGTCCCTGTGACCAGCCGGGTAGCCTGCCTGATGCAGTTTTTTGAACAGTCAGATCCCACGGCACCATGCTATCTGCCGGAGAGGTATTTTGATTTTCTGCAGGGATTGACGTGCAATTTGCGACCCCGCACGCTGCTGCCCGGCTCCGCGCCATTGCCGACAGAAGGCGTCACGGCATACAGCGACAGCTGGTTCAGCGATGCCGGCATGTGGCGGGTTTCAGTCAGTGCTATCGGTAACGACTGGAGCACATTTCTGGAAATGCTGTTGCAAAAGGCTGACCAGCGCAACGTGACCAGCCTGCAGGTGGTGATCTCCGCCGCCCTCCCCTTCTGCGATACGGCCGTAGAGTTGATGCGGCAACACGGGTTTTTCCTGGGTGGTATATTTCCGCGCTGGTTCGGCAGCGATGGTATTATGATGCAGCTCATCATGGGAAAACAGCCAGACTGGGAAGGTATAAAACTATATAGCAAAACAGCCAGAGAACTGTTTGGATTCATCTATCAGGATTATAATGATACTCTCAACGGAAGGAAGAAATCATGACCATCAGTGCTGGCATTCTTGGAACCGGCATTTACCTGCCACAACAACTGCTTGAAAACCGGGAACTGGCTGAACGTTTTCAGGTTACTGAAGAATGGATATTCGAGCGCAGTGGCATCCGGCAGCGCCATATCGCCGCGCCCGATGAGGCATGTTCAGATTTGGCCATTAACGCCGCTAGGCAAGCTCTTGAAAATACCGGCACCGCACCGGATGAGATTGGCATGGTGCTGGTGGCAACCAGCACTGGCGACTATATTACTCCGGCTACAGCACCTATAGTGCAGGGAGCATTGGACATACCGGAGGCGCTTTGCACTGACCTCTCTGCGGCCTGTTCAGGTTTTGTCTATGGATTAATACTGGGCTGCAATGCGATTCAGTCTGGATTTTGCAAAAAAGTGTTACTGATCTGTTCTGAAGTGCTTTCCAGAGCGACCAATCCTGACGACTGCGATACGGCCATCCTGTTTGGCGACGGCGCCGCTGCTGTCGTACTGGGGGAAGTGCCGCCAGGTTTCGGTCTGTTGGCAACCGACACTGGTTCATACGGAACCGAACATCAGGCCATCATGATACCGGCCGGCGGCAGCCGCAACCCCGCATCAGCTGAAACTGTCCAGGCTCGTCAGCATTATACCCGCATGGATGGTAATCAGGTATTCATGTTTGCCATGCGTGCCCTGGGAGATTCAGCCATGCGCGCGCTGAAACGAGGCGCTGTTTCCATGGATGAACTCAGTCTGGTGGTGCCCCATCAGGCCAACCGCCGCATCATTGAGGCAGCGGCCAGGCGTATGGGCATTCCTATGGAAAAGATGGCAATAAACCTTGAAACTGTTGGCAATACATCTTCAGCCTCGATTCCACTGGCCCTTCATGACGCCCTGTTGAATGGCAAAATCCAACATGGTGACCACTTGGTGCTGACCGGATTTGGAGGAGGGGTCAGTTGGGGCTCGGCACTGATTCGCTGGCACTCCGTCCAGGAGTGAATATCACAATAAAAGGAGATTCAAGCATGGCAACAATCGAAAAAATCGCTGAACTGATTGTCAAAGTTAGTAACGGCAGGGTAGCCAAAGAGCAGATCAAACCGGAGGCACATATATCCAATGACCTGAAACTGGATTCTTTGGCCATGTCCGAGCTGCTGGTGCTTGCAGAAGATACGTTCAACGTCAGATTCAGCACGGATGAGGTAACAAAAATCAAAACCGTTGCTGAAATGTTGGCGCTGGTGAATCAAACTGTTGCTGCAAAATAAACTAAATGTATACCGTCTTGCCCTGTTTGCAAAAGCAGGGCAAGACGCCCCAAACAGAAATGAAATGAGAAATGGCTGTGTCTGAGATTACTTTCAAGCTCAACGAAAAATCAATTACAGTAAATACCCCGCCAGACAGGCGCGTACTGGACCTGCTGCGGGAAGACCTGGGGCTGACTGGCACCAAGGAAGGATGCGGCACCGGTGAATGCGGCGCCTGCACGATTCTGGTGGATGGGGAGAGCCGGCTTTCCTGCCTGATGGTGGCGGCCCAACTGGAAGGCAGCAGCGTTGAAACCGTTGAAGGATTGGAGCAGACCGCAGAGGGCCAGTTAATCCAGCAGGCATTTGTGGAACATGGCGCGGTGCAGTGCGGTTTCTGCACCCCCGGCATGGAAATGACCGCCCTGACCATGCTGCGCCATGATGACCATCCTTCACGGGAAGCAATCCGGGAAGGGATTTCCGGCAACCTCTGCCGCTGCACCGGCTACGTCAAGATCGTGGATGCGGTGGAGCATGCCGCCCAAGAAATCCGCTGCTGTCGGGAGGAGAAATGAGAGCGGTGCTGACACCAGCCAGCCTGGAAGAGCTGTTTGCCATATGGCAACGCCATCCCGATGCCATGCCCATGGCCGGAGGCACCGACCTGCTGGTCAAACTGCGCAGTTCAGACCGCTCCGACATGCGCCCCCTGCTACTGCTGAACAGCATCCCCGAGCTAACCTGTATCACCACTGACACCGGACAGCTCCGCATCGGCGCGGCAGTCACATTGTCACACATTATTGCCCATCCCGCAGTCCAGGCCAATGCGCCGATACTGGCAGATGCCGCCGCACAGATAGGCGGCCCGGCCATCCGCAACATGGCCACCATCGGCGGCAATGTCTGCACCGCCTCTCCGGCCGGGGATACGCTGCCCCCGCTTTACCTGCTGGAGGTCGAAGTGGAGCTGTTATCACCATCAGGCGCGCGGCGCCTGCCGATTTCCGATTTCATCCTTGGCCCTGGCAAAACAGCCCTGCAACCGGGGGAGATACTCACACGGGTCACCATACCCAAAGACAAAACCTTCACGACCAGCCGCTTTGAAAAGGTGGGACGCCGCAAGTCATTGGCCATCGCGGTGGCCAGTCTGGCAGCTATGTTCAGCCTTACTGAAGACGGTACCATGACTGAAGCCAGGCTAGCCTGGGGCAGTGTCGGCCCGACTGTTGTGCGGCTAAACGGCCTGGAACAACAGCTGCAAGGCAGACAGCCCAGCGCTCTGGATCTACGCCAGATCGTAGAGCAGGTCAAAACCGGTGTTTCCCCCATTGACGATATCCGCGCCACCGCCGCATACCGCCGCAGCGTGTCCGCCAACCTGTTGGTGCGACTGCTGGAGAGCCTGCATGTCTAACCTGTCCGCCCTGCTCACCCCCGGTTTTCTGCTGATCAACCTGCTGTTTGTGCTGGTGATCTCCATCTCCGCATCTTTTTTTGCCTTCGCTGACTGGCTGCGTCAAATCGGCATTGCTCCCTCCATGGCCGGTTTCATTATCAGCGCCGATGCCCTGGCCGCCCTGATCGTACAGCCACTGATCACGCCACTGGTGCACAGCGGCAATGCCCGCCGCTGGCTGCTGGGAGGTTCCCTGCTGCTGGCTGCCGCACTGTTCGCCATCGGCCACGCCCCATCTATCACGCTGCTGACAGCAGCCCGCCTGGCCCAGGGGGCCGGTTTCATCTGTGTGCTGACCGCCCTGATCACGCTGGTGATCCCCTTCATTCCGCAGGAGATGAGCGGCCGAGCCTTTGGCTACATCTCTCTGGTCAGGCTGATCCCCTATGCCGTCATCCCGCTGCTCTTCAACCTGCCGGCCATCGCTGCACATCCTTTCAGCAGCGTGCTGGCTGTGGCTGCCTTTGCAGCCTTGATCCCAGCAGTGGCACTGATGCTGCCGGCAATCAAGGGCACCGCTTCCGGAAACATGACATCGCCACCCGGCATGAAAGGGCTGACAGCCAGTCTGCGTTCCAGAACGGTGGTGATGTTGCTGCTGTCCTGTCTGCTGTTTTTTTGCAGCTACTCGGTGATCTTTTTCTACCTGAAGCAGTTTGCGCCGACCATCGGCATCAGCCACCCCGGCGCCTTTTTTACCGCCGCCACGCTGGTGATGATCGCGGTAAGGCTGTTCTGTAGCGGCATGTTTGACCGCTATGACAAGTTCAGGCTCAGCGCCGCCGGGCTGTTCTGTACCGCCTGCTGCTATGCCCTGCTACCGCTGTGCGCCTCGGAGACACTGTTCCATCTGCTGGCCATCTTCACCGGTCTGGGTTGGGGGATCGCCATGCCGCTGCAGGCCGCCGCCATGTTCGACATCTCCACGCCGCAGACACGCGCCATGAATCAGAATCTGATGATCATCATGATGCAGGGAGGCTTTTTCCTGGGGCCGCTGGCTGCAGGTCAACTGATCCACCAATACGGTTTCAGTCTGCTGTTTCTGGGCCTGACCATCACGACACTGCTCTCGGCGACCTTGATGATGGCCATCAAACCACCCGCAAAGGAGGATGCCGCATGCTAGAAGATACGCCAGCCGGCGCAAACCACGACAACGCTCTGGAAATACATGAGGAGATTGTTCGGCTTGGACGTGACGGCCAGCCTTCCGCCCTGGCGACCGTGATTGCCAGCAATGGTTCTTCACCGCGCAAGTCCGGAGCCGGGATGTTGATAAAATGTGACGGAAGCATCGTCGGCAGTGTGGGGGGCGGCAGTGTAGAACAGGATGTGATCGCTGCGGCCCTGGATGTTATGCGCACAGGCACCCCACAGCTGATGGATTTCCATCTGACCGAGAGATTCGGCCATGTTTGCGGAGGCACCATGCATGTTTTCATTCAGCCCAACCCGATCGAATTCAGCCTGATCATTGCCGGCGCCGGGCACGTGGGCTCAGCCTTGGTGCCTCTGGCCCGATATGCCGGCTACCGCGTGACTGTGATTGATCCGCGCGAAGCCTACGCCCGCCCTGAAAGACTGCCGGAGGCGGACCGCGTCATTGTTGACGATGCCGCCATGGCCATGGCCCGCCTGACGATGCAGCCGTCCACAGCCGTTGTTATCGCCACCACCGATTTTCAGCAGGACTTTGACGCCGTCAAGGCCGCACTGAAGACACCGGCGGGTTTTATCGGCCTGATCGGCAGCAAACGCAAACAGGCGGCACTGGAAGAGACTTTGCGGCAGGAGGGTTTTTCGGATGAGCAAATCAGCCGCGTCACCGTGCCGGTAGGGCTGGATATCGGAGCGGAAACGCCCCGGGAGATCGCCGTCAGCATCATCGCCCAGTTAATCGCTTTCTGGAAGCACAATGGCCTGTGATCTGTCCGCCATGCTGCTGGCGGCAGGCAGATCCAGCCGCATGGGGCGCTGCAAACAGCTCTTGCCACTGGCCGGCCAGCCAGCCATTGTGCGCTGCATCCAGACGCTGGTTGCAGCGGGCATTGCGGATATCGTGGTTGTCACCGGTGCCAACGCGGATCAGATTGAGGACGCCGTCCAGCATCTGCCGGTCAGATTTGTCAGGAATCCTGATCCAGATGGTGATATGGCCAGCTCCGTGATAACCGGGCTGAGTGCTGTGCCTGCATGCTGCAACGGCGTAATGATCTGCCTGGCTGACCAGCCGCTGGTATCAACCGCAAGCTGCCGCCGACTTATGAAACAGTACACTGTCGCGCCCGACTACATCACCACACCATTATTCGAGGGGAAAAGGGGGCATCCAATAGTACTCCCGTTGAGCCTGGCGGCGGAACTGGAAACAGGCGGCACACTGCGGGATGTCATCAGCCGCCACCAGGACCGGGTGCAGCTGGTGGAAGTATCGGACCGGGGGGTACTGCTGGATATGGATACGCCGGAGGATTATGACGAGTTTGAAAGATTAGTGCGAGAGCAACCTAACCGCGCTTAAAATAGACCTATAAACGGCATTTGTTCCACGAAAATCACTAAAAAGCACGAAAAACAGAATGATACACCAAACCAGGCATTCACCAAGCTAAAGCAGACTACCGCAGCTTATCTATTTAGTTTTGTTAGTGATTTTTGTGTATTTCGTGGACATCTGCTTTTTAAGAATAAAATCACCAACGGCCTGAAAATAGGCCTGCCTGTTGACCTCCATGATATTGTTGTGATTGCCGCGCTCGAAGATCAGCAGCTGTTTCGGTTCACCGGCCCACTGGTACAGCCGCTCGGCGTGAGACACCTCTACCAGGTCGTCGTTGCGAGTGTGCATAATCAGCTTGCTGCCACTGAAACCGGCAATCTTTTCTCGCTGGTTGAGGTGCCTTTCCACTTCCGCCTGCAGCGCCTCCATGGTTGTATCCAGCTGCCACGGTTCAACTCGCATCAAAACCCGATCCAACGGATCGGCCAGCCCGCTTTCAATGATCAGCCCAGCTGCCCTCGGGTAAAGATGCACACCATGCATGGCATACAGTGAGCCCAGCGAACGACCGAAAAAGATGATCCGCTCCGGAGAAACACCGCTGGCCTCCACAATCAGCCGCACATCATCCAACATGACTGTCAGACCGGGCTGACCACTGGACATGCCGTAACCACGATATTCCGCCAGCAACAGGTTCACCCCCAGGCCAGCCATGCGCTGCTCGAAATCCCCCAGGTAATCGGCCACGGTTTCTCCGTTGCCGTGAAAATGAACTACCGTTGGCAGTTCGTCCGCATGCTTCAGATAACGGCATCCCAGCCGGAAACCGGCTCCCTCTACAAAAAATGGCGCCTCAAAGTGATTCGGCCAGGGATAGAAGTAACGTTCAGAGATCAGCGCGTGGTCAAGAATGGAAACCGTCATTTTATCCTCCGATCAGCCCCAGCAGCTTCAGGCCGTCATAAAACAGCTTCATGGCAAACAGACAAAGCAGCACGCCGATCAGCCGCAGAAGCCCCCGATAAATGGCGCCTTCCAGAAAAGAACCGGATCTGCTGACAATCGCGGTTATGGAAATCATAGCGCCCAGCAAGCCGAGATAGAAACAGATGATAAAAACGGCCAGGGTGGTAACGCCAAAACTCAGCGCCTTGCTCATGATGGGCACGCCAACACCGATCCAGAACAGATATGGATGAGGATTGAGCAGGTTAGCCGCGACACCTTTAAGCAGTGAGTGCGTGGAGACTGTCTTGCCCGGGTCCCCCACTGGCACGTTGCGGCGCAGTGTGGCGATGCCGGTAGTCAGGATGAATACGCCGCCAACCAGGGCAATCATCCCCAGCCCCCAACTGACCTCGTACAACTCCCTGGCAATCAGAAGTGCCAGCAGGATGACAGGCAGATCGCTGACCAACGGCGCCAATGCCACTTTGAGCCCGGCCCTCAGACCATAACGCAGGGTTTCCGCAACTACCAGCGCCAGCAGCGGACCTGGTGCAAAACCAGAGGAAATCCCCAGTCCCAATCCGATCAGCAGATAGTCCGTCATGGCCTCAACATCCCAAGCAGCTCAGCAAGCGTGGCTACCGTCAGATCAGCATAATCAGGCCAGAGCTGGCCATCCGGCCGGGCCAGATGCACTGTGGTCGCGCCTGCAGACCTGCCGGCCTGTAGATCATAGAGATAATCCCCCACTACTACCGCCTGATCTGGTTCTGCATCCCAGTTGCCCAGCAGAAGCAGCACACCACCGGGATGCGGCTTGGGAGCCGCCTCGGCCCGCCCGATGATATCCTCTGGCAGAAAAAAAACAGCTGCCCCGATTGTCTCCAGGGTGAGTTGTGCAATCTCCCGGTCATTCCGGGTCAGGATGCCCAGCCGCGCCCCGGCCTCATACAGGAAGGAAAGCAAATCCAGCGCGCCTGCCGAGGCAACGGCCAGCTGCGCCAGTTCCTTTTCTATCTCCCATAGGCGGGCGTGTCGCGCCACAGCATCAGCCTCGGCAAGACCATGGATATGTGTCAGGATATCCTCATCAGGCGGGATGGCAAGCTCACTGCGTATGTAACTAAAATCATGCACCGGTACTGTCAGGGTGCCGTCCATATCGAATATCCAGCATTGTTTGCTTTTCAGCTCCATCATCTGCCCTTGAATAGAAGATTATTTCCCCGGGATGATTTTAGCGGGGTTCCAATCATTTCAACAAGGTAAAACTTGGATGACGGGCTTAATGACATTCATACTCACGCAGAGGCGCGGAGAACGCGGAGAGAGCCATACTCGATTAAGCGGCAAATTAGATCAGAAAGGCGTTTAACGCGGATACACATCTGATAACGTCTAATAACGTCTAATAACAATCTGATTCAGAACAGGAATGTTTTGATCCGTGCATAGCGATTCTCATCACCAAAACCAAATAGTTACAACGTAGCGTCGTTGCGCCGTAGCGTGAAACAAAACTTCATCAAGGATTTGCTGTCTTAGGCGTAGTAGTCGACAGAGCTGAATCCGACCGAATCCCCCTCTATCAGCGATGTCTGTCCATCGATGGAATTGGCGTTGGGGTCCATATATTTACCGGAAGCGGACGTGCCGTTGAAGGTAAAGACGATATGTTTGGGGTCGATGATGGCATCGCCTTCGCTGTTCTGGGTCAGCCTGAATTTGACGATCGCCTGGTAGGTAGTAGGATCATAAGTCACCATGACCGGCATGGTGGGCAGTTTGGCGTCATCCTCCGAGATGGGGATGCCGCTGTTATATAAGCCGGAGATGGTGTTATCGCCGCGCGAGATGGTCCAGTTGGCCACATTGGTGATCGAAGCGTAATCCATATCCGTGCTGAACTGAATAACCACCGACTCTGTTGCTGTACTGTCAGGTTCGATCAGCGCAGGGTTCAGTGCCCATAGCGGGGTCCTTCCCAGACCGGCATTAAAGCTGTTCAGGCTTGAATAGGCATCAATGGAAAGCATCTGGGGATTCATGGCATAGCTCAGGTCATCGGCCAGATCCGTATCCAGCTCTTCCAGTATCGCCAGCTGTTCCTGCGCTCCTTCCGTATACCCCAATGCGTTGTAAGCCACCCCCAGTTCATAGTTGGCAGCCGCAAAATCAGATTTCAAGGAAACCGCCGTGCGCAAGGCATCCACCGCATCCATATATTCACCTTGAGCATTGTAGATCGATCCCAGGGCGTAATAGACGTTGCCGTCGTTGGGCGACAGCTTCTTGGCCTGTTCGATTTGGCTGAGCGCCTCGCTCAGACGCCCTTGGGTCAAATACTGCTGCCCCAGGGTATAGAAGGCAACCGGGTCGGTTGAATCCAGACGTTCGGCTTTCTTAAACTGCTCCTCCGACAGATTGTACTGCTCTGCCTGCAGATAGGCATTGCCCAGCTTGATGCGTGCCTCTGCCTCTGTTGGGGCATCGGACGAGTCATCCGCGGTCTGGTAGTTGGACTGGATACGGACCAGTTCTTTGTAGGCCTTGATGGCATTCTCAGTGTCGCCATCGGACAGGTAGATCTGCCCCAAATAATTGTAGGCTGTGGTATTGCTGGAATCCAGTGCGATAGCCCTTTTGAAGTTGGTGATGGCCAGTTCGGTATTACCGTCGGCATAGGCGGTGGTGGCCTGTGCAATGGCATATTGAGCATACTGGGACCGTTGTGTCTGGGCATTCTGTAACGCGGTTGTAAGGCCGGTCGGATCGCTGGAAACACTGCTTAGCCAGTTGCTACTCATATTAATTTCTCCATTCGCCCGTTTAGTGCTGAATTATTTGCCATTCAAAGGTATAACAATCGAACGTGTTTACCAGGGCATTGAAAAACGTCATAAGGAAGGCCGGATGCAAGGCGCACGGAACGGAGCAACCGAGGCATAACAGGCAGTTATCCGAGGCAGCGAGTACCGCGCAACGCCGCAGATGGCCCTCCGCAGTAGTTTTTCAAATCTCTGTTACATTCCTGTTTGGTTTATCGGACTAAACTATGGAATAAATGTGCAAACAATATGAAAATGACCGGCAGGTGAGCCGCCTGCTAAAGAAAATAGCCATCACATGCTCAAATCACCCCACATAGCCCGCCTGCTCAAGCTGGCAGGCCCGATGATACTTTCCACCTCCACCATTACCATCATGCAGATTATCGACGCGGCAGTGCTGGCCAGACACTCCAGCGCATCTGTGGCAGCCATTGGTCCTTCCGGCATGGCTGTGATCATGTTTCAGGGGTTGCTGTTCGGCACAGCCGGTTACTGCGGCACCTTTGTGGCGCACAACTACGGGCGGGGAGACGCCCGGGGTATCCGCAAATCCGCCTGGCTGGGTATATACACCGCCCTGGTGTCAGGTATCGTGGCGCTCGCCGCCGCCTGGCCGCTGTCAAAGCTGTTTTTGCTGACCGGCCATGAGAACCAAATTGCCCAGTATGAAAGAGCCTATTTCATGATCTGCATGGCCGGTGCTTTTTTTCCGGTCTTCGGCAGCGCAATGGCCGGATGGCTTTCCGGTATCGGCAGACCCGTGATCGTTACCGGTGTTACATTTTTATCTCTGGCGGTAAATGGAGCGCTGGCATGGGGTTTAGTGCTGGGCAAATGGGGATTCCCCGAGATGGGCATCTCGGGTGCAGCGCTGGCCACTGTTGCAGCGCAGATGACCGGTGCCCTGCTCTACGCCGCCATCTTTGCCAAGGCAGGCGGTTTCAAAGACCGCATCGCAAGAAAACCGGAGTGGCAGGAACTGCGCCGGTTCCTTTCTCTGGCCCTGCCTATGGGGTTGCGCATCAGCGGTGAACTGGTGGCCTGGACATTGTTTCTGGTTTTCATCGGCAGGCTGGGGAAAGTGGAGCTGGCTGCATCCAGCATCGCCTTTCGCATCAACGGCTGCGCCTTTTTCCCCGCCCTTGGGCTGGGTCAGGCCGCCGGCGTGCTGGTGGGACACGCCCGTGGTGCTGGAAAAGACAGTGATATACCGGCCATAGCCTGGCAGTCGCTGCTGGTCTGTGAGATATGGATGCTTGTCATGGCGTTGCTGTTTGCAACCATGTCGGATCCGCTGATCCGACCGTTTGCCGGTAGCGGAGCAGAGGCGGAACATATCATCACAGCCGGCAGAACGATCATGAAATTCGTGGCCATCTACTGCATCTTCGACGCCGCCAACGTCATGATCGGCTGCGTACTGGCGGCTGCAGGCGACACCCGCTGGATTGCCCGGGCGTTTGTGGTCTGCTCCAGCCTGTTCCTGGTTATCCTCTGGTGGATCGATCAGACCGTTCCCGGCCTGGCAGCGGAATGGACCCTGGCAACGCTGTTTGTCTTTGTCACAGCGCTAATCTGGTCACTGCGGTTTTATTGCGGGGGATGGAAGAAGGGCCGCGTTTTACAAGAAAAATGATGTTTTAAATAACTGCTTTCAATACTAGTAGTTCGTTACATCTTTATTCAAATACAATGGCCGTCACCCATAAAGAAAGGCGACGGCCATACGAAACACAGGCTAATTACCTGACTATTTTGCCGCAGGTGCGGCAGATGGCGCTGGGGCGACACTCTTTTGGGCTTCTTCCAGCTTGCTGTTCAACTGCTTGATCTCGGCGGCCTGCTTGGCTACCTGATCGGCAAGCTTGGTATTCTCTGCCTTCAGCTCATCCAGTTTTTTCAGTTGTTCCGCCTTTTCCGCCTTGAGTGTTGTCAGCTCTTTGGCAATGCTGTCCAGCTTGGACGCATCACCTTTGACCTTGTCCAGTTCACTACGGCAACTTTCGATAATCTTGATGCGTGTCTTGGTTGTGGCAATCTGCCTGTCCGCCTGAGCAGCATCTTCTTCGGCCCGGTGCTTTGACACGTGCGATGCGGCCAGCAACAAGATCTTGTCCACCATCAGGGTCTGATGCGCCACATCCTTTTCCAGCTCTTTCTTTTTGTCACCGAAGCTCAAAAAACCGATCTTATCATAGGCCTCCCTGGCCCTTTTCAGATAAATATTGGCCTGTTGCAGATCGTCAATAGCGCTTTTGATGTCTCCGGAGTTGCTGGTGGCTTTTTCAATGGCGGCCCGGGCGGCTTCAATACGCCCTTCAGGAGAGTCCTTGTCTGCAGCGAATGCCGTTGCACAGGTGAATAATCCGACGATTGAGGCAAACAGTAGTATACGTTTCATCTTATTTACCCCCTTCCTTGAAGAAACTGTCCAACTGCGCCTCAAGCTTCTTCAACTCAGCCCTTTTGAGGGTCGCCTGCTCCAGCGCTTCTTTTTCGGCGGTCCTAGCCTCGGCGATGGTCAACTGCATCTCGGCCAGTTCTATTTTCTGCTGGGCCAGTTTTTCATTGCCGGCTGCCATAGCCAGCTTGGCCTCGGATATGCTGGTCTGGGCTGCCCCCACATCTTGTCGGGCATATTCGCCCACCTTGCTTGAGGACATCTTGGAAGCCTTCTCCGATATCAGGTTGACCCGGGCGGATGTATCCTTTGAAACCTCGGCCGCTGACACCGTTCCCAACGGCACCAGCAGCAGCATCAACATTAAAGCACCGATTCGTCGCATAGCATATTCCTCCTTGTTTAGTAAAACCTGCGCAAAATGCGTGAGTATATTTGAATAATGATAGCATCCTTAAATCTGATTGCAACAGTTTGGCAACACGTTTTTCACCTCACGACAGCCCTATCCCTCATGGAGAGGGGCTAAAATTACCCCTTCTTCCTTGAGGGAGAAGGTGCCCCGAAGGGGTGGATGAGGGGGGGCCAACTTATCACATGCAAACCGGACGAATTAATGGAAGCATACAAATATTCTGTGTTGAACTTTTTACTACAATCTTATATGTTGTCGATAATTTTAGATTATTCATCCACGACACCGCTTGAGGGAACAATAAACAGAAAGGCTTTGTCTGATCCATTATGTCTGCCCAAACAAATGACACTATTGACGATGCAAGACTGGTCAGTTCCTGCAGAAAAGGCGACAGAAACGCCTTCGAACAGCTGGTGAACCGCTATCAAAAGATGATGCTGAACATCGCCTTCCGCATCACCGGTAATTTTGACGATGCCTGCGACATCACCCAGGAGGCCTTCCTGAATGCCTGGCGCAAGATCACCGATTATCGCGGGGAGGCCCGTTTTTCCACCTGGGTTGCCGCTATCGTGGTCAACCTTTCCCGCAACAGGCTGCAGCAACTGCACACGCAAGCCGGTCATGAGGCCTATTCCCTTGATGACACATCTTGCGAGCAATCTGGTTTCTGCAGACCTTCAGCTGTCAGCAACCTGCAGTCAGCGCTAGAAAAGGTGGAGCAGGAGCAGCTTCGGGACGCCATCCGCAACTGTCTGAAGCGATTGCCGGCTGAGTTCCGCGAGGTAATGGTGCTGCGTGACATGCATGGTTTTTCATATGACGAGGTAGGCGATACCCTCGGTATCAAGGAAGGTACTGTTAAATCCAGGCTATTCAGGGCCAGGGACGGTGTCAAGGACTGTCTCAGAAACGCTTTGGCAGAGTAGCCGGCACCATACCCTAGATAAAAATACTCACGCGCACCGGGGCGAAAAAACCATGACACACGATGAGATCAAACAACTGCTGGCGGCATACTGTGACGGAGACATTACAGCTGTCGAACGCGCCTGGGTGGATGAGCACCTCTCGTCATGCCCCTCCTGCCGTGCAGACCTGGCCGACCTGAAAATATCCATGAAATTGGTAAAAAGCATGCCAGAGGTTGAACCACCGGAATGGCTGGCTTCACGCATCATGGCCAATATTAACGATGAACCGGCAAAAAACTCCAGCATCCTGCAGCACCTGTTCTTCCCGCTGCATATCAAACTGCCCCTTGAGGCACTAACCATCCTGCTGGTCTGTGTCAGTACCTATTATCTGACCCGCGATGTAAACCATGATATCCAGCAAACGCCGCCGGTTAAGCAGCAAACTCAGCCTTTGCAGGCGCCATCTAAACTGCCGACTGACGGACTAACACAGCAATCAGAGATAATGGCGGAAGCACCAAAAGCCGAAGAGCCTGTCAGGAGTGCCAAAACAAAAGTCGTACGGGAACGGGCAGAGGAAACAAAGACACAAGACACATCCAGTCAATCGTCATCAGTAACGTCACTACCACAATCTCCCCCGCAAATAGATCGTGCGACAGCCAAAAGCGAGTCGGCGGACTCCCCTGCCCCGGTTGACACCACTCCGGCCAAATCGCTGGCGGCAAGGCCAGCAAAAGCTAAGAAATCAGCTGAGCGATACCAGGCAACTGCCCCCATCACCACGGTTGTCAAGGATACTGTCGCTTCTGAAACTTTAAAAATCAAACTGCAGGCCCATCAGCAGTCCGACATACAAGAAGCAGTAAAAAGGGCGGTCGGCCAGGCAGGCGGCAGCATTACCGCCGCATCTGAGAATCAGGAAAATCGCACGATCAAAGCGCGCCTGCCGGCGGCAAAATCCGCCGAGCTGATCAATAACCTCGAAAAGTCCGGCAAAGTGGAGAGCCGGCCGGTGATACCGCCGGACAAGGATGAAATCGAGGTGGAGATTTCCTGGTGACAAACCCTGGAGCAGCTAACGCTTTTCCAGGGATTTCTGCAGAAGATATTCCGCAAATGCTCGGTTGGCGCGGGATAGGCTACCGTGTTTTTTCCAGGCTATCGTCAGATCAATAAACAACGGCGGATCAAAGGCAATCGCCTTCATATTGCTGTTCTGTTCCGTCACCATCCTCAGACAGACCGACATGCCCCGCCCCAACTGAACAAGGGCGGCCACAAGTGAAAACAGGTTGGTTTCCAGCAGTATGTTGGGTACAATCTTCCTGTTTTTGAGCGCCTCGAAGATCAACTCCCTCAGATAATACCCTTCCTTATAGAACACCAACTCCTGACGGGCAAATTCATCCAACGTGATGGAATCTGCCGATGCCAGCGAATCTTGCGGGTGCACACAGGCCACCACCTCTTCGGAGCGGAATCGGTGCACCTCCAGCTCTTCCGGAAAATGGCTGCCGACGATCACCCCCATGTCCAGTTCGCCGTTGCTGAGCATCTTCTGAATCTTCCAGGCCCCGTCGCCGTTGACCGAGACATGCAAGCCAGGGTGCTTGCGCATGAATCCGTTGATGATTTTAGGAAAAAAGTAGGCGCCCAGCATGGGCGGTATGCCCAGTCGGACCTCACCGCTGTCAAGTCCGCGCAAGGCGGCCATCTCGGTTTCTGCGGCCTTAATCTCATCCAATATGCGTCTGGCATGCACCAGAAAGATTTCTCCCTCCGCGGTCAGCGTTACCTTCTTTTCCTGCCGGCTGAACAGGTTAAGCGACAGCTCTTCCTCCAAGTTCTTGATGGCCACACTGACGGCAGGCTGGGCCACATGCAGACACTCCGCAGCCTTGGTAAAGTTGCTCTGCTTGACGATCTCCGTAAAATACCGCAATTGTCGTACATCCATAAACACCCCAACCATTCACATTTTTTATTATTACTATACTAATTATATATTTTATTTATCTACCAGCAAGTGCTAGCTTTTAATCATCACATCAACATCACAATCATAATCAGGTTTGGAGACAACATGAGCCTGGTCCACCGCGGCACTAAAAAATTCCTGCAGATCAACCTGGCGCTGTTTGCGGCAGGGTTTGTCACATTCGTCACCCTTTATGATGTGCAGCCACTGCTGCCGGTGTTTGCCGCGGAATTCGGCGTATCGGCCGCATTGAGCAGCCTGCCGCTGTCCCTGGCCACCTGCACCATGGCGGTAAGCATGCTGGTGGCCGGCACTCTGTCGGAAACCTGGGGCCGCAAAAGGATTATGACCGGCGCCATGCTGATCACATCGGCCATCGCCATCCTGACCGCCTTCAGCAACAGCCTGCCCACCCTGGCTACTCTGAGATTTCTTCAGGGGATGGCCCTGGCCGGCCTGCCGGCGGTAGCCATGGCCTACCTGAGTGAAGAAATGGACCCCTCGGCGCTCAGCTCTGCCATGGGACTCTACATTGCCGGCAATGCTGCCGGCGGCATGACAGGCCGCATAGTCACGGCAGCCGTGACAGATTATTCATCCTGGCGTGTTGCCCTGGGAGCCGTCGGCATACTCTGCCTGATCACCAGCATGTATTTCGCCAAAGCGCTGCCGCCATCTGCCAATTTTCAACAGCGGCCGTTCCAGCCCCGCTACCTCTACACATCGCTGCTGCAGAATCTTCACAACCGGGCCCTGCTCTATCTTTACGCCGTTGTGTTCATGCTGATGGGCAGCTTTGTAACGCTTTACAATTACATCACCTTCCGCCTACTAGCGCCGCCATACAACCTGAGCCAGACCATGGTCAGCTGGATCTTCCTGGCCTATATCCTGGGTTCCTTCAGCTCCGCCATGGTCGGCAAGCAGGCACAACGATTCGGCAGAAGCACCACCCTGCTGGCATCGCTGCTGGTCATGCTCTGTGGTGCCCTGATTACACTGCTGGGCAATCTGGTGGCCATCATCATCGGCATCGGGATTTTTACCATCGGTTTCTTCGGCTCGCATACAACAGCCTCCAGCTGGGTCGGAGCCAGGGTCCAGACCGCCAGGGCACAGGCCTCTTCGCTCTACCTGTTTTTCTATTATCTGGGGGGAAGCATTACCGGCACAACAGGCGGTATTTTCTGGTCCGAATCCGGCTGGGGGGGGGTTATTGCGCTGATCAGTGTCAACCTAGTCATTGCCGTAGCGCTTACGGTCAGACTGGCTGTATTTCTGAAGAATCGTCAGGCTGCTGAAAACGAGGCTGGGCACAACCAGGAGCTGAAAGCGGGTACAATCTGAGTTTCAAAAGAAGGCCTTCGACCACAGAAGCATCAGTCCGTTGCCGGCGGTACCGTTCCTGAGAATACTGAAATCCCGGGAATATTCCAGGTACAGGCTGCTATTCCAGGTTTCATCATGCCGCCTGCCCCAAATGGAATCCCAAGATCACCCCTGCTGTTCAAGATACTGCCAGTTGACTACATTGACAGGACTGCCGTCCAGATATGATTTGACATTGACGGTCAGTATTTCCATCAGTCTGCGACGGGCCGCCATGGAAGCCCAGGCAATATGAGGCGTAAAGATGACATTGGGCGCCTTGAGCAGTGGATTGTCTGCATCCATCGGCTCATGGGCGACCACATCCAGCCCTGCGCCGGCCAGCTGTCCGGCGGCCAGAGCACGGGCCAGGTCGTTTTCGTTGACCAGACCTCCCCTGGCGGCATTCAGCAGAAATGCCGACGGTTTCATGCGGGACAGCAGGGATGCATTAACAAAACCGGTATTTTCAGCAGTTTGCGGACAATTCAGCGTGATGGCGTCAGCAGTTGAGAACAGTTCATCCAGCGAGACAAACTTTACCGGCACCGGACCCGGTTCCGCCGGAATCCGGGGGGCATAGGCAATAACCTTCATGCCGAAGGCTGATGCGATCCTGGCAATGGCCCGTCCGATAGTGCCATAGCCTACAATACCAATAGTCAGACCATACAGTTCGATGATCGGACCTTTCCAGAAGCTATGATCAGGACAGCTGGTCCATTCGCCGTTTTTGACCGCCCGGTCATGTTCGCCAACCCTCACGGCCAGCTCAAGCAACAGGGCAATAACCGTCTGCGCCACCGACTCAGTTGAATAAGCCGGGATGTTGGCCACAGGAATACCGCGTTTCCCGGCTGCCTCTATATCCACATTATTGTAGCCGGTGGCAAGCATGGAGATATACTTAAGGTTAGGGAGTAACGCAAGTGTAGCAGCATCCATCTTGCACTTGCTGACCAGCACAATATCGGCATCCTTCGCCCGTTCTACCTTCAGCTCCGGCGGAGTTCGGTCATAAATAACGCATTCCCCCAATGCTTCTATGTCAGTCCAGGGATTATCTCCGGGATTAATGGTGAATCCGTCCAGAATAACGATCTTGGCTTTGCTCATTTGGTCTTGCCCTCCAATACTTTTTATAACGGAACTATCACCAATAAAAAGGCTATGATGACTTAATCTGTCATATGCCTGTTGTAACATGCTCTCATAAGGAGGGCATATTATGAATATTCAAGAGTTTCGCAAACAGTTTCCCGATGAGGAA
>Ga0302250_1000263_pt1 | contig 61202 bp, 38 predicted proteins | sample AAG_RA_Asp_MG_FD_193536 | JGI IMG/M metagenome (GOLD analysis project Ga0302250, IMG submission 193536) | Enriched activated sludge microbial communities from anaerobic digester in WTTP, New Holstein, Wisconsin, United States - AAG_RA_Asp | ecosystem: Engineered > Bioreactor > Anaerobic >...
CCAGGTGGCCTTTATGATCGATGGCACGCGGGCGCAGAATCCGATGAACCACAGCCCCTACACCAACATCAACCTCAGCTCCATTGCCGAGGTTGAGGTTATTACCGGCTCATTCAATGCCGAGTATGGCGAGGCGATGTCAGGCGTGGTCAACGTCGTCACCAAGGAGGGATCGGACCGCTACTCCCTCTTCATCGACGGCCGCTACACCCCCCCCGGCAAGAAGCACTGGGGGGATGCCCTCTATGACCTGAACTCAGATCTTTACTGGGAGAACAGCCACGCCCGCCATCCCGAATGGTGGATCGAGAATACCGACCAGTGGGTCGATCCCTCTGGCACCTACGGATATGATCCCGGCTGCCTCTGGACCCCGGAGCAGGCCTTCCAGGATTATCTCCGCACCCATCGGCCCCTCACCGACTATACCAAGCGGGCTGGCTACCAGACCGAGATCAGCGTGGGTGGTCCCATCCCCCTCGTTAAAAACCTTAGCTTTTACGCCACCGGCAAGATCCGCTCCCAGGCCCCCCTCATGGGCAATGCCTACCGCGACGAGGGTCGCTTCTTCGACGGCACCCTCAAGCTGAGCTATCAGCTGGCCCCCTCGATGAAACTGGTCCTCTCCGGTTTCGGCGGCAAAGAGGAGAGCTGTTGGGGCATGGAGTGGGTGGATTCCTGGTACACCCAGCGCTACGGACTGAATTCGCGCTATGCCTATTACGATTTCGCCGGGCTGCCGAACAACAGCACCGACGGCCAAACCCTCACTTTTCATCATGTCCTCAGTCCCAAAACCATGTACGAGATCAAGCTCAACCGCGTCCATGCCAAACGCAAGACCTGGACCTTTCCTGAGGACTCGGTGGGGTGGGAGTCAACCGAGGCCATCTATGACTTTTTGCGCGCCACAGATGAGAATGGCTATTCCATCCAGGGCGGATATATGAATGCCATCGGCTATCACACCCTCGGCTACTATTACCGCTACGACGACGACAACACCGAATACAACCTCACCGGCTTTCTCGGCAGCACCATCAACAAATACTGGTATCTCAAGACCGGCGTCGACCTCTCCTACTACAACCTCGACCATTTCAACCAGGCCAAGGCCCCCAACCGGCGGGATGACCGGACCTATAATCCCTATCAGGGAGCCCTCTATTTCCAGAACAAGCTGGAATTCGGCGGCCTGATCATGAACGCCGGCCTGCGCTTCGATTTCTACAATCCCAATGACTATGTGTATACCAATATCTTTGATCCCCTCAATGCCGAAGCGAAAAAGACTAAAATCTTCACCCAGCTCAGTCCACGCCTGGGCATCTCGCATCCCATCGACGAGCGCACGGTTCTCCATTTCTCCTATGGGCATTTCTTCCAGCGCAGCTCCTTCGGCGACTATGGCGAGGGCAATGTCTCGGGCGACCAGCAGGGGAGTCTGACCACCTTCATCATTGACGGTTCCAACTTTCCCTGGGTGCTGGGCAACCGCGAGGTGCGGCCGCTCAAGACCATCGCCTATGAGGTCGGCCTCGAGCGCAACTTTGCCGATCAGTTCGTGGTGGATATCACCGGCTATTACAAGGATATCCGCAACACCATCCGCACGACCACGATCGAATCGCCATTCGGCGTCTATACGACCAACGGCAACGGCAACTATGCGGATGTCAGGGGAGTCGAGCTCTCCCTGCGCAAACTGCCATTGGTCGGGCGCTTCGGGGCGGTTTGGGGTTATGCCAATTTTACCCATCAGATCGGTATTTACGGCAGCAGCGGTGATCCTGATGTCATCCGCGGCGACGGCAGCGTGCGCTATCCCGCCAGCGGGGACGTCATCGCTCACAACAATCCGCGCGTGAAGGCGGGCTTTTCTTACCAGACCCCGGACGGCTCATCGTTCATCGGCAAGATCCTGCAGGATCTCACCATGTCGGTCAACTTTGAGGCGATCTTTCCCAATGAGAAGATCAGGTCGGATTATTTTCTTTACGACGGCGTGCGCTACATGCGCCCGGCCGACAAGCACACCTCGCTCCGCGTCAAGAAGGAGATTTCCATGCCCGGCATAGGCCTGCGCGTCAATCCCTACGTCGAGGTGCACAACCTTTTCAATGAGAAATGGCTCAATCTGGCGACCTTTGAGAACGCCTCCTATGATGATCAGGCCAGGTTCGCCTCGAGCGGATTCAGCTATATTCCCGCGTTCGACATGACCGGGGCGCCCATCCTGGCTGCGGCGCAGTACCGCAATCTGCCGCGCTCAATCATGTTCGGTGCGACATTCGAATTCTAGTTTGCCATGGAGATGCTATGAAGAAAGCGCATGTTATCCAAAGCATGGCCGGATGGCTGCTACTGCTCATCTTCCTGATGATGACTGGCGGCAGCTGGGCGCAGACCATGACCGAACAATCCCACAAACGCGGCAAATTATGGGAGAACATCAGCAGTGACGGCTGGATTGGCAGCCTCGGGGCCTGGGATTTTCTGGTCTCCATGCCCCTCGGCCTCTATCCGGGATTCAAGGACTATTATCACCCCGTCGGCAATGAGAACAAGGCGGTCAACACCTACGCCAACGCCAATTTTCACAACTTCCGCAGCGGATGCTGGATCGTCGCCAAGGATTTGATGACCCCGGGGCCGCCTCCCAAGAATGCGCCGACGCCCACTGACTATCAGGCCTTTCTCTCCGGTCTGCAGGAGGATACTTACGGCATCGAGCTGCCTCTCAAGAACCTGCCGATGCGCACCAACTATATCGAGTCTCCGGATTTCGATCCCCTGCTTCCTGAGGAGATGACCGACATCACCTTTCACACCAATACCGGCGTGAGCGTGACCAGGCGCACCTACGTCTGGAGTTTTCCGGGTTACAGCGATTTCATCATCTACGACTATCTCTTTGAAAATACAGGAATCATGGTCTCTGATTTCACCAGCGCGGTGGTCCCCGATTTTCCCCAGCAGGAGCTCAAGGATCTCTATTTTGTTTTCCATTCCGGTATCTCGGTTTCGACCAAGAGCAACATCAATTTCGGCGCCGAACTCTCGCCCATCCACGCCGGCGGTTTCGGTTGGGAGAAGAAATGGTACCACGATTATTATCACTCCTTTGACGACGGCACCCTGGTCTTCTCTACCAACTTTAACGGCGGCAAGGAACCGCCCCCCTGGTGGGATGCCAGCGCGCTCAAGGAGAACCAGATCTGGAAGAACTATTTCGGTGAGGAGCTGATGAGCCCCTCCGCCTTCGGCTGGCTCGCCCTTTATGCGAGTCCGCGGGATGGTCAACCCCGCACCTCGCCCAAGCCGGATGTTTTGCGCATCGATTCCCACAAGGGTGGGAGGTTTCAGGGCATGGACCTCGACCTGGAAAAGATGACGATTGGCAATTTCCGGCCCAAAAAGACCTTTTATGATTTCGCTCAGGTTCCTGACCTGCAGGATAAGCTGGGCAACACCGGCAACCGCTTCAACTTTTTTACCTTTTCGTACGGGCCTTACAATCTGTCCCCCGGCCAGCAGGCCCGCTTCATCCTGGCCGAGATCGCCGGCTGCCTGGATTACCGCGATGTAGTCAATGGTGATCCCCAGGGGCATTTCCCGGACAGCACTATCATGGCCATCCGCCGCAACGCTGTCTTCGCCCGTAATGCGGTCAAGTGGGGAATGGGCGAGGAGGTGAACGGCATGCTCCTGGCCGCCGATATCCCCGAGCCGCCGCCCGGCCCCAACTGCGTCGCTGCCAATGTCTCCTACAGCACCGAGGTGCCCCTGGTGCGCGTGGCCTGGGACAAGGCCGCCGAAACCGCTGTCATCAAGGACGCCTCGGGCGGGGTCTTTTACGACGGCAGCACTGACCTGGACGGCTACCGCATCTACCGCTCAAGCGATTTCCAGTTCCTCAACGAGACCGAACCGCCGGTATTCCGCGGCGCCTACTGGGACCTCATCCTCGACATCCCGCGCGCAGAGTTCGCCAAATACTGGAACGAATCCGAGCAGCAGTATATCCTGATGGATTCCACAGTGGTCTTCGGCTTCCGCTGCGGCTATTATGTCGCGGCCTATAACGAAAATCCGCGCCCCTGGACCTCCGCCAACGGCACCGTCGTGACGGACCTGCCCGCACTCCAGAACGGAGACTATAACCGCACCAATCCGGTTGCCGCATCCCCGGGCCCGGTCAACACCTTCGACATCTATGTTGTTCCCAATCCTTACATCTTTAATGATCCCGACCGCAGTTTCGGCATCAACGATCCCTACCGGATCGAATTCCGCAGCCTTCCCGAGAGCTGCACCATCCGCATCTATACCCTCTCCGGCGACCTGATCAGCACGATCGAGCATGAGCCGGACCGGTTCGGCAACCTCTCCGGCAGCGCGGTCTGGAATCAGAAGAGCGATTCCGGCCTGCTGGTGGCCCCCGGCCTCTACATCTATCACATCGAATCCCGTACCCCCGGGGTCGACAGCCGGCTGACGGGCAAAATAATGATTATTCGCTAAGCCATTCAAGGATGGGATAAGATATGAAAAGAAGCCTCTCATTTGCGGTTCTGCTCTCGCTGATTGCCGCATCAGCCCTCTTCGGTTTCAACAAAGGCGGGCGGACGGTGTTCCAGTTCAGCAAGATCGGCGTCGGCGCCCGTCAGGCGGGCATGGGCGAGGCCTGTATCGCGGTTGTGCGCGATGTCAACGCAGTCTACTGGAATCCCGCTAACATCGGCGGTCTGGCCGGCGGACAAGCCGCCTTCACCTACACGCGCTGGTTTGCGGATCTGAATTACCTCACCGCTGCTGTTGGCTACCGCTGGAATGGAGTGGGGGTCTTTGCCCTCTCCTTCGCCGGTCTCGACTACCAGGATATCCAGGAGGCCCTCGTGACCAGCACCTCCGGCGCAGCCGATACACGCACCGGCAAGAACTTCAGCGGCGGCGATCTCCAACTCGGCCTCTCGTATTCGCGTGATTTTACCGACAAACTCTCGATCGGGATTTCCGCCAAGTACTTCCGCGAAGAACTCTTCATCTACAACGTAGGACTCGTCGCCTTCGATGTCGGCACCTATTATGAAACCGGCTTCAAGGGCTTTCGCATCGCCATGAGCGCCCAGAATTTTTCCACCGGATCAGTCAGCTGGCTCGGCAAGGAAAAAAGCGACCGGATCGAGGGTTATGAGATTCCCCTCATTTATCGCATCGGTACCAGCTTTGATCTCATCAACAACGAGAACAGCTTTATCGATCTCGGGCCCGACCATCATCTCCAGCTTGCCATCGACGCCATCAATACCAATGACTATGGCGAACGCTATCACCTCGGTGGCGAGTACTGGTACAATCACTTCATCGCCCTCCGCTGCGGCTACCGCTTCAACTATGAGGAGGGCAATCTGGCCGCTGGTTTCGGCTTGCATCACCAGCTTTCGGGCATGAAGTTCCAGTTCGATTACGCCTACGTCAACTATGAATTTCTCGAATCACCCCACCGCTTTTCGCTGCTGATGTCGTTTTGATCCGGCGGATTAACTGAGGAGAGTTCCTGAATGGCCTTTGCGAAGATTACCCTTGATGGTGAAAAACTGACCCGGGAAAATTTCGCCCGTCCGCCCCGGGAGATGGGCATCCTGCCTTTCTGGTTCTGGAACGGGGATCTGGATGAGCAGGAGATGGAATGGCAGCTGCGCGAATACCAGGACAAGGGAATCCACGGACTTTTCATACACGGCCGCTTTGGATTGAAAGTGCCCTATCTCTCCGAAGGCTGGTTCGAAAGGGTGAAATATGTCGTCCAGGCCGCGCGCAGGATCGGCATCGATATCTGGGTCTATGACGAGATGAATTGGCCGAGCGGCACTGCGGAGCGCCAGGTACCCGCCAGATATCCCCACCTCAGGCAGAAATACCTCGAGCTGGTCGTTCTCAACGTCGACGGCCCGCTCTTCACTTTCCTTGAAGCGACCGATTCGCGCTACGTCAACACCGGCGATTCACGGCCCATCGCCGCCTTCGCCTGCTCCGCCGAAGAATTCGAAAAGGGCATCACCCATCTCATCGATCTGACCCCCAACCTCTCCTTTAACAAGGTGGTGCCCTGGGAGGCCCCTGCAGGCAAGTGGAAGCTGCTCTACTTTCTCGAGAAGGAGATCGACTATTACATCGACACCCTTGATCCTGAATCCACCCGTCGTTTTCTCGAATTGACCCATGAGGGCTATAAAAAGGCGGTCGGCGAGGAGTTCGGCGCCATCGTTCCGGGCTTTTACACCGATGAGCCGGCGATGTACTACTACCAGGTGGGCGTGGATAACTATGTCGTTCCCTGGTCGAGCAGGATGTTCAAAATCTTCCGCAAACGGCGCGGCTATGACCTGAAGCCATGGCTGCCCGCGCTCTATGCCGACATGGGCGAAAGAACCGCCGCCATACGCTACGATTTCTGGCGTACCCTCACTGAGCAATACGCCGACAGCTATTACAAACAGATTCGCGACTGGTGCGACGAGAACGGCGTGATCTTCACAGGCCATCTCCTCTTCGAGGAGTGGCTGCGCGGACATGCCCGTTGTGAGGGCAATATCTTCAAGTATCTCAAACATATGCACCTCATCGGAGTCGATCATCTCTATCCCAAGATCGGCAGCGAGGAGGAACCTGCTGAGCATGTCTCGCTCAAGATGGCCAGCTCGGCCGCCCACCATTTCGGCAGCACCCGTCTGCTCTGTGAGTCCATGGGGGGAACCTACTGGGATTGCACCCTGGAACGCATGAAATGGATTGCCAACTGGGAGTACGTCCTGGGGGTCAACCTGTTCAACAACCATGGCTACCACTATTCCATCGAGGGCGAGCGCAAGCGAGACTGGCCGCCGAGCCAGTTCTATCACCACACCTGGTGGAAATATTACGGCCGGTTCACCACCTACATGGCTCGCCTGGGCCATGCCCTCTCTGGCGGCCGGCATGTGGCCAAAATACTGATGCTCTATCCGATCAACAGTATCTGGACCAACTATACCCCGCAGGAGCGCAACCGGATAGGCACCCTCATCGAATCAGACTATAACTACCTGACGGACACCCTTTTGCGCCTCCATTTCGACTTTGACTATGTTGATGAGGATGTTCTGATCGATGCCGGGATCGCGGAGGGTAAAATCCGTATCGCGGAGGAGGCGTATGACCTGCTCATCCTTCCGCCTCTGACCCATGTCAAGGCGGATACCTTCACAGCCATCGAAAAGTTCGCCAGCTGCGGCGGCAGGATCATCGCCGATACCCTGCTGCCCCTCGAATTTCTCGAGAGCAGGGAGAATGAAGCCCGGCGGCGGGTGAAAGAGTTGTTCGGCGCCGATCCGCTGCAGCTGCTGCAGCAGTTCGAGTCCGGCGCCCCGCTTGAAATAAAGCGCCTCGGAGAGGGCGGACGTCTGGCCCTGGTGCAGGGCCAGGGTCTGCACCAGCACAAACCCAAGGATGAATTTATGCGCCTGCTCGGGGAGATGCTCACCCCCGATGTGATCATCGGTCACGAGGCGGTTTTTTACCTGCACCGCATCAAGGACGGACACGATCTCTATTTTCTGGTCAATACCCTCCAGCAGGAGCTTGGCAGGGTGGAGGTGAGTTTTGAAAAGAGCGGCACGCCGGAACTCTGGGATCCGGACAGCGGCGAGATCAGACCGCTGCATGTGCATGAAATACGCGACGGCCGGCTGGTTTTGCAGCTCGATTTTCCGCCGGCAGCCTCGCATTTCGTCATCATCAGGGATGAACAGCCTGCTCTGCGGATAATCGGCGCCAGCGTACACATCGAGCGTTTTGACAGCGGCAGGGCAACCGGATATGCCGATGCGCAGGCGAGCGAGCCTTTTATCCGTGTCGATGAGGGAGGAAAACTCCGGGAACTTCACGCCAGGGCGCTTGATCCCCTGCCCGATCTACCGCTGGGCCCGCCCCTCGAATTCAGCCTCGAGGGGGATAACGTGCTCTGCATCTCCCGCTGGAAGATGCGGGTCGAGGAGACCGGAGAGTCCGGGCTTGAGCCCGCCCGGCCCGATTTCAATGACGAGGGCTGGCTCGATGTCACCCTCGGCGCCTGGGAGATGCAGCTTCCACAGGAACGCGAAGAGGAGAGTTACCCGGCGGCGCTTTGGTATCGCACCCGGTTCCTGATGGACTGTATGCCCGGCGATCTCCGTCTGCTCATCGACGGTTTCAGCGGCAGCGCCCATCGCCTCTTCATCAACGGGGAGGAGATTAAGGATAAGGGCAGGCGCAGTCCCCTCGACGCGGAGATTCGCGAGGTGGATATCCGCCCCTTCATCCGCACCGGGCGCAATGTCGTTGCCGTACGCCTGGTCGCAGAACGACGCACCGACGGCATTCTCGATCTGCTCAAGCTCGTCGGCACCTTCGCCCTGGCCGGCTCCTCCGATGGCTACCGCATCACCGAGCCGGCCGGTCGCATCGCCGTGGGCGACTGGACGAAACAGGGGTACCCCTTTTTCTCGGGCACCGGCCTCTACACCTTTGAGGTCAATCTGCCGTCGCATTACCTGCAGGGCAAGCTCTTGCTTGCGGCCGAGTGCGGCGAGGACGTGCTCGAGGTTTCGGTCAATGGAGATTCGGCCGGCATCCTCCCCTGGCATCCCTATCGAATCGATTTGACCGGCCGGCTGCAGCCAGGGCGCAATCGCCTTACCCTCAAGGTGACCAACACCCTCATCAATATCCTCGAGGCGGTGCAAAAGCCGTCGGGACTTTTTGCTGAACCCCGGTTGATCCACATGCCGGTGTATGAATTCACTCTGTAGGGGACTATAGCAACCAGGAAGACGGGAAAAACATGGATCGCAATGCAATTCTGGTCGTCGGCAGTGCCAATATGGATATGGTCGTGGTGGCGGAGAAGTTTCCTCAGCCTGGTGAGACCCTTTTTGGCCGGCAGTTCAACATGTATCCAGGCGGCAAGGGGGCCAATCAGGCTGTCTGCGCCGCCAAGCTGGGAGGGGAGACCCATTTCATCGGCAGGATGGGCAGCGATCTTTTCCGGGAGCGGCTGGTGCAGAACATGGCCAGTGACGGAGTGGTGATGGATCATCTTCTCATCGATGAGCAGGAGCCGACCGGTATCGCCCTGATCACAGTGGATGGCGGCGGCGAGAATGAAATCATCGTCATTTCGGGCAGCAACATGAAGCTTTCGCCCGCGGATGTGGAGAGCAGACGCGCACTTTTCAACCGGGTGGGCGTGGTGCTGGCACAGCTCGAGATCCCCCTCGAGACGGTTGCCAGGACGGCAGAGCTTGCTGCGGCCGCCGGTGCCTGTTTTATCCTCAATCCCGCACCGGCCTGCAAGTTGCCTGTGAAGCTGCTGCAGCGGGTCGATTTTCTCACCCCCAACCGTCTCGAGCTGGAACTGCTCGCCGGCATGTCCATTTTGGATGACATCGAGTCGGTCCGGTGCGCCGCCCAACGGCTTCTGGACCAGGGCGTCGGCAATGTGCTGGTCACCCTCGGTGAGCGCGGCTCGCTTTGGGTCACCCCGGGGGAGGCCAGGCTGTTCGCCGCCCGGCGGGTCCAGGCTGTCGACACCACCGCGGCTGGGGATGCCTTCAACGGGGCCTTCGCCTTCGCCCTCTCGCGGGGTGAGACGGTGCCGCAGGCCATTCATTTCGCCAACCGCGTGGCGGCCTTCTCGGTCACGCGGATGGGCGCACAGAGCAGCATGCCGACAGCGGCCGACATCGAAGAGTGGGTGTAACGGGACAAACGGACTTGATGCCGTCGAGCCCGGCGCCGGCGCCACTTTGTCCGCCGGCCGGGCAAGTATGGATGCATTAAACACAGGAGTGAATAATGAAAAAACAGGGGATACTCAATGCGCAGCTCTCGTATCTGGTTGCGCGCATGGGCCATACCGACCGGCTTGTCATCTGTGACTCTGGCCTGCCAATTCCCCCGGAGGCTGAGGTTGTGGACCTGGCCCTGACCTGGAACATTCCCGCCTTTCTTGATACCCTCAGGACGGTGCTGGGAGAACTGCACATCGAGGGCGCGGTTGTCGCTGCGGAGATGGAGCAGGTCAGCAATACCCTTTACAAACAGACCCTGCAGCTTCTCCCCGGCATCCCCGTCGAGAAAGTGGCCCATGAGCAGTTCAAGGAGTTGACCCGGGCGCCCGGGACGATCGCCTTCGTCCGCACCGGCGAGGCAACCTCCTACGCCAATATCATGCTCGTTTCAGGCGTGAATTTTAACCACTCATAATAAAGGACCTTCAATGAGAAAAGAGTACATCGCTGCACTCCTGCTCCTGGCCATGGCTGCATTTGCGGCCTGCGGAGACACCGCCGGAAGCCGCTATGACCGGCTGGTCAGGCCTGCAGATGCCACCTACTATCACGTCCCTGTCGGCCTCTGTGAAGACTATCCTGAAGAGAGCACCACCCTCACAGGCATTCGCAAGGACATGGAATTCCTCAAGGAGAGCAAGGTCGATCTGCTCAGAATCTCCTTCGGTTGGGATGCTATCGAGGCGGAAAAGGACAAATATGACTGGCTTTTCTGGGATGATTTTGTCAAAATGGCTGTCGAGGAGTATGACATCACCCTTATACCTTACATCTGTTATATGCCGAGATGGAATTCAACCAAACCGGAGGATAACAACTGGTTCTGGAACTATCCCCCTGTTGATCCCCAGCAATTCGGCGAATTCATCAAGCTGCTGGTGAACCGCTACAAAAAATATATCAAGACCTGGGAACTCTGGAACGAGCCTGATATCTGGGTCTACTGGCAGGGATCGCCAGAGCAGTTCGCAGAGATGATCAGGATTGGCGCCAGAGCGGTCAAGGAGGCTGATCCCGACGCCAGAGTCGTGCTCGGCGGAGTCGCTTACAGCGAAGAGTTCGTCGCCAAGATGTTCCGGGATTTCGGCCTCAGCCCCTACATCGATATCGTCAATATGCACAACTATTTCGAGACCTGGAGCGAGCGGCCGGTCGAGGATATCGATGACCACATTCTCAAGATGACCGATGTGATCCGGCAATATGGCAACAGGCAGCCGCTCTGGATGGCCGAGGTCGGCTACAGCACCTTCCGTCAGGGCAGCAAGATATCGAGCGAATATACCGCCTATTACGACTATGAACATACCCCGGAATACCAGGCGGTGGACCTTTTCAAACGACTCGCCCTGATTGTCTCGACCGAAAAGATCTCGGCCGTGGCCTGGTACGAGATTTCCGATCTGCCCCCCTCGGACGAGGTCATCGGGGATGAATACAACAATCGCCACCTTGGAGTCGCCTTTGTAAATTATGTACCCAAGCCGGCCCGGAAGGCCCTGATGTTTTTCAACAGCCTTTTCGGCGACGAATACAGGAACATCACCGGGCAGGCGGCGATCACCCGGCCGGAGAATTCCGACAGCCATGCCCTGGTCTTTGAGAAAGTGGATGGCAGTGTGGTCATCGTCAGCTGGCTGCAGACTGCTCTCCCCGGCAAACGCAGCGCCGACACCAGCGGTACAGTCAGGGATGAACGCCGGGAGAGCATCAGCGTCTCCCTGCCGATGGCGCTGCAAGGAAGCGCCCGACTCTATGATCATCTCGGTGAAGGAAAAGCGCTTGAAAACATCCGCCGCGAGGGCGGCATGACCCTGATCCCTGAGATTGTCCTGGAGGGTGGTGCGGTCTGCATCATCCATATCGAAAAGTAGGGCGTCAGCCCGATCCTGAGGAGAAGCGATGAAGAGATCTGAAATCAATCATTTGCAGAGGGCGGCCATGGAGTTTTTCGGCCGCCACTGTTTCCATCTGCCCCCCTGGGCGCGCTGGGGGAAAAAGGAGTGGATGGAGAACAGAGAGGCAGCTGGCGAGATCTTTAACAACAAGCTGGGGTGGGACCTGACGGATTTTGGCTCCGGCGATTTTTACACGATCGGGCTGCTCCTCTTCACCATCCGTAACGGCTCCCCGGGAGACCCTCAGGGCAAGGGGTATGCAGAAAAGGTGATGATCGTGCGCGAGGGCCAGGTGACACCCTGGCATTTCCACTGGAGCAAAATGGAGGATATCATCAATCGGGGCGGCGGCAATCTCGTCATCGAACTCGCCAACAGCACTCCTGATGAAAAGCTGGCCGGCGGTAGGGTGCAGGTCCAGGTCGACGGCCTCACCCGTTCCGTCGAGGCGGGGGGGAAGATTGTTCTGACTCCGGGCGAGAGCATCTCCCTGCCAGCCTATCTTTATCACAAGTTCTACGGAGAGGCGGGCAAGGGCACGGTGATGGTCGGGGAGGTTTCCATGGTTAATGACGACGACAAGGACAACCGTTTTCTCGATCCGATCGGACGTTTCCCGGTGATCGACGAGGACGAGGAACCCCTCTATTACCTGTGCAACGAGTACCCGGTCTGACAGTGACTATCCTGGAGTCGAATATGATCATTCTGCGACCGAAACAGGTCACCCCCGCCAACTTTGCCCGCTTCGGCAGCGTGGTCACCGCACCGCAGACGGCGCCTACCTCGCAGGCGGCGGATTATAAATTCTGGAGCGATCTGGCTCACTACCGCATTGATGGTGAGACCGAGATCGGCATCTGTACAGTCTACCATATGCCGGTCTCCATCATCACGGAGGTGGAACGGCATGAGCACACCCCGGAGATACTGATCCCTATCAATGCGCCCTTCGCTCTGCCGCTGCTGCGTGATGGCGACAGTGTCGAACAGGCCGAGTTGTTTCGTGTCGGAATCGGCGAGGCCGTCGTCATCGACGCAGGGATCTGGCACGGTCCCTGCCTGCCGATAGGCTGTGCCAACTCCTCCTATTTTGTTATCTTTGCCAGAAGGACACCCCATGCGGATGTCCGCAAAAAGGAGATTTCCCCGATCGAGATTATGCAAAAGGGACAGGACCGCGGATGATCCTCTCCAATTCAAAAACAGCGTTTATTTTCGCAGATCAGCCCGACCAGATCAGCGAGATCAAACTGGCCGACGGGACCCCGGTCGGCAGCACGAGCCGGCAGGCCATTCTCATCCGCACTCCGGCAGCTGTGTCGGAACCGGTTCTGCTCTCCCGCGTCAGCTCATCCGCTTCCGGGCCTGCCAGCGCTGAACTGCTCTTCCAGGATGAGAGCGGAGCCTGGCGTGCGGAACTGCAGATTCATGCCGCCGAACAGGGCCTGCGCTTCCGTTTGCAGGCCTACGCGCCGGAGCCGATCTGGCTGGTCGAGTGGCGCCTGTCCGGACTTCAATTCGACGAGGTCATCATCCCCGCCCTCGGCGGCCAAGCTCTGAGCGGGGCGATGCCGGCTGAAACCACCCTGAGCTATAAATATCCCTTCTGGTGGAATGCCCAATTTGTCGTCGGCAAAAAGGGCGGTGGGGGACTCTGGCTTTTCTCAAGGGATGAAAAACCCGACCTCAAGCTGCTGCGCGTCGGCCGGTCGAGCGACGGTTTTGCCTGGACCTACGGCTGTGAAGCCCGGCCGCCCTTTCCGTGCACCCTTGAGGCGGAGTGGTATCTTGACGGCATAAACGGCGGCTGGGAGGTTGCAGTCGAACGCCACCAGCGTTGGCTCGAGGAGGCCTTTGATCTGCGCCCCCTGCAGCAGAAAGCCTCCTTTCCCGCCTGGGCGCGCGAGATCAATTTCATCCTCGAGCTGTGGGGAGCGCGGCGCGATACCATCGCCCCCATGCACACCTTCGCCCAAATGGTCGAGCGGCTGCAGGCCTGGCGGGGAATGCATGATCCGCGCCAGACCCTGGTCTATCTCCCCGGCTTCGCCATGCATGGTATCGACTCGCATGCCCCGGATTATCATCCCAGCGCGCAGTGCGGTGGAGCTGCGGAATTTGCCCGCCTCATCGAGGCCGCTCACAGCTGGGGATTCAGGGTGATGATTCACACCAACGTCCTGGCCATGACCTTCAACCATCCCCACTTCCCCCGCTTCCGGGAACATCAGGTGATCGATTGTTTCGGGCGGCCCCAGGGATGGGGACTGGATATGGACGGCGACTGGCTGGCAGAACCCTACTTCGCCTACATCAATCCCGGTGTCAGGGCGTGGGGCGACCTGATGGTCGATGTCATCGGAGATCTCGTCCGTCGCTTCGGGATCGACGGAGTATTTCTCGATCAAACCCTGCTCGCCTTCAATGTCAGCCGTGGACCCAATTTCATCGAAGGCATGCGCACCCATATTCGACGCCTGCAGGAGGCGATGCCGGAGATTCTCTTCGCGGGTGAAGGGATGCATGAACATCTGCTCAATCCCCTGCCGATGGCCCAAATTCATGGTATCGACAGTATCACCGAAGTGCACGGCATGGAAGGACAGCTCTCCTGGCGCTCCGCCCACCCGGTCTCGACAGCGCTTTTCAGTCCCTACTGCCGCTTTATGGCGCATCTGCTCACCAGGCATCCGTCCCATCCCATGTTTGCCTTTCAGGAGAGCGCCTATGCAAAATTGCATGTCATCCCTGCCCTCTGCCTTTACGGCGCCGCTCAGGCCATGGATCTGCCGGAGGTGAAAGAGATGATCGCTCGCGCACAACAGCTGACATTATCGGATGGATTTCGATGATTTCCGGTTTGATAAGGAGAACCAATCATGAAGCTTGGCTTTTTAATCGCCTGTCTGCCTGACATCGCCCTGGCGGATCTGCTGCAGTGGGCGCAGGAGAATCAGTTTCAAGCCCTCGAACTGGCGGCCTGGCCGGTGGCCTCGGACCGCGACTATCAGGCGCGGCAGATCGATGCCGCGAGAATGACACCGGCTGAGGCCGGTCGGGTTACGGAGCTCTTCCGGGAGCATGATCTGGAAATCTCGGCCCTGGCCTATTATGATAACAATCTGCATCCCGATCTGGCGCAGCGTGAGGGTTATCACGACCATCTCCGCAGGGTGATCGATACGGCCGCACTGCTGCAGGTCGGATTGGTCGGGACCTTCGTCGGCGCCCGGCCGGATCTCTCACCGGCCGAAAATATCAGGGAGATTGGCGGGGTCTTTCGCGGGCTGACCGCCTATGCTGCGGACAAGGGGGTGCGGATCATGATCGAAAACTGCCCCATGGAGAACTGGGTCCGGTTCGGCTTCCCCGGCAACTATGCCTTTTCACCCGAACTCTGGAGTGCCCTTTTCAATGAGGTCCCGTCCGATAATTTCGGACTAAATCTGGATCCTTCCCATCTGCACTGGCTGGGTATTGATTACCTCCGCGCGGTGCGGGAGTTCGCCCCGAAAATCTTTCATGCCCATGCCAAGGATACCGAGATCCTTCCCGAAGGCCGTCATCATCACTCCATCTTCGGCACCCAGATCGATCCAGCTCCCTGGAAGTCAGGCTGGTGGCGCTACCGGCTGCCCGGACTGGGTGAGATCGACTGGCGGGCATTCATATCCGCACTGCAGGAAAACGGCTACGATTATGTCCTCTCCATCGAACATGAGGATCCGGTCTGGGAGGGGAGCGAGGAAAAAATCAAGCGGGGGCTGGTGCTCGGACGCAAACATCTGTCACCTTTTATCATTTGATAAGGCCGATACTTATGCGTCAACTCCTGAAAGAAGAATATATCCCTTTCGGCAGCCAGTATTACCGCGCCCCCTCGCCACACGCCGGGGAGTGGGAGCGGGACCTCGATCGGATGGCCGCCCTGGGCTTCAATACCGTCAAGTTTTGGGTTCAGTGGCGCTGGAACCACCCAACGGAGGACGAATTCCGGTTTGAGGACATCGACCGGCTTATGGAACTGGCTCTGGCCAGGAAGCTGCACGTGATGCTCAACACCATCTTCGATGTCGCCCCCGCCTGGATATACCGCCTCTATCCGGATGCATCGATGGTGACTCTGGACGGCCGCCGCATCGGCCCGCAGACCCAGCCCCATCGCCAGATCGGTGGGCTCGGCTACTGTTTCAACCACGACGGAGTCATCAGTCACTTTTTCCGGTTTCTTGCCGCCACTGTAGAGCGCTACAAGGAGCATCCGGCGCTGGCGATCTGGAATGTCGGCAGCGAACCCGAACTGACCTCGAGCATGGCCGAGATGCGTCTCTACGCCGATGATGCCGGCCGGATGGGCGATATGCTCTGCTACTGCCCGAACTGCCAGGCGAAATTCAGGCTCTGGCTGGCCGGCAAATATGACTCGATCGATCGGCTCAACGAATGCTGGAACCGGAACTATCGCAGCTTTGATGAGGCCGAACTCCCGATCACCCGCAACACTTTCAACGACCTGATCGACTGGCGTATGTTTTTCGTGCACACCCTCGGCGAGAACGTCCGCCGCCGCTTCGAAATCGCGCGCGAAATCGACCAGGGACGCCATCCCATCATGTGCCACCATGTCTTCGTGCAGGGCTTCCCGGTCACCTCGACCGCCAACGATCCCTGGAATATCGGGCAGTACGGCGATCTTCACGGCTTCACCCAGATGGATGACGCCATGATGATCGACGTCCTGCGCTCCTGCGCACGGGGCAAACCGGTGATTTCGGCTGAGATGCTCGCCCTGCCGGGGTATACCCTCGATCTGCCCGCGATCATCGACGCCAACACGGTGAAGCGTTTCATCTTCAGCGGGGTCGCCGGCAACCAGAAGGGCTTTATTTTCTGGCAGTATCGTCCGGAGATCCTCGGCCGCGAAGCGCCGACCTGGGGTCTCTCCGGGCTTGACGGCGAGGAAACCCCCTGGCTCAAAGCCTATGCGGAGGCAGGACGGGTTCTGCAAAAGAACGCCACTTTTCTGCTCGAAGCCGTGCCGCAGCGGGCCTGTATCGCCCTGCTCTACCATCCGGAAAACCAGATTTTCGGCTGGGCGGCCACAGGAAATGAAAAAAATGTCACCGACTCCTTGCTCGGCACCCACCGGGCGCTGTATGAACACAATCATGTCATCGATTTCATTCATCCGCGCGAATTCACGCCCGAAATTCTGCTTCAATACAGGGTGATCTACATCCCCTTTCCCTATCTGCTCGGGCAGCAAGTCTGCTCGGCCCTGGCGGAATGGGTGGAGCAGGGGGGGGTGCTCATCGGTGAGGCCTGCTTTGCAGGCTGGAACCTCGAGCATGGCCACCACGAAAAAGTCCTGCCCGGCTATGGGCTGGACAGGATTTTTGGGGCGCGCCAGTATACCGCTGCACCACCCGATCCTTCAGGCGGGGTAAACATGGTCCTCACCCGCGATCTGCCCTACCTCAAGTCGGGCGCCGAGATCCAGGGGAGCATCGTCAAGGAACTGCTCACTCCCGACGGCGCGGAGGTCCTCGCCCGCTTCGAAAGCGGCGAACCCGCCATCACCTCAGCCGGTTACGGCCGCGGCAGAGCAATCCTCATCGGTTCCTACATCGGCCTCGCTTATCATCGCAGCAAGCTGGCCGCCAATGGAGAGCTGATCGCCAGTCTGGTCGAGATGGCCGCTCCGCTGGACCGTCCACACCTGACAAGCGGCCGTGACATCCGCATCGACCTGATGCGGAATGGCGAAGGCGAGGTCATGCTCATCCTCCAGAATCTGCGCCACAACGAGGCCGAGGCTATGGTGGCACTTCCGGAGCCGGTGGCCGGGCCGCTCCGCGAGCAGTTCTCCGGTGAACGGCTGCTTTTCACGGCGCAAGGCGGGGGTGTACAGGCCGCCGTCCATTTCGCGCCCAATGAGGTCAAAGTCTATTGTGGCCGCTGAACGGGACTCTTTTTTTGCGGGATCCGGCGGCCGGGTTCTGAGGCATAACTTTTTCGCCAACATGATGGACGGAGCCCTCTATGCTTTCGGTTTGAGCTTCGCCTCCCAACAGACTGTACTGCCGGTCTTTGTGCAGAAAATCGGCGGCGGTAATGTCGCCATCGGCCTCATCCCGGTTCTCTGGATGCTCAGCTTCAATCTGCCGCAGATACTCATCGCCAGCCATGCACAGCGCCAACGCCACAAGAAGCGACTGCTGCTCAAGACTGCAATGGGACAGCGCTTGCCGTGGCTCCTGCTGGCTGTGCTGGCCTTTTTTATCCTTCCCAGGGTCACTCCTCTGGCCGGTCTGATGCTTTTTTTTATTATTTATGCCTCCGCAGGGATCGGCGGCAGCATCAATCTGCCGGTCTGGTTCGATATCTTCGCCAAGATGACCCCCATCTCCCTGCGCGGCCGGCTCTTCGCAGCGCGCATGATTCTGGGTGGAGTGCTCGGCATCGGTGCCGGTATAGCGGTCAGGCATATCCTCGATTGGCTGCCCTATCCGGGCAATTTCGGTCTGCTCTTTTTGCTCACCTTTGCGGCGATGCTGGTCTCCTATTTCTTTCTGACCATTTTGAAGGAACCGCGATCTGCAAGGAGCAGAACTGCCGCGCCTCAGCTGCGTGAATATCTCGGCTCCCTGCCCAGGATCATCCGGGAGGAGCGCAACTATCGCAACTTTCTGATCGCCGACGGCGCCCTTTATCTTGCCTGGATGGCCAACGGCTTTTTCACCGTGCATGCCCTGTCCCGTTTCGATCTTCCCGCCTCCGCGGCCGGGACCTTTACCGCGATCATGATGGCCAGCAATATCGCCGGCAATCTCTTTTTCGGCTGGCTGGCGGACCATTTCGGCCAGCGTATCAATCTCATCCTCTCCGCGGGAATGATGACACTCTCCTGTGCGCTGGCAATATTTGCACCCGGCCCGGAACTCTACTGTCTGGTCTTCGTCGGCTCGGCCCTGGCCATTGCACTGGTGCAGATCTCGCGGCTGCCCCTCATCGCTGAACTCTGCAGTGCTGAACAGCGGCCGACCTTCGTCGCTCTGGCCAATCTGATCTCCTCCCCCTTTATCATAGCCGGGGTGGCGGGAGGATGGCTGGCCGATCGCTGCGGATATGAATTCCTCTTCGCCTGCAGCGGTCTCTTCGCCCTCTTTTCGATGGGCTGGTATGCCAGCGTCGTCAGGGAGCCGAGAGGAACCGCGCACGAACGCGTCTTTTAGTCGGGGAAAGGAAAATGACCCGAACTTTTCTGCTTTTTACTCTATTGTTATGCGCCGTACCGCTTCTGGCAGCCCAGCTTCAGGAGGCCCCGGCTCCACTGCCTCCCGATCCCCGCTTCAAGAGCGATATCCTGCTCATCGTCGCCCATCCGGATGACGAGACCGCCATTGGCAGCTGGCTGGCCAGGGCGGTTTATGATCTCCACAAGCGGGTGGCCATCCTCTATCTCAACCGCGGCGAAGGCGGCGGCAACTCGTTCGGGAACGAACAGTCTTCAGCCATGGGCGCCATTCGCGAAATCGAGGTGCGCCGCGCGGCTGCGGCCTTCGGCATCGACCTGCTCTGGTTTCTGGATGGCCAGGATACTCCCGGCCAGGATCTCATGCACTCCCTCACTAACTGGGGTCACGGCGAAAACCTCGAACGGATTGTACGCCTGATCCGTCTCACCCGTCCCGAAATGATTATCACCTGGCTGCCCCACTACGGCGCGGGCGAGAACCATGGCGACCACCAGGCTTCAGGGATCCTCGCCGTCGAGGCCTTCGACATGGCCGGCGATCCCACCCGTTTCCCCGCCCAGATCGTGCCGCCGCGCGAGCGCGCAGATATCAACAATTTTACAGAGGGACTGCAGCCCTGGCAACCGAAAAAGCTCTATTTCTTCTCCGACGTTTCACATCCCCTGCCCTCGACCGGCCCCGCTTTCAATGTGCACGAGATCTCCCCCTCACAAAAGGTGCCCTATTATGAGCTGGCGGCCCGCCTCCATCTGCCACACCTCACCCAGGGGGACGTCACCGAGACCGCCCTGGCCGCACAAGAGTCCGGCGATTACTCTGCCTTCGCTGAGTGGATCTCCGGTTTCAAACTGATCTTCGGCAAGGCGGTTGTGCCCTGCGCACCCTCCGGGGATCTCTTCGAAGGGATCAAAGAGGGTCCGCTTCCCTTCGTGCAGCTGCGGGGCTACCAGCCGCATCCCAATGCGGGTATCGCCCTCGAGTTGGGCGGCCTCTTCGCATTTTACCGGGATTTCTGGCGGGCGCATGAGATCGAAGCGATAGAAATCCTCCTCAAGCCGGAGGTGATGATCAATGCGGGCGGCTATCTGCACATCCCCCTGCTGCTCATCAATAATACCAGCGAGTCCGTGCAGGTGGAGCTGAGGGCCCAAATCCCGGAGGGTTGGCGGAATGTGGCCGGAGAGGCCCTCTATACCCTGCCGGCGGGTGCTGTACGGCCGGTGCAGACCTTTTTCTTTGCACCGGAGCGGACCAATCCCAGCGGCGAAACCATCCTCTGGAACGCCAAGGTGGGGGAGAGAACAGCCGGCTCGGTCTCCATGCAGGTTTTTCTTGCTGAATGGACCCTGCCGCAGTGACAGGTGTATAGTCGATCAAAAAATGAGGTTATGTTGAAAAGATTGAGGTTGAATTCAGCGCTGCGTTGGTGGCTTTGTCTGCTCCTGCCAGCAGCAGTCGCCGCCTGCAGTTGTGGCTGTGGCGCCCGGGAGAGAGGCGAAGAGGATTATGCACGGCTGGTCAACCCTTTCGTCGGCACGGCGGGCGGGGGCAATACCTTTCCCGGCGCGGTGCGCCCCTGGGGCATGGTTTCAACCAGTCCTCACACCGCACCATCCGCCCCCTCGGGCTATTATCATGGCCAGCCTTTCAACTATGGCTTCGGCATGGTCCATCTCAGCGGCACCGGCTGTGCCGATCTCGGCAGCGTCATCGTCGCGGTCTCGCGCGGTGAAATCAAAACTCGTCCTGAAGAGTACAGATCCGCTTTTTCTGAGGAGCAAGCCGAGCCCGCGTATTACAGCTGTCTTTTGCAGGAACCGGCGGTCCGCGTCCGGACGAGCGCGACCGAGCGCTGCGGCATCTTTGAGTTCGTTCCCCTGCAGGATGGCGAGATCAATATCCAGATTGATGCGGGCCGCAATCTCAGCCGCCTCGGCGGTGGAGCGATCCGGCTCACCCGGGCCGGAGGAATTGAGGGTTTTAATATTGGCGGGGGCTTTTGCGGAGAGAACAACCGTCATCAGATCTTTTTTTCAGGTGAGGTGAACCTGCAGCCCGCCGCCGCGGGCGTTTGGCGGGGAGAGGAACTCCTCACAGCGAACGAGGCAAATACAGAGGAGGAGGCCGTCGGCGGCTGGCTGCGCATTGCCCTTCGGGCGGGGCAGCCCCTCATGCTCAGGCTGGGCATCTCCTATGTCAGCATCGCAAACGCACGTGAAAACCTGCGCGTGGAGATCCCGCACTGGGATTTTGAACGGGTGCGCAGGGATGGGCGCGAGGCCTGGCAAGAGCAGCTGTCCGCAGTGCACATCCGCGAGGGGAGTGAGAAGGAGCGGATCAAATTCTATACCGCCCTTTATCACAGCCTGATCCATCCCGGCATCATCAGCGATGTCAACGGGGAGTATCCTCTCATGGGCCGCAGCGGCACCGGCTGCAACCGGGAGCGTGCCCGCTACAGCGTTTTTTCCCTCTGGGATACCTATCGTACCCTCCATCCCCTGCTCACCCTGCTCTACCCGAGTCGTCAATCGGAGATCATTAAGACCATGCTCGATATGTACCAGGAATCAGGCTTTCTGCCAAAGTGGGAGCTCGCCGGCAATGAGACCTATATGATGGTGGGCGACGGGGCGGTGCCGGTCATCGCCGATTCCTACATCAAGGGGATAGAGGATTTTGACATCACCACCGCCTGGCAGGCGATGACCAAAGCGGTATTTCTCCGTGATGGGGAGGAGGCGCCGCCGGTACGCGCCGGTTATCATGAACTCCTGAAATATCAGTACATTCCCTTCGAACAGGATACCTCGACCGCCTGGTGGGTCTGGGGACCGGTATCCACGACGCAGGAGTACTGCCTGGCCGACTGGACCCTGGCGCAGGTGGCCCAAAAACTGGGCAAATCCGACGCAGCCGCTGAACTGCTGCTCCGTTCCGGTTGGTATAAAAATCTCTTTGATCCCCGGCTTCAGCTGGTGCGGCCGCACCTGAAGGATGGCTCATGGCTGGAGCCCTTCGATCCCCTGGCCACGGAGGGTTCGGGCTCATGGGCGGGCTCAGGCGGCCCCGGCTTTGTCGAAGGCAACGCCTGGCAGTACACCTGGTTTGCACCCCACGACGTCGCAGGGCTGATCGGACTCTTCGGCGGGCCGGCTCCCTTTTCGCGCAAACTGCAGGAGTGCTTTGAGAACGGCCAGTTCACCATCAACAACGAACCCGACCTCGCCTATCCATGGCTCTTCACCTGGCTGCCGGGAGAGGAGAGCCGCGCCGGCCGCATCACCGCTGGCCTCATGGCGAACCAATTCAGCACTGCCCCGGACGGCCTGCCCGGCAATGACGACTGCGGCACCATATCGGCCTGGTTCGTTTTCGCCGCCCTCGGCTTTTACCCGGCTTGTCCCGCCGCTCCGGAGTACCGACTCAGCCTGCCGCTCTTTGCAGAGGCCGAGCTGAAACTCGACCGGCGCTACTGGCCGGGGGAATCTTTCATCATCCGCAGCAGGGGCGGGGACGACCGGATCGAGCTCAACGGCATTCCTTTAGCCGGTTGTGGCCTCCGCCACGACCAGATCACGGCAGGAGGGGAACTCTGCTTCGATGCCATGCAAGAGGACGATGCGTCACGTGATCAGTAGACCCGCCATCCTGCCGCTTCTCCTGCTCAGAGGATAACAGCTGGTCGGATAGTGATTCGTGATCAGACAGACTGGAATGGAGAGCAGACCGACCCTGGCGCCAGTAGTCTGAAATACCAGGGGCATGCAGTTCAGGCAATGAATTAAGGAGTGAGTATATGAACAGACGAAAATTCATCGGAACTGCTGCTGCGGGCGGTCTCGGGGCCGCATTCGGCGCTGGCAGGCTTTTTTCCGCACCCCTGGTGCTGACGGCGGATCGCACCGGCGTCTCGACTGCGCAGGGCGAACTGATCTTCAAACCCCATTTCGTGCAGAAGGGGATAGGGCCGCATCTCCTCGACTGGGCGTATACCAGCGATGAAAACTGGGATGCAACCTACTCGAATATCACTGCCGGCAGGGAGGGCGTCCAAGTATCAGACCTCTATGGCGTGAAGAAATTCGGCATCGATGTCCGCTGGAACGTGGAAGGATTCGGCTATATCTATATCACGGCCGACAACGGCGGTGAGTTCTACCAGCTGCCTGCTCCCGGGAAGAGCAGCGAGTTGAACCTTAATTTCGAGCTTGCCAAAAGCAGGGTTCTGCGCAGCCGCAGGCGGCTGAAGCAGCTGCAGGAGGGGGGATGGAAACCTTCGGCCGAGCTGTTGGGCCTGATCGCTATTTCCGAATCGCACTACGAAGAGGCCGTTAAAAAAGCGGGCGATGCCGCTCTCTGCGCTTCACACGCCCAGCCCGCCCTGCTTTATGCGATGTGGGCGGGTGAAAAAATGGAGCTCGAGAGGGCGGAATATGCCATCGCCCGGCGTGGATTCCGCCAAGGATTTTATCTCGGCTGCGATGCCCGGGGCTATTTCCAGATGGATACGGAAATTTTCATGGAGCGCTTTTGTGATGCTTTTAATTATGCCACCATCACCCACTATCTTAAAAGTGGCTACTTTGAGGATTTCGAGCCCGAGGAGGGCAACAAGCAATTCGCCCTCCGCACTGAGCTCCTCAAGGTGCTGCGCCGGCGCAATATTACCGTCGAAGGCCGTCCCCTTTTCTGGTTTTACCACTCCACGACACCAGACTGGCTGCGGCGCAAATCCTTCGATCAGGTCATGAAATATGTCGAGGAGCACACCCGGGCGGTTGTCAGCCACTACGGCGACGAGATGTACGCCTGGGAAGTGGTCAATGAATTTCACGACTGGGCGAATGAAATTGAGGTCACACCTGAGCAGGCCGTCGAGATCACCCGGCTCGCCTGTGAAGTGGCCAGGGATACCAATCCCGGGGTTCATCGCCTCATCAACAACTGCTGCCCCTATGCGGAGTATGTCCAGCTGAAAAAGTGGGGTGAGCGGGAGGCCCGCCATCACCAGCGCACCCCGCACCAGTTCATGCGTGATCTCGTCAGCGCGGGGGTCGATTTCACCATCACCGGCCAGCAGCTCTACTTCCCATATCGCGATCTCCAGGATACCATCCTGTTGATTGAAAGGCTCGAGCAATTCGGCCGGCCCGTGCAGCTGGCCGAGGTCGGCGCCTCCTCGGGCCCAAACCGCAATTCGGTGATGACCGACCGGCTCGGTTTCCCCGAGGAGCCCTACATCTGGCACCGCCCCTGGGATGAAGAACTGCAGGCTGACTGGCTCGAGGGGCTCTACACCCTCGCCTACAGCAAGCCCTGGATCGAGGCCGTAAACTGGTACGATTTTCTCGATCCCTTCGCCTTCATCAAGAATGGAGGACTGCTGCGCTCGCCCCAGGGCGAGAAAAAGGCCGCCTATGAGCGGCTGATCAATTTGCAAAACAAGTGGCGCAAATTGCCTCAACACCACGAATAGCCATAAAGGATACAACAGATGGCCCACGGCAAGCTGATTTTCAAACCCTGGCTCGTACAACGAGGGCGCGGCCCTCATCTCGATCCCTTTGTTTATGCCACCGATGCCAATGGTGACACCTTTCACTCCGATATCAGGGTCACCCGCGAGGGGATCGAAATTTCGGACACCGAGGGGGAGGAGCGCTTTGCCCTCAATCTGCGCTGGAATGTGGAGGGGTATGGATACCTTTTCATGTCGGTAGACCCCGGCCCTGAATTCTACCGCCTGCCTGCATCCGGACAACGCACCCTGAATCTGAATTTTGAACTGGCCGCGAGCAGAACAAGGCGCAATCAGCAGCGTCTGGAGAAATTCATCGCTGCTGGCTTTCAGCCCTCCCGTGAACTCGAGGCCCTGCTCGTGCTCGCTTCTGAATATCTTGAAGATGCCGGGCGGCTGCAAGCCGATGGAGAACGATGCGCCCGGGCCAGCCAGGAATCCCTTAAATACGGGCTCCACGCCAGCGACCTGCTCGAGATAGAAAAGGCCCGTTTTGATATTTCCGCTCGTTCGAGCAGGCCTCCCTTCCTGATGGGCTGCGACGGCCGCGGCTTTTTCCAGATGGATGAGTCTCTTTTTCTCGATCTCTTTTCCTCGCTGTTCAATTATGCCACCATCACCCACTATCTCATCGGTGATGTTCATAATTTCGAGCCGGAGGAGGGGAAAAAGCAATATGCGGAGCGCGAACGGCTCTTGCAAGCCCTGCGCCGGCGCGGCATCACCGTGGAGGGGCGGCCCCTGCTCTGGCTGCACAAGTGGGTCACCCCCGAGTGGCTGATCCATAAGAGCTATGACGGAGTGAAGAAATACCTGGAGAATCATGTGCGTGCCGTGGTCGGCCATTACGGGGACGAAATCTCGGTCTGGGAGGTGGTGAATGAGCTGCATGACTGGGCCAACGAACTGGAGTTGAACCACGACCAGACCATCGAACTCACACGCCTGGCCTGCGATGTCGCGCGCGATGCCAATCCGAAGGTGCGGTTGCTCATCAACAACTGCTGCCCCTTTGCCCAGTATGTACAAATGGGCAAGTGGTGCGACAAGGAGGCCAGATATCCCCAGCGCACCCCTCATCAGTTCGTCAGACAGCTCATCGAGGCGGGGGTGGATTTTGATATCGCCGGAGTGCAGATGTACTTCACCAAACAGCTGTTGGCTGACTGCGTGCTGATGATCGAGCGCTATCAGGGGCTGGGCAAGTGCGTCCATCTCACCGAGGTCGGATCGCCGTCGGCAGGAATGACTATGGAATTCGCCGACCAGGAGAAGATCCCATGGTCCGTCCAGCCCTATGAATGGCGCCGCCACTGGGACGAAGAACTGCAGGCCGACTGGCTGGAGGCGGTCTTTATTGTCGCCAACAGCAAGCCCTGGATTGAAGCCGCCAACTGGTACGATTTTGTCGATCCCTACGGTTACCTCAAGAGCGGCGGATTGTTGCGCTCTCCGCAGGGGGAGAAAAAGGCGGCTTACGACCGGTTCTTGCGGTTGAAACAGCAGTGGCAGGTGCAGTGAATGGTCAAGGAGAGGAAATGATGGCTCCACTATCAAGACGCGATTTTATCAAGGCCGGCGCCCTGACTACGGCTGCCGCCCTCACTGCCGATTTCGGCACCGGCGCCCCTCTTTTTGCCGCGAGCGCGCAGGAAATACGCTTCCAGCCCTGGCCTCATGCCTGGATGCCGGATTTAAGCCATGTCTATGCCGCCGATATCCATGAGGATCCCTTCCGTTCAGGCATCGAGGTCACCCGCGATGGTGTCGTCGTCCCGGCGGATATCGGGACCGGCCGTTTCTCTGTCAATGCGCGCTGGTACGTCGAGGGCTTTGGCTACCTCTACCTCAGCGCCGACAATGCAGGAGAGTTTTATTCAGTCCGGGAGGGCGGCCGTTTCAATCTCAATCATGAGTTTGCCCGCAGCCGGGTCATGCGCAACCGTGCAGTCCTCCAGCGCTATGAGAAGGAGGGCTGCCGCTTTACCGCAGAGGTCCGTCACCTCGCCGGCCTTAGCGAGGAGCTGCTGGCCGATGCCGCCCAAAAGATCACCAGTGGGGAAACAGCTGCAAGGCTCTCAGATCGCTCCCTCTACTATGCCCTGCAGGCCGGCGAATTGATCGAACTGGAGAAAGCCCGGTACGAGGTCGCCCGCCAAGCCCGCAAGGAGGCTTTTTATTTCGGCTGCGAAACCCGGCAGTTCATCTGGGCCAAACATGATGAATTCATCAAACGCTTTGCCGAACTCTTCAACTTCGCCACAGTCACGCACTATATCTGGGACAGCTGGTACGAGCATTTCGAACCTCATGAGGGGGAGTATAACTGGGGGGTTAAAGACGATATCGTCGACTGGCTGAGCGAGAATGGCATCACCATCCAGGGCCGGCCGCTTTTCTGGTTTCATCCCATCGTCACACCTGATTGGTTGAAGGAGAAGAATTTTGAGGAGCTGAAGAGCTATGTGGTGCGCCATGCCTGCAACCTGGTCAAACACTACGGCGACAGGGTGCAGCAGTGGGAGGTCGTCAACGAATACCACGACTGGGCCAACATCCACAACCATACGCCCGAACAGACCACGGAAATCGTTCGCCTCGCCTGTGATGCCACCAGGGCGGCTAATCCCCGCGTCGTGCGCATCCTCAACAATTGTGCGCCCTGGGCTGAATATGCCGCCTGGGGCCGGATGGCGCGGCAGAAAGAACTCTCCAGTCGTCCTCTGCGCTCTCCGCAGCGTTTCATCCAGGATCTGGTCGAGGCCGGGGTCGAATTCGACGTTCTTGGCATCCAGGTCTATTTTCCGCGCCGCGACCTCTCCGATATCATGCGCATGATCGAGCGTTTTGAAAAGTTCGGCAAGCCCATCTATATCACCGAACTGGGCACCAGCAGCGGGCCTACCGCCGATCTGGTGGCAACCGGCAAGATGAGCCTGCCCTCCGAACCGTTTGAATGGCACCGGCCATGGGACGAGGAGCTCCAGGCCGATTGGCTGGAACAAGTCTACTCCCTTTACTACAGCCGTCCGTTGATCAAGGCGGTCAACTGGTACGATTTTGCTGATTTTCGCACCCATATTCTCAACGGCGGACTGGTCCGGGAGGACGGCTCTCCGAAACGGTCATTCATGCGCCTCCAGAAGCTCCTCAGCACATGGGACCGGCTGCCCAACACACAAAGGAAATAAAATGACCTCTAAAGAGAGACTCCTCATCACCATGAAGGGCGGAGTGGCGGACCATGTGCCGGTCAGCCCGGATATCTCCGTGATGGTTCCCGACCGCCTCGACGGACGACCCTTTTATGACATCCATCTCGATGGACGTGAACACTTCGGCTGGACTTCAGCGACCCACGGCGAGGTTTACGTCAAGGCTGTGCAGTATTTCGGCTGCGATGGTTTTTACATGTATGGCGGACTCAAGCAGATCAAGCCCGATAGCCGCCCCGAGTTTGAAAGCCGCATCTCCGACGCTCCGCAGGGCAAGCTGGTGCGCCGCATCTGCCATACCCCCCTCGGCGATCTCACCGAGGAAGAGCTCTTTTTTGCCGATGAACCACCCTGGGTGGGGGTCAAACCCCTCAAGGAGCTGGCCACCGACTTTAAAAAACTGAAATTAATGATGGGTGAGAGCGGCTGGAAATGGGAACCGGCCTACCGTGACAAGGAGGTGATTGGCGATTATGGCGTTTATATGGGCATGGTGCCGGTCTTTCAGGACTGGTTCTTCCGCAACCGGCAAGGCGGTTTTGAGCAGATGTTCGTCGACTATATGATGGAACCCGCGCTGGTCGAGGAGATCCACGAGTTCTGGATGGAGTGGGCCCTCGCCAATGTACGCGCCATGATCAGCGCCGAGGCCGATGTCATCATGCTCGGCGGCTCCAGCGCCAGCCTCAGCGTCAGCTCACCCAAACTCTTCCGCCAATTCGAACTCCCCTTTATCCAGAAGGCCTCCGTCATCTGCAGGGAGGCGGGGATCGTCTCCCATCTGCATGTCTGCGGCCGCTCCAATGAGCTGGTGGAGATCGTGGCCGAGGAGTCCGACCTCGCCTCCATCGAGCCCCTCGAAGAGCCTCCTTCGGGTAATGTAAACCTTAAGGAGATCAAACGCCGCTTCGGGAAAACAATGTGCCTTAAAGGCAATATCAATACCACACACTTTATGCTGCACGCCACGCCGGAACAGATCGAGGAGAAATGCAAACGCCTCATCGATGACGCCGGAGAGGGGGGAGGATTCATTCTCTCCACCGGCGACCAGTGCGGCCGTGATACCCCCGAGGCCAATCTCTTCAAGATGGTGGAAGTCGCCACGACCTATGGCAAGTACTGAAGCCGGGAGATGCAATGAAGGCACCCGCAGTTCTCATCGTTTTGCTCGGCCTGCTTCACCTCAATGGGCATGCCGAAATTATCCTGCACAAAAATGATGCTACAGTCTGGGGGCAGAGTCAGGTCATCAGGGGTTCATTCACAGGCTTTGCTCCGGTCCGGGGTATTCTTTCTCTCAACAGAGAACGGATTCCCTTCGCTGTCAGCCCTGCGGAGGGCACTTTTTCTGTAACTGTCACACTCACTGAAGGTGTCAATACGCTCGTTGCCGAAGCAGACAGCGGCGGGACCACCATCCGCTCCGATACCCTGAGACTCAGCCTGGGCTACAGGCTGCGACCGCGCCTCTTCGCCTGGGCCACCGCCCCGGGAAAAAGCATCCGGCTCCACAGTCGTGTGATGGAAAATCCCGTTTCAGCCCCCCTCAGCTATCAGTGGCAGGCGGATCCCGGCAACCCCGCTGCAGTGAACCTGCTCACACCCGGCGACAGCACTACCCTGGTCACCATCAACTGCGACGGCCTCCCGGGAGAGTACTATTTCAATCTGACTGCGGTCACGCCTGCCGGGGATACCGCCCGTGCCCGCACCTTCATCACCCTCGATCAGAGCGGCATCCGGCCCTTCCGGATCGAAACCGACCATGCCGCGTGGATTGACGGGGCGATCCTCTACGAGATCACCCCCTGCTCTTTTGTGCAGGACGGTCGACTGGCGGACATCACCGCAAAGATACCTGAATTGGCGGAGTTAGGTGTGACGGCGCTTTGGCTGCAGCCGACCTTTGGCACCCTCGATTTCGGCGGCATGGGCTATGGCATCACCGACTATTTTTCAGTGCGCAGTGATTTGGGCGATGAGGCAGATCTCCGCCATCTCGTCGCCACTGCCCACGCGCAAGGCTTGCGCGTGCTCCTCGACATGGTCCCCAACCACTCCCATATCAGGCATCCATACGCCCTTGATGCGGTACGCTTTGGCACCTGCTCGCATTATTACGATTTCTATCAGCGCAGCGCGGAAGTCCTTCCCGAGGTGCCCTACTCGCAGTATTACAACCTCCACGCCCAGGGTTTTGTCTACTATTTCTGGGATGAACTGCCCAACCTTGATTACGACAATCCAGAAGTCCGGCGCTGGATGACGGAAATCTGCACCTACTGGGTCAGGGAGTTCGACATCGACGGCTACCGTTTTGACGCGGTCTGGGGCGTCAACGCCCGCCGCCCCGATTACACCCGCGAACTGCGTCTGGCCCTGAAGGAGATCAAGCCGGAACTGCTGATGCTCGCGGAAGATAAAGCCCCATCCGCTCGCGTCTTCGACGGGCGTTTTGACCTGGCTTTCGACTGGAGCGCGGACGATGGCTGGGTTTCACAGTGGTCGTGGCAGGTCCTCTATCACGACTATTGGCAGGACCAATATGTCACCATTTTCAATTCCTGGCAGCCGGGACGCAGCCTGCGCCTTCGCAATGCCCTGACCAATTCGGGGAGCGGCTTTCATCCTCGCGCGAAAATTCTGCGCTTTCTGGAGAACAACGATTCCCAGCGCTTCGCCAGGCATCATACCCAGGAGGTGACACGCATGGCGGCCGCCCTCGAATTTTCACTTCACGGCGTGCCGCTGCTCTATAATGGACAGGAGATCGGCTTCACCGGCCGCCATCCCTACTATGGCGAGGCCATCTTCAAAAAAGGGGAAACAATCCGCGCGCAGGACAGCCAGGGCTTGTTTGAATACTATCAGACCCTTATTCGCTGGCGCAAAATACTGCCCGCCCTGACCAGTGATAATTTTGCAGAACTGCCCATCTCGCCATCCACTTACATGTTTGCTTTCAGACGCTGGCATGAGGAGCAGAACATCTTTGTGCTTCTCAATATGGGCAGCCGCGCCGAAAACGCATCGGTGAACCTGCCGCTCACCAGCCTGAACCTCGATTCCACCAAAACCTGGTATCTCACCGAACTCCTCAGTGGCGAGGTCCTCTCCGTCAAACCAGGCAGCCTGGAGAACCTCAACGTGGCCATGGATAAATACAATGCCAGAATTTATCTCCTGGCGGACACCGTGACGGTGACCGGCATCCGGAACGCCCCGCACGCTGCCCGGCCGGAATCCATGGCACTGCAGCAGAACTATCCCAATCCCTTCAATCCCTCCACTACCATCCGCTTCACACTCACCTGGAGCGGTCATGTCCGGCTGCAGATCTATAATATCAAGGGTGAGATCGTCGCCACCCTCGTCGATGAACAGCGCAAAGCGGGTGAGTATGAAGTGCCCTTTAATGGCGCCCATCTCGCCAGCGGCCTCTACTTCTGCCGGCTCGAGTCGGCCGGACTCACAGCGGTGCGCAAGATGATGGTGACCAAATAGGCCCCAGGCGGAGAGGGAAACCAGGATGAAAATCCTCGTCATCGGCGGCAGTGGATTCCTCAGCAGCGTCGCAGTAGCGATCCTGCTTGAAAGAGGCCATCAGGTCACTACTTTCACTCGCGGACGCTCCGGGGAAAGGCCCACCACAACCGCGAACCTCATCCGCCTGACCGGGGATCGCCATGATCCGGCCGCATTGCAAAATGCCCTGCTCGCCGGCCCCTTCGATGCGGTCTATGATTTTATCGCCTATGAGCCGGCTGAATCCCGGCTCGCTGCCAAAACCTTTCACGGCAGGGTCGGCCGTTTTATCCACTGCAGCACGATCTCGGTCTATCTGGTCTCGGACCAGGTCACCTGCCCGATCACAGAGGAACAGGACAAGGCCCCCCTGATGCCCTTTTGGGAACGCAATCCCTTCGGCATGACCTATGGCATCAATAAACGAGCCTGTGAGGAGATCCTTTGGCAGGCCCATGATGAACGACAATTTCCCGTCAGCATGCTTCGCCCCACTTTCATTTCCGGTCCGCACGATCCCGCCAAACGGGACTTTTTCTGGATCGAACGCATTAACGACGGCGGGCCTCTGCTCGTGCCCGGCCATGGTGAATTCCTCTTTCAGTCGGTCTATGTGGAGGATGCCGCCCGCGCTTTCACCGATCTCCTCGAGGCCGAGAATTCAATCGGCAAGGCTTATAATGTGGCGGCCGAAGAGATCCTCTCGCTCAATGATTATCTGCACCTGCTCGCCAGGCTGATGGGACGGGATATCCGTTTCGTTCACCTTGACCAGGAGCTCTTCGACCGGCTCCCCTTTAGCCGCCATCCCGGGGGTGATGTGTTCCCCTTCAACACCCGCCGGGATGCCACCTTCAGCCTGGAAGAGATCAGCAGGGATCTGGGCTACCATACAACGCCGATAGCGCAGTGGCTCGCCACTACGATAGATTGGTTCACCACTCACTACAACGGCCACTCCACAGGCTATGAAGCCCGGGCGCAGGAGCTTGCAGTCATTCAAAAGATAGACGAGGACCGGTCGCCATTATAAGACACAAGGCCATCCCGGGGTTCGCCGCCGCTCTTGCAGGTCAGGAGCGGCGAAGAGGAGAGGCTGGATAGCAACTGGGCCTCGAAACTGAACTCGCAGAGGCATAGCCATCCTGCCCTCTCCACACTGGTATCTCGGGATTTGGCGGAAAGAGCAGCTTGGTAAATCATGGAGCGGATGAGATGGGCAAGGTTCTAGTACTTTTTGACAGCGAAACCGGCAATACCCGCAGGATGGCCGGATATGTGGCCGAGGGCGCGCGCAGCATCGAGGGCACGGAGGTGCGGCTGCTCTCCGTGGATGATGCGAGCAGGGAGGATGTACTCTGGTGCGACGGGATCGCCGTCGGCAGCCCGACCAACATGGGTGTGCTCTCGTGGAAGATGAAGCGGTTCTGGGACCGTGAAATGTGGGATCTCTGGAGCAAGATTGATGGCCGGATCGGCTGCGCTTTCGCCTCCTCAGGCGGCTGGGGCGGCGGCGCCGAGATCACCTGCCAATCCATTTTGACTGTTCTGATCAATTTCGGCTATCTTGTTTTCGGCGCGCCCGATTATGTGGCTGACCGCTTTACCCTGCATTACGGCGCTGTCGCCGCCGGCGAGCCGCGCCACGAGCGTGAGATCGCCGCCTGCCGGAAGCTTGGCGAACGCCTTGCCTACTGGGTCGCCCTCTATTCCAAAAAATGAAAGGTCTTGCCATGCGAGAAAAAATTCTGCTCGACACCGATATCGGTATGGACGTCGATGATGCCGTCTGCCTGGCCTACCTTCTGGCTCACCCGGAGTGCGATCTGCTCGGCATCACCACAGTGACCGGCGAGGCTGTCGAACGGGCAAAGCTCGCCAGCGTGATTTGCCGTGCGGCGGGTCGAGAAATACCGATCTTTCCGGGAGCAGAAGATCCGCTCATCGTTGAACAGAAGCAAAAGTGCGCGCCTCAGGCGGCTGCTCTGGTGCGCTGGGATCATCAAACGAACTTTCCGAAGGGGGAGGCGGTCGAGTTCATGCGCAAAACCATCCGCGCTCATCCCGGCGAGGTCATCCTGCTCGCCATCGGCCCCCTCACCAACCTCGGCCTTCTATTCGCCGTCGACCCGGAGATTCCCGCCCTCCTCAAGGGAGTGGTGATGATGGGCGGTTACTTCTTTCATCGCCTGCCGGAGGTCAGTCCGGTGGAATGGAATGCCTCGGGCGACCCCCATGCCTCAGCGATTGTTTACCGCGCCCGCGTTCCCCTGCATCGCTCCGTGGGCCTGGATGTAACCCGGCAAGTGATTCTGACTGCGGAAGAGGTGCGCCGGCGGTTCAAATCGGAACTGCTCAGGCCCGTGCTCGACTTTGCCGAGATCTGGTTCGCCGGCTATTATCCCTCCATCACCTTTCATGATCCCCTGGCGGCCGCCACAATTTTCGATGAACGGCTCTGCACTTTCCGGCAGGGCTCTATTACTATCGAACTTGAGGATGCAGCTAATGCTGGCTATACCCACTGGCGCGACGGTGGGGAGGAGAACCCCCACGAGGTGGCTGAGAGCGTCGACGCCGAGGCCTATTTCCGCCATTTCTTCTCGATCTGTGGCTGAACCAGGCCGAATAGTACGGCGGATCCACTTCAATCATGGAGCCAACATGCTCAAACACCGAATCATGCTCACCGCCGCCATCGTGGCACTGACCCTGCTGGTCTCATGCATCGACAGGGAAAATAAACAGGGACGCGTCACGCTCACCTTCTGGCACAGTTTTGTCTCTTCAACCCTCCCGGCGCTGGATGATTTGATCAGCCGATTCGAAAGTGAGTACCCCGCCATCCACATCCAAGCCCAGTACGTTCCCACCGGTGATGCCCTGAGCCAGAAGCTGATAACCGCCATCCAGAGCAGGACCGCACCCGATATCTCATGGATTCACAGTGATTTTATCCAGCAGCTGGTCGAGGCGGACGCCATCCATCCTGTGCGGACATTCATCGAGGGTCCGGAGGGAATGACGCCCGCAGATCTGGAGGATATCTTTCCGGCCCTACTCAGAGCGGGCGAATGGCGCGGTACGCTTTATGCCCTGCCCATGGAGGCGACCAGTCTGGCGCTGCTCTACAACCGCGACCTTTTCCGCCAGGCGGGCCTCGACCCTGACCATCCCCCGGCGGACTGGAACGAGCTGTATGAATATGCCCTGAAGATGACTGTTGACAGGGACAATGACGGCAAGACCGATCAATATGGCTTTTATGTCCCCGTCTTCTCAGCCTCAGGGCCCTTGAGCATCTGGATGGTCCTGCAGTGGACTCCTTTTCTCTGGCAGGCCGGCGGTGAATTCATCAACCGGGATCAAACCCGCATCCTGTTTAACAGTGAGGCCGGTGTGCAAGCCCTCACCCTCTGGAAACGGCTTTACGATGCCATGGACTTTAGAACTTTCTCTATGGCTCATGATCTTGCCTTCTTTTCCCGGCATCTGGCTATGGTGATGGATGGGCCCTGGAATCTGCCCCGATACCGGCAGCTGAGCGGCGTTGATTGGGCGGTGGCACCGCTGCCGACAGGACCGGTAAAGCAGGCTACCTACCTGGCAGGGGAGGAACTCGCCATCTTCAAACAAAGCAAGCATGCGCAGGAGGCCTGGATCTTTGTGAAATGGATCCTACAGCCCGAACAACAAGCCTTTTTCTCGATCAGATCGGGCTATCTGCCGGTGCGACGTTCGGTCCTTGAACTCGACTCCTATCGGGACCATCTTGCAGTCGACGCCCCGCTGCGCGTTTTCGTGGAGCAGATGAAGCATGGCCAGGCCCGGGAGACTATCGATTACAACCGCATCGCCATCAACCAGACCATCGCCGAGGCGGTGGAAAAGTGCCTGGCCGGGGGGATGGAACCCAAACAAGCCCTGGATGAGGCAGCGGCCAAGGCCAACCGGCTGCTCCAGCCTTAAGGGCGACTTTTTCGTTGATTGACTCGCGGCGAATTGTTATATTGGGCTGTCATACCATCTGCTGCGGCACGGGATCCATGCCGCGCATCAGGCCCTGATCATCGTATGTAAAGGCAGAGTGTGAACGCCGCTAAAAGAGCCGGATTTGGAGTGGTCCTCCTGCTTACTCCCCTGCTGCTGCTCGTGCTGCTCGAGCTCTCTCTGCGCCTCTTCAACCTCTTTCCGCGCGAGCCCCTCTTTGTCGAGGCCGTGCAGGAGGGGAGGGAGGTCATTCAGCTCAATCCCGATGTAGCCAGACGCTATTTCAATCCCAAAAAGGTGGTGGTGCCCAACCTTTATCCCGAGACTTTTTCCCGCACCCGGACGGAGAACACCTTCCGTATCTTCTGTCTGGGCGGCTCCACCACCGCCGGTTTTCCCTTCGAGTTCCAGGTCCCTTTTCCCGCCCGGCTCAAGAACCTGCTCGCCAGCCAGTATCCCCGGCGCCGCTTCGAGGTCATCAATCTCGGTCTTTCGGCGGTCAACAGTTTCACTGTGCTCGATTTCATCCCTGAGGTGCTCGAGCAAAAGCCCGACCTCATCCTGCTCTACATGGGCCATAATGAGTTCTATGGCGCCTATGGCAGCGCCTCGGCCGTCACGGCCGGCCGCAGCGGCGCCCTCATCCGCTTCTATCTGGGGCTGCAGCGGCTGAGGCTGGTGCAAATGGTGCGCGCGGCTGTGATCGCCGCCACGCCAGCCGGGCAGCAGGATCCGGAAAACAGCACCCTGATGGAGCAAATTGCCGCCGGAGGGAGCATTGCCTTCCGCTCGGCCCAATACAAATTAACCCTGGAAAACTATCGTCGCAATCTCGAACTCATCCTGCGCAAATGCCGCCGTGCGGGGGTGCCCGTCATCGCCGGCACCCTGGTCTCCAATCTCAAGGACCAGCCGCCCCTGGGCAGCATCAGCCGCGGTGAAAGCGATCCCGCCCTCAGCCATAAAATCGGAGAGCTGGCCGCAGGCTGCGACGGTCTCCTTGAGCAGGAAGAGTTCACTCAAGCCCTGGTGGTGGCCCGCGAACTCATCGCCCTGGATTCTCTCAACGCCAATCACTGGTACCGCGCCGGCAGGATCCAGCTCGCCCTCGGCGATTCCCTCGCAGCTTTGGAGAGCCTGACCGAGGCAAAGGATCGGGATCCCGTTCGTTTTCGCGCCAGCGAGGATTTCAACCATGTTCTCACCGCAGTCGCCAGGGCGGACGGCGCCGGGCTCGCCGATATCCGGCAGCTCTTTGCCCTGGCCTCGCCTGGCGGGATCCCTGGTGCGGAGCTGATTTGCGATCATCTCCATCCCAATCCGGGAGGATACCTGCTTATGGCGCGGGGTTTCGCCCGCGAGATCGGCAAGAGCAGCCTCGTCCAGACCCGGCCGGCTGGGGACGGAATCCCGGAAAATCCCGTCGCCGTGACCGATCTTGACTGGGACATCGGCCTGCTGCGTGTTTACAAGCTAAAGCACCGCTGGCCCTTCGCCGACCGCAAGGTCGATTGGTCCCTCTACAAACCCCACGGTGAAACCGCAGCCGCCGGCGTCGCCCTCGATTATCTCTTCAATCACCACAACTGGGTGCAGGCGCATTATGCCATGGCCGATACCCTTTCCCGCCGCGGGGAGCATGAAAAGGCACGAGGTGAGTATCAGGCAGTGCTCGCCTGCTACCCGGAACAGCCCCAACCCCTCATCAAGATGGCGCAAAGTTATGAGGCCGATGCGGAGTGGGGGGAGGCTGAACAAGCCTTGCAGTCAGCCCTGCAGCTGACGGAGAAGAAGGGGATGATTTATTACAGGCTGGCGCTGGTCCAGTCACGGCAGAAAAAGCTGGCCGCGGCGATCCAGAACATCCAGCATGCCATCATCTCCCCGGAACTAAGTCCGGAACAGCGTACAGCAGCCAAATATGATCTTGCCCTCTTTTTTATCGCCGTGAAGAGGATGGAGTATGCCGGGGAGGTGCTCGCGGACATTCTTGGGGAGTATCCGGGCTACGGGCCTGCCCTGGATTTAAAACGGAAATATTTCGACAACTGACTGTGCCCATCAGGCTGCAGCCGGGGCCTGTTGCCCGGTCTGCTCAGGCCAGGGATTAAACGACTTGCCAGCCCGGGAGTCAATTCATCAGCGAATAGAGGTGATATGGAACAGACCCGCAGAAATTTTCTCAGGCTGGCCGCTCTTGGCACCGCCGGCGCCACCATGGGGATGTCCGCCCGGAGCTACAGCCGCATCGCCGGAGCCAATGAACGCATTAATTTCGCCATCATCGGGCTGCACAGCCGTGGTTATGCCCATCTGGACGGCATCCGCTTCGCTCCGAACACACACATCAGCCATGTCTGCGACGTCGACCGCCACGAGCTTGAGAAATTCGTCCTGGTCGTGGAGCAGTCCACCGGCAGAAGCACGGTCGGGGTCAGGGATTTCCGCACTATCCTGGATGACAAGTCCGTCGATGCCGTCACCATCGCCACTCCGGAGCATTGGCAGGCGCCGATGGCCATCCTGGCCCTCAAGGCGGGCAAACATGTCTATGTGGAAAAACCCGGCAGCCATAATCCCCATGAGGGTGAGCTTTTGGTGCAGGTCCAGCAGAGGTACGGGAAACTGGTGCAGTTGGGCAACCAGCAGCGCTCCAGCCCGCACAGCCGCGAGATCATCCAGAAGATCCATGACGGCCTGATCGGAACTCCCTACTTCGGCAAGGCCTGGTATACCAACACCCGGCAGTCGATCGGCAAGGGCAGGGAGGTGCCGGTGCCCGAATGGCTGGATTGGGAGCTTTGGCAGGGGCCTGCCCCACGCCGGCCCTACAAGGACAATATCCATCCCTACAACTGGCACTGGTTCTGGAATTGGGGCACCGGGGAAACCCTCAACAACGGCACCCATGAGGTCGATCTCTGCCGCTGGGCCCTGCAGCTCGGCTATCCGGAGCGCATCTCGGCCGCAGGGGGACGTTACCACTATCAGGATGACTGGGAATTCTACGATACCCTGGTGGCCAATTTTGAATACAAGGACAAGCTGATCACCTGGGAGTGCCTGAGCTGCCAGGGCAAGCAGCCCTATGGCCGCGGTCGCGGCGTCACTATCCACGGCACGAGCGGCACGGTGCTCCTCGACCGCGATGGCTACGAGCTCTACGACCTCAAGGACAAAAAGATGGCCGAGTTCAAAATCCACACTGAAAACACCACGCTGGATCTCCAGAGCCGGGACGCAATGACCAACGGCCACTTTGTCAACTTTATCGACGGCATCCGCCTGGGAACCCCCCTGAATTCGGCCATCTCCCTCTGCAACCCGAGCGTCGCCATGCTGCAGATCGCCAATATCGCCTGGTATGTCAAGAAGACCCTCGAGCTCGATCCCCAAAACGGCCATATCCGCACGGAAGGCAGGGCGCGTTCGATGTGGCGGCGAAAATACGAAAAAGGATGGGAACCTGTGGTCTGATTTTCCGTAGATGAGGTATAATCCCTGCCGGGAAGCCGCTGGCGCGCCCCGGAGTGTGTATTATACCTGGAGGATATGGTCATGTCTGCTCGTAAGACCACTTTTCGTGCCCTGACTTTTATGGCCTGTGCGCTTGTGTTGAGTTCGACAGCGAGCCTGGCCGGAGACCAAAGCCTTGATCTCCCCTCGAGCAGATGGGGCATCAGCATCGGCAACTCGAGGACCTTCACCGGCCTGCGCCTGAATTATCGCGATTGCGGCGTCGACCAAGTCAACGGCATCAATATTACCCACTGGCAGCCCTGCAAGACTAACCAGGAGGCCCGCATCAGTGGACTCTCCCTGGGCATGCTGCCCGGCGGCGGGCGGCTCTCCGGGATCCAGCTCGGCTTGCTCGGTATTGCCGCCGATCACAGACTCTCCGGTCTTTCCCTGGCCCTGCTCGGGGTCGGCGCCGGTGATGATGTCAAAGGCATCACCTTCGGTGGGCTGGGCATCGGCGCAGGTGGCAGGCTCGCCGGTGTGCAGATCGGCGGGCTGGGCGTCGGCGCCGGCGATGGCCTGTACGGCATCACTTTGGCCGGGCTGGGCGGAGGCACGGGCGGGGATGTCACCGGATTCAGCTTTGCGGGCCTTGGCTTTGGCGCGGGCGGGGATTTGCGCGGCATCACCGTGGCCGGTTTCGGCGCCGGCGCCGGCGATGACGTCGCCGGCATCCAGGCAGCAGGCTTCGGCGTCGGAGCCGGAGGAAAACTCACCGGGCTCTCGCTGGCGGGATTCGGCGTCGGGGCTGGCGGGGATATCACCGGCATCTCCGTAGCGGGATTCGGCGTCGGCACCGGAGGGAGCATCCGGGGCATTACTATAGGCGGCCTCGCTGTCGGCGCCGGAAACGAGATCTGCGGCGTCACCGTGGCGGGCATCGCCGCCGGCAGCCCAACCCTGCGCGGCCTCACCATCGCCGGCCTCGCTGTGGGCGGCAAGGAACTCAAAGGGGTGCAGCTCGCCCTGGGCACTGTACGCGTCACCGAAGAAGGCCGCATGAGTCTCTTCAGTGCCAGCTCTTTCAACTACTTCAAGGGCACACAGACCGGCCTCTCCATCGGTCTGGTCAATTTCGCCTGGCGCCTCAGGGGCCTGCAGCTCGGCATCATCAATATCGTCAAGGAGAATCCGCGGTATCTGCGGGTGCTGCCCCTCTTCAACGCCGGGTTCTAAACTCCCGCCGGCCGCAATTCCCGGCCGCGGCTCTGAACCATGACCATTTCACAAAGGTGACACATGCATAGATGTCTGACACTGCTCGCCGCCCTCATGACACTCCTTCTTGTCGCCTGTCAGAGCGGCAAACCCCCGGTCATCACCGGTGAGCTGAAAAAATGGCATACCATCACCCTGACCTTCACCGGGCCCCATGCCAGCGAGGAGGGGGGCGCCAATCCGTTCCTCGATTACCGGTTCGACGTCACCTTCCGCAAGGGCCAGCACGCCTTCACCGTCCCCGGCTATTTCGCCGCGGATGGCGATGCAGCCAACACCTCGGCAGCGGAGGGCAACAAGTGGCGGGTCCATTTCTCTCCCGACGAGGAGGGAGAGTGGAGCTGGTATACCACCTTCCGCAAGGGCGAGGATGCCGCCCTGAGCTATGAGCCGGAGTCTATCCCCAAGGCGGGATATTTTGACGCCATGCAGGGCAAACTGGTCGTCGGCCCCACCGACAAGAGCGGCCGCGATTTCCGCGGCCGGGGAAGGCTGGAGTACTACAGCCGCCGCTACTGGCGCTTTGCCGAGAGTGGCGACTATTTCATCAAGATCGGCGTCGCCGCCGATAACCTGGTCGCCACCGCGGATTTTGACGGTGATTTTCCCGTCGACGACCGCAATGACGACCTCGTCCGCAGCTGGGAAGCCCACATCCAGGACTGGCATCCGGGCGACCCGGTCTGGCAGGATGAAAAGGGCAAGGGGGTGATTGGCGCCATCAACTACCTCGCCCGTCAGGGCATCAACGGCATCTCCCTTCTGACGATGAACATCGAGGGATGGGACCAGAACGTCTTTCCTTTCACCCGCTACAATGAGAGGCTGCGTTATGATGTCTCCCGGCTTGATCAGTGGGAAATGGTGCTCGAACATGCCAACCGAATGGGGGTGCTCGTTCAGCTCCGCACCCAGGAGGGGGCCAATCAATCCCTGCTCGATGGCGGCAGCCTCGACCGGGAGCGGCAGCTTTACTACCGCATGCTCATCGCCCGTTTTAGCCACCATCCAGCATTGATCTGGGATCTGGGCGAAAGCGGTGGCGGCTCGGCCCTCTCTACGGCCTCACCTGCCAGTCCGCAGACCCCGGACCAGCGTCTGGATATGGCCCAGTACTTTTACGAACACGATCCATATCTCCATCCCTTTCTTTTCCAGAACAGCGGCGAATTCAGCGAGCTGCTGACAACCGGCTCCAAGTACACAGCGGCACTGCTGCGTCTTCCCGTCCGAAACACCCATGAACATCTGCTTCATTATCATGGCCTGGTGGAAAAACGCGGCCTGATCTGGACAGTGACCGCGCTGGCGCCGTTCACCCGCTCTGTCTCCACAGCCGGCCCGGCCGCTGCGATGGAGATCGAGGAACTGCGCATGAACGCCCTCTGGGGCGGTCTTATGGCCGGCGGAGCGGGGGTTGAACTGGCCCGCATCGCAGCCGACGGGCGCAGTGATCTCACCATGCGCGATTGGCGCCAGGACGAGTATCTCTGGAGCCTGGGCAGCAGCGCTCTCGCCTTTTTCCGGCGCCTGCCCGTCGCGGAGATGGAGAGCCGGGATGATCTGGTCGTCTCCAGGAATGCCTGGTGCCTCTGCAAACCGGGCGAGGTCTATGCTCTCTATCTGCCGAAAGGCGGCATGGTCCAGCTCGATCTGAAGGAAGCGGACCGTCTCCTGGAACTGCAGTGGTTCGACCCGCGCACCGGGGAGTATGTGGGCGAATCCACTGACATCCAGGGGGGCGGCAGAGTGCAGGTCGGCCCCCCTCCGGGCGAGGCCGGACTGGACTGGGCGCTGGTGCTGCGCCAGCCGGGCAGCTGAACGGTCTGATGGGAATGTACTATCTGACAGAAGTGGTTTCTGACTTTAAAGCGAGGTGAAACAATGGGATGCAGCTGTGCGCCATTCGGCAGGAACCCCTCCGGCGAGGAGGTGATGCTCTACACCCTGGCCAACGCCAGGGGGACCATGGTTAAAATCACCCCCTTCGGCGGCATCATTACCTCCATCATCGTACCCGATCGCGAGGGCCGCATGGGCGATGTCGTCCTCGGTTTCGATGCACTTGCGGACTATACCGACAAGGTGCCCTTTTTCGGCGCCATCATCGGACGATATGGCAACCGCATTGCCGGCGGGCGCTTCACTCTCGATGGCAAAAGCTGCACCCTGGCCTGCAATAATGGACCCAACCATCTCCACGGCGGCATCAGGGGATTTGACAAGGTGCTCTGGCAGGCCGAGAATGTGCAAGCAGATGTAGCCAGCCTCACCCTCACCTACCTGAGCCCTGATATGGAGGAGGGCTACCCAGGCAATCTCTCCGTCAAGGTGAGCTATGCCCTCACCGATGACGACAGGCTGGCGATCGATTACAGCGCTTCCACCGATAAAAAGAGTGTCATCAATCTGACCAACCACTCCTATTTCAATCTGGCAGGGGAGGGGCAGATCCTCGATCATGAGCTCTTCATCGATGCCGACCGCTACACCCCGATCGATGAGGGGCTGATCCCGACCGGCGAACTGGCCCAGGTCGTGAATACTCCCTTTGATTTTCGCACTCCCCAGGCCATTGGCGCACGCATCAATGCGCAGGATGAACAGCTCATCCGCGCCGGCGGCTATGACCATAACTATGTGCTCAACGGTAAGATGGGTGAGCTGCGGAGAGCGGCTGCGGCCTTCGAACCCCGCACTGGCAGACTTCTCGAGGTCTGGACGACCGAACCCGGCATGCAGTTGTATACAGGCAATTTTCTCGACGGGACACTGACGGGAAAGGAGGGCCGTTCCTATGGTTACCGCTCCGGATTTTGTCTTGAAACCCAGCACTTTCCCGATTCCCCCAACCATCCCGCCTTTCCGACGACCGTGATCAACCCGGGTGAAATCTGGGCATCCCGAACCGTCTTCAGGTTTCTGACGCGATAGATGCTTCGCCGGAGTGCCCAGCCGGATCCTCTTCCCCGCCCCCGGTTTCCGCCGCCTCTGTGATCGCGCCGGCCGGGGGCGTTTCCTTACTCCCACGCAGAAGTTCGATTTTTTGCAGCGGCACCTCGAGCATGCGCCGCCGCGTCGTCACCAGGGTTTCATAGTCGTTCTGGGCGGCGTTGAGGCTCTTGCCCAGACTCTCCATCTTTTTGATGAACTCATCCCACTGCTTGCGGAAAGAGCCGAGCAGGCGCATGATCTCCAGGGATGTGCGTTCGAGGGCAAAGTTGTCGATGGACTGACGCACGACGGCCAGCACGGCGAAGAGGGTCATCGGCGAGCAGACGATGACGTGCTGGCGGAGACTGTCATCGAAGAGGGTGTGGTCGTTCTCCTGCACAAAGGCGTAAATCTGCTCGTTGGGGATGAAGAGCAGTACATAATCGACCGTATTGTCGTCGCTGCTGATATAGTCGCGAGTCGTTATCTCCCTGATGCGCAGCTTGACATCCCTGAGAAAGTCGATCCTGAAACGCTCCTTCTCGATCTCGGTGGCGGCATCGAGATATTTGATATAATTATCGAGGGGGAATTTGACATCCATGTGCAGCTGGAGGTTGCGAGGGAGGAAAAAGGTGAAATCGGGGCGGCTCCGTCCCGAGCTGACGGTCTTTTGCTTGCTGTAGTTGACATTCTCGATAAAGCCGGCCATGCGCAGCACATCCTCGGCCATGCGCTCGCCCCATTGGCCGCGCGTCTTGCTGTTTACCAGTGCTTCGCGCAGGGTGGAGGTGGCCTGGAGCAGGGCCGCGGTCTGGGCCCCCGAGGCCTGGAGCTGCTGGGCCAGCTCGCCGAATTTTTCCGCCCGGTCGCGCTCGAGGCTTTGCATGAGCTCTCCGAGTTGTTCAAGCTCCCCGTTCATGCGCTCGAGCTGATGATCAATGAGCTGCTTCTTCTCCTCCAGGGTCTGGCTGGTATATTCCCGCTCGCTGGAAAGCCGCGCCTGGGCGAGCTTGATGAACTCGTTGGTCGAGCGTGACAGGGCCTCCAGGGAGAGGCTCCCGAAAGCACTCTTCATCTGATCGTACATCCCCTGGAAGCGCTGGGCGTTCTGAACTTCATTGGCGCGATAGATCTCTTCCGCCAGCTCCCGGGCGCTCCGGTAGCGAAAGCCCCTGATAAGCAGCGAGAGCAGAAATCCCAGGATCAGGCCGATCACCAGGGTGGACCAGGCAAGGGGAGTCATCTATTTTCCTTTGCGGTGATGAGTCCGGAAAAACAGGGAGGCAGGCGCCGGGCCTACATGACGCGGAGCAGCAGCCCCTTGAGGTAGCGTCCCTCCTCATGAGCGAGGAGTACCGGATGGTCCACGCCCGGTTCCAGCTCGCGCAGGAGCTGAACGACGACGCCCGCATCAGCTGCCGCGGCGAGGACGATCTTTTTGAACAAATCATGATCGATGTGATTGGAGCAGGAAAAGGTCGCCAGCAGCCCGCCGTGCTCCAGATGGCGGATTCCCTGCAGGTTGATCTCTTTGTAGCCTCGGCTGGCGCGGGCCACATCCTTTTGCGATTTGGCAAAGGCGGGGGGATCGAGGATGATCAGGTCGAAACGCTCCTCCAGGGTGGGCAGGTAATCGAAAACGTCGGCGGTGACGACCGGATGGAGGGCGGGATCGTATCCGTTGAGGAGCAGATTGGCGCGGCAGAGCCCGCAGGCGTGCGCCGAGAGTTCCACCGAAGTCACCGACCGGGCTCCCCCGCGGGCGGCGTACAGGGAAAATCCCCCGCTGTAGGCGAAGCAGTTGAGCACCCGCGTACCCCGGCTCAGCTTCTCAATCAGCTCACGGCTGCCGCGCTGGTCGAGAAAAAAGCCCGTCTTTTGCCCTTCGATCAGATCGACCTGAAAGCGCAGATTGTTCTCCAGAACCTCCAGCCGAGCGGGCGGTGGATCGCCCCAGAGCATGCCCGAGCGGGTGTCAAGACCTTCGCGCTGGCGGGCCCGGCCCTCACTGCGCTCGTAGATGCCCGCCGGCACCAGCTCAGATGCCAGGATCTCGCACACCTCCTCTCTAAGGCGGTCCATAAGCAGGGTGGAGATGGAGATGACCAGATGATCTCCATAACGGTCGACGATCAATCCGGGCAGTCCATCCCCCTCGGCATTAACCAACCGCATGGCAGTGGTCGATTCCGGCACCAGCGCGGTGCGGAGGGCGGCTGCGCTGCGGATGCGCGCACGCCAGAAAGTGCCATCGATTCGGACGCCGGGATCGAGTGTGAGGATGCGCAGGGCGATATCGCTGAGATGATTGTAGGCTGCCTGCGCCACCACCCGGCCGTCCGCCCGGCAGACCGGCAGGACGCCCCCGTTCGCCGGCTTGCCCTCGATGCGGGCGATAGCGCCCGAAAACAGCCAGGGATGGCCGCGTCCGATGATGTGCTCCTTGCCGGGCTTGAGAATCACGCGTGCAGCTGTCATTTTTCATCCTGAAATGAGGGTGATGGTGCCTGTTGTGGGGAGCAAGGGACCCCGTCGCAGCATTTTGACCGGGCGCGGTGCCAACCGCATGTTTAAATGTAACCATTCTGATTATTAAAATCAAGCGGCCCGTCGGCCTGTAAAATTACTTGGATAACTAGAGCCGATTTTGTAAATTGGCTGAAACCTGAAATGTGCGAAGGTGAAAGAGCTAATACAAGAGGCGGAAAACGGCGCCGGAAACAGGAGCGAACCATGCGTTTAAAAGTGATTCTGGTCGGTTTAATCATGGCCTTGGCCACCCTTCCCCTCCATGCCCAGGAGGAAAACTGGGGTTTGGGCGTCCACCTCGTGGTCTCGCTTCCCCAACAGGGCTTCGAGAACCTTTCCCGCGACGGCGAAGGCATCGGCACCAAGGTCTTTTACCGCTTAAACCCCTGGTTCTCCCTCCGCGGCGATCTGGCCTACCTCTCCTATGGCGAACGCCGCAACAGCGAAATGAGCTCTTACGGATATTGGCTGGTCACGCGGCGCAATGAATCCTTCCAGCTTGCACTGGGGCCGCAGCTCTCCCACCAAATCGGCAGGATCACGCCCTACGCCGCCGCCCTGGGCGGCTTTTATTATTACCATACTGTGACCACTTACGAAGATTATTACTCTTATTACAGCTATCCCTACACCGAGAACAGCAACGGTCAGAGCAAGCTGGGATGGAGCCTCTCCTCCGGCCTGCTCATCGATCTCGGCATCGGCGCTCATCTGGATTTCGGCTTCAAGCTCCAGAACATCCGCAAGGTCGAGACCACCATCAAGGAGGTGACCACCCGGCAGACCGGGGTCGATTATATCATCACCCTGGGAGCGGTCTTTTTTCGCAACTGATAGAGGGCGGCCGGCGACGCCTTCTGCAATCACCCGCCGGGATCGCGGCGAACGACAATTAACCATGAGGCCAAAATCTCTATGAATGAGAAGGAGCAGTTGAGCAGCGTAAGCGCGGCGGAGGTCGAACGCATCGCCCGCAATTTGCACCATGATCCGTTTACCATCCTCGGCCCCCACCAGGCCGAACGCGAGGGCAAGCAGATCTGGGTCGTCCGGGCCTGGCTTCCGGATGCCCGCTCCGCATCTGTGCGGGATCCCCAGTCCAAGATCGAATATCCCATGCAGAATATTCATAACCCCCATTTTTTCGAGGTCTTTTTACCGGATTGGAGCTCTCTGCGCCTCTATCAGCTGCACGTGATCGCCGAGAACGGGCATGAACGCTATGTTCACGATCCCTACTTTTTTCTGCCGCAAATGGGGGAGATGGACCTCTACCTCTTCGGCATGGGGGACCACCACAAGATTTATGAAAAGATGGGAGCGCATCCCACTGTCATTAACGGCGTGGACGGAGTCTACTTCGCCGTCTGGGCCCCCAACGCCCGCAATGTCAGCATCGTCGGCAATTTCAACCAGTGGCACGGCGGCAAACACCAGATGCGCGTCCTCGGCAGCTCCGGCATCTGGGAGCTTTTTATCCCGGACATTGGCATCGGTGAGGTCTACAAATATGAAATCAAGGATCAGAACGGCAATATCTACCTCAAGGCTGATCCCTACGGTTTCCAGCATGAACTGCGCCCCAAGACGGCCTCGGTGGTCGCGGATCTGAACCAGTTCGAGTGGCAGGACCAGGATTGGCTCGATCAGCGCCGTCAACAGGATATCCTGAAAAAGCCGGTCTCCATCTATGAGGTCCACCTCGGCTCCTGGCGTCGCAAACAAGAGGAAGAATACCGCTTCCTCACCTATCGCGAACTGGCCGAACAGCTGGCCGACTATTGCACCGAGATGGGCTATACCCATATCGAACTGCTGCCCGTCGCCGAGCATCCCCTCGACGCCTCGTGGGGCTACCAGGTCTGCGGCTATTACGCCCCGACCTCGCGCTTTGGTCCTCCCGCTGATTTCCAGTATATGGTCGACTATCTCCACCAGCACGGGATCGGCATCATCGTCGACTGGGTGCCGGCCCATTTCCCCCGCGACGCCCACGGACTGGCCTTTTTCGACGGCACGCGCCTCTATGAACACGCCGACCCGCGCAAGGGTGAACACATGGACTGGGGCACCCTGATCTTCAACTGGGGCCGCAGCGAGGTGCGCAACTTTCTCATCGCCAACGCCCTCTTCTGGTTCGACAAATACCATATCGACGGCATTCGTGTCGACGCGGTCGCCTCGATGCTCTATCTCGACTACTCCCGCAAGGCGGGGGAGTGGATCCCCAACCAGTTCGGCGGCCGCGAGAACCTCGAGGCCATCGATTTTATCAAAAAGCTCAACGAGATCATCTTTTCCTACTATCCGGGTGTGCTCTCGGTGGCTGAAGAGTCCACCGCCTGGCCGGGGGTCTCCCGCCCCACCTATCTCGGTGGTCTTGGCTTTAATATGAAGTGGAATATGGGCTGGATGAACGATTTTCTCACCTACTTTTCCAAGGATCCCATCCACCGCAGGTATCACCACAACATGATCACCTTCGCCCTTCTCTATGCTTTTCACGAAAATTTTATCCTCGTGCTCAGCCATGATGAGGTGGTCCATGGCAAGCGCTCCCTTCTCGACAAGATGCCGGGTGATTTCTGGCAGCGCTTCGCCAACCTGCGCACCCTGCTCTCTTTTATGTACGGCCACCCCGGAAAAAAGCTCCTCTTCATGGGCTCCGAGTTCGGCCAGTGGCAGGAGTGGTCGGAGAGCCGCAGCCTCGACTGGCACCTGCTCCAGTACGAACCGCATCAGAAGCTGCAGGCGATGGTGCGCGATCTGAACCGTCTCTACCGGAGCGAGCCGGCCCTGCATGAAGTCGATTTCGATCCGTCTGGTTTCGAATGGATCGATTTTCAGGATTCGGACAACAGCATCATCACCTTCATGCGCAAAACCGACCGTCCCGAGGATAGCCTGATCTTCGTCTGCAACTTCACGCCGGTTTACCGCGAAGCCTACCGCATCGGCGTACCCTGGCGCGGTTTTTACCGGGAGGTTTTCAACTCCGATGCGGCCGATTATTGGGGAACCAACAAGGGCAACTATGGCGGACTCCACGCCGAGGAGGTGCCCTTCCACGGCCGTCCCTGTTCGATCAATCTCGTCCTGCCGCCGCTGGCGACGGTTATCTTCAAACCTGTCATTCAATGAGAGGAGAGCCCATGATGCGCCATTGTGCACTCGTGCTTGCCATCATCCTGCTGGTATCGCCCCTCGTCCTCCATTCCCAGATCCCGGGCTACGGCACGGAGATCGACCGGCGGGTGGATGAGCTGATCAGCCGCATGACCCTGGAGGAGAAGATTGGCCAACTGCAGCAGTACACCGATGGTGTCAGTCCTGAACTCCAGCAGATGGTCCGCACCGGCGCGGTCGGTTCCTTCCTGAACGTCCGCGGCGCCGCGCAGACCAATGCCCTGCAAAAGCTTGCCGTCGAGAACTCCCGGCTTGGCATCCCGATCCTTTTCGGACTGGATGTCATTCACGGCTACAAGACCCTCTTTCCTATTCCGCTCGCCGAAGCCGCCAGTTGGGACCCCGATCTGGCTGAACAGGCGGCAGCCGTAGCCGCCCGCGAGGCGCGGGCTGCAGGCATCCACTGGACCTTTGCGCCCATGGTCGATATCGCCCGGGATGCGCGCTGGGGCCGCATCGCCGAGGGAGCGGGCGAAGATCCCTTCCTTGGCAGCCGCATGGCGGTCGCCCGTGTGCGCGGTTTCCAGGGCGGGAATCTGGCCGCTCCCGACCGCGTCGCCGCCTGTCTCAAGCATTACGTCGGCTATGGCGCCGCCGAGGGCGGGCGGGACTACAACACCACCGAAATCTCCGAACAAACCTTGCGCAATATCTATTTGCCCCCATTCAGGGCGGGCGTGAAGGCCGGCGCTGCCACTCTCATGAGCGCCTTCAACGACCTCAACGGCGTGCCCGCCTCGGCTAATCCCTTCACCCTCAACCATATCCTGCGCGGTGAGTGGGGTTTTAACGGTTTTGTGGTCAGCGACTGGAATTCGGTCGGCGAACTCATTCCGCACGGCATTGCCGCCGACTGCGCCGAGGCCGCCCTTAAAAGCCTGACCGCCGGTGTCGAGATGGACATGGAGAGCCGCTGTTTCAAGCAGAGCCTCTCGCGGTTGATTGAGGAGGGGATTTTGCCGCTCGGCACCCTCGATGAGGCGGTGCGGCGCGTCCTGCGCATCAAGTTCCTGCTCGGCCTGTTCGAAAAGCCCTATACCGATCCCAAACTTGAGAAAGAGGTGATGCTGGCCCGGCCGCATCTCGAACTCGCACGAAAGATGGCGCGTGAGTCGATGGTGCTGCTTAAAAACGATGGAAACCTTCTGCCGTTGGCCAGGAATGGTACTACGGTGGCGGTCATCGGCCCCCTTATCGACCGCAGGGTGGATCTGCTCGGCACCTGGCGCTGTGAAGGGGATTCCACTCAGGTGGTCTCGATCCTGCAGGGCATCCGTACTGCTCTCGGAGACGGCGCCACCATCCTCACCGCCCACGGCTGCGATGTCACCGGCACGAAGGGGGAGAGTATACCCGCGGCTGTCGCTGCCGCCCAAAAGGCTGATGTGGTCATCGCTATCGTCGGTGAAGATGCCTCCATGAGCGGCGAGGCTGCCAGCAGGGCCCGATTCGGACTGCCCGGCATGCAGGAGGAGCTGCTCAGGGCCTTGAAGGGTACGAACAAACCGATTGTTGCTGTTCTGCTGGCCGGGCGGCCTCTCGAGATTCCCTGGGCAGCGGACAATATTCCGGCCATTCTCATGGCCTGGCACGGCGGCACTCAGGCCGGCGCGGCGATTGCGGATGTCCTTTTTGGCGATTACAGCCCGTCAGGACGCCTGCCGGTGAGCTGGCCGCGCAGCGCCGGACAGCTGCCGCTCTATTACAATTTCAAGAATACCGGCCGCCCCACCACCGACCAGAAATTCACCAGCCGCTATCTCGATATCGCCTCCACACCCCAGTTTCCCTTTGGCTACGGGCTCAGCTATACCCGCTTCGAGTATGCCAACCTGCAGCTCGACCGCAAGGAGATCGGCCCCGGCGGACAGCTCAAGGTCACTGTCGAGGTCAGAAACACAGGCGGAAAGCCCGGTGACGAGGTGGTTCAGCTCTATATCCGCGACCTGGTCGGCAGCATCACCCGGCCGGTCAGGGAACTGAAGGGTTTTCAGCGCATCCATCTTGAACCCGGCCAGGCCAGGACCGTCCAGTTTACTCTCGGGCCGGACGAACTCGGTTTCTTTAACGCCCGCAATGAATATGTCGTTGAACCGGGCGAATTTCATTTCTGGGTCGGGCCCAACAGCGCCGAGGGCGTGCAGGGCGAATTCACTGTCCGCTGATCCACAAGTTCGCCTGGACCGTGGAGAACGGCCTTGCTTCCGGAAGGCCGGTGACGGGAATCCTTGCATAAAACGGAAATGTTGACTAGTTTATAGCTTTCATCTGAAGCAGGGGAGAGGATGGGCAGCAGCAGGTTGAGCGGATGAAAAAAATGCTGCGTAAAAAGGCGGGATATTTTCAGAGTTCGCGCACGCTGGCGTTCGGACTGATCTCCATGCTGCCCCTGCTGCTCGGGTACGAGTATCTCACCCTGGCGGCCACCCGGGAACACCTCCTGCAGGTGCGCAACGGCGCGGATGTCATCCTGCGCACCCTGCTTTCGGCGGTCGGCATCCACAGCCCATTTTATCTCGGCATCGGCCTGGTCATCGCCATCGGCGCGGCTGTGCTGCTGCGCCGCAAGGGGACGCGGCTGCGGGTGAACTACTTTTTCTACGCGATCGTGGAGAGCGCCTTTTATGCCCTCCTGCTGGCCCTGGTCCTGACCACCGCGACCGATTATATCATGCTCAGCATGGGGGAGGAGCGTTCATTCCACGCCTCGCTCATGCTGGCCCTCGGCGCCGGGGTCTACGAGGAGATCGTCTTCAGGCTGTTTCTCTACGGGGGCATGGCCCTGGTCCTGACCCATCTGACCCGCCTCCCCCTGACGCTCATCTATCTGGTCTGCGCCGCCCTCTCCTCGGCCGTTTTTTCCGCAGCCCATTATATGGGCCACGAGGCCTTTGCCTGGTATACGGCCGTTTTTCGCTTTCTGGCCGGGCTGCTTTTCTGTCTGATCTACCATTTTCGCGGCCTCGGCATTGCGGGCTGGAGTCACGCCCTCTATGATTTATTCCTGATTCTTTGACTTTGATTCGATGGACCCGTCTGTACTGCACAGGCCGGCTTTCAGATACGGGAGAGTATGACGAATAAAGTATTCCACTTTTCGCTTCGCCGGGCGGCCGTCGCCCTGCTGATCCTGTTGCTCCTCGCTGCGGCTATCCCCCTGGTCTCCATCCTCTATTGGCCGCTGGGGCAGCCCCCGCAAGGACAAGCAGCGGACATCCGCATCAAATTCGGCACCTCTCCAGATTCCATCGCCGTGATGATGGAACGGGCCGGGATTGTCGGCAGTTCCAGCCGCTTCCTCCTCGCCCTCAAGCTGCTCAACAAGGGGGGAGCCCTGCGCGCCGGCCACTTTCGCATTCCCTGTCCGCTCTCCAACAAGCGCGCCATCCAGGCCCTGACCGAGGGGCCGCAGATCCTGACCAAAGTCACCATCCCGGAGGGACTCACCGTCCGCCGTATTGCCGCCATCTTCCGCCGTGAAATGGCGATGGATTCGGTCCGGTTCGTTCAGCTGTCGCGCGATTCCAGCTTTATCGCCCGCTTCAGGATAAATGCCACCGATCTGGAGGGCTATCTCTATCCCGAAACCTATTTTTTCCCCTATGGCTCAACGGAGGCCCAGGTCATTACTCCGCTGGTGCAGCAGTTCAAAAAGATGGTCTGGGATACCCTCTATCAGCGCTCTCAGGAGATGGGCTTTACCACCGGGGAGATCGTCACTCTCGCCTCAATTATCCAGGCCGAGGCCAAACTGAGCCGTGAAATGCCCACCATCTCTTCGGTTTATCACAACCGTCTCCGGCTCGGCATCCCCCTGCAGGCGGACCCGACCATCCAGTTTCTTCTGCCCAACGGACCGCGCCGCCTCCTCTACCGCGATCTGGAGATCGATTCGCCTTACAATACCTATCTCTACCGCGGTCTGCCGCCGGGCCCCATCGGCAACCCCGGCCGGGAGGCCATTCTGGCCGCCCTCCATCCGGAGGCGACCGATTATCTCTTTTTTGTCGCCGATACCCGGGGCGGACATACCTTTTCAGCCAATTTTCGCGGCCATCTCAAGGCCAAAAGCGTCCTCGACCGGGAGAGAAAACGCCTTTCGCAAGCCAACAGGAAGTAGCGTGACCAGAACCAGTGAAAAAAAGGGGACGTCGCCGGAGTGGCTGACGGCCGATCTCAACGACGCCCAGAGCCAGGCGGTGGCCAAAACCGATGGACCGGTGCTCATTCTCGCCGGCGCCGGCAGCGGCAAGACCCGCGTCCTCACCTACCGCATTGCCTGGCTGCTCGCCAACGGACTGGCTGAGCCACGTGAAATCCTCGCCATGACCTTCACCAACAAGGCGGCGGGGGAGATGCGAGAACGCGTGCGCAAGCTGGTCCCGGAGATGCTCTCCGGCATGTGGATCGGCACCTTTCACTCCCTCTTCGCACGCCTGCTGCGCCGCGAAGCGGAACGCATCAATTACGCCTCCAATTTTGCTATCTATGATGATGACGATCAACACAGCCTCATCAAGACGGTGCTGAACGATCTCAAGATTCCCGTCAACGATTTCCCGCCCAAAATGATCTCTTACAAGATCAGCTCCGCCAAGAACGCCTTTATCCTGCCGGAACAGTTCGCCCGCATGGCCGCAACCCGGCAAGACCAGATCATTGCGACTATCTACTCCACCTACCAGACCCGTCTGCGCGAAAACAACGCCATGGATTTCGATGACCTGCTCATCAAACCCATTGAGCTCTTCCAGCTCTATCCCCTGGTCCTCGAGTACTATCAGGAACGCTTCCGTTATATCCTCGTCGACGAGTATCAGGATACCAACCACGCCCAGTATGTGGCTCTCAAGATGCTCGCTGCCCGCCACCGCAATATCTGCGTGGTCGGCGATGATGACCAATCCATCTATCGCTGGCGGGGTGCGGAGATCCGCAACATCCTCGATTTTGAAAACGACTATCCCGACTGCGCCAAATTCCGCCTCGAACAGAATTACCGCTCCAGCAAGAACATCCTCGCCGTGGCCCACTCCGTGGTGCGCAACAACCGCCAGCGCCACGAGAAAAAGCTCTGGACCGAAAAGCCCGAGGGCGATCTCATCACCCTGCTCGAAGTGGAGGACGATCTCGAGGAGGCGCGCACTGTGGTCAACAAACTCGCCCTGGAAATGCGAGCCAACCATATGGATTTTCAGGATATCGCCGTCCTTTACCGCACCAACGCCCAGTCGCGCGTTCTCGAGGAGGCCCTGCGCCGCGAGAACATCCCCTACATCATCGTCGGCGGTGTCAAATTCTACGAACGCAAGGAGGTCAAGGATGTTATCGCCTACCTGCGTTTGCTCAGCAACCCCGCCGATACCATCAGCCTGCGCCGCATCATCAATTATCCCGCACGCGGCATCGGCGAAACCACCCTCGGCCGCATCGAGGCCTACGCCCAGGAGAAAAAAATCTCCATTTTTGCCGCTACCGGCCAGGTCCAGCAGATTCCCGGCATCGCCGCCCGCACCGCCGAGCAGGTGGCCGCATTCCACGGACTGCTGAACAAACACACCGCCCTGCGCGAGGAGATCTCTCCCGCCGAACTGGCCGCCTCCCTGGTCAATGAAGTCGGTATCCTCCGCGATTTCAAACAGGAGGGGACCATCGAATCCCTCAGCCGCGCCGAGAACGTCCGCGAACTCTTGCTCGCCATTGCCGAATTCACCGGCTCGGCAGGCGGCGAGGCCACCCTCGACGGCTTTCTCGAAAATGTCGCTCTCACCACCGACCTTGACAGCTGGGACGACCGCGCCAACGCCGTGACGCTCATGACCCTGCACAGCGCCAAGGGTCTGGAATTTCCGGTCGTCTTCATCACTGGACTCGAAGAGGGGCTCTTTCCCATCAGCCGCTCGCTGGCCGATCCCCCTGCACTCGAGGAGGAAAGGCGCCTTTTCTATGTCGGCGCCACCCGCGCCAAGGTTAAACTCTATCTCTCCTGGGCCCGGAACCGGCGCAAGTTTGGCGAAACCTCAGCCAGCATCGCCTCGCGTTTCCTCCGCGAGGTCGAACCTGCCCTTGTGCAAGTCGAAAGCTCTTACCGCGCCGCCCCGATCCGCCGGCAGCGCTCTTCCTTCCCGCGCCGGGAGGCGGATCCGATGCCGCGTTATGAGGATGAATCCCAGGAGGTCCTCGAGTACCGCGTCGGCATGCGCGTCCACCACCCCACCTTCGGCAAGGGGACCATTATGCGACTCGAACCCAGCTCCGCCAGTTCCCTGAAACTGCGCGTTCTATTTGATCAGGCGGGAGAGAAACGGTTGGTCCTGCCTTATGCAAAACTGGAGATATTATGAGGATATTGCGATATCATCTGGTCTTGTCACTGCCCATGCTGCTCTTGTTCCCCACGCTTCTGCCGGCGCAGGAGGGGCTGCTTCAGGAGGAGAAGGACTTTACCTTTGCCACGCAGCTCGCGGACAAGGAACTCTACGACCTCGCTGCACAGCAGTTTGTCAAGTTCGCCGATGCCTGGCCGACCAGCCCTCGCGCCCCCGAGGCCCTCTTCAATGCGGCCGAGAATTATGAAGCCATCGCATCCTTTCAGCGGGCCGCCGATACCTATTTGCGTCTGGTCATGAGCTATCCTGAGGCGGCCAACGCCGACAAGGCCTTCTTCAACCGCGGCAAGCTGCTCGCGGTGCTGGGAGATCCCCTCAATGCCGCTCTCACCCTCGAGCGGATTCGCATCTTCACCCCCAACAGCGAACTGATCCCTCTTGCCATGGTCTCCGCTGCGGAGCAGTTCCGCAGCGCAGGCGAAGCCCAAAAGGCCTACAGCGCGGCCGCTGCTGCGATCGCCCAGTATCCCGACTCGCCCGTGCGGCCGCGCGCCTTTTTTCTCCTCGCCCGGCTGCAGCACGACTCCGGCAAACCCGCCCTCGCCCTGACCGAACTCAACCGCATTGGTTCAGCGCGTGTCGAGAATACCCTGGCCACCCAGATCGCCCTGCTCCGCGCCCGGGTTCTAAGTGAACTCGGCCGCTATTCGAAAAGTGACAGCGTTCTGGAGGTGTTGGTCAATACCGATACGGCCAACGATTCCATTGGTGCGGCTGCCTGTCTGCTCGCCCAATCCCTTTACAGCCGCGGCCTCTATTCGAAAGTGATCCAGACTACCGAACGCTCCCTGCAGCGCAGGATCCGCCCGCACGAACGCCATCAGCTGCAGCTCTATCAGGGAGACAGCTGGGCCTCCCTTGGTGATCCCGCCAGAGCCCTGAGCTCTTTAAGCCGGATCCCCCACGACTCCCTGAAGGCCCAGGAGGCGGCCAAGCTTGCCTTTCGCCGCGGCATGCTGCAAAAGCGCCTCGGTGAGCCCGCCTTGGCCTTGCCCTGGTTCAGCCAGATCCTTGCCCATGCCGACAGTCTGAAAGACATCACCGCCCTGCAGCGCCTGGCCCTGCAGGAGCAGACTGCCCTGCTCCTTGAGCTGAACAATCCCGGCGAAGCCCTGCGCAGCCTGCGTCTGCTTTTCGAAGAGCTGCCCCCCCTCCGTGATTCCATCCTCATGCAGCGCGCCTCCATCGTGCGGACTGTCCTCAAGAATCCCGTCAGCGCGCGGCAGGACTATGCCCTGCTCTCCACTTTTTATCCCGCCAGTCCCCTGGCTGACGATGCGGCGCTGGGTCTGGCCCGCTGCCATGACGAAGCGGGCGACCGGGATGTGGCGATCATGGCTTATCAGGAGTTTCTCGCCCTCTATCCCGCCGCGGAGGAGGGTAGCGAAGTGGAAAAACGGTTGACCTGGCTGCGCCTCTACCAGCCAGCGGGTTCGCCTGAACGGGACCTCTGGATTTCACGCGCCCTCCTGGCCGGAGGGGATTCCGGATCTGCGCTTGCCTGGGCGGCCGAACGCATCGAGGAAGATCATGACTACCAGTCTGGACTGACCATCCTCCGCCACATCCTCGCCAGCCGGAGGGAGGGGGAGGTGGATGAGAGCGGCCTCTTTTACCTCGCCGGGCTTGCTCATGCCCGTCTGGCTGAAAAGTACGCCCTGGAGGGCGATCTCACCAGCGCCGGACTGCATGCCGATTCCTTGCAGGAGGTCAACCGCTTCCTGACCAGCCGCGGCGCCGCCGATCCGGGCAGCCGCACCATCAACGGCCTCGCCCAGCTTGCGAGCTGGAAGCGCATCGGACGGCCCCTGATCCGCGCCGGCATGGTCGATACCCTGCTCGCCCGGATCCAGCCTTCCGACAGCCTTGCCGCCACCCTCAAACTCGAACAGGCGAGGATCTGGTACCGTTTTGCAGCCGATAGCAGCGCCCACTGGTACTCGCGTGCCGCCGCAGCCTGCACCGCTATCGCTGCCTCCTATCCTCAGCCCCGGATCCGCCTCGAAAACGCCCTGCTCCACAGCAGGATTCTCTCCGCCATCCAGCTGCCCGACTCGGCCATCCAGACTCTTCGCAGTGCCCTCGCCGGCGGCACCATCTCCGCCCAGGCGGCCGAAGCGTCGCTCGAGCTCGCCGGTTTGCTTGAAAAGTCGAACCGTGCCGGGGAAGCCGCCGCCCTCTATGAAGATTGGCTCCAAACCTATGGTTACGCCGGCCGCGCTGACTCGATTCGCAGCCGCCTCTGCCAGATCTATTTCAGACAGCGTCAGTTCGAGCGCGCACGCCAGTGCATGAGCCGGTTCGATGACGGCAGCGCCCTGCAGGAACTCTCACCCTACCTGGACCGTAAACGCAACGAGACCCTGCTCTGGCTCTCCGCCCAGGCCTGGCTTCTGCAGCACGATCTTCCTGCCGCCATCAAGGCCTTCAAGGAGTACATCCGCGTCAATCCGGAGGGGGCCCACCGCAGCGAGGCCCTGCTCGAACTGGCCAATCTTTACACCCTGTCTGGCAATTTCCAGGCCGCCGCAGGGCATCTGGAGGAACTCATCGCCGCCTCGCCCCAGGATTCTCTCGCCCTTGTGGCCCTGATGCGCACCGCCGACCTCCTCTATGATCAGCATGAATTCAGGGAGGCCGCCCTGCGCTACGCCCGCATCAAGAACGCGGCAGGAGGCGCGGTGCAGCGCCAGGCCGCGATGAATGAGGTCCTGTGCGAGTACAAACAGCAGAACCTGGCTCGTGCCCGGCAGCTTGCCGATGCCTTTAAAAAGAGTTTCAAGGAACGCAAGGCCGAAGCCCTCTTCCTCTATGAAGACGGCATGATCTCTTTGGCGAACCGTGATTTCATCGCCGCCGAGAACCAGTTCAAGGAACTCACCAGCAAATACCGGGATCTGCCCGAGGCCGCCGATGGCGAGATGGGGCTGGCCAGGCTTTATGCAGCCCTCAACAAAACCGATGAAGCCCTCAAGATCCTCACCAACATCCCCAACCGCTACACCGAACCGCGCATCGTCGCCCTCTCCTACATCAATCTGGGTGAATTCTATTACGAAAACCGCCAGCTCGAGAACTGCATGGCCGCTGGACGCAAGGCCCTCGAGTTCGCCCCCAAAGGGGCCGAACAACAGCGCGCCATCGCCCTCCTGGTCACGGTGTTCGATGACCTGCGGCTGTGGGACAATGCCGTCGTACTCCTCCGCCAGTATATCCAGGACTATCCCGAGGCGGAGGACCTCTTCAACCGCAAAATGCAGCTGGGTGTATTCCTGATCAACCTCAAGGAGTATGAACGCGGCGTCGACCAGCTCAAGAGCCTGTTGCCCCAGGCCGACGCCGAAAACGAAGCGGAAATTCAGTACTGGATCGCCCGGGCTTACCACGAACGGGGCGACATGAACCAGGCCATCATCGAGTATCTCAAGGTCAAGTACGTCTGCAGGCCGAGCAAGCTCCCCTGGGGCACTACCGCCCTCTATGAGGCCGGCCAGACCTATGCCAAGCTCGGCAATCTCGTGAGTGCCCGCTCCCTGTTTGAGCAGATAGTGCGCGAGATGGGTGTTGGCGACCAGTTCGGCCGCGTTGCCAACGAGCGCATCCGTGAAATCGATGCCGCCCTCGCCAGACAGAAAGGATGATATACATGGATGAAGAGATCAGAGCGGCAGCTGCGGAGCTCATCCGCATGGCCCTGACCGAGGATCTGGCCGATCGCGGCGACATCACCAGCGCTGCCATCGCCGACGCCGCCGGGCCTTGCCGTGGCATCTTCCTTGCCAAGGCGGAGGGGACTGTCGCCGGCCTCGACATCGCCCGCATGACCCTCGCTGCCGTCGATCCCGAGCTCAGCGGACACCCCCTCATCCGGGACGGCGACTGCGTCCGCAAGGGCGACATCCTCATGGAGGTCAGGGGGGAAGCCGGCAGCCTGCTGGTGGCGGAACGGACCGCCCTCAATTTTCTTGGCCGCCTCTCCGGCATCGCCACCCTGACCCGCCGCTTCACCGACGCTGTCGCCGGCACCCGCGCACGCATCCTCGATACCCGCAAGACGACCCCGGGCTGGCGGCTGCTTGAAAAATATGCCGTGCGCTGCGGTGGCGGCGTCAACCACCGCATGGGTCTCCATGACATGTTCCTCATCAAGGACAACCATGTCATCGCCTCCGGCGGTATTACTCCGGCAGTGGAACGCTGCCGGGCCTATGCTCAACGTATGGGCTTTCAGGCCGAAATCGAGGTTGAAACCCGCACCCTGGCAGAAGTGGAGGAGGCGGTCGCCCTCAGAGTGGACCGGATCATGCTCGACAACATGAGCCTGGATCTCATGCACGAGGCGGTTGAACGGGTCTCAGGCAGAATTCCCCTCGAGGCCTCGGGAAATGTCACCCTCGAGAGCGTCGCCGCCATCGCCCGCACCGGCGTCGATTTCATCAGCAGTGGCAGCCTCACCCACTCGGCCCGCGTGCTCGATATCAGCCTCGACCTGCTGCAGGGGTGATGCAGCTGGGAAGGCAGGATGTGCCGCCGGCGCGCGGCATCGAGGCACCACCGCCTTTCTGTACGGGGTGCAAGATTCGGCATGGCGCTCTGAGCTCTGCAGCAGGCAGGAACAAAGACTTTCCAGTCGATGTTAAACTTCAGCGGCGCAACAAGGCGCTCTGAAAGGAAAGCATTATGTCAGATTCGAAAATCCCCACCCCGGATCAACTGCGCCGGGATGTCAACGAGTTTCTCAAGGAAAAATACGGCGACCGGGTGGTCATTCCCCCCGAGCCCGATCTGAATGGCCAGACTCCGCCCCCCGAGGGCGAGAAAAAGGATTTCACCAGTCCGGTCCATTTCAATCTCAAGCCCTCCGAACTCGAGGCCTATCTGCAGCAGTATGTCGTCGGGCAGGACGAGGCTATTGAGGTGCTCGCCACCAAGATCTGCACCCACTTCAATCGCATGAAGCTGGAAACCCGCACCGACGGGGTGGAGGAGCTGGTCGGAAATATTAAAAGCAACGTGCTGATGATCGGCCCCACCGGCGTCGGCAAGACCTATCTGATCAAACTGATCGCTAAAAAGATCGGCGTGCCCTTCGTCAAGGGCGATGCCACCAAATTCAGCGAGACCGGCTATGTCGGCGGAGATGTCGAGGAGCTGGTACGCGACCTGGTCCGCGAAGCCAATGGGGATCTCAAGCTGGCCGAATACGGCATTATCTATCTGGATGAGATCGACAAGATTGCCTCTTCCGGCAACAGCATCGGCCCCGATGTCTCTCGCTCCGGGGTGCAGCGCAACCTGCTCAAACTGATGGAAGAGTCCGAGGTCGACCTCAAGACCCCTCACGATCTCGCCGCCCAGATGGAGGCGGCCATGGAGGCCCAGCGCACCGGCAAGGTCGCGCGTAAAAAGGTCAATACCCGCAACATCCTCTTCGTCATGAGCGGGGCCTTTTCGACCCTGCCGGATATCATTCGCCGCCGCCTCAACCAGCAGCCGATCGGCTTCCGCGGCGTGGAGGAGGAGCTGCCTGCTTCAGCAGCGGACACGGAAATCCTGCGCAAGCTGCGTTCAGAAGACCTCATCCGCTTCGGCTTTGAATCCGAATTCGTCGGCCGCCTTCCGGTAACCGTGACCCTCAATGATCTCGATGTCGAGGGTCTCTTCCGCATCCTCAGGAATCCCAACAGTACGGTCATTCAAGGTAAAAAGCGGGACTTCCGCTCCTATGATATCCGTATCGAATTTGAGGAGGCGGCCTTGCGCCGCATTGCGGAGTTGGCCAACGAGGAACATACGGGTGCGCGCGGCCTCGTGAGCGTGGTCGACCGTCTCTTGCTCAAATTCGAGAAAACACTCCCGGACACTACCATCACCGAGTTCACCGTCACCCCTGCCCTGGTGGACAATCCGCAGGGAGAACTGGATCGCCTTCTCACCCAACACTACCTCAAGGCCTTCCAGAAACGCTTCCTCGCCAGCAACGGCATCGTCATCACCTTCACCGGCGAGGCTCTTGAACTGCTCAGGCAAAGAGCATCCGGGGAGGGCAAAAATCTGGAAGAGGTGTGCAGCGATCTGCTGCACGATTATGAATATGGCCTGCGCCTGCTCGGCTGCGACAATTTTACCGTGGACAGC
>Ga0302250_1000264_pt1 | contig 61155 bp, 83 predicted proteins | sample AAG_RA_Asp_MG_FD_193536 | JGI IMG/M metagenome (GOLD analysis project Ga0302250, IMG submission 193536) | Enriched activated sludge microbial communities from anaerobic digester in WTTP, New Holstein, Wisconsin, United States - AAG_RA_Asp | ecosystem: Engineered > Bioreactor > Anaerobic >...
ATCATAAGCGCCGCGCTTCATGGCCTCTACCGCGTTTTTCATGCTGGCTTCCGCCGTCATGATCACCACCAGCAGATCACTTTTCAGTTCGCGGATACGATCCAGCACATCCAGGCCAGTCATGCCCGGCATCTTGATATCCAGGATGGCCAGGTCGTAACGATGCTCCTGGATCATGTCCAACGCCTGTCGGCCATCCGTGGCCAAGTCCACACTGAAACCCTTGCGCTTCAGCGCCTTGGAAAGCACCCAACGCAGGCTTTCTTCATCATCAGCAACCAGAATTCTGCTCAGCGACATATTAACCTCGTTTTTGTGTCCGTTGACCGTGTCCGTGTCCGTTATCATAACGCTCCCCGGTTAACGTCGGACGGCCAACAGTTATTGTATTAACGGCAGCAGCACGGTGAACTTGGTCCCGCGCCCTGCATCCGACTCCGCTTTGATCATTCCGAGATGTTCAGAGACAATCTTGTGGCAGATGGTCAAACCCAGACCGGTACCTTTGGCCTTGGTGCTGAAAAACGGGGTCCAGATATTCTCCAGATCCTCAATGGGTATGCCGGGGCCGTCATCGCTGATCTCAACTGCCACCATGCGCGAACGCCGCTCGTTCTGCGACATGTGGTAATCAGACAGCACCCGGCTTGAAACCATCAGCTGCCCCTGACCCGCCATGGCTTCCACGGCATTGCTAATCAGGTTGAGGAACAGCCTCTTGAGCAGTTCGCCATCAGCCATGATATCCGGTATGCTTGGATCAAAATCAGAAACAAAAGAAATGTTCCGTCCTGCCGCAGCATGTTTTTCCAACTGCATGATGTCAGCCAGGATCTGATGCAGGTTAACCGGTGCCAGCTTCAGGCCGCGCGGTGAGGCCAGATCCAGCAACTCCCGGATGATCAGGTCGATGCGTTCCGCTTCACGGATAACCACACCGGTATACTCGCGCAGTTCACTATGAGCCGACAACTCCATTTCCAGCAGCTGGGCAGCCCCCTTGATCCCGCCCAGGGGGTTTTTTACCTCATGGGCCAGACCTGCCGCCAGGGTACCGATCGTGGAAAGCCGGTCCGACTGACGCACCGTGGCCTCCAGTTCGCGGATATAGGTGATGTCCTTCAAGGTGATAATGGCGCCGATGTTTTCACCGTTGGCCATCACCAACGGATAACAGGTTGCCGCTACCGGTTTGACCTTGCCGGTGCTGCGCACCACAATATTTTCATGGTCCGAAATAGTCACACCGGTGCGCATGGTCTTGCCGACCAACTCAAGCAGCGTGCTTTCCAGGGCAAACAGCTTCTCAAACGAAGCCCCCTGCATCTGCTTGCGGGAAAAACCGCTGATCTCTTCCGCCGCAGGATTACAAAGGGTAATATTGCCATCCCTGTTGACGACAATCACCCCGTCCCCGACGCTGTCAATAACCGTGGCAAAATACTCCCCGGCGTTCCCGGTTATGCCGTTTGCACTCTGTTCAGACATACGGGGTATCCGCAATCCGGCTGATCTGGTCTGCAATATTCATGATATCTTCCCTGCTGTTGGCGCTATTGGCTTCTCGGCGCATCTCCGCAGCCCCGGCAAAGCCCTTGGCATACCAGCCGATATGTTTTTTCATCTCGCGAATGGCCACCGGCTCAGCAACATGCTGCAGATAGAGTTCCAGATGTTGCCTGATGCAGTCGGCCCTTTCGGCATTGCTGACAGGGGCATATCTGCCGTTTTCAGCCAACTCGGCCACCTGTCGGAATACCCACGGCGCCCCCAGCGCCCCGCGGGCTATCATCACCCCGTCACAGCCGGTCTCTTTCAGCATATCCATACAGTCCTGCGCACTGAACAGATCGCCGCTGCCAATGACTGGAATGGCAAGCATATCCTTTAACTGCTTGAGCAGGCCCCAGTCCGCGTGCCCGGAAAACATCTGGCTGCGACTGCGTGGATGCAGAGTTATCGCATCACAACCCTCATGCTCGGCAATCCTGGCAATCTCGGTAAAGGTGTTGTCGCCGCAATGCCAGCCCGAACGGATCTTGATAGTCAACGGCAAGGTGGTCGCCGCCCTGACAGCCCGAATAATCGCCGCCACCTTCTGCGGTTCTTTCATCAGGGCACTGCCAGCCCCGGTACCTACCACCTTGCGTACCGGGCAGCCCATGTTTATGTCCAACAGGTCTCCATAGGACTCTACCCGCCGGGCAGCCTCAGCCAAATCATCAGGCGTGTCACCAAACAGCTGGACACCCAGCGGCCGGTCCTCGGCACAACTTTTTAGCAAAGCCAGGGTATTTTTCCCATCACGCACCAGCCCATTGACGCTGACCATCTCGGTAAAAGCCAATGCAGCTCCAAACCGGCGGCAGACAATCCGGAAAGGCAAATTTGTTATTCCAGCAAGCGGGGCAAGCACGACGTTGTGCGCCAGAGAAAGAGAACCAATTTTCAATGATTTCAACATATTTCCAGGAAGAACCACAGAAGGGATGCCTAAATTTTAGGCATAGTAGCATAGCGAGAGAAAATGGCAAGCGTAAAAACGAAAGGGCGGAGAGCAGGCAACGGGGTAAAATTCACCCCTGCCACCTACTCCCCACCCCCAAAACTACTTGATTTCGACTCTGATCTGTTTCGGCTTGGCCTCTTCCTTCTTGGGCAGTGTGATGGTTAACACACCTTTTTCCGAAACAGCCGAGACATGCTCCACCTGCACATTGGCCGGCAGACTGAAGCTGCGCTGGAAGCCACCAAAATAGCGTTCAATACGATGATAATTTTCCTTTTTCACATCGCTTTGGTGCTTGCGCTCTCCTCTCAGCACCAGCATGTTGTCTTCGATCCTGACTTCTATATCCTTCTGGTCCACGTCCGGCAATTCAGCCTTGATAACGATGCTATCCTCGGTTTCATAAATATCCACCGGAGGCTGCCAGATACCTTCCTTGATATCCTCTCCGGCAAGATCGTGGTTCCAGGAAAGATTGAGAAGCCTGTTCATCTGCTCCTGCATGCTGCGCAATTCTCTTAAGGGGTTGTACTTAACGAGTGCCATGACTATATCCTCCTTGATTGATCAGTTTCAGGTGTTCACCTGATTGCCTAGTAAAAAGATAATAACTCAATCGCGTATGTCAAGACGCCCTAATCCTTTTGTGTCAAAAAACAGCAAGCTTCACTGTCAGAAATCTTGTCATCCGTGCTGTCGTATTTTTGACTTCCACGGCATTTTGTCAGAGCTACAAATAACCGCATGACCGGTCAAAGGATTTCAAGCACCTGTAATTGCCCTCCCCGTTAAAACGCCGCTACTTCAGACAATGGCACGCAATATGCTAATAATAAAGCAATCACGGTTTTGAAACATAGGGGCACCACATCAGCAGAAACGAAGGGAGTGATCATAATGCCGTGGTACATGTCACCCAATACCACCTGCAAGGTACTTAATAGGATCGCTAACCGCTACCCTGCCCATGACAGCCAGAATCTGACTCATATTCTGGATTATGTAACTCAACTGCTCTGGAGCAAACAGGAACGGTATTACGAAAAGCAGGGATGCAGTCAGCAGTGATAATTTCTGCTGTTACTAACCTGTTATTTAAAAACAGCTTTTGAATTCAAACCGTCAAAAACTTTTTTTTGCTGTTGACACAAACAAATCTGCTGTGGTAATTAACTGTTCTACTTTTCGGGGGCACCACAGCATCAGCCACTGAAAAGTCTACATTCCCCAATAGCTCAGTCGGTAGAGCGGTTGAGCACATAACAGAGAACTTTTAAAGCCCGCTTTTAGCGGGCTTTTTTGTTATCAATGCGGCTCCCACGCTGACTTGCGGGGAGATTGATTTTTGATTTTGTGTCGCCGGATGTGTTGCGGGGGAATTTGTAGGTGATTATGGCGTGCATGTTGTATACGTCGATTCTGTCAATTATCTGACTTATAAACTCTCTCTGTTCCGGTTTTGCCATCATGTAGTAGATGTTATCATCCAGCCCTAACGACTCCCAATCTGGAGCGGCGGCAGACTGATTGAGGATCGTGTCTTTCTGCTGCTGTAGATACTCCAGCCGGTTTTTTACCGCATCCATTTCCTGTTTGGCGTCTGCCAGTTCGATAATCCCGTTGCTGATTGCTGTTATAAGCCGCCGCTTTTTGTCCTGGGCCTTGCGTTCCTCTTTAATGACCCAATCTATACCGTCAATGGATTTGCTCTGCTGAGCCTCCCAGGAGGCCTTCAGTTCGTCAATATCTGCCAGCGTGTTGAATATGTTTGATACCACCGCATGATCCAACAGCGATTGAGCAATCAATCTGGCCTTGTCGCAGGCGCTACGGCTGTCTTTTGCCTGGCAGCCGTAGTAGTCCAGCCGTGATCCGTCTGCGCGCACCCGGGAATTATGCCACGTTTTTAGTGTGCGCCCGCAGTATCCGCAGTACATGATGCCCAGGTTTGACAGCAGGGACGATATTTCGCGCTTGCCTTTTTTGAGATTGCTCCTGGTTGATCTTGCTTCGCGGATCCGCATGGCCTGATCAGATGTGAGGCATGGTTCCCAATCGCATTTGATGGTTTCTCCGGTGGTTTCATCGGTGCGTTCAGCCCGGCAGAACTGCAGACGGTCGTCAGACAGTATGCGTCGGATGGTGATCTCTGCCTTGCCAAGCTGCTGCGCGATGGCCCTGGCGCTGTTTGTCTCTGCCATGGTCCAGATGTGTTGGCATTCCGCCAGTTGATGCTGATCAATCACTGGCCTGCCCTGCCCTTTGTCGTAGACATACGGTGGCGGGCAGACACCACCCAGGAATTTCCCTTCACGGTAGGCCTGATCGCGACCATCCTTCATGCGGCCCTGAAGCACTTTCATTTCGACGGATGAAAAACCACCTTCCATGAGCAGCAGCATCCAGTCAGAGTGCTGAGCCGGATCCAGTATACGGCTGGGTGTTGCCAGCTTGACTTTGTGATTTGAGCAGAGGGTTAGCCAGGCGATGTAGTCCTGGAGGGTATCGTCGCGGGATAGTCGGGATAGCTCGATGCAGAGCAGCACGTCGATCTTGCCGGCGCGGATGTCATTTTCCAATCGGGCACGTTGTTGCAGATCCTCAACTTTGCCCTTGGCGGCCGATGCGTGGCCATCGTCGTAGATAGCACACTGCCAGCCTTGCGCTTTGGCATGGGCTGGCAGTTGTTCGCGCTGGACTGTGAGGCGCTGCGAGGGTTTGTCTTTATCCTCGCGGCTTTTGCGTATGTAGATGGCGCAGGTTGTCATGATGCTATTTTGCTTTCTCTTGAAGCGGTTTGGGGAATTGTAACAGTCTTATCCTTCTTGATTCCTTTCACTACTGAATCACCGAGGTTATCAATCAGATTGTTCATGTCTTCATCATCTTCATCGGCATCAAACTCCACTACCTTTGCACCGGTTTTGCAGTTTTTAAGTTCAGCGCGAACATCAACATCAAACTCCTGGTTCACGGTGACGGTCACAACACGCCAGTGGGAATCAAGGTTTACATTCACCTTCTCAAATTTTCCAGTCAGCTCAAAATCGCCATCTTGACAGTCCTTGGCCAACGTCATTTTTGAATCGTTAGTAATATGTTTGAGAATAGAAACGTGCAGATCATTGCTGAGGCGCTGAAGAACATCATCCTTGACCTGCATTGGGTTGTTGGTTTGATAACCTTTGATGTCAAACTTGTTCACTACTATGCTTCCGGTTCTCATGGGATGCTGAGCGCAACCGGCTAAAGCGGCAATTACAATAAGGCAAATAAATTTTTTCATAACACATCCCTTTTAAAAATAATGGTCACCAATTGTCTTTACCGTTATCTGTGGAGGGGCGCTTAACATACTCTAAATAATTATCTAACATCCTATTGATTCGGTTTTCAAACTGATCCCAAACATCTTTTTGTACGCCCATCACTCCACGATTATTGACAATCACAGTTTGCCCATTTGCTGTGATGCGGGCTTTATTATCTTTTACCTCTGATAGCAGTGTGAATTTAAGGTCGAGTGCAACATTATTGATATCACCATAGACAATAGCATTTGCCATGATGGTTCCGTTCTCCCTGCTTTCATATTGAACTGCCACGTAATCTGCACCAAATTTAGATGCATACCAAGCCTTGGACCGGTCAAACAACACCTTTTGGGAAACGCCTGGCGCATCAATTACCTTCTGAACTTGCATATCGCTTGGCAGCAAGGAGCGAGTATTGGCGCAACCGGTGAACCAGATGGATATAAATATCAAAAACAATTTTTTCATAATCCACCTCAATTCAATTTGCATCTGCCATTATAGACAACCACATCGTCTTTTCCTGACTTGGTATGCTCTTTATTTGTTATAGCCCATCCCTTTGGGCATATTTTGTATCTGGCAATTTCAAACGGCAAGTAATCGTCGGGCTTGGTGTTTTCTGGATAATTAACAAGCACTAGTTTGAAACCTTGCTCACCGTCTGACATTGTATATGGAGCAAAGTTGTAAGCCGGATACCGGCCAACGCATCCAGATAATGCTAAAATAACAAACGATAAACCCAACAAAGCAAAGATCATCCGTTTCACGTTAATTCTCCCCGGTATCATCAGAATTACTTTTTATACTGCTATCCTGTGCCGCATTTTTCAAAATCTCCAGAGCGATCTGTCGCCTGGGCTTTGTTGCTTCCCGGTAAGCGATGATCATCTCAATCTCTTCCTGGCTGAACTCTTGAGTTTCGTTTTTGGTGTCCATGGCTGCTCCGGTGAACATCCAATCAAGAGAAATAGCAAGCGCGTGTGCAATATCCACAGCAGATTTGATGGAGGGTAAAGAGTCCCCCAATTCAATACTTGATAGTGTAGCCGCAGTTATGCTGATTTTGCTGGCCAGCTGTCGTTGGTTTAGCCCGGCTTTTAGCCTGGACTGCCTGATTCGGTTGCCTATTGCTTTGGACAGTTTCATATTCAGGCATATTAATCTCTCATATCATTTATTCAATATAATCTGATATCAGCTTATTGTTACATAATTTGACACCATCAGTTGTTGACCTCATTAAAAAACGGATTTAGCCTGATCTGTCGTCCTTACGACCTACTAAAACCGTGGAGGGATGCTATGCAAGATTATTCAAAACTGTACAAACGGAAGTTCGATGAAACTGAGTCTCAAAGAGTTGTCAGAAAAATACGGCAAGTATTCAAGTCCAATATGCCGCCAGTGATGATGTTGGTTACTATTCTTTACCTTGTTGAAAAAAAGTAGCTGTGCCATTCGGTGGGGGTGTAATACCCCCCGCTGATGACATCAAATCCGCTTGTTTTGGATCGACATGTTAATTACCAGCTTTGCCAATTCTTCCTGTGCTGCTGTATCCAGTAGCGGCATGCCTTCCAATATTACCTTTTGGTAGTAGGCCCTACGCTTGCTTTCATCTGGTTCATATTGCGCAGGCGGCTCAGAAACATTGCTTTCGAGGCCCTCACTGAGCATCGCACCCTCACAAGTATCAAGCCACTCTCTCCTGAACCGGGGGCATTTCCTGTGGATCAGATCAATGTCAATTGCTTCTGCTCCGCTGATCCATGCGTTAAGCCTATCGACCTGAACCCCTAAGAATAAAGCCAGTTGATGATCTGTGGTGATGCAATATATCTGGCGGATAGCGTCCAAAACCTTGATTACACGGATAGCTTCCGCAGGTTTAAGAGATTTAAAAGTAAACATATCTCCCTCGCCTGTTTTTAGCCAATCACGACTTACATTTGGGCATTTGGTTAATATAAGACCTGTGTCGACAATATTCCCATTACGAATCCACGCATAAAGTTTCTTTGCAGGCACACCAAGAAATTCTGCAAGCCCCTGTATTCCCTTAACCTTTAAGTGCGCGGCAAGGGTCAGCAAAATATTTTTCACTTTTTGGTTATTTTTTTCTTGCATGTGGTTAATTTTTACCTTACTTTATCCATACGGTTAATTTTTAAGTGTGGCTTAAATATTTATATGCAAATTTAAACCGCGCTTAAAGCCGCAAGGCAAGCCGCTTTATAGATTTTTAGATAAAAAATTTTATCATTCAGCATTTGAAAAGTCAAACTTTGGTTATAAGGATAAAAAATGAAGGGCAAGTCTCCACAAACATCATATGTGCCACTTACAATTGATGCAGCGCAAACCAAGGCAAATGTTTTGTTGCTAGAGGGGACGCTGGTTAAATTTTCAAAACGCTATCGCACCTTTTCCTTTGGCACCTTAAGTAAAATATTGGCTGGCAAATATAAGCCAGTAATTAAAGAGCGGTCAACCTACCAGCGGGTTTTGCGTTTGTTAAACCGTCGCGGTTATCTGGTCCAGCTTGATAAAACACCGCTTGATAAAGCGGCTTAGGGAGGCGTTATGAGCAGAAACATTGGAGAGATTGTCAGGGTATCACGCAAAAAGCGTGGTTTGACGCAGGGGGATTTAGCCAGCCGTGTCGGCGTAACTGCGGCGGCAATATGCAATCTGGAAACAGGCACCAGGACGTCTGAACTGACTCCAGAAGAGATGGTGAAGCTTTCAGATGCCCTTCACGACACCTCAGTGCTCAATCAATATTGTATTTCCTGCCCGCTCAGAACCCGCATTTCTATCCGCAAGTTCAAGCCGCTTACCAATATCGTGCCTGGCGTTATGCAGGCGACTCTCAAAAACATACAGAAGATGTCAGAGACTGTAGATCTGCTCGGGAAAATGATGCCGAAGATGTTGGCGCCGGGATTTGAGCAGGATCCGGATTTTATTGATTTCCGAAATGAGGTTTTGCTGCGTGCGATCGATGTGCGCCGCGGCATCGAGACTTTGTTTGATCAGGTGATTTCCCAAGGGTTTATGACATCTGTAGAGTTGAAGATGCTGGAAGATCTGCAACAGCGGATGTGTGTGGAGAAAGGGTATCTCAACGCTGAGGATATGGAGCCTTAGGTATGGAGCGTCCACAGAACAAAACTTTGTTAGATGCGTATGAGAATGACTGGACTGATGAACAGCGTGAAGCGTGGCAGCGGTTGGGTGTGTTTGCACGGCGTATTCACATTAAGTATGCAGAGCAGATCAGACAGCTGAGGGGGCGCTGAATGCCTCCGGAACCTTGCAGGCATTGTTGTTTGGCTGGCAATTGCCAGATGCAGGGTTTGTTCAATCGACTGGCTGTTGAGGCTTATCTTCTGGACCAGCCATTTTCCTGCCCTGATTGGTCGCCACAATATTTCAAGGGTATTGAGGGGGTGTTTGCGTGATCAGAAATAAACGAGAGTTTGCTAAGTCGGTTTGCGCTGTAATTTTTAGTGTCCTGCTGTCCAATCTCATAATGTGGGCTTTTATTCACTGTATCGTTGAAGAGACCCGCCTTGAAGATAAGCGGGTTGCTGATCGGATGAATGCAAAGCGTGAGAAGAAAGCGTATGAGGCCGACACTACGATCCAGCTTTACGATGGTTTTAGAATTAAATCTCGTTATGCCAGCGTTGACAGGTGGCCCCAATGACTCGCTCACCGTTTTTCATTTTTTGTGCTGCTGCATTGCTGACGGCGTTAATTGCCGGCGGATTGACTTACGCCATATTGCTTATCTGTGAAGGCCTGATTAAACGCGATATGGCTGATAAGCAGCTGCCAAACTTAGTTCCACCACGTCTGCCACGTAGATAGTGGATTGCCTGACAGGGTTTCCTCCTGGCCCTGTCAGGCCTTTTTATCTGAAAAGAGGTTGTCATGAGACTTACATGCATAAACGGCCATAGTTTCCATTCGGAGCAAATTAACGATATGTGCCCTCGGTGCGGCGAGCCTGGCAGCGTCACCGGTCGCAGGACTGTGGATCAGGCGGATATCGATGCCATGTGTCTGGAATTCAGAAAACAGCTTTTACGGCGGTTAGATCGCAAAGGTAACGGCTGTTTTATGTCCCGCCATGAAGTCCTGGGGTGCGTTGCTGAAGAGTATTTTGAACTGACCGGGGCCGTCCACCAGGGAGAGTTGAAGGATGTGAGATGGGAGTGCTGGGATGTTTCTGTTGCGGCTGCCTTTGGCGCGATCAGTATCGATAAAGGAGTTGAGTGGTGATCGAGCTGTACCGCTGCGAACGGATGCACGCCAGCATCAGCAAGGCCCAGTGTGATGCAAATCGCAATGGCATCAGGACAGCGAAAGTTTTCCGGGCACCGTGTCTGAGTTGTTCTGACTGTCCCGGGCTTGGTGATCCGGTTGAAATGCAAATCAAGAAAGAGGTTGAGGATATGGCCAGACAAAAGGTTTCGGAGTTTAAAAAGGGTGACAAGTTTATCTGCCCAGGCTGCGGTAAGGAAAAAATCTATGAGGCAGGCGGTTTCTGTGGTGTCTGCAATAAGCAAAAACGCAAGGCCAACAAGATAACAGCCCCTACTCCCCCCTCTGAAACTCCGGTTCAGGTAAATGAACATCCTGTCGATAATGCTGCCTTGCCTGATGCGTTTGGCAAGGTGACCAATGGTGATGGTGATCTGGTCCAGTTTGGTGTTGATCCGCTGATCCTACAGGCTCTGGATGATGCCTGGATGCAGAAGCGTACGGATTGGCTGGTTGAGCTATCAGGTGTTAATCCTGGTCCTGCCGTGTGCCGTACTGCGCTGATGGTCAAAGCTATTGAAGGGCTTGGGTATTAGCCATGACAGTCTTGGCCCGAGCCATACGCCCCACAGGGGCGCACTTCCTTAAAGGGGTTGGGCCTCTCCGCCCCTCCCCCCTCTCTTCCTCAAAGAATAAAGATTCTCATCCAATCATCCTAAGGACTGATCATGGCCACTAGTTCTGTAAAACTAAGAATAGAAGGCATGCAGGATGTCCTTGAGTTACTTGATTCAAAGAACGCTCAAAGGGCTTCATCCAGATCACTCAAGCGTATGACACAGATGGTTAAGACTGAGGCGTCATCTACCATCCGTGATGAATACAACATCAGGAAGGCAGACCTTGACCCGTATATGGTGATGAAGCTGCCGGCATGGAATGAACTGACGTCCGAGATCACTGTAACAGGTAAGCCGATCAGCCTGATCTACTTCGGTGCAAGGCAGCTGACAGCCCAGAACCGTGTGATCAGCTGGAAGTCAGGTAAACAGCTTAAGCGTTCCTCCCGATCCCTCCAGGGAGGGGTAACCTACCAGATCATTAAAGGTCGCACGATGAACCTGCCGCATGCATTCATTGCCTATGACTCTAGGCTTAATAGGGTAACTGTGTTTCAGCGTAAAGGCAAAACTCGGCTGGCAATAAAGGCTATCAGATTCATCACCATTGCAAGTCTCTTTGCCAGTCAAAAGACGATGGATGCAATCCATGTGAAGATCAACGACAGCTGGACCAAGGTGTTCAAGCATGAGCTCCTCTTTGCTTTGGACAAGCAGGGGTGATGCCACGGGTCCTTCCGGCGGAATAAACCCAGCGGGTAGCGAAGCCCGCGAGAAATTTTTACGAAAAAACATTTTTTGAGTGTGGAAAAATGGAAAATACTGAAAAAACCGACAGTTGCATTCAAGGCTTCAACCTCAACTCACAGGATCATATCCACTACGCCCGCGCATTCTTCGGCATGGTTTGCCCTGATGACCTGGCAGCAGAGCGAATACTGCGCCAGTTATATCCGGATGGTGCCAAATGCGCCAGTTGTGGTGCTCAAATCACCGGCCGCAAGCCGCTGGAATCGTTCTGGCGTGGCGATCGTACTTACTGCTCCAGCTGTGACTCCAAGTTTTCCCCTCGCGCCGGCACGATCCTGGCTGAATCCAAACTCTCATATTCACAATTCGAGATCATCGTCGTCTGCCTGTCCCTAGGGGCCGACCACACCATCATAGCATCGCTGGCCAACGTGCATATTGATACCGTCAATGCCTGGGCTGCCAAGATTCGTTACTGGGAGTCTGCTGGTGCCTGATTATACTGACCTGGTAAATGATCGCATTATACAAGAAGCGGAATTCTTGCCACAGCCACCGCCGGAGGCTGACCAGACGCCTGAAGAGCTTACAACTGCTTTTGTGCTGGAATGCCTGGCCAATAATGAGCGTGGTGACGGCATGTTGTATGCCCAGTTGCATCGTGATCAGGTCGTATTCGTCAAAAAATCACAGGAATGGCTGGCGTTCAAGGGCCACTACTGGGAGCAGGACATCTATGATTTGCATCTGCGCAAGGTTACGGCTGTAGCAGATAAGTACCTTACCGAAGCAACTGGTTTGAAAGCTCCTATTCAGCGCCTGGGTGATCAACTTCGTAGCATAGAAAAAGAAATCAAAACTGCGGAAAGCATGATCAAATCAGCCACCAGTGCTCTTGAAAAAGCTATCAAGGCTAACGACGAAGCTACTATCAACACTGCCACTCAGGATAAGTCGAGAGCAGAACAGGTGTTGGCTGAATTTGAAACTCAAAAAGCTCACCTTACTGTTGAGCTTGCCGGGCTTACTGGCACCAGAAAGAAATTGATCAGCCGTGTTGACAAACTTAACGGCTGGCATGGCGCTGAAAAATGCGTCAACTGGGCTCACGTAATTGACGATCCGCTCGCTATATCCGGTGATGAACTTGATCAGCATCCACTACTGCTACCATGCGCAAATGGTGTTGTAGATTTGGAAACCGGCGAGCTCCGCCCCGGCAAGCCTTCGGACTGGCTCAGCAAAGGTACCGCTATCGAGTATCACGGCTTCGACACTCCGTCACCAGAGTGGGAAACCTTCCTACACTCTATGTTTGATGAGGAAGTGGTTGAATTTCAACAAGAGCTGATGGGCTACTGTGCCTCTGGACTCACACTAGAGCAATTCATTGCCGTACATGTTGGTAAAGGCCGTAACGGTAAGGGGGTACTCTTTGAGATGATTGAGCAGGCCATGGGTCCGCTTTACTGGACCGTACAGGCGGAACTGTTACTTGACAATAAAACCAGCCGTAGCAGCTCCGGGGCCTCGCCAGATATCCTTGCTCTGCGTGGCCGTAGACTGGCTGCTGCATCCGAGACCGACCAAGGCCGCAGGATCAGCGCCGCTCGGGTTAAAGAACTTACCGGATCAGATACCCTTAACGCTCGACTGCTTTATGACAAAGCCGACACTAATTTCCGGCCAACCCACAAACTCCACCTACGCACCAACGAAGTGCCAGGCGGACTTACCAAAGACTTTGCTTTGCGTGAGCGCTTAATCTACCTCAAATACAAGTATATGTTCGTTGATGACCCTGAGCAAAAAACCAAAGAAGACCCCAATAACGCCGAGTTTTATCGGCTCAAGGATCGTGGTCTTAAAGAACGCTTACAGAAGGAACTCCCTGGAATATTGGCGTGGCTGGTTAGGGGGTTCGCAAAATGGCAGAAGCGCGGCAAGCTTATTATCCCGGAAAGCTGTGTCAGGGACGCCGAAAAGTTACAGCAAGATGAAGACCTTGTAGGTCAATTCATAGCCGCCTGCTGCCGTATAGAAACGGCTGTTCACCGCGAAAATTTCAAACCAATTTACGACACCTTCGCTTGGTGGTTTAACGAAACTCAGGATGCCAGAACGTCCAACTGCCCCAGTAAAAAATGGTTTGGCAAAGAGCTAGATAAGCGTGGGTTTAAGCGCGAGACCGCCGGTGGAGAAGCTAAGGTGTTCGGTTTAGGTCTCATAGAACACCGACAAATTCCGTCAGGATGGTCTCAAGAATGATGACCTTATCATTACTGATGGGTGTTTTTGCTGGGGGGCAGGGAAAATAATCATATCGTCATAAATCATCATGTTGGCCAACATACTATAACCATTAAATAAAATGCCAAACATGATGATAATGACCAAAGTATATAAACCCCGCACGCGCGAGGGAATATAGCAAGCAAAATGCTTTATTTATGCATTTTATAAAGCGCCAAACATTTTTAACTTTATATACTTTCATCATAATCATCATAATCGCTGTTTTTATCAATAATAACAGGTAGATAAATAACCATGATGATTATGATTAAATGATGATTTTAAAAAGGCAGATTATGATTCTTACTCTGGCAGAAAAACATACCGCCCTGCGCAAATCCGGCACCAACTACGTTGGCAAATGTCCGGTATGTGGCGGGTCAGATGACACTACCCGCTTTGTGGTTAATGTCTCCGATGATTTCTGCCACTGTTACTCCTGCGGGTTCAACGCTGATCCGGTTCGTTTCTTGCGCCAGATAGAAGGTAAAACTTGCCCTGAGGCCCATCGTGAGCTTGGCCTTATATGTGAGCGGATAGAATGCCCTGTTTGGGATAAATGTAGTCGCGGCCGCGGAGACCGTCCAGAACAACACCATGCATCGGCCCCTGCACGTCCTGCGGGTCCGGTTATTCACCAAGCAGAAAGCCCGGCTGACAAATGGCAACAAAAGGCCGCTGCCATGGTAGAGCATGCCCACCAGCAGTTGTTGAACACCCCTGATCAGCTTGCATACCTGGCTGGTAGAGGTTTGCCGCGCGAAGCGGTCGATAAATACCGACTCGGCTACCTGCCTGAAGACCTCTATAGAGAACGTTCGGCCTGGGGCCTGCCTGAAGAGATCAGCGACAAAACCGGCAAGCCTAAAAAACTCTGGATACCGCAAGGCATCGTCATCCCATGGTTTACCCTTGCTGGGAATGGGTCAATTCACCGAATCAGGATCCGCAAGCAGCGGGTACGTGATGCAAAAGATCCTCGTTATCACTGGCTACCCGGCAGCGGCAACGACATCATCTGCCTTAATCCCGAAGCCAAAGCCCACATAATAGTAGAGAGTGATCTGGATGGCCTGCTGATTGATTGGCTTGCTGGTGATCTGGTGGCAACTGTGCCGCTTGGTTCATGTAGCACCCGTCCAAAGGTATTTGCCTTTGAGTCTCTCCAAAAAAGCCGCCGAATACTTGTGGCACTGGACTTTGACAAGCCGCAATGGAACGAACAGAAGCAACGAATGATCGCCCCTGGTGCTGAAGCTTGTGGCTGGTGGTCAAAAACCTTTCCGGACACATGGAAGCGTTGGCCGGTGCCAGACGGCAAGGATCCTGGAGAGGCGTTTCAAGTCGGTATAAATCTTCGGCAATGGGTGTGTGACGGCTTGCCGCCTGCTTTGCGGGTAGAGGTAAAAGCGCCAGTTGTATCGGCCGCCAGTCCTCAAGCATCTGTCATCCAGGACAATTCTGGCGCGGATGTTCATGCTGCTGATACTGAGTGTGGGAAAGAAAATAGCAAGGCTGCCACGGTCTATTCCATGGCGGCAGAAGACGGCCGGGCGTTTTATGTAACAGACGATCAGGCGGCATATGCTCGGTTGGTGTCTGAAAGCAAGGTTGTCTTCACAATGAAGGAAATCGACCTGATCAAGCAGCTTGGAACTGACAAGGAAACTGCCAGGCGGTTTTTGGATATCAAGCAGATGTTTCCAGGCATATCGGTCTCAGAGATCGGGCCTATACCGGAAAAAACGGAAAAGCCGCAATACCAGGGGCGGTTCTACAACGCGAAGTAACGGGCCGCGTTTCAGCGGTAAGTGAAGCGGCCGCAGGTAACGCTGGTTATGACACTAAGGAGGGATAGCCATGGAATTGATTAAGTCTCGAATATGCCCCACTATTAATGATTTGGTATTAGTGCAAAGCAAGCGCGATGACGCTTATGACAACATTGAGCTGTATCGAATAGCTGATGTTAAATCAGTAGGCGGTGATTTAGAAATTATCTTATTCCCACGGAAAAATATTTGGATGAGTTGGAATCAATATCTGGCTGGCAAGTCATGGGTGAAAGATATTCAGATCGTGTTGCTATAACGCCAGAGCGTGACCTGCTCCGGCAGGTCAACAGCGTTGGTTAGATATTCAGGAGAATACGTTGGAAACTCAGACAAAAACCATACTCGATCCATGCTGCGGGACTCGCATGTTCTGGTTTGACAAGCAGGATGAACGGGCCGTTTTTGGCGACATCCGCAAAGAAACAATTACCGTGACTGACCGGTCGCACCGATCGGACGGCACCCGCACTCTGAGCATTGAACCAGACATACACATGGATTTCCGCGCCCTGCCATTCCCGGAGGCCTCGTTTAAATTGGTGGTGTTCGACCCGCCACATCTTGTTAGGGCTGGGGCTGATAGCTGGCTGAAAGCGAAGTACGGCAAACTGAACGCAGACACATGGCGGGATGATATCCGCGCTGGATTCGCTGAGTGCTTCAGAGTGTTGGAACCAGGCGGCGTCCTGATTTTTAAGTGGAACGAGACACAAATCAAGGTAGGTGAAGTGCTGGCACTGACTGATCGGCGGCCGCTGTTTGGGCATCCGTCCGGTAAGCGCAGTAGCACACACTGGATCACGTTTATGAATATTTAACGGGCTGCCACGAACCGGCAACCCGGCAATTAAGAAAGGAAACCCATGCAATTCACCATTTCAAAAACAACATTATCTTCCGCGCTCTCGCGGATTCAGGGCATAGCCTCCGGCCGCCTGACCATGCCGATCTTGGCCAACGTCAAACTGGAGACCGGCATCGATGCCGATAGCAATGCGCTGCATGTGTCAGCCACCGATCTGGAAGTCGGGTACACGACTGTGATCAGCACTGAGGATATCGTCACCACTGGCTGCGTGACTCTGCCGGCAAAAAAGCTGCTTGAAATCGTCAAGGCCTGCCCGTCAGACATGATCGACATCCTGGTTGATACCGGCAACTTCATGACCACAATCTGCTCCGGCACCTACAGCGTCAAGATCGCCGGGCTGGATGCCGCCGAATTTCCGGAACTGCCACAGGTAAATGGTGAAAGCTTCAACCTGGATGCTGCCGCGCTGCTGAAGATTCTGGCACATGTCGATTACTGCCAGGGTGTCGGCTCCGACAATTACAACATCTGCGGTTGTTTCCTCCAGGTTGAAACAAACACTGAAGATGATCTGTTTCTGACAGCCGTGGCCACGGACGGTCACCGCCTTGCTCTGGACAGCACTCCGTTGCCGGGGGAGCCGCGCCCGGTACCGGCAGACCTGAAAAAAGGCGTCATCATCGCCAGCAAGGGTATTGCAGAGCTGCGCAAGATTGAGAAAAGCGGCGTTATTGTGCTGAACATCGCCGGGAATCATCTGCAGATATCAACCGGGAAAGAAATTTTGTTTTTCCGGTTGGTAGATGGCCAATACCCGGACTTCAACCGCGTAATTCCGAAAGGGCAGCCGGGGCGCGTCGAAGTAAAGCGCCAGGCCCTTATTGATGCGCTTGAGCGCTGCCTGATCCTGACGGAAGGTAAGAGCCGTTGCACCGCCCTTAACTTTGCAGATGGCGGCATAGTGCTCCGTTCCAGCCAGAAAGCATTAGGCGCTGAGGCGTCTGATCGCGTTACCGCCGGCATAGAAACTGAACCCTGCGAGATATTGGTTAATGCCAGCTATCTGCTTGATGCGCTCAACTCGGTTGACAGTGACTTTGTTGAGATGCGTCTGAAAGACGAACTGAACCCGATCACCGTATGTCCTATGGGTACCGATGAGCCGCTGGCAGTTATCATGCCGCAGAGGGCCTGAGCCATGAAACAGCTATCACAAGTAAAGCCATGTCCATTCTGCGGCGGTACCGGGCTGTATATTGACTATGTTGAACTCGATGGAGCGCTGCACCGTTTCGTAATGTGCAAGGATTGTGGTTGCGAAGGTCCACACTCTGCTGATCTGCCGCCTGAATCGCTCTGGAATAAGCGCGCTGCTGCACCAAAATCGCTGAAAAATACTGAAGCTATCAGTCAGATGCAGTTGTTTGATGAAGCCGCCCAAGTGGAAGAAACTGCGGAGCATAATTCAAATATTGCCCAAAGCGCAGCTGAACCCGCACCAGATAACGATTCTGTGGTGGAAGAATCTCCGCTTAGTTTGGCAGATTTGTGCCGGCAGTGTAAATCAGCCCATCCTTTTTGCGATAAATGCTGCGCTGGTTGCGCTGATCAGTGCAACTCATCACAGCGCTGTCACTGGCCTGGTGCTGAGATAGCGCCAACTGCCCCGGCAAAAATTGAACCGGTGTTCAGTCGTGATGAGCTGAAAATAATGGCCGCCGGTTCCCAGTTGGTTCGCTATACCCGGGATGAGAAGAAAATTGAATGCTCAGGACTTGATCCTGCCCACGGCTGGACATCTGGCGGGTCCTTCCCGACATATGCTGCCGCCGAGCGCATGCTGAAATATTACAAGGGCATCAACTTTGTCGAGACTGACCTGAATGGAAAGATCGTCATGTCTGGCTGGAATCAGTCCAGCGGTTTAAGCAAGCAAGGTTTTGAATTTTACCGCGCTTACGGGTTTCACAGCTTCGACACCAGCTTTTGCATAAAAGTCGGGAGCAAAAACTGGAGTAACCTGGCTAAATATCCTGATCAGACAGCATTGAAACTGGCCTGGGATCAGCTAATGCAGGACCCGAAAGCGCTGGAGGGCTGAGCCATGTCCTGGCGGATCTGCATAGTGTGTAAAAGGAAGTTTTTCAGCAAAGACACCACTACCTGCATCTGGTGTAAAGACCGACTCAAAAAAATGAAGAGAAAAACTGCAAAATGATATCTACAGGCGACTATATCAGCTATCGCAAGGACTCAGGCGAAGCATCGGCATTTTATAAGGTTCATGCAGCCGGCAAAAATCACGTGGTGATCATGCCCTGCAACAAACAGAAAATTATTCCAATGTCTCGGATTGTGGAGATCAAAACGAAAGGAATGTGCAATGAAAAACTGGAACATGACTATAACGGGCGTTGATTGCCCCAGTAACAAATCCGTAGATGCAGATGTGTTGTTTCGGATGTTTCTTAACAACTTGAAAGACGGTGGGCATGAAATCACTCATGCATTATTTACCTGCGGTCAGGCTGATGCTGCAACCCCGCCAGCAGTTGCCATGTCTGCTCCACCGGCAATTGGAGATTCTTTTGGCGGTGGATTCTTCGCTGGAGAAATGACCGTTGCAGGTCAGCTTTATGCCCTGGTAGTCGCGCCAAAGGCTGACGGCGAGAAAATGGAGTTGGAATATCGGAGCAGTGGCAGCGGGCCTGATGGCTCTTCCAGTGATTATGATGGTCTGGCTAACTCAGAAACGCTCGATAATTCAAATTACCCTGCAGCTCAGTTCTGCCGGTCTCTCAAGATCGGCGGCTTTGATGACTGGTATTTGCCCTCCCGTGACGAACTGGCAATGATCTGCCGCAACCTGGGCCCAAACAGAGACACCACACCAGACTTATTTAAAAGCGGTAACTCCGAAGCCTTTAAAGATGCCTGGTATTGGTCCAGCACTGAGAACGCTTCTTACTCAAACTACGCTTGGATCGTGGGTTTCTACGATGGTGGCCAGGGCTTCAACAATAAGTTCACCATTAACGGGGTTCGGGCAGTCCGCAGAATAAAACTTTAACAATTCAACCATTCAACAATTGAAAGGAATGCAAAATGAAACCAGTAGCCACAGTCATAAACAATAATCAGCCGGGTTGGACAAACATCATCGAGACAGAACCGAATGTCACGCTTGAGATCGGCACAAAACTTTACCTTGCCGAGTCGGCGGCATTGCCTGCTTTGGGTTCAGTCTTCGAGGGCGGTTTCTTTGCCGGCGAAATCATCGTTGATGATGTGCGTTATGCCCTGGTTGTTTCTCCAAAGGCTGAAGGCGAAAAAATGGGGCTTGAATACAAGAAGAAAAAGCTAAGCACTGCTGACGGCACTGACAGCGACGATGATGGCCCATACAATTCAGAACTTAACAACAATGCGAATCACCCTGCAGCGCAGTTCTGTCGGTCTCTTAAAATTGCAGGTTTCAATGATTGGTATCTGCCATCCCGGGATGAGCTGGCGATTATCTGCCGTAACCTGGGGTCAAATCGTAAAAAAACTCCGGAACTTTTTAAAAACGGTAATACAGAAGCCTTTGAGGATGATTGGTACTGGTCCAGCACTGAGCACGCTTCTTACTCAGACTTCGCTTGGATCGTGTATTTCCTCAATGGATTCCAGGACTACTACTATAAGAGCGACAGTAACGGGGTTCGGGCAGTCCGCAGAGTACAAATTTAGTCATTTAACTATTTAACCATTTTCCGCCTCGGCCAAGCCGGGGCGGACAGGAAAACACCATGGCGCTGGCATCAACATTACCCATATATCGCGTGACCTATGAACTGCTGCAGGTGGCAACCCGTATTACAAAGGATATGCCCAGAGACTATAAGCAGTCGTTGGGCGGTAAAGTCCGCGAGGAATGTGTTGAGCTGGTGGTATTAATCTACAGGGCAAACTGCTCCAGAGAAAAACGGCCTCACCTTGAATCCCTGCTGGAGCGCCTACAGGTGGTGACATTGCTGCTCAGACTATCAAAGGACATGAAGCTGATCAGCACCAGGCAGTTTGCTCAGACAGTCGAATTAACCGACCAGATTGGCCGTCAGGCATCAGGTTGGATGAAATCTACATCGTCGCCTGCTGCATAGCCGTCACGGCGGCTATGTCCGTGCGAATTATCTGGTTGTGCCCCTGGGGATTTTCCCACGGTTATGCGCCAACAGCGAAACCATTGGGACCGTTTTCAAAAGGTCGCGGCGCAGTCACACAGCAGATCGGCATAGCCTTCCGCTGCGCGACGTGAAAGCACAACATAACGCTTCTTACTCAAACAACGCTTGGATCGTGAATTTCAACAATGGAAACCAGAACAACAACAATAAGAACAACAATAACGGGGTTCGGGCAGTCCGCAGATCATAGCGATGTAGATCTGACTGTAGATGAATTGCTGTGCGCCTACTACGATTGCCGTCGGAATAAGCGCAATACCATCAATGCACTGAAATTCGAGGCAAACCTGGAGCGCAATATCATGGCGCTGTATCGCGAGCTGATGGACGGCACTTATCGCCCGGGTGTCTCCATCTGCTTTGTAGTTACCAGACCCAAGCCGCGCGAAGTTTGGGCGGCCGATTTCCGCGACAGAGTCGTGCACCATCTTCTTTATAACAGGATTGCCGACAGATTCTATCGCAGTTTCATAACAGACACCTGTGCATGCATTCCGGGTCGCGGCACTCTCTATGGTGCAACCAGGCTGGAGCATAAAATCAGAAGCATCACCCATAACTGGTCCCGCCGTGCCTTCTATCTGAAACTCGATCTGGCAAACTTCTTTGTGAGCATCAATAAGCACATTCTCCGGGACCTGTTGGCCAAGAAAATAGAAGAACCATGGGTAATGCACCTGGCAGAAACCATACTGTTTCATGACCCTAGAGAGAATGTCCGCATAAAAGGCTCCTCTGGGTTGCTATCACTGATACCGCCATACAAAAGCCTGTTCAATCAACCCGATCATCTTGGCCTGCCGATCGGCAATCTCAGCAGCCAATTCTTTGCAAACGTTTATTTGAACCCAGTTGATCAGTACATCAAACATCAGATCAGGGCACATCATTATGTCCGGTATGTCGACGATATGGTGCTGTTGCATGAATCTCCGGAATGGTTGAGTCAAGCCGCAAGACAAATTGGAGAGTTTGTTTCGTCGCGCCTTGATATGTCGCTGAACCCACGAAAAACTATAATTCAGCCCATTGATAGGGGCGTTGACTTTGTTGGCCAAGTTATTAAGCCATGGCGCCGTGTTTTGCGCCGCACAACTCTTGAAAACGCCATGAACCAGCTCAATGTAAAACGCGGAGAAGATTTTTTCAGGAGCACCAACAGCTATCTGGGGTTACTGAGGCAGTCTGAGCATAGTCATATTGCCCGGGCGCATCTGGCAAGGCTTGCAATGCGGCATGGTCATTGTGTGGATGGAAAGTTTAGGAAGGTATTCAGAAGATCGGGACACCCAACTTACCTTAATTATGGGGGATAATCTGGCGGTCTTGTCCCCCTCTGCGCAGATAATATATGCGTAGAACAAATTAAGGGGGTGAGTATGTTTCTATTTGTTGCGATTGTAGTGTTCTTTTGGTTGGCTGGCATTGTTGTCGGGCTTGATGTCCCGGCCAGTTTCAAGGCAAAAATCTTGGCATTGGTAGTTGCTTTAGTGGCTTCGATCCTTGCCGACAGGTAGAGCCAGGTTATCCCCACCGCATGTTGATATCTGTGTAGTGGGGATACCAAAACCACTTAAAATCATGTTGGAAAAGTTAGTTTGATGAAGTTTTGAGCAACCGAAGTGTCAAGGAAAAAGAGAAATGAGCGATACTCACAGCGAATACCTCCTAAAAATCCTCCAGTCTACACGTGATGCCGCCACGGCAAACCCTACTGCTGCCAATATTGCCGCCGCAGAGAAAGCCAAGCGCGCCCTGGATGAGCATGTGGAATCATCTTCTGGGACGTCTGACCGTTTCCCTACTCAAACTGCCGCTTTGGAATACCTGCAGCGCAAATGGCAGATTGAAAAATCCAAACTTTCAAAAGACGTGGCTGCCGGCCGGGTGCCCAAGAAAGACGGCCACTTTTCTGCCCGTGATCTTGATTTCTACGCTGAAGCCGTAAAGCTAAAACCCAAAACCATTGAAGCTACTCCGGTTGCCGATGGTTCGGAACGCCTCAAGTCTGCCATGGCTGAAGAACGTGAATTGAAAGTCAAGCAGCTCAAAGGCGAACTGATCGACGCTGCCGAAGAGGAGGCACGCGATGCCAGGCTCTGGTTTGCAATCCGCAATGATCTGGAAAACAGTTCCACAGTGATCGCAAATGAGATGTTCAACCGCATTGCCAGTCTGGACCTGCCGACAGAAATTGTTGAGCGCATTGAGGCAATCAAGCCGGAAATCCGCATTGCTTTTGAAGACACCCTGGCGGAAGTGTTTGACCGCTACGCTAGGGATGGAGGGGTTGAGGCTTGATCACTGCTGCTTCAAATACTGCTGCCAACTTCATCCCTCTCCGCCCTGCGGAAATCCGTGTTTTCCGCAAGCGCAAGCGCCTGCCCGGCCCCGCATGGGCTGAAAAGAATATCTATGTCCCGCAAGGCTCGCGCAAGGGCTTGTATCGCAACAGCAACAACCCAGCCATGTATGGCGTGCTGGACTGGGCAACCCGCTACTATGTCCGCACCATAGTCATGGCCAAGGGCATCCAGGTCGGCGGCACTCTCACCTTTTATAGCCTGTTACTGCGTGAAGCGGAATATTCCGCCGATTCTGCGCTGATCGTCATGGCTGATGAGCGCTCGGTCAAGAAACTGAGCAAAAAGCGCCTGCAGCCGATGATTGATAAAAGCGCTGCTCTTTCTACCCTAAAAAGCTCTGACCCCAATGACACCAGCATATACAGCATTACCCTGGGTAATGGTTTTGTCATAGATATCGGCTGGGCATCGTCCGAGATGTCGGTATCATCCGAGTCATACCGTCTTGTGCTGATGGATGAAATTTCGAAGTATAAAACGACCGGCAATATTGAAGACGCCAAGGCTCGTACAACCGTTTACCCCGACACCCACAAGCTGTTCATCTGGTCATCACCTGGCATAGACACGGATGATCCGGAAAACCGTGACCCGCTGATGGTTGAAGCGGAAAATTGCGACACCATGCTTGACTATCATGTGGTTTGCCCTGACTGCGGTGCTGAACAGGTGATGGTCTTCGAAAACTTCCACTGGCCTGAACAGCTGAACCTGGATGGAACTGTCGGCGCTGCCGATCCGAAAGCGATCCGCCGCAACCGTTCCGCATATTATGAGTGCCCACACTGCAAAAGCCGGTGGAATGACTATAGGCGCGACAAGATAGTCCTGGCTGCCATGAAAAACGGCTGGAAGCCAAGTGATCCGGATGCTCCGGAATTCCCGCGCTCGGTATATTTTCACTTTCCTTCCTGGTTGTCGCCGTATGTTTCATTGTCGGATGTGGTTGCCGATTGGCTTGAGGCCCAGGGAGACGAAGAGAAGCTCCGCAAATGGTACAACCGACATGCAGCGGTAAGCTACAACGTTGCAAAAGTCACGGCGCCGGAACTTTCCGCCCTGGCTGAACGTGCTGAGGCTTACAGCGCTGACATACCGATGGATGCGGCCATACTTACCGCGGGTGTTGACGTGCAGCAGGATCGCATAGAGATCGAGGTTGTCGGTTGGGGAATTGGTAACCAATCCTGGGGTATTGAAAACAACATCTTTTATGGTGATCCGCGCCTGCCTGATGTCTGGAACCAGCTTGATACATATTTGATGAAGCGCTGGACCCATGAAAGCGGGGTAGAGTTGGGATTATCCAGAACATTCATCGATTCCGGTTACTGCACATCCCATGTCTATAAATTCACGGCCCCGCGCAAGGCGCGCAATATCTACGCCATCAAGGGCGCATCAGCACATGATGCTCCGGAAGTTCTGGGGCCGACACGGCAGCGGATCGGCAATGCCCGGGCGGAAGTATTTGTATTGGGTGGCAATAAGTTAAAATCCACTATGTTCGGCTATTTTGACCTGCAGCAGCTTGGCCCCGGCTATTGTCATCTACCAACGACGTATGATGCCAGCTGGTATGAGCAGCTGCAGACAGAACATCTGGTCAGCAAGCGTATTGGCGGCAAGCCCGCTCAGGTTTGGGAAAAGAAAAAGGCCAATCTCCGCAATGAGGCAATCGACAAGCGCCAGTATGCCCTGGCGGCTCTGATGAGCATGCGCGTTGATATCAAGGGGATACTGGCTGGCCTGAAAGCAGCCACAGAGAAACCAAAAGCTAAGGCAATTAACAATAATAATATGAGCGAATCTGTCGGACGCAGTAGACCTGGCTGGTTCAACAACAGGAGGTAGCATGCATAGAGAGTCGGTGGTAAGAATCCGTAGCGCCAATAGTCGCCCGGCCTGCAACGTTGAGAGAGCGCGTGAACTTCTGGGGGATTGCAGCAGGCAGCATGTGTACAATCTATTCAACCGCGGTGCCATTGTTGGCTTTTTTATTGGCTCCAACCGGGGTTTGAGGCTATATATTGATTCTATTGAACGTTATAAACAGCAGCAAAGTGGCGAAGCTTTGATTGCGGATGGTTATCATCATGAATAAAAATAGAGAGTATGTTGGTTTTGGTGAGGTCAGAGAAACATTTACCCCGCTTGCAGAGTGCAAAGGGACTATCACTCCTCAATATCAGCCGTTATTGAAATGGACATCCGACAGGCCGACAATTGAGGGATTCTATTGGGTAAAAGACTGGAGAAACACCCCTGAAATAGTCTATTTTTTAGACGATCGGCATATTGCCTCTATGGCCAATGAAGACATTGGCGCGATAAAAGATTATCAGGATTATGAATGGGCCGGACCGCTTGAGCCGCCGAAAGGGTAATTATGGATAACAATAGAGTAAAAATCATTTCTCTTGATGAGTGTAAAGCAACTGTCACGCCTCACAATAAATATGAGATTGCCTGTAAGGAGTTTTTAAAAGGATGCAGCTGTTCTTCTGTGGGGAATCCTGGAGAATGCCCAGAATGTGTAAAAGCGTTTTTTGATCATATTCGGGGATTGGCCGTTGATGAAGGCTACAAAGAACTCGATTTTCATGTAATTAAACCGGCCTCACATCCAGTAGACGTTTTGAAAGAATGTATCCATGCCATTGGTGGGCAAGTTGACACTAGTGTAGAAAAGCAATTGCGACAGATTTGTGATCAAGAGGTTTGCGGATCTTGCGGGTTGCCAATATTGAACTGGACAAAAGATATGCCGACAGTGCCGGGGTGGTATTGGGTAAAAAATAGCCATTTTGGCAAGGGGATAGTTAATGTCTTTTTTAAAAAGAAAGAAATATGGCTTCATAGTGATGAGTCAGATTATCCATTACGACTATCAGTTTATTCGGATAATACAGAATGGGCCGGGCCGCTTGAGCCGCCGAAAGGGTGATCATGAAAAGAGATTGGGATTTGATTAGGGAAATACTTCTTAAGGTTGAAGACACTGATTCCGCAGATGCCGGCATTAAAGCCTCGGATTTTCCGAAACATCCAGAAGAGTTGGTTAATTATAATATACATTTGCTTTACCAGGCTAGCCTTATAGAGGCGATTGACGTTCGAACCTTGTGTGCTCCTCTAGATTATATTGTCATGCGGCTGACATGGTCCGGTCACGAATTTTTAGATTCAATTAGAAGTCAGACTGTTTGGGAGCGCATAACGACATATCTGTCAGAAAAGGGCCTGGCAATCAGTTTTGAGGCAATAAAAGCCACTGCTCCATTAGTTTTGAAGGCGATATTGGGCGGGTGAAACCGCTTCATATAAAATTCGGACAGACTTAATTCTGCCTATCAGTTTTTTTATAAAACTAAAATATTTTGTCCACCACGTCCACCTTGTCCACCACGTAAATGACATGTGGCTGTCATCATGTAACGATGGCAGCCATGTCAAGCATCTATGATTCCCTTGAAGAACTGAATACCGATATCGCGGCTTGCAAACAGGCAATCCGCGACCTCATGCTTGGTAAAACTACCGAGTACAATGGCCGGAAATGGCAGGCTGAAAACCTGGACCAGCTCCGCGCCCATCTCAATTTCCTCGCCGTCGAAAAAAACAAGTTTAACCGCACAGCGGCTCCAGTCTCCGTGATTGGGAGGCCGTCCCGATGAAAAAGCCCTCCATTAAAATGAACATCATTGACCGGGCTATCGGCTACTTAAGCCCTGAAGCTGGTTTAAAGCGTGTTCGCGCAAGGGCTGGTCTTGATTTTGTTGCCGGCAGTGTTTCTCGCACTGGCGCGGGCAAAAAAGGCACGCTGGGAAATTGGCTGGTCAAGCGGCTTAACAGATTCAATGAAGGGTATGAACGCGAACGCTTGACTGACCGTTCCGAAGACCTGATTGCAAATAATCCGCATGCAGCCAGCATCGTAGACAGCACTGCTACCAATATCGTGGGCGGTTCCGGCCTCACCCCTCAATCCAAAATACCTTACGAGATGCTTGGCATTACCGAAGACCAAGCCAAAATCATACAAAAGCAGGCTGAATGGGCGTTTTATGAATGGTCACGCGAGGCTGATGCCGAAGGGGTCAATCATTTTGTAGACATAACCTGGCAGATGATTCGGTCCTTCTTTGGCCGGGGTGAATATCTCGCGCTGCCGGTTTATCCCAAAACACCAGGCCGCACATTTGGCTTGGCGATCCAGACTATTGACAGCCGCCGCTTGCGTACTCCGTTTGACAAATTCAGTGATACTAGTGTCCGCGATGGTATCCGGTTAGGTCCTTGTGGAGAGCGCCTACTTTACTACATCGCTGATCCTGATGATGGCAATCTGACTACTACCCTCAACAGCACCAAATTTCAGGAAATTCTGCCCAAGCGAGACTTCAGACCCAACATCTTCCATGGCTTTCATTCCAAGGAAGCTGAACAGGTGCGCGGGGTCTCGGTGCTTGCCCCTGCACTCAAAACCTTCAGGGACTTTGACGACTACTTTGATTTCGAGTTGGTCGGGGCAATTCTGGCTTCCAGCTTTCCTGTGTTCATAGAAACGCCCGAAGGGGAAAACCCTGAAGCATATACAGGGGCGACTAGCGAAGCGGGAAACCTTATCAAAGAAGTTTCTCCTGGTGCTGTCACTTACGGCTCTCTTGGGCAGAAGCCGCATATTCTTAAAAACGAACGTCCTGGCGCTTCATTCCCTGTGTTTGTTGAAACTCTTCTCCGGGCAGTTGGAGCTGCTGCCGGTCTTCCTTATGAAATCGTTGCCAAGGATTTCAGCAAAACCAATTACAGCAGCGCCCGCGCTTCACTCCTGGAAGCATGGCGGCTGTTCAACCAGTATCAGGTATGGCTGATAAATCACTTCTGTCAGCCGGTATGGGAAATGGTTTTTGAAGAGGCCTGGCTGATGGGCAAGATTGTGCTGCCGTCATCAGCGCCTGACTTTTATAAGGCGCGCATGCTCTGGACAAACGCAAGCTGGACTCCTCCAAAGCGCGGCTGGATTGATCCGGTCAAAGAGGTCGCCGCCGGCAAAGAGGCCTTGATCAGCAACATGAGCACCCTGGCTGATTGGTATAGCGAGCAAGGAAAAGACTGGGAAGAGGAATTGCGGCAAATCTCGCGTGAACGCACCTTGATGAAAGAACTTGACCTGTCAATGGCAGACCTTCCGGGCTTTGATCTAAAAGCGCTGGCGACCCAGCCTGAGAAATAGGAGAGCACATGCCAACCATTATCGACATTGTAAGCGGTCCTTGGGCGATCCTGCCCGACAGGCTGATAGAAATCCGCAGCATATACTCTACGCATCTTCGTGGTGAAAAAATCAGTATTCCTGACGTAGAGGCAAAGCTGGGCAGGAAACTTGATAACCGTTACCAGGGGTTTCAGGTCCAGGACGGGGTTGCAATCATCCCTATCGATGGTGCAATTGCCAAAAAGATGAACCTGTTTAGCCAGATCAGCGGGGGCGCATCTACCCAGCTTATTCAGCGCGATCTGGAGCAGGCCCTTAATGATCCCAAAATCAAAGGCATCATTCTACAGATTGACTCCCCTGGCGGCACTGTAGACGGCACATCGGAGTTGGCGGATTTCATATTCCAGTCACGCGGGCAAAAGCCATTAATTGCCTACAGTGACGGGATGATCTGCAGCGCTGCATACTGGATCGCATCTGCTGCAGACAGCATTTTCATCAGCGGTTCAACAAACAATATCGGCTCCATCGGGGTGGTAGCATCGCATAGAGACTATTCCGGGTACGAAAAAGGCGCAGGCGTTAAGACCACGGAAATCACGGCCGGAAAATACAAGCGCATCAGCAGCCAGTATGAGCCGTTGTCAGATGAGGGCCGGGCAGATATCCAGGATAAGGTTGATGCGCTGTATGGAGTTTTTGTTGATGCCGTTGCCCGTAACCGCGGCGTCAGTACCAAAACTGTTTTGAATGATATGGCCGATGGCCGTGTGTTTATTGGTCAGCAGGCAATCAGCAACGGATTGGTGGACGGTGTTTCCACTCTTGATGAGCTGATTGACAAGATCGCCGCCGGTGTACCGGTTGGCGGCAATAAAAAGCAAAGCTCTGCCGGTGTTGCAGAGAACAAAATTGTAGAGGAGTCAATCATGGATAAAGAACAACTTAAAGCGCAGCATCCGGAACTTTACGAATCAGTTTTGGCTGAGGGTAAAGCTCTGGCGGCTGCAGAAGCAGAAACAAAATCCAAAGAAGCGGTAGCAGAAGAGAACAGTCGCATCATCGCCCTGGCCGGTGCATGCCTGGGTGAAGATGTAGCGTCCAAGTTTTCTACTATCGTCTCTGCCGGTCTGAGTGTCGACCAGGTTAAAGCTTTGGGAATCAAGGCGGGTGCAACATCTGCAGTCGGAGACGCTGAAGGTAGGCAGGAAATTCTGAACGCGCTAAAAGACGGCGGTCAGCAGCCGGTTGGCAAAGTAAAAGTCGAAGATGAAGCAAAAGAAGACTTTGACAAGCTTGTGGCTGATCACCAGGAAAAACACCAGTGCAGTCGCACTGATGCGCTGAGGGCGGTTTCGGCTGCCAACCCTGGAGCACATGCTGCCTGGCTTGAAAAGAACAAGCAATAACTCGCTCCGGCGAACAAACCATTACGGAGGAATGGATCATGGTTAGAACCGCAATTAAAACTTTTACCGCCGGGGCCGCATTCCTGGCACACGCCCTGGTGAAACTTTCCAGCGGCAAGGTTATCGAAAACACAGCCACTGCAACAGATGATCCGATTGGTGTTGCTGAGTATGAAGCTGCTGCCGATGGTGATGTTGTTGCTGTACGTCTGCTCAATACGGAAGGAACCGTTGAGATGGTAGCGGCTGGAGCAATCACGTCCGGAGTTGAGGTTTATGCTGCCGCAGACGGGAAAATCCAGGCTCTGCCAGCCGGGGCCGGTACCTACCGCAAGATAGGAATTGCACTGGAAGCCGCCACCGCTGATGGCGAAATCATTGAAGTGCTGCCTTACGATTATCAGGCCACTACCACAGTCTCCGGCTAAGCCTTGAGCCATCTGGTTGTTAAAGAAAACCATAAACAGATCTGAAAGGAGATCGTAATCATGCCAAGAATCAAATCCGGCGCCGTCCTTCGACAGGACCTTGGACAGGTAGCCTATGAATATGCGCTTGAAGCCTCACTTAGGGGGCTGATCGGCTTGACCCTGCTGCCAATTTTTGAAACACCGGTGCAGACGTCAAACTACCCGGTAATCACCAAGGAAAGCCTCCTGGCCCTTCCTGATACCAAGCGCGCAGCGCGTTCCGCATATGGCCGTTCCGATTGGGAATTCGACGACGGGAGCTTTGCTTGTAAAGAGTTCGGCTGGGAAGAACCTGTGGACGATACCGAGGCCGCGCTTTACCGCAACTTCTTTGATGCTGAGGTTGTCGCAACTCAGCGGGCAACCAGTATTCTTCTCCGCAATCAGGAGAAGCGCATTGCTGACAAGCTGACCAGCACCAGCACCTTCGGCACTCATAACGTCAGTGTCAAATGGGATGTGCCTGCAACTGCGGTTCCTAAAACCGATGTCCGCGATGCAAAGCAGACCTTGTTGAATGCTACGGGGCTTGAAGCCAATGCCTTCATCTGCTCCAAAACCACTTTTGACAACATCCTGATGACTGCCCAGTTCCTGGAAGCAACCAAATATACCAATGCAGCCCTTCTGGAAACTTTTGAAGTGCAAAAAAAGCTGGTTGCGCTTTTCCTGGGGGTTGATCAGGTGCTTGTTGGTAACGCCATCTACAATGGCGGTAAAAAGGGCGGCACATTCTCGGCAACGGCAATCTGGCCGGATGCAAAAGGTATCGTGGCACGCATTGCTACAGAGCCGCAGAACCTGAAAGAAGCCTGCGTTGGCCGCACCTTCCTCTGGACGGAAGACAGCCCGCAAAATCTGGTTACCGAGCAGTATCGTGAAGACCAGACCCGCAGCGACGTGTACCGCGTGCGCCACAATGTGGATGAGTGCTTTGTTTTCCAGGGCGCTGCATACTTGATGAGTGGCCTCAAGTAGTGAGTTGGAATTCTGCAATACAGCGGGCTAATAGCAATCAGCTCGCATTCTACGGCACTCCGGCTGTCATATCGCAGCCGGAGGAGCTGGATAAATCGGTAAAAGCAATCTTTGACCGAAACAGCCTTGGCGAAATGGGTGTGCTGACGGATAAGCCCCAGGCCGCCATCCTCTCCGCCGATCTGGACGGGGTTGATCTGAAGACCGCCACCATAACGATCGGCGGTACCACTTATAAAATGTCAAAACCGCTGCCTGATGATGCCGGTCTGACAACAGTAATGCTGACCAGGAGTTGATGTGGCTACCAAGCGCAAAAGCATACTTGATGATCTGTTGACCCGCTTTCGCTCCATCAAAAAAACCAACGGGTATGCAACCGACATCGTAACCGTTGAGCGGCATCGTGACACCGACGAAAACCCGTTTGATCTGTCTGAGGTCTGGGCGGTCAACGTGCGTGATGGCGTTGCCTCGGTAGATCATATGGTCAGCGATGATGAGCATCACCTGCCGGTGGTGCTGGATATCGTCACAACATCTCGGGCCACGGTAACTGAAATAGAAAACGCCATTGCCGATGTTACCCGTTGCATCGATCTACACAACGACTGGGGAAGCAATGCAGACGGCACTACCGTTGAGTCTCACGGCATTGATCGCGCCCAGGTTGGCGAAATCGTGTTTGCTGCATCTGTTGAGATCACTATCCACTACACAACCGACAAGGGGAAAATCTGATGAGAACTGCCGGAATGCCCGATGAAGGCTGCGGAACCTGCGCTGAACACAGTGGAATCAAGTCGCGCAACTCTTTGATCGTCTGGCTGTTGGGCATCCTGATCAGCCTGATCGTGGTGTTGGGAACGGCTCTCTATAACAGCCTGTCTGAAATCAAAACTACGGTCGGTACAGTGGCATACCGGTTTAAAGTCGGCGAAGACTTCGACGCCAAAATGGAAACCAGAATCAACCAGCTCGAAAGCCGTATGCGCGAGCTGGAACTGGCATCGAGGAAATAATGGCCTTCTACTGCGCGGTATTAAGGCAGTATGGCCACCACGGAAAATCCGAGGCATGCAAGCGCTGCCCGCACAACCCAAACCTTAAGAAAGGTAATTGATATGAATCTGGTACCGGTTCTTACAAAAGTGATTACTCAAAACGAAATCGGCGGCAATGCCGGTCTTATATATAAATTTTCCGATGCTGACGGCCTTCGCACCGGCAAGTCAGGTTATTCATTCGGAGTCTGCCAGTTCGACATCATGAACAACTCTGTCGCAATCCTTTGCCTTAAGGAATGCGGTTTCGCTGCTGACGAAATTGCCGCCCTGAAAAAGCAGAACTGCAGTATCGCGCAGCTCAATGCCAAGCTGCTGGCCCATAAAGAGATCGTTGATAAATACGACTCCAAACAGATCGCCGGTTGTATCAACTGGATCAGCAGCCTTGTGGATGCCGGCGGCTTTAAGTTTGCCGATGACACGGCCTTTATCATGGCCTGTGATTACCATAATCAGTTCTATGCATCAAAGGGCGGCAAGTTCTTTACATTCTGCCGGCAGCTGGGCAAGCCGGTCACGGCGGCAGACATTCTGCGTTACAAACTGGGCACCATCTGGGGCAAGAAACGGCCTGATGATGTTGATCGCAGGTACAAGACAGTAATCAAGGTTATGGCAGGCATATAACGGCTTAACGGCCACAAGGAAAGGAAAGTCAATTATGAAAAAAACATTATTTGTAATGTTCATGTTGTTTGCATCTGTCCTATTGTTTGGAGCAATTGCATTTGCTGCTGATCCTGTTACTGCGGCGGTGCCGCCGGATGTAGGTTCCCTGGCCTGGTTTATCGCAAATATCAACCCTCTGGCTGCTATAGCAACAACCATTCTGCTGGCAGTATCCGAGCTGTTGTCTCTCACCGGCGCCACCAAGGCCAACGGAGTTATCCAGCTGATCATCAATCTGCTCAAGGCGCTGACCGGCCAAAAATCAGACAACAGCCAGTCAGGGTTTGTCGGTATCAGGCTGCTGGCCTCAATGCTGATCATCTCGTTTGCCTTTGCACTGCTGTCCGGTTGCGCAACTACCGGCACGGCAACCCCTGCAGCAAATGACAGCCCTGTGATCCTGGCCGGGAAGTCGCTGCTTACCGTCAAGGCTACAATCACCACGGCGGCAAAAGCGACAGATGCCCTCTGCCAGGCAGGCAAGATCAGCACCGACAAATGCGTAATGGCCAAGGATGCTTATGTCCAGGCCAAAACAGCATATGATTCCGCGGTTGATGCCTATCTGCTTTTGACTCAGGGGGGTGATCCGGCGAAGTTTGCCGATTCTTTACAGCGCTGCCAGAACATTGCCGGGGTTTTCCTGAAACTGGCTGAAAGCAAATAATAACGGCCCGCGGAATACGGACACGCACAACGGAGGTTTTATGTCACCTGCAGCAATCGCACAACTTGCCATCATCCTTGCCCCCCTGGTCAAAGACCTGGTTGTGGAAGGATCCAAACTGGCGGCAACATTCAAGGAAGATATCTCTCAGGATGATCTGAACAAGGCGCTGGAGCTGTCAAAGTCAAGCTCATGGCCTGATCTGACATTTGGGCGGCAGGGATAGCCAAATGGATGAAATTGACCGCGCACAATCGTATCAGGAAGAGTTCCAGGCGGATGCGCTGCGCAATCATCAGCGCAAATTATCGGGCCAGCCGTCTGGATCCAGAACCCACTGCGAAGAGTGCGGAGAAGAAATACCGCTTAAACGGCGTGAGCTGGTGCCAAATTGCCGCCTGTGCATCGCCTGCCAGACAGAAGAGGAAATACGTTTACGGAGGGCAGTTCAATGAAAATCAAGTTTACGGAGCATCGCGAGCTGGCGGGCGGGAAAACGGTTAAACCTGGAGATGAGTTTGAGTCTCCCCGGGATGGCTCTGACGACCTGCTGCAAGCTTATATCAACAACGGTATAGCCGTTGATGTTTCCAGCCCCCAGTCCCCAGTCCCAAGTTCCAAGAAGGAGGTGAAACCAGATGAGCACTAAACAGTATATGGCGCTCTGCCGTCAGACGGCAAGGAACGCGTTTCCTGAATCTCCGGCATTCAAGTTTTACAAGGTCAAGGGCAAGCTGGACCCATCGCCGGAATTCAAAGAAGAGGCCACCCGTGAATGGGCTGGTCAGGATTTCGCCCAGGGCGACACGGAGCATTCACGCACATCCACATCGTGGAAATATGACTGGGAATCCCGGCTGTATCCGTCGGTAGAGCTGGCAATGCTGATTGAGTTCCTATTCGGTTATGCATCTGCAGAAGCGACTGTAGACACTACCGGCAAAAAGGTCATGTTCTACAGCGTATCCGATATGTTCGAGTCTGGATCGCCGCTGGGTGATGGCGCAATTACTCTGCTGCCGCACACTAATAAGCCCGGATCTGCAACTACAACATGCCAGCGCTTTATTGGCGGCCGCATCAAGGATGGAGAGCTGGCATTCAAGGGCGGAGAAGACGCCATCATGAAACTGGGCTTTATGGGTGGCCCCTGGATATCCGCTCCGGAACTGGCAGAAGTTGCAGGCATGTCGTTCCCGGCCTCCAAAAAGATCAAATCCGGCAACCTGACATGCTTCCTCGGTTCTGGCGCAACTCTCACGGGCACGGCACCGCTTTATACTGACATTGCCGCCGGCAGCATGCCGCAATTCATGCCTGACGATTTGACGCTCAAGATCGATCCGGGCGTTGATGACAAATACAAAATGAATGGTGAAGAGGGGCCCAGCGTTACCGAGCGCACCGGTTCCATCAAAATTACCGCCGAGTACACCATAGATTTTTCCGATCCATCATCTGGCTGGTCCAGTTACGACGCATGGAAAGCTTACTACTCCGGCATTGAGTATGCTCCGTTGCTGCTGAAAATGGATAGCGGCGAACTGTGCGGATCCGTCAGCGAAACCAGAAAGCTGCTCATATATATCCCGAAGATGAAAATCAGCTGTGAGCCTGTCGATCGCAAAAACGACGGGAGCAAGGCAAAGATCAAGTTCAAGCTGGAAAGCCTTGTCGATGCATCTATCGGCTACGCGGCATTTGCAAAGCTGGTCTACTAAATCAGGGACGCGGGACCGGGGACGCAGGACTGGCAAATGCCTTTCCCGGTCCCTGGTACCCAGTTCCATATCCCGGAGTTATCAATGAAAGTCAAAAGCAAAAGCCATGTTTACCATTATCTTCCAAATTTTCTGAACAATCGTCAATTGCCGGCGGCGGAGCAAATTGTTGTAAAGCTGAAGGTGATCTCTACAACTGAGTCCGACGATTACCAGCATGACGTCATCATAAATAACCGTTCGTTTGCCCCGGATAAGGCCCAGGAGCTGAATGAAAAGCGTTTCCAGAAACTGGTCACTGAAAAGTTCGTCGGTATTGAGGGACTTGAGATAGAAGGGCTGGAAGGCAAAGAGCTGGACTTCGATACATTCTACAGCGAAGCACCGCCCGAAATTGTTGGCGAGGTGCTCAAGGCAATCCGATCTGCTGAAATGCTTTCCGCGGGTGAACAAAAAAACTTCGTGCCGGAGTCAGATTCTCTCTGATCTGCTCCGGCTCACGACTGAATTACAAATGTTCAGAATGTTCTGATGATGACCGCGAGAGCCGTAATTGCGGCAACCGCAAGAAGCTGCTGTATGAAATTCTGGAAGGTGATGAGTGGAACAAGGTTCCGGTTTCGTATCACCAACATACAGTTCTCAAGATTGACAAAACCAAGTTCTTTTCCTGCCCGTTGTGCGCGATCACCGCTGACACATGGGATCTGATCAAGACTGTAAATCTGTGTATCGGTTCAAAAGGTGACATCCTGCACCTGCCTGAACCGGAATTTTCCATACTTGATCAGTCGCCGCGCTTTTTGGAGGCGGTTCAGATAGTCCGGCAGGAACGCAATAGCGACTGGTATCACGACGAATTGAAACAACAGGCAAAGGCCGCTGCCAATACAGAGGATTCCAATGGCTGATAAAGAAGTCCGGTCAAAACTAATACTCGAAGGCGAAAACCGCGATCTGCTGGCCACGCTGGACAAGTCCAAGTCGGAGTTTTCCGGCATGGTCAACAGCATGCAGAGCAATGTCGGGCTGATTTCGGAATCATTCAAGTCCCTGGGTGGCGTGGTCGGCGTGGTGATGGGTGCCATGGCCGCCGGGGCGGTAGTAGAACGGGCAATCGAAAAGACCAAAGAAGTTGCAAACGAGGTCTTGAGCCTTAAAAAGGCTTTCGGCATCACGGCTGAGGAAGCCTCTGTACTTCGTATTGCCCTTGACGACAGTTTTGTCTCCTCAGAGAAAGCGATTGCGGCATCAGACCGCTTGACCCGCACGTCGCTAAACAACTCTGAGGCATTCAAAAAGCTGGGCATTGATGTCAAGGGCAGTGACGGCCACCTTAAAGACTCGCTGACCCTGATGACTGAGGTCAACGACTACCTGTTGACGCTGAAAGAAGGCAAAGAGCGTGATACTGCCGCCATGTCGGTTTATGGCAAAGGCTGGCGCGAATTGTCTGATGTGCTGCGCTTTAACACAGCCGCCATGGATGAGGCCAGGGACCGCGCTGAAAAGCTGAACCTGATCTTTGGCGAAGAGAAGCTTGCCCAGGTCAAGGCCTACAAGATGGCCATGAAGGATCTGGACGACGTTACCGAATCGCTCCAGGTGCAATTGGGCAATGCTTTGCTGCCGACAGTCACTGAGCTGGCAGTTGCGTTTGGGGATGCCGGTGTCAAGGCTGCCAACTTCTTTGGTGATGCCCTGTCCAGGGGATTGAAAACAACCCGAGAGCTGGCGATCAACATGCGGCTGATCGGAGAGCTGGCATCCATCAAAATGGATGGCGGCGTTTTTTATGATTCTCCGGAAAAAACCGCCGAGCTTGCAAACCGCCGTGCTGCAGCCATTGCCAAATATAAAGAGGAAATGGCGGCGCTTACAAACCCGAGCAGCCATACACCGGCAGAACCGGAAAAACGTGCCGGCGGATATGCGCCTGATGGGTTAGGTAGAAAAAAAAGCGATAACTCAGATTTGCTTTGGGCTGCTGCTCAGGCCAAAAGGCTGGAGTATCAGCACTCATTTTCTCTCCAACAGTCCGCAATAGTCAAAATAGGCATAGCAAGAGACCAGGAACTGCTAAGGGAAGATTATGCATGGGGACTGGTTGCTGAGCAGAAATACCTGTCAGAAAAACTCGCCTTAACCCAAAAGGGGCTTGATGAGGAAATCAAATTAAAAAAAGAAGAAATTGAAAGATATCAAAAGGCTGTCAAAGAGCATGCCGGCGGGAATGATCCTAAAAGCACTACGGCATATTATGAAGCATTGAAAAAGCGAACTGATGCCGAAACGCAGCTAAAAGAGCTGGAAGGCAAGCTGAACCTGGAGCAGCTTAAGGGAAGAGATGAGCTAAAGAAAGCTGAGTATGAAAGGCTGGAAAGAATAAATGAGACAAATGCCAAGCTTCTGGATCTGGCCGAGCGTTATGAAGATGCTGCCAAGGCCCGCTGGAAATTTGAGCAGGCGTCACCCAAGTTTAAAGGTCTGACTGACGAAGAAAAACTCTTAAAAACCCGCCAGGCCCAAACAACTATAGGCTCTGCACAACGAAAAGAAACCCAGTCAAATTTTTACGGCATTGCTTCAGCGAACATTTCCACATATGGCGGCGGCGGTTATGTCGGCCAAATGTTTTCCGGCCAGTCAGCATACAACAACCGCCTGGCAGAACTTAAAAGCCTTAAAGAACAGGAACTGCTTACTGAGGCACAATATCAGCAGAAGTCCCTGCAGGCCGAAGAACAATTTCAGGCCCAGAAAACCAACATGATGCTGGACGCTGCAAGCCAGGCGACATCTATCATGGCCAAGGCGTTTGGTGACAGCAAAGAGGCGCAGATTGCGGCACTGGTAATGGAAAAATCAATTGCCGTTGCCAGAATCATGATTAGCACTGAAATTGCCGCCGCCGGTGTCAAGGCTGCTTATGCCGCTGTACCTGGTGGCCTGGCAATAGCCGCGGCTCAGGAAGCCACCATCAGGGCAATGTCTTATGTTTCCATGGGCCTTGTATTGGCCAGCGGCATTGTGGAAGGTGTGCAGATTGCCGGCAAACGCGAACATGGCGGCGGTGTAGAAGCTGGCAAATCCTACATTGTTGGCGAGAAGCGGGCAGAGGTGCTGACCATGGGTCGGGATCCCGGCTATATCACTCCGTATGTTCCTTCGGGCAACTCTGCAAATGTCAACCAGGTCATACGTATCGATGCGCGTGGCGCGGATGCCGGAGTAGAAGCAAAAATCAGATCTGCAATGCGACAGGCAAAAGACCAGGCAAAAGCGGAAATCTATGCTTCGATGAATCGCGCTGGGAAATTTGCTACAGCGTCCGGGAGAATATAAATGAATATCTTAAACTTCCCCTCACTGTATACGGCCCCGAATACATGTACGTTTTCTCTTGTGGCAAATACCCAGATATTTGAATCACCTTTGAATAGAACCATTCAGACCGTTGAACTGCCTGGTGCCCGGTGGGTTGTAAAGGTTGGGTGGAATGGATTAACCAAGGCGGACGCAAGGCAGGTAAAAGCATGGCTGGCCAAATTGCGGGGAATGTCCGGAAGGTTCTATTTTTGGGATGTAAGCCACGAGTCTCCATCAGGGACTGCTTTAGGTTCCCCGCTTGTAAAGGGGGCTGGCCAAAGCGGCTGTTCGCTGTTGACCGATGGATGGGATGCATCTCAGTCCGCTCTGTTGCTGCCGGGCGACTATATCGGAGTTGGCGGCGAGCTTAAAATCATCACTGATACAATAGCCAGTGATGCCAGTGGTAACGCAACGCTTGTGTTTGAACCGCCTATCAGGACAAGCCCTGGTGATAATACGCAGATTATTATCAGTCAGCCAAAATGTGTGATGCGGCTAAAGAGCGATGAAGAGGATCAGATATCATTTGAGCCGCCAAAGCCACCCGAGTTTATTTTGGAGTGTGTTGAGGTATTCGCATGACCATCGAACCCAACATGACCAACAGCGTCAGTTTCGATGTCAGATATACGGTCAACCGCAATGGCGTCACCATTGATCTGCCCAATCGCCGCATTCACCTGAAAGGCTGGATGCTGTTGAAGATACTGCCCATGGCTGTGAGGTTTCTATGCGGCAAATGACCCAGGCCGTCATAGACGCGCTGCGGGCCGATAACGTGCCGCTGCTGGTGCTTGTCGAACTCGATTTTGCCAGCGGCATCATTCGGGCCTGCAATGCCGGTTATAACTTCACCTGGAATGGTTATACCTGGACCGGCCTGGGCAACCTGGGCGGGATCAGCGCGGTTTCTGAAGGTGAAGACCTGGAGATGTACGGCTTTACGCTGACTTTATCAGGGATAAAACCGGAATGGATATCAATCGCGATGTCCGCCGAGTATCAGCAGCGTGCGGCAACCATCTGGATGGCGCCGCTGGATACAAACTACAGTCTGTTGAATGACCCGGTGATCATCTTCCGTGGGCGCATGGACACCATGCCGATAGAGCTTGATAAACAATCAACCATCCAGCTGACCGTCGAAAGCCGCCTGGTGGATTGGGAACGGCCCAGGGAAAGCCGCTACAACCACGCAGATCAGACCAGCCGTTATCCGGACGACAAGGGCTTTGAATATGTAGCCCAGATGGCGGAGAAAGAAATTATCTGGGGGCGCGCATGATCGAGATTCGCCCCGTAGATGCAGACATTGTTTTGTCGCCTGAAAACCACTGGCTTTTAACGGCCTATGCCAATGAATCCAAGATCCCGGAGCTGCCTGATTTTAACCCACAGTTGCAGAGCTACAAACAGATGGAGGCTGCCGGAATGCTGCATAGTTACGGGGCCTTCATAGATTCAAAGATGATCGGTTTCGTGTCTGTTTTGACAAATATTGCGCTACACTATGGCGTCAAGTTCGCCATCATCGAATCAATTTTTGTCGATGCAGATTCAAGGCTGACCGGTGCCGGTCTGCGGCTGATCCGTGAAGTTTTCAGGCATGCGAAAAGACAAGGTGCTGCCGGGGTTTTTACGTGCGCACCGTTAAACAGCAAGTATGACAGGGTACTGGGGAAATCAGGTTTTAAGCCGACCAACAGGATATTTTTTAAGAGGGTGTGATGTCAGAACTGATCCTTAAAAACAACATTATCCCCGCCATGACTGATCAAGACTTGCAGAAGGTTACCGAGCTTGAAAACGAGGCGTTCAAGTATCCGCAATTGAGCATAGAAATTCAGCATGTATTCCATGCTGGCATCTATGCCCGCACCGCGATATTGCCGGAGAATACACTGATAACAGGGGCATTGCTTAAAGTGCCGACCATTTTGATTGTAAACGGTGATTGCACCATGTTTGTCGGCAACGAGTCCCGCCGCCTGACCGGATACCATGTATTCAGCGCGGCAGCAGGCAGAAAGCAGGCGTTTGTAGCCCACTCAAGAACAGAACTGACGATGATGTTTGCAACGCAGTCAACAACAGTTGATCAGGTGGAGCAAGAGTTTACGGATGATTTTATGAGGCTTAATTCCAGGAAGGTGCTTGATGTCTAGCGTTGTCACTGCAATAGGGATAGCTGTTGGCGCATCTGCTGCAGCTGCGGCAACTGTGGGAACAATAGTGCTGGTGACTGCAATTGTCATGGTGGCCTCAATCGCCTATTCCATGTACTCGCTGTTCAGCATGAAAACACCTGGCGGCTATTCCAACACTCAATCACTAAAAGACCGCATGCAGGTTGTCAGGTCTCCGGTTGAATCCCGCCGATATATCTATGGCGAAGTCATGGTGTCCGGGCCGCTTATCTTTGCGCATTACTGCGGCAACAACAATACTTACCTGTATCTGGTCATTGCCCTGGCCGGTCACCGTGTTCAGGAAATCGGCGACGTATATCTGGGGGATCGCCTTTCAACAGATGCAAAATATCAAATCACAATACCGGGTACTGCCGAGCAGGGCCATTGGGAAGATAATGGAGAAAGTCAGGTGTGGGTTGTAGATACACCTGCAACACCGGACACAACTCGCAGCCTGGTAACTATTACGAAATATCTGGGCACGGCTGATCAGCAGGCAGACCCGGAGCTGGTATCCGTTACAGGTGGCAAGTGGACGGCAAACCACAGATTGCAGGGTGTCGCTTATCTTGTGGTTAAACTTGAATACAATTCTTCGGCGTTTCCCAATGGGATTCCCAACGTCAAGGCCATTGTTAAGGGCAATAACGAAATCTACGATCCACGCACCGGCCTGACCGGATACACCAATAACTGGGCGCTTTGCATCCGCGACTTTCTGGTCAAAGAATACGGCATCGCCTGCCTTTCTGATGAGATCAACGAAGAACAGGCAATTGCGGCGGCTAATATATGCGACGAAGCGATTGCACTAAATAGAAACCTGGCCTCGTACAGTGATTTTATGACCTGGAGTATTTCCAGTGCGAATATCACCGCTGTAAGCAATCTGCTGACCTTTGCCACGTCTGATGCCGCCACTGCGGCCCCAGGAGTTACTCTGTCCGGTGCGTTTGACGTGCAGGTGAATTTTGCAACAACATCTGTTGATGCCGACACGTGGGGTTGCCAGTTGAGGGTGCTGCGCCCAGGGTATGCCGATTATGTCACGGTTGAGATCGGTTATGAGTCCGGGGCGCGGCGTTATGCCGCTCTGGCATATTACGGAAATGCAGATCATTCAGCCTCAACAGCCACGTCCGACACGGCTGGGAAGCTGCGCTTGACCAGGGCTGATGCTTCATCTGCCATTCATGCGTATTTTTGGACCGGTTCCACCTGGTCTGAGGTTGGTTCCGGTTTTGATATCGGCGTAATCAGTAACCTGCAGGTACAGATCGCCGCGCGCGCTGAAAACGTGGTGGCTGAATTCACCTGTTTTGCCTTTGTGGTATCAACCGGACTTTCCGCAACAGAGCCGCGATACACCTGCAATGGTACTTTCACTGCTGACAGTAAACCGCTGCAAACCATGAAAAACCTGCTGACTGCTGCCGTGGGAACGGTTATCTGGGCGCAGGGGCAGTATTACATTTACCCAGCGGCATACAGGACACCTGAGGATTATATCATCACCGAAGATGATCTTGCTGGCCCGTTGGGAGTACAGCCAGCAAAGAGCCTCCGTGATAAGTTCAACACCGTGCGCGGCACGTTTGCCGATCCTACCGACTACTGGCAGCCTGTTGACTTCCCGGCCGTTAAAAACTCTGTGGCCCTTGCCGCTGACGGCCGCGAGTTGGTTCAGGACATCGAATTGCTCTACACAACCAGCCGCGCCACCGCGCAGCGCCTGGCAAAAGTGCATCTCGAAAAAGAGCTGCAGGGCATCATTGTCAATTTCCCCGGCAAACTGACGCTGTTCGGCTTCAAACCGATGGACGTGGTTAAACTCTCCATCTCCAGCATGGGCTGGGTAGAGAAGGAATTTAGGATCACAAAATGGGAAATGTCAGACAACGCCACCATTAATCTGGTGCTGCGCGAGGAAAGTGCCGCTTCCTATGAGTGGAATAGCGGCATGGAAACGGTTGTTGACCCTGCTCCAAATACTTTATTGCCTTCCCCCTGGGACGTGCCTGCACCTGAACTAAACACCCCCACAGAGGAAAACTACTCAACAGGTGTGGCCGGTGTGGTTAAAACCCGCGTCACACTTACATGGCATCAGCCTAGCGCCGGGGTTAATCAGTGGATAATTGAAAAGTCCCTTGATGCCGGTGTGTCGTGGTTGTCTGCCGGTCCAGCCGTAGAAGAAAAGATCGACCTGCCGGATGAAATCGAAGGGGCTGTGATTTACAGAGTCAAGGCGGTCAACGGTATTGGTGCGGTAAGTCCGTGGGCATCTGTAAGTTATATCGTGCTGGGTAAACAGTCACTACCTTCAGATGTTCCCTGGATGGCAGTTGACGATCAGCGCATATCATTTGGCCCTGTTTCTGACATCGACATCGCCGGTTATGAAATCCGCACGCACTCCGGCACAAATTACGACTGGGGAACTGCACAGCCAATCAATGACACCGGCCTGTTTTCCGGTTCCCCGGTGGCCCTGCCTGTCAACCTGTATGGTGAAACCACAGTGCTGATAAAAGCCAAGGACACCACCAAACATTATAGCCAGACTGCGGCCAGTGTGGTTGTGGACATGGGCAGCCCTGCCATTGCCAATGTATTGCAGCAGTTTGACCAGGATGCGCTCAACTGGCCCGGTACTTTGACTGGCGGCGTTGTCGATGGCCACCCTAAAGCAGATAGCACCTCTCTATTTTGGGCATCCAATGATGATGCTTCATTCTGGAATGATGATAGTGGTCTGTTTTGGAATGATGAGGTTTATTCGCCTTTGCAATACAAATTTTCAATCTGGGTCACAGACAGATTGCCAGGTTCGCGCATTCTATTGGCATACAACTACAACGGGGCGGCAATAAACATTCAATATCGCAGGTCTGATGCTCTTTTCTGGCAAGAAGCTGATGAACAATTCTGGGGTGACGATAACGGCTTGTTTTGGAACCCAGGCGAATATCGGGCATGGCCGGGAAATATTGCGGCAGAGATGGGTGAATATGAATTTTGCATCACTATCGCTGACGGCACTACCAGAGGCGAACTGATAGATATTGCCATTATTGTTGATGCACCAGACATAGAAGAACGGCTTAACGATGTTGAGATAGCCGCTATCGGAACACGCCTGGCCCTGGCAAACAGTTACCGGGCAATCAAGCTGGTGAATGCTACGCTCAATGATGGCACGGCGCAATCAGTAAAGACAATGGACAAGTCAACCTCCGGGCCGTTGATGCAGTGTTTCAATGGCGGGACGGCGGTTGATGGAACAATAGACGTAATAGTTACGGGATATTAAAGGGGGATATATGACGGCAACAGCATTGCCTAGCGCATCAGACTTGGTTAATAGTTCGGTAAAAAGCCTTGAAATGAAACAAATGTTTATGAATCTCCGGGCATTCATCGCCGAGCTACAGACAAAAGCGGCAGACGTAGCCAGCGCGGCAACATGCGCCATCGGTGCTGCATCGGGTAACTACGTCAAGATCACAGGCACAACCACGATCACGGCATTTGACGCGCCTGCTGCGGCTCCGAATGTCAGCCGGTTGGTGCTGTTTGAAGGGGCTTTGACGCTCACCCACAACGCCACCAGCTTAATACTGCCAGGCGCGGCCAACATAACCACGGCAGCCGGTGATGTTGCGCGGTTTGTCCACGAGGGTTCCGGCAACTGGCGGTGTGTGATGTATCAGAGGGCCAATGGCACTGCGGTTGTAAGTTCAAGTTCTGTTTCTGTCCCAGTGCGCAACACTGTAATGGCCGCTGCTGTTGATGCAAACGGATATGCCAATTTCGTCACAACCGGATCAGGACTAAGTGCCGGGATACTGGCAACAGCACAACCAATCTATCCCACCTTTGCCGCAGGCTATGGCGATAACGGAGCTATTGACTATATTGGCAAAATCTCTGCTGACACAGTCGCAGCGTGTACCGCCAACATTACCAACTATCTCTATTTTGACCGCAACGTAACAACAGGCGTAATAACCATCGGGGCATCTGCGTATCCATATTTGATGCAGTCGTATGCGCCATCAGCCCCTGCTACTGATCAACACTGGCTTGATACTACCACCGGAACAATGAAGCGCTACACCGGCAGCGCCTGGGAAACAAAACAGCGGGTATTTTTTGCGGAAGCGGTTGCAGGGGCGGCAAGCATTACCAGTGTTGTGAGCTACGCCTTAAATCGTGAATATGAACCAGATTATACAAATACATTGCCTGCGGCGGGTGCTCTTGTATCTATCAGCCATAAGCTGGGCACCAGCAAATATACAGTTGAATTACAGTTTAAGTGTTTAACAGCTGAATGCGGATATTCGATAGGTGATGAAATAACTGGATTCGCGACGGTATCTCAAAACGTATTGCCTCCAACCTTTACTAAGGGCAGAAATGCGGTTGAAATGCCTGTTGGATACTCGGTTGCATGGGCTGTTACCCGTAAAGACAACGCCCAGAACGCATATATCACCTGCGCTAACTGGGCGTACAAATTTATAGTCACGGGGGCTTGGAAGCGATGAAATACTTTATCCGCAATGGCATTTACATGCAGGGTGACATGCTGCCGGGGGACGCTGAAGTTACTGAACGCCCGACAGTCAATCATGTGTGGAAAGATGGAGCGTGGGTGCTGGATACTGAAAAAGTCCAGGCAGTGCGCATAGCCGAGATCAAGGCTGAGATTGCGCTGATTGAAGAGAAATGCGCCCGTGATCTCCGGGCCGTTGTGCTTGGCAAGGGAGATACGGCAGATGCATCGGGCAAAACTCCACGGCAATACCTGGCTGAGTATGACAGCCAGATTGTTGCGCTGCGGAGTGAACTGGCAGGGCTGTGATGCAAAAAAAATGACACTTCAATTTAAAAAGGGGTTGACTGTGTCAATAAAATCGGTGTATAAGGTCTGACGTTTCGCGACGGATGCACGGTTTTTGAGGTAGTTTTTAGCATGTTTTGCACCATAAAATAGCTTTCAAACCCACTAAAACAGCACATCCGCAGTAAAACCTCTTTCCCCAATAGCTCAGTCGGTAGAGCAGGTGGCTGTTAACCACCTTGTCCCTGGTTCGAGTCCGGGTTGGGGAGCCAGAAAATCAAGGGTTTAGCTAATTACAGCTAAACCCTTTTTTGTTTGTGCCGTAGTAAATGCCGTAATAGAATTAATGGCCTCATGTTTTTCCCACTATATGCCAACCTGCCCCCCCGCCCGTATACCCCTCCCCCCCTCCCCCGGTCCCTCCATATAGGAGTCCCCCCATCTTTCGTTTCGTACCTACGCGCATGATCGCTTTATCCTGAAAAAATTCCCCGGAAAATTCCTGTTTCAAAAATTCAATAACTCTGAATCAAAATTCAGTCACACTGAAAAAGTGTAGCAATATCAAATACTTGTTGACGAGCAACAAAAATCAGGTGTATCTTTTGATTGTCCAAAAATGTCGCCAAGAACCACCTTCGTCCTTTCTGGAACTCAAAGGGGGGAGGTGCATAGAATTAGGCTTAGTTGGCCTGAGTGTCTCTATATCGTGAGGTATGGGGGTGGCTTCCTGGCAGGACCACGGACAAACACTCAGGCCTTAAGGCTGCGGTCTATTTCATTTTGCCAGGAGGGAACGCTATGAAGGCTTCACAACTGATTAAAAGGCTACAGAAACTTACACAGGAAAAAGATTATGAAGTTTGTATTGACGATGATCCTGTTAAACAAGTTGATCTAACTATATGGACAAATGAAGAACGGAAAGAAATAGGCAGCAATTTAAGGGACCGTTTATATCTGCACTGAGCAAATCATCAATATGGGGGGGACATGAGCATATCTATCCCCCCCCTTTTCAATTTCAGGGGGGGACACAATATGGTTGTCGTAAAAAGCATGACCTGTAGGGAAGCAGCAAAAAAGTATCCAGGAATGACGATTGACCAACTTTCCCGGATGTGTACTAGAGGCAAAGGGCTTCTACAGCTTTATGGCAGCAAGGAGAGAATTCCACAGAAGGAATTTCAAAGAGCCATATTTGCGGTAAAAGTCGGTAAGCGTTGGTTTATCCCAAAGGTAGAGTTGGACAGATTGTTTGTTGCCGGGTAGTTATTATTTGGTACTATTTAATTTAAATTTGTCCTTGGCAGTAATGACCTATCTTGAGGTTACTTAAATGTTTCGGATAATCTTGGTATTATTTGTTTTGGCCTTGGCAGGAAATGCGTTTGCGTGGGAGAAGGTTACTGATCCTGAGTTGATTGCAAAGCTTGAAGGCTATATTCCAATTAAAGGCCAGTACTGCTACACCTATGGCGATAATGAAAGCCTCACATCAGCCAGAGATACGGCTAAGAATCTGGCAATAAGAAACGCTATTGAATCTCATTCCTCAAGTATCGACTCCCGCACAGTGGTTGAAAACTCTGCCCTCAGTAGTGACGTGGTAAGGTCAATCGCTAACGGCAATATTAAACTGATAAAATCTATATCTCACACCGAGAATGGCCGGACCATCTGCGATACAGTCACCGCCTACGCAACATCATTCTAACTTACATTTAAAGTGAGACGCATTGCAGGTTGGCTATAATAGGCTAATCAGAGGCAACAATGAGATTACCAGACAAACTGCTGGATCAGTTGGACAACATGACGCCGGAACAACAAGAAGAAGTGATACATCACCTGTCAATCAAGATGGAACAGGAAAGACGCAGACAAAATTCATCTGCATTACCGTCAAGACCAACCTTGGCGGATTTAAGGGCTGCGGTAAGAAAACGTCCTCAGAAGTTCAGGGCCGCACTGAAAGCCGGGAAGCTGGACTTTCTAACACCGGACTCAAAGAAGATCATCCTTCAGGAACTTGGAGAGCAAAACCCAGGTTAGAAATTTCAGCCTTATTCAGCTTGCCACTTCCTGAAAGCAGGCAGTCATAAGGGGCCAAACACAAAAACCTCTCCATCAGGCCAAAACTAGCCCAGAAACGCATAAAATAACTTTGGAAATGCCACCAATAATCCCGCCTAAACTATCCCTAAACTCAACTCGTATGATTCAGACAATAAATCACAGCAACAGGCGTGACCCCTTGCTATTGCTGGATTAAGGAAAGTTGAACGATAAAACTTCAGGCATCAGAAATGGGAAAAATGAAAAGTTGGAGGAGGCTCCGGCTGACTGTCTTCGCCTCGCGTCATGGGGGTGATATTCATATTTACGTTCAAAATATGTGATTCTACTATGCCTTACGGCTATTTTTTAATGATTCAAACAAAAAGTACACGTCTTGCCGAACTATATCCTCTTCTTCTTGCTTGAAGTCGGTCAGATCATATCTACGCCCATTGTGCAGTAACTCCCAAACATATCTCTCTATTGCGTGAAGGAAACAAAGCATTTCCTCAATTTCTCCAATGTTTGTCTTACTAAAGAGAAGTCTAGCGTCTTCAATATATTTGAGGTCTTTGTGGGCAAATATCTTGTGGCGTAGTGGCTTGTAAATGGTTCTATAAATTTCCTCCCACTTTTCAACTTCTGTTATGAGGCAATCGAAGTCATCTGTATCAGGTTCGTATGCGTTTCCCATATAATCGTCAAGCCATTCTGGTTCAGGCCCACCTCCGCACTTACGGACGCGAAGCGCTGTTTTTGAAAATTCCACGACATTTTCTCTGCATTTCTTCAACAGGTTATAGATTGAGAATGAATTTTTATCTTGGTCAAATATGCGGCCTAGGCATATGAAAAACGTACTTTGAAGGGAGTGTGTAATAACCTGCCATGACAACGGGGTCTTGTTCAGCGCAGCAAGATAGCCCTTATCCGCAGCAGCAAGATTGTTGATCGACTTCCACACGTAAAAACTTTGCGTTACAAGATGCACTTCATTGCGATAATGTTTCAATATGTCTTCTATCAATTTTATATTTCCTTTTTGGGCATAACAGTAGTCAGGTACAGTTTTGAAGACTGTTGAATATTAAAAATCTAAAAATACTATTCTGTGATGATTGAATTAATCTGCCTTGTAGAATCCAATATTTGCTCAAATGTATTCCTATCTGTGTGTTCACGTACTATTACTGTACCTAAAGATTGAGCTAGAGAGAAGCCAAGCCATAACTGACTAGTTATTACAGTTTGTTCTCTATATCTTTCTTGGACTTCAGGAAATACATCAAGCATATGCCTGAGTTTCTCCCAATGGTCATATCCTGACACCTCGATAAATTGGTCAAGCCCTGTATTGAGGTCATGGCCTATTGATCTGGCCTGTTTTTCAGTTAGGCCTTTTTTTAAGGCGATGTATGCCTTAAAGAAAATTTCTACCGCCATTCTACAATTAAGAATTGCCCGTGAATCTTGGCGTGGTTGATTCAAAATAGATGATGCAGCTCTTAATTCTTGGTCACCAGACATAAGAAGTTGCAAACCATAGCCGTTCAATCCAGAAGTTTTCCTCAAATCATCCAGCCCAAATCCGTAGTCAACACAATCCGCCCAAAAAGCCATATAGTCCCAAGCCTGCTTTCGATCCGACATTAATTCGGCTTTTATTTTATCTGACATTTGATAAAGGCTATTAAGCGCATTCAACTCAAACGTTCCGTAGCCAATAGGAACTGACACTGACCAAAATTGGGCATCATAGAAATAGACTGATTCATACAAGCTTCCAATTTGATGTGCTCCAGGCTTTGAGTGATTCTCAAACCACAGAAATATTCTCTTTGCTAATTCGGACGAAAGATTGACGGGGACTTTGAACTCATCTGAGTAACGACGAATCGCTTCCCAAGGCCTTCTCTTTTGCACGATCCCTGCATCACGAAACTCTTTATTTAAATTATTTAGCCAATCTTCTAAAACCAAATTATATTCCTCCTACTACTGCTTTTGCTCAACAACTCCACCGATAAACCTTATAGGTTTTTGAAATAATTTAAATGAGTATCAATACGATTGTGTATCTCTGCCAACCCCTTGTGATCCAACATACCGCCTTTATATGCAATGAATTCCTGTAATGTCATCATAAATCCACGCTGAGCATACTTGTAAAGAATGATGACCGTACCACCCTTGATTGATTCAATATCAGTGTTATCAAGATTATCTAAACTGGCGCATTTTATAGTCCAATTCATTTTACAGCCTAAATTTAAATTTACTGCCACACCGTTCTCGCTTGGCAAAATCAAGAGTGTTACAGCATGCTGGTATCCCGTTATATCTTTTAAAAGATGATCAGATTGTCCAGACAAGGCAGTATTTCCTTGAACATTGGGGAGCAGTTCGCCCTCACGATACCACAACATTTTTTGTAACTCGGCAGTGTAATTATCACTTTGGACCTTTTCTCCAAATAATGAATGTCCCATACCCAATGCTAACTTTGCCATAAAGCGAATGTCATAGCGAGTATACATAGCAAGACTGTTTTGCCCTGTTCGCGCCCCCAAACAGGTCGTTCTAAAAAACTCAATACGAGCTTCATCAAGACAATCAGGTAACATAAAACCAATATCAACAGGGTTTGCGCCTTCAACGGTTGTACACATAATCTTTTTTACGCGTTTTCCCTCAAACGCATCTCTAAAAGTAAACCATGATAGATTTGCATTTTTTGATGACCTCTCAGAAAATTGAAAGTACGCGCGAGTTTCTACTGTTTTTACTGTACGTGGGTTACCACCGACGTACCAGTAAAGCCGAGCGTCTTTAGGTCTGATCCAGTAGACTTGCTCTCCTAGAGGTCCAAGCCAAGATTCACATACTTCATCCTCTTCTATTCCTGGTGGTATTAGATCGGAAACGCCCATTGGAATCAGTGGCAATCCAACGGGCATAATTGGATTAAATAGAGCATATGCAGCCCCGCAGAGAAACTGCGACACAAACCAATTTTTTTCAAAAGAAGCATCCACAAATAGCCCAAGGTTATGATTGCATTGTCCACATACATTTCTTGTTTTGAATATGTCAGGGGCATAAGCCCCCCCTAAACATTGTGGAATAATATGCTCAAGTGTAAACTCATCATCTGGTTTTAGCTGGCCACAGTAAATACAAACCTTCATGACAAGATTCTCTTTCATTGGTTATGTTTAAAAACCACTAGTACCTTGTTCCGGTAATTCATGAATCTATGAATACGTCCAACAGAATATGAATATTTTTATACGCCATTAGCAACAGCTATTAAAACACAATTAAGCTGAATAAAGAAAAACGGAAGCCATTTCTGACTTCCGTTCTCTTACCTCCTGCCTCCAACATTTTGCATCTACTCAATAATCAAACCTGTATGAATATCCCGCCAGTTTTCGCCGTCAACTGTGAATATGCGCTGGCCGGTTTCAGGATTTGTAGCTGTCACCATATTGCCATCAGACGGGACATATTCGCTTTCCAACAACTCAAGAAGTCTGGGATCAGTAATTTCGTTTTTCAAACCACACACCATCCTTTTGGAAGTATATCTTGCCATTGCGTTTTGTAACATTAGTAGCACCCTGCGGTAAGTTATGTGGTAATCCGCTATTGCCACTGTTGTTGCTACTTCCACCACCAAAATAAGTCCGGGACTCATTGGGGAACTTACTGCGCATATACCGGGCAGTGTTTTCCAATTCAGGCTGAAGCTGTGCAATTGCAGCGTCAATATTGGTCTGCGGGACCGCTTGACCTGTCAGGGGATCATAACCTTTTTTGATAGAGGCAATACGGCCCTGAATGGCCTGAAGCTTTGTTGACCACTTGTTGAAGCCCTTTTCTTCTCCACTTTCGCCACCACCACCGCTGACATGAATAGACGTTTTGCCTTTGTGCGGATCAGGAGCGCCGGGGTAGAGATTCCCCTTTTCTGAAATGTAACTCCATCCAGTAGGCGATTCCGGGTCTTTCTGAACTTGAGAAGTTGGCTTGTCCTCTGCATCAGTAGCCTTGGCTGCACCAACGGTTTTGATAGCCCACCCTGGGGGCATGGCTTCTGCAATCTGTGTGACAGTAGGGCGTACAATCCCTTGCGCCTTCAAAACCTTTGCAGCTTCCGGTAAACCGCCAAGGTTAAGCTGATAGCTGGTTTCCTGGGTTCCGTCTGCGCTGAGTTCTTTGACGGCCAGCCATCCGTTCTTATCTGGCTTGGCTACAATCTGCATACCGTGAGGAACAACTTGCTTTGCGTCCGGGTCTTCTGTTGCATAGGTGTTTGCAGCATTCGGATCAACCTGGGCAAGTTTGATGTAGTTAGCAAAAACCTTATCCCTCCGGGCCAAGGCATCTTTTTCCTGTTGATACTTCATTGCGCCAACAGCGTATTCATCTTCCTTCTGCGCCCTGGCTTCATCAAACTGTTGAGCCGCTGCACTGTCAACCCCGGCCTGAAGCATCAAGGGGAGCTTGCCAATTCCTTCAAGGCCAGTTACTCCCCCGTCTTTGGGCATAGAGTTTATTACATTCATAGTGGCTGCTAAGTTGCGTTCATGGGGATTTTTCTGCGTTTTCAAAAGTGAGGCGTAGCCGCCAAGCCCAATTGATTCATTCATGGCATTTCCTTTCTCAGTTCGCAGTCCAGAATGAAGCCGGGGGGCAAGCTGATCTTCTTTTTTGAATGCGTTATTTCAGGCTTTTCCTTAATACCAAAATAGCTTTTAGGAAAAGCCCATTCAGTGAATGTTTTTAAAAGGCTGAAAGCCATTGATTCTTCCTTTCTGCCCAATCAATAACTGCAATTCATTGTCACGGTAGTTCACTAAACAGTGCAAGGGCCACTACTCGGTGGTAATCCTGGCTTGATTGTGAGTCGTTTTCTGTTCTGCAATCTTATTGAGCGTCCCCTCTATCCTTTTGACAGAGTGGTTCAGCGTCATCAGCTCAAGTACAAGAGCTGAAAGTGTCAGGTCAATCTCTTTAAATAAATCAGCTTCGGTCATAAGCTATTTTACCGTTTGGGTTTTGCTGGCTGTTTTGCTGCTGGCTTGGGAAGCTGAATTGAACAGGCTTCCTGGATCATGGGAAGCACTTGAAGCCATTGACCCACGGTCAGACAGATTCCTCTTTCTCCGCCCCTTCTGCCAGATATGCAGAAAACAGGTAGATGAATTCGTTCAGCACCATCAAAGCGAGTGCGTACAATTCTTACAATCTCGGTGGCACTCTTGTCTATCTGCCCAACAACTATGCCGGGATGATCATCATAGCTTTTCATTGCGACACCTCGGCTTTGATCCCGGTACTCCATGCGTTCATAATCTCGGCCCTGGCCTTATCCAAGTCCTTACGAAGCTGCTGAAGAGTTGTGGCTTCTGAAGCCTTTACCTTGAGATCAAGCAGCTTGCTTAAGCCTTGTTCAAGGCTTGCAAAATATTTCTCTGCTATCCATTCGTTCAAGACTTCACCGGATTCTTTGTCTGTACGTTGTCTGAGCCTGCACAATTCAAAACAGGATTCAGAGCTTCTGAGTAAAACCTTTTCTTTGCCAATCTGAAATTGTATTTGCATAAGGGATATCCCTCCTTTCATTTGCTATTCCTGTTGTTCCCAATCGGTCCAGTTGTTAAACCATGTTGATCCGTTCTTGATGTACTGCGGCTTGGTCCCGGTCTTCTCAATGTGATCCAGATAATTACCCAGGGCCAGATTGATCCGTTCCATATCGTCTTCATTCTTCACGGTTGCGAAGTAATGACGCATTGCCTGTTTCTTGCCGTCCTTTTTAGGATAAACAGCCCATAGTTTTTCAAAGAACTGCGCAAGTTTTAACTCTGTACCATCCCCAAGTTTGTATTTGATCACCGAAGCACAAGACTTCTTTTTTCTCTTTTCTTCTTTACATTCTTGTTCTGTACCCGTTTCCGGTTCTGTCTGCGTATCTGTTTCCGTATCGCCACCTTGATATTTTTCGTAATTTGTTATTACAATCAGGGCAGTTACACTCACATTCTCCGTACCCATTCTTAAGTGAATTTGCCTATCGGTTTTTAGTTCATTCATAAACCGTTGGACTTTGCCCTTACTCCAGCGCCAGCGTCTCGAAAGTGTCTCGTAAGAATGTGCGATTTCTCCACGCCTCACCGTCACGCGAACTCCCCTTCTGTGGACTATGCCGCTTTGATGATTTGCAAGCAGAAGTAAATCAATCCAGGCTTGCCCACGTGTAAATGGCTCACTATTCCAGATGGGATTGTCTTGAATTTGACGATGCAACTTTATCCACCCTGAGGACATGACTAGCGCCCTTCCATCTGGCTATGCAGTACCGGTTTTGTTGCCATTGCATATCCTCCTTATTCAGGCCAACTCTTTACAGTGTTTCCCTTGACTTGCGCCATTCAGCAACTTCAGAACGCATGTACCCCACAGCGCCAGCGGATAGGCGTATACGCTTTGGAAACTTTCCTTCTTTTTCCAACCTCCAGATTGTTGTTTTTGATAAACCTGTTTCTTGAGGAAGATTGCGCGGACGAATGATTTCAGACATAAAAAAACCTCCTATGAGCTGGTTGTTTCAAGTCATTGCTTGATGGGGCAACCAATACCATGGAGGTTTTGGAGGTTTCGGAGAACTTCCAATGGAAGTTGTTGGAAACTTCAGTGACTATTTTGGGAGCTGCATTTTTTTCGTTTTGCCTTCTCTTTTGAAATAATTGAGCTTATATCGTTGGATGAATAGTGATTCCATGAAGGATCGCCTTCTTTTTTCCCTTCCTTAGGGTGGTTAAGATATACACCTTCCCGGCTACCATTTTCCGTTACTTTATTGAAATAAAATGCGTAAGACTGACAATCTTTAAGTGACTCTTCTTTCAGTGACTTAATCTTATCTTTCAGAAACAAATAAAATCCCGACTTGTTCCCATCTGGGACCATAGCAAGATATGCCTCGACCGCAAGTTGAATCGCTGATTTGCTTTTTGCTCTACGTTCTTGATCAGAAATGATGTGGCGACTTGAGGAGTTCGGCTCTAATGTTTGCCCCACTTTTTGAAAAAGCTGATTATTTGAATTGCAAATATATTTTGTTTTGAACCTTTCAGCTTCTTCAAAAGTGCAAGTGAAAGTCATAAAATCTTCATCGTCGTAATCGTCGCCCGGTAGCACATCTATCCAAGTATCTACTCCATTTATCCGACCTTGCATTTGTATATTACCATTCTTAACGTGACACATAAGATTATCCCACTCATAATCAGGAAATCCCAAGAACTCAAGCAACTCCCATAACGTATACCTATCATTATGTATTGGTTCTATTTTCATACCCGTTTCTCCTTACGGCTTGATCTCCAAATATATCCGGGGAAGCTGGTGGAGATTCCCAGCTTTTCGGTTGGCCGACCTATCCCCGGTATATGAAATCTATGAGATGTTTCTCTTTGCAGATTGAATGCTAATTACCTTATTGATTTTGCTTGAAATCATGCTATTCAACTTCCTTTCCCATGCCTCAAGCGCCTGTTGCTTTTCCTTGTCATAACGGTATTGGTTGTAAACCTTGATTACTCCCTTCTTAGCGTGATTCAGTACAGCATCTATTATTTCGTCCATAAACCCCATCTGAGCCATAAACGTTGCAGCCGTACGTCTTAAATCATGTGGCGTGAAGTGTTCAATTTCCAGCCTGTTCTCTGTTGCTGGCTTGCCGTCTTTATCAAACAGTTGGTTGCCTTCTTTATCAGTTAACGGAAAAGCAAGGTTACGCCCAACAGATACAGCCAGAGCTGTATCACCTATTGATTGAGGTTCCTTGCTTGGCTGGCTCTTTGATTTCTTCACAGGACTTGGAAAGATAAAACCTTTCGGCTCAGTCTCGCCGGTTTCTTCGTTTAAAACATCCTTTGGCCCGATAAGCTCAAGAGCTAGTGGCGTCAAATAAACACGATGCGTTTTACCGTTCTTTGCCCTCTCGCTTGGGATTGTCCACCAATTACCGTCAAGCTCCCTGGTGTGCATCCCGATCACTTCGCCTGGACGTTGAGCTGTAACGAGAATAAGCTTTAAAGCCCTTCTTGTATCCAACGACATATTCAAGTCAATCCTGTCTAAGCTATTCCAAAGCGTTTTGATTTCATCTTCTGACAAAACCCTTTCTCGGGTAAGTTTAGGGGAAGGAAGCTTGACACCTGCACATGGAGTGTATTGCAAAATATCCTTCTCAACAGCCCAATTAAACATCTTGCGGATAACTTGAAACGTGTTGTTAGCCATTGCAGGAGCATTCCGATTAACAATCTTTTCAAGCAAGGCAATCACATCACCCTTTGAAATATCCGCCGCCTTACGCTTGCCCCAGGCCTCAACAACATCTTTATCAAGTATCCTTTTATCTTTCTCCCACGACCTTTTAAACCGTTTGGCGTGGCGTTCAATATAATCATCTACTAGCATAGATACCGTGGGAGCCTTACGCCGTTCTTCTGCGGCCTGTTCCTTTTCTTCCATAGGGTCAATATCGTTCTTGACCTTCTTTCTAGCATCCTCAAAACGTCCCCTTGCAGTTTCCAAGGTAACATCTGGATAAGCTCCTAAGTTCATTTCCCGGCGTTTGCCAGCAAAGGCATATACATATAACCAAGTCTTTACGCCTGTAGGCATAACGCGAATTGTGAAGCCGTTGCCCTCACCTCTCACATACTTCTTTGCTTCAGGCTTCAGTTTACGAATCATAGTATCGGTGAATGTTGTTACCTTCATGGCATCCCCCTTGATTATATTACGGCATAAACCTCGTGCCGTAGTAGTGCCGTAGTAAAATCATGTGCTAGACTGTTTTTGATTGGAAGTGATTGAAACAAGAATATGGCTTGAATGCTTGATTGTCAATGGTTTTGTAGGGATAATTGTAATTGATTGGATATGTCAGAATTACCTGGATTAGGTTACTGTTAACCACCTTGTCCCTGGTTCGAGTCCGGGTTGGGGAGCCAGCAAAATCAAGGGTTTAGCTTTTAACAGCTAAGCCCTTTTTTGTTACCTTCCGCAAATCAGAATCCACGATCATGTACGGATTATATATTGGTATCCAGCTGTAAAGACTGTGTTATATTGTCGCCACAGACTATTTTCAACATTCCATACAGCTGGCCATCCACACACTTGAAGGATATCCCGCATGACTACCTCTACCCTGCTCTGCTTTCTGGGGGCATCCATTGCCCTTACAATTGCCCCCGGCCCTGACAACCTGTTCGTGATGACGCAGGGGATCGCGCGGGGAAGAAAACCGGCCATTATCACTGCACTAGGCATGTGCAGCGGCATCAGCATTCATACAATTGCCGCTGCCTTCGGCATCTCCGCTATATTCTACTCTTCTGCTGTGGCCTTTAATGCCGTCAAATATCTCGGCGCGCTTTATCTGCTCTACTTGGCCTGGAAAACCATCAAAGCACATTCTGCCGTCAGACTGTCAAACACGGATGAGATGCCATTGTCCGCCCTTTTCAAGCGCGGTTTCATCATGAACGTGCTGAACCCGAAGGTAGCCATGTTCTTTCTAGCCTTTCTGCCACAGTTCGTTGCGCAGGATAGTGACCATTTTGCCATGCAGGTTCTACTGTTAGGCCTGCTCTTTATGCTGCAGGCGGTGGTGATCTTCTGTCTGATCGGATATTTTTCCGGCGGCATAGGCAGCTACCTGTTTAGCAGACCCAAATGCGCCAGATTTTTCGACTGGCTGACAGCAGGTGTATTCACGGCATTGGGAATACGTCTTGCATTGTCAGAGAGATAAAGGATTTCCTAAATCACAATTATCAAGGAGACTGAATATGAAACTATTAATCACCTTACTGACCCTCACCTTCATCTGCCCGCTCATGGCACAGGCGGTGGTGCGCCCCAACCTGGCAATTGAGAAAAAACAGGTTCAATCAGAATCACAGCCAATAAAACGTGCCCCAGCCACCAACGCCTGCCTGTCGGCCTGCAAGCAGGAATACGCGGACTGCGTCGGCAGCAACTGCCAGTACACCTATAGCCGCTGCAAGGCAAAATGCAGATAAGAAGAGACAATATGGTTTCAGGCGGCGGCCGCCAGCATGGTTAAAGAAATTTACTCATAAATGTGTTGGCAAGACAGTGCTCCATGCAATATAAAAGACCATGTTGCATGTCGTTGTAATCGACCTATCGGAGCAAACTTATGAGAAACAAACAGATCTGTTTTCACTGTCACTGCAAAGACAAGGAATGCCAATGGGTACAGGGGAGATGCTGCGTGCTGGAGAAGAAAGAAGAATAATTTACACAACAAGCCCTGTCCCGCACAATGTTAGCAAGGACGGGACCTGATCTGTACATTCCCCCCAACCGGAATCATCTACAGACAAACCAAAGGCCCTTTTTACATTTCTGAACGACACGCGCAGCCTTATCAACGTGGCGAAGCGGTCATCGGAATACGCATGGCCATATTTGTAAACCATGCTCCCCTCCTTCTTTTGCCCTGCCCTGCCCAGCCCATTTGACAATTGGCAATTTTGACGCAAAGTATATTCTGGTACACCATCCTGGCAGATGGAGGCATCCATGGCGCTCTGGTCCAGATTTTCTCTCTCGCAAAAGTTTTCCATCGTCCAGGCCATCAATATTTTTGTGGTGATGCTGATCTTCATCATGGCGCTTTCAGCCCTGATCTCCCGCCGGATAGAACGCAAAACCGAAAACGACCTGTCGCAGCAAACCATGCTGCTAACCAATGCCGTCTCATCATTCCATACATCGCTGGCTGACAGCACCGAGAAACTGACCGCCCTTTTCCAGCAGAGTTTCCCCGGCCGTTTTTCACTGGAACCGGGCAGCAGCATCACCATCGGCGAAAAACAAACCCCACTACTCAAATCCGGATCGACCACGATAAACCTGAACAACAGTCTGGTTGACAGGTTTTCCAGTACCACAAAAACAGTCTGCACAGTATTTGTGCGTATGGGTGATGATTTTGTCAGGGTCACTTCTTCTCTGAAAAAAGAAGATGGTTCCCGCGCTGTCGGCACAAACCTGGACAGGAAACACCCTGCCTATCAGGGGCTGTTGAAAGGCGAAACGTTTGTGGGGAAGGCCAGCCTATTCGGCAAAGATTACATTACCAGATACCTGCCGGTTAAGGACGAACAGGGGCACGTAATAGCAGTGCTCTTCGTGGGCCTGGACTTTACCGACAGCCTGAAAGGGCTGAAGGAAAAAATCCTCTCCATCAAGGTCGGCAAGACCGGCTACTTTTTCGCCATGGACGCCAATGAGGGCAAAGATTTTGGCATGTTTCAGATCCATCCAACCCTGAGCGGCAAAAACGCCATAGACATCAAGGACGCCAACGGCAACGAGTTCCTGCGCAGCATCGTCAAACAGAAAGACGGAGTGGCACGTTATTTCTGGATAAACAAAGAAGCGGGAGAAACAAAGGCACGGGAAAAGGTTGTGGCCTTCCACCATCTGAAGGAGTGGAACTGGGTGATAGCCGCCGGTTCTTATATGGATGAACTGAACGAGGATGTACGTTTTATTCAGACCACACTGCTGGTCGCCACAGCGCTGACCATTATCATACTGGTGCTTATGCTGGCACTACTGCTCAGACGTTGGATATCCATACCACTACATAATGCTGTAGCCATGGCCAACCAGCTAGCTGCGGGGGATTTCAGAAACATCAGCCAATCAGCACAGCACGATAACAATACGACTGACGAAGTTGAAATACTGTCCCGCAGCATTGGTCAAATGGCCTATGCACTGCGTGAACTGATCTCCAGTATCGACAAATCCTCCCAGGAAGTTGCCGAGGCAGCCGAATCAGTCAACAGCACGGCAGAACATATTGCCCGGGGGGCGGAACAGGTATCGGCACAGGCTGCAACCGTTGCCACGGCAGACGAAGAGATGTCAGCCACATCCGAAGACATTGCCCGAAACTGCCAGCTGGCTGCAGAAGGCGCACAGAGCGCCTCCAAATCTGCGCAAAACGGCTCTGCTATCGTGGAAAATACCGTATCGGTCATGGGCACCATCGCCGACAACGTGCGGCGATCCGCCAAAACTGTTGAAACCCTGGGCACCCGCAGCGACCAGATCGGTGAGATTATCGGCACCATTGAGGATATTGCCGACCAGACAAATCTGCTGGCCTTGAATGCCGCCATCGAAGCTGCCCGTGCCGGCGAACAGGGACGTGGTTTTGCCGTGGTTGCCGACGAGGTGCGCGCCCTGGCCGAACGCACCACCAGGGCTACCCGCGAAATCAGCGAGATGATCAAGACCATTCAACACGAAACAAAAGAAGCTGTCGGAGCAATGCAGCACGGAGTTGCACAGGTGGAAAACGGCACAGCTGAAGCCGCCAGATCCGGCGGCGCGCTGAGTGAAATTCTCGACATGGTCAACAACGTTGCCATGCAGGTCAACCAGATTGCCACTGCAGCGGAAGAACAGACCGCCACCACCTCTGAAATCTCCAGCAACATGCAGCAGATTACCGATGTGGTCAGGCAGACCTCGGTAGACGCCAGGGATTCCGCGACAGCAGCCGCCCATCTCAAACTGAACGCCGAAGAGCTTCAGCGGCTGGTGCGACACTTCAAGTTGTGATATTAATGGTTCAAGACAGGTGGAGTAATCAGTCGCTGACCGGTAAAGCCCTAGATTGGTCCTCTGAAACTTCTGTTCAAGAGGTGAAGACGTGCCCCACTTCCGACATTTAATCTTCCTGACTATTGCCGCCGCAATGCTTTGCCGTCTGCCGGCATCCGCCGCTGTTGAAACTGCCGACAGATGTTCCTTGCAGCCTGTCAAGGGGCCATGCAAGGCCATGATCGAGAAATTCTATTTCGATCAGTCGTCCAAAAAATGCAGGGCTTATTTCTACGATGGCTGCGGCCCGGTTGTTCCTTTTGACACAATAGAAAAATGCATCGAAGAGTGCGAAAAGCAGCCGCAAAGGCCTGCTGCCAGCCAGCCAGCCAATGCCGGCCTCAAGCGCGATCCGATTGAAAATGCGCCTGAACACCGCAAGGTCTTTGAGCAGATCGATAGTGAAGTCCAACTGTCGCTATCCAGCCACCCGCAAAAAGGCAGCATGGGATTCGTACACATCTTCTGGGAGACCAAGAAGAGCATCCTGAAGCAGAAGTACGGCATAGACTGGCGCTCGCCGGCAGAAATGAATCCCCATGTGATGTTCGACTGATAACAATTCTTTAGCTGTCCATTCTCACCCATCCCCACAGAATGATTGCAGGCATAAAAAAACCCGGCGGGTCCAGGAGAAAACCGTGCCGGGTACTTCCACAATACTAAAGTGCCAGGGAAGAATAAACTATTTGTACAGCCCAAGGCTGTTGACTGTTTTAAACTCTGTGCCGCTT